>WNFX01014573.1_pt1 | contig 10835 bp, 10 predicted proteins | sample 5400111 | NCBI WGS metagenome assembly WNFX01 (sample SAMN13153363, study PRJNA577476) | soil metagenome | isolation source: 40 cm soil or saprolite under grassland replicate 1 | place: USA:California | collected 2016-06-15
TCACACGGCGACGTGACCTCATGGGCACCCTGGTCAACCATCGTATTACAACGCTAATCATTACCATCGTTGTCGGGCTGATAGTCGTTCTCAATGTGTATCTACTTTACCAGACATCCCTGACCTTCTTTGGAGGTTAACCATGAGGGATTTCCTGAGCTATAGCGCTCCCCGCGAAACTATGCTAGAATCCCCTCATACCAATCAGGTAAAATAAACCCGGCGAACAAGGAGAATACAATTTGACGACGCACGATAGACGATATGTGATTATAGGTAATGGGGTTGCAGGGACAACGGCGGCCGAAACTCTGCGTAAGAATGATCCAAATTGTAGCATTCAGTTATTTACCAACGAACCCCACCCGCTGTATAACCGAGTCTCCCTTCCTCGCTTCTTACAAGGCGTAATTACTGAGCAAAAGGTCATGATCCGTGACTTTGCCTGGCACGAACAGAGAAATATTCAACTCCAGACAGAAACTTTCGTAACAGACGTGAACACTGATGAACGTGTGGTTGTGACTGATAAAGGGCAAATTCTCCCTTACGATGCCCTGCTCGTAGCAACTGGCGGCTGGGCTAACCCGCTGCGTGTGCCAGGGGCAAAAGACCTCAAACATATTTATAACTTTGTAACGCTAGATGACACAAAGACCATTATCGAGCGTATGCTCGAGTCGCGTACCGCGCTTGCCTATGGCGGGAGCTTTATTTCCTATGAGTTGTGCGATGGCTTCGCCGTGCGGAAACTCAACACCACCTGGCTCATGCGCGGCCCTTACTGGTTACGTAGCTCGCTGGACCCTGAAGGTGGCGAAGTTGTGGATAACATTGCCAAGAAATTTGGCGTCGAGGTCATACACGGAGATGAGATTGAATGCGTCATTCCCAATAATGGCGTGCCCGGCTATGTAAAGACGAAGAAGGGTCGCGAGATACAGACCGATATGATCGGGGTTGGTTTGGGCATTACCCTGAACACGCAGTTTTTGGCAACAACGCCTATCGAAGTCCGGCAAGGTCTTGTCGTCAATGAATATCTGGAAACGAATGTCGCTGGTGTATATGCGGCCGGGGACATAGCTGAATTCTTTGACCTGACGGTGGACGAACATCATACCATGGGTACATGGGATAACGCGATGGCCCATGGCCGTATCGCCGGGGTAAATATGGCCGGTGGGCGCCAGGCATATGTTGATGTACCCACCTACACCAGCCCGCTTTTCGATGTGAACATTGCCGTCGTTGGAACGGCGGAAGCGAATAACCCGGAGTTGGAAAGTATTGCTCTACGCGAACCTGGCGAGAAGGGTAATGAAAACTACCGCAAGCTATTCTTCCGGGAAAATAAGCTCGTGGGCGTTCTCATGATCGGTAGCCCCAAGGGCCGCAAAAAGCTGGTTGAGATTGTAAAAAACCAGCAGGTCTTTGAGACCCTCGCCGAGCGAGAAACTCTTTTGAGATTGAAGTAAGCTATACGTACTATTTTTAGCCCTTCCACTTGACGGGATATATGAGATAGGATACCGTTAGGTGCATGAGAAGTATTGACTATGTAGGAGAGGTTTCGTGGCGACGCTCTGTACACACTGTGGGACAACCTTAAAAGACGCTGCTCGTTATTGTAATAACTGTGGAACTCTTGCGCCTTCCCATCCGTTCAGTTCCAAATTTGTGCCCCCAGCCCCTCCTGCGGTACCTGCTGATGGACAATATGGCAGTACCAGGGTTGTCAAGCCTGAGCAGATCGCACAGCATTCTCCGTCCCGTCCAGCGCGCTATTCAGCCCCCAGTGAACCACCTTCCTGGATGAGTCAGCTCGATAATCAGCTTCACAATCAAAGTGAAGCGCCATCAAATGGGATGGAGAGAGATCGTCCTGAAAACCCGTTCGCTGTCGATGTTGTGAAAGCGGATGGCCTGGAAAAACACTTTGAAAAGGGCAGCGATCCTTTTTCAACTTTGCAATTGGATTTCCCTGTTCCCGAGCCAGTACATCAAGCTGGCTCAGCGGTACGTGAACTACATGTCAAAGTCTGGGAGCAAGAAGAGCCGGTTAGCGCTGCTACTTCACCAGAAAAATTGATACCTGCGCAGAATGAAGAGCAAGACACTATTGGGGATGTACCAACCAGACCACTGATTTCCAGTTCTGGGAGCAAGCTTGCTGATAAACTCACCCAGCGAAATGAGGTATCTTCACCTGCCAGCAAAACGCCAACGGCTCGTTTTGACGCAGTGGAGCAATTGAATACAGTGCCGCTCTCAACGGCTCCAAAGGTGAACCCCGTGTCTCAGCCGGTAAAAGAACCCGGTCAACATCAACGATGGGAGCAGTCACGCCAGCAGAGCAGGTCGATAGAGCATCCAACTCGCGGTCGTCCGGTTCACCAGAGTGTCCCCGGGGTCCCTGATGCCCCGGCGTATACACCTTCGAATTCTCGCTCCATAATGCAGGAGCGCTCAGGTATTTCTCCTGCTTTTACCTATTCCCCAAGCATAGTCCCAGCACAGGATATGCGTCAGACGCCTCCTCCGCAGGTATCCGTGCCTCCGAAGCCTCACCGTAAGAGTCGTAAGCCGCTTGTACTGGTTTCACTCTTGTTGCTCGTACTAGTTGGCGGTGTAGGAGCGTGGGTTGTTGTATGGCAACCTTTTTCTGTGCCTGGCATTACCCAACCTCAGCAGAATTTTAAGGATACCAGGCTCGGCTTCTCGCTGCTTTATCCAGGTGGTTGGAGGTTCCAGGTAGATCAAGGGAAAGCGACCGCACATTTTTATGATAGTAGCCATACGGCACAGGTGAACATTGTCGTTGGGTTTGCTAATGGAGGAGACCTGGGGCGGTACCTGCAGCAGGAAGCAAGCCAGCTGGGTATGACAGGACAAAAAAATGGTTCTCCGCTCTCTTTTGCAGGCGCTTCGTGGCAGCAGATCCAGGGAAGTGTGCTAGAAGGTGGGGCAAGCTATACCGAGACAGTAATAGTAACGGTTCATAATCAACATCTTTTCACGATTCTACTATTAGCGCCTCAGATCACCTATGCCCAGGAAGATCAACTTGTATTCTCTAGCATGCGCTCATCATTCCAATTTGTAGCGTGATCAGCGGCAATATATGGTATAATATGCACGATGCTAAACCCTGATGAAGAGAAAGGAGGGCGCAGCAGGCATGTTGACTGTGCATTGTATCTGGCTGCGCTGACACAATACGTTTATGGATGATATTCGCTTTGAACGGCATTTTCGTACGCCCTACTCAGAAGGGTATTATATCATGCAAGGAAATAGCTTGCAGAGTAATAACCGCCTCGGTACCGTTGATATCCACTTTACCACCACCGCGGTTCATGGGACGCTCATTTTAGAGCGAGAACTTGAAGAGGCTGATTTAACCAAGCTTATTGAGCAGATTGATGAAGACCTCGTTCTCTCTGCTGATATGCCACGTGATGACTTCCTCGTCAGTGTATACGTGGGGAAAGATGTCGGCTTCTATAGCGACGAGTATTTTGCTGAAGAAAACGAGGTCAATGCTGGTTTCGATGAGGACGACGAAGAGTAAACTATTCCTGGCACCCACAAGGGGTGCCACTACCTTTTTTGGCTATTATGATTGCAAAATAGATGTAGTGGCACCCTTTATGGGTGCCAGGATAATTCCCCCGTATTTAGTCTTCCAATAGGCCGCGTCGCATGGCATATTTGACAAGCTCGGCGCGGCTATGCAGGTTAAGCTTATCCATAACGTGCGTGCGATGCGTGTCAACTGTCTTTGGACTAATGACGAGGCGCTCCGCAATCTGGTTGTTGGTGTACCCCTCGGCAACAAGTTTGAGAATCTCACGTTCTCTTTCAGTTAAGCTGCTATAGCTATCCTTCTCTTCACCGGTACGTACCCGCTGCAGATAATCCCCTACCATCACAGATTGAGCTGTTGGCGAGAGGTAAAATTGTCCACTCTGAATTACGAGAGCCTGGAAGATATACTCGTCATTTTCATGCATAGTGAGCACCAGCACCTTGACTTCCGGTAATACTTTTTTGATGTGCCGAGTTGCTTCAATGCCGTTCATATCTGGCATAGTGATATCCATGAGGACAATGTCGGGCTGCAGGCGTTGTGCTTCAGCAATGGCTTGATGGCCATCATGCGCTTCACCGACCACCTCCATATCTGGTTGCGCATTGAGCATCATTTTCAGCCCGGCGCGTAGGATGGTGTGATCATCAGCTAATAAGATATGTATGTGCATAGAAATGAAATCCCGATATCTAGAAAAGATTGTTCAGGTTAAACGCCAGGACTCGACGGTATTTTTGCGCCGAGTTCTTCCGCTAAGCGGAGTGGTAAACGAACCTCGATGGTCGTTCCATGTCCAGGGCTTGCATGAACATCGAGTGTGCCATTGAGCAAAAGGGCCCGTTCGTTCATGCCGGCCAAACCGAGCCCGCGATCCTGGTCGGGTGACTTCTGAACTGCACCTACGTCGAAACCGCAGCCATCATCTGTAATGGTGGCATAAACGGCATCTGTATCTTCTTTCATAGTGATGAGCACCTTGTGGGCGTAGGCATGGCGCGCTGTATTCGTTAAGGATTCCTGGACAATTCTATAGAGAGCGGTCTCCATTTCGGCTGGGAGCCGTTGTTTGAAACCGGTGGCAAGGAACTCAACCTCAATCGAGCACTTTTGTGAATACTCTTTGACGTACCAGCGCAGTGCGGGAAGTAATCCCAGGTCATCGAGGGCGCTTGGGCGCAGGTCGATGCTCAAATTGCGGATAGCCCGCAGGGTCTGGTGCGCCAATTTGCGTGTATCGGCAATGCGATCGCGCGCCTCCTGGGTTGTAATTGACTCCTCGAGTATGGCCAGGCTGATAAGCAGCGAGGTAAGTACCTGGCTTGTCTCATCGTGCAGTTCACGGGCGATACGCTTGCGCTCCTGCTCTTGCGCGTTGATGATCTGGCTTGCTCGTAAGCGTGTTGCGTCATCGATAGCTTCGAGCATCATATTAAAGGTGCTGGCCAGCTGGTCTGCCTGGGGATCAACCCCGGTCAGCGGCGCTCGTAAAGAGCGTTCTCCCCCCTGGACGCGATGCATCACCTTCCCTAAGTCCATCAATGGTCGGAAGGCGATTTGCAGAACCACAAAATTGAGCACAACGCTGACGAGCCAACCAACCACAACGAAAATGATCAAGGAAGCAGGTGTGGCAAGTGTTTGGCGACTATTGTGCAGATTGGATGCCAGCCAGGTACCGCCAGTAGCTCCAATAAAAATGATGAGGCTGTTGGCGAACAAAACTTTATAGAAAACTGGAATACCAAGGAATGGCCTGAAAATTTTATGGCTTTCTTTGGAAGCTATGCTGGGATGGATCATGATATTGTTCTCTTTGCAGAATTATACTCCTCCGTTTACAATACCATTGTAGCGGTAGATTCAATGACCTGTCAAATAAAGAGAGGGCTGCCTGAAAATCAGGTGGAGAGTAGCTAAAAATCAGGTATGCACCTGATGCTCCCGTGCAGGTATTGAAGTATGCTATGTAACAAGAATCCGGGTCGGGCTATGTACTCTTCTCATTTGTTGCAAAAGTTCATTACAATAAAAGAGAACACAAAGCTCGAAACGAAGGAAGGTTGTTTTTTCAACCCTCCACACAGGGTTCCCAGCTTGTGCGTTTGTGTGATATAATCTGCCACACAGTAGATGGACTTTTGTGATCAGCTATTTATTAACCTGGTCAGACAACAAGGCGTGATCTTTTGAGGCTACCTTTCATCCCTGCTGACCGCAGGTAGACGTGCGAGCGTCGTCCTCCTTGCATTAGCCACAAGGAGGCGTAGCGGAACGTGGCGTAATGCATTGCAAACGCAGGGATGCATTGAAGGGAGGCATAGTGAACTCAACTAACAATAAAGGCCTGCTCGACACAATGACGCAGAAGATGATCGAAAGCCAGGCCTGGCGCTCAATCTTTCGCCATGGCTATCCCGATACCCCTCTCAACCAGTCTCTGGTCATGATGGGTAATGTATTTCTGCACTTGCACCCCGTCAAAGTCAGCCGCCAGGCTATGAAGATCACCTACACCTGGTGTATGGGCGGTATTTCTTTTTTCTTGTTCCTGCTGCTGACTCTCACCGGCATCTTCCTGATGTTTTATTACGTCCCCGAGACCCATGTAGCCTATGCGAACATCCAACAACTGAGCAGCGCCGTCTCGTTTGGCAACCTGGTGCGTAACATGCACCGCTGGGCAGCTCACTTGATGGTTGTTTCAGTCACGCTGCATATGATTCGTGTCTTCTACCACGGGGCATATAAGCCTCCCAGGGAGTTCAACTGGGTGGTCGGCGTCGGACTCTTCTTTGTCACTTTGTTCTTAAGTTTTACCGGCTATCTGCTTCCCTGGGACCAGATCGCCATCTGGGCTATCACAGTAGGTACCAACCTGGCACCCTATACGCCCATCCTGGGCAATCCCGTTTACCAGGTGCTGCTCGGTGGCTCAACGGTCGCTCAACCGACATTGATCCGTTTCTATGTGGCTCATGTAATCCTGCTTCCATTGGCGGCAGCTTTGTTGATGGCGGTGCACTTCTGGCGTATTCGTAAGGATGGCGGCGCAGCAGGTCCTCCGCCTCCCTCGCGTCGTGAACTGGAAGCCCGCGCAGAGCGTACCCCCGTTGGTGCTGCTCGGCAATAAATGTAGTGGTTGTCCATGATGAATGTCTGTTCCGTAAGGTGTTCTAGAAGGGCGCAATAAATTGGGCCCCTACGAAGCGCAATAAACTGGCCCTACGATGAGAGGATACCGCACCTATGTCAATTGAACAGCAAGAACCGAGAGTACAGACGCAGTCTGCTGCGACTCAACGGCGTTATCGTACGCTGGCAGTCGTCAAGCAGGAAGCCATCACCCGTGTAGAAAAACCGCTCGAAGATTCGGTCTTCGTCTGGCCGCACCTTATGGTGCGTGAGTTTTTCGCTGCGACGATGGTGACAGTAATGGTAACCTTACTCGCGGTGGTAATCAATGCACCTCTGCGTGACCCGGCCAACCCCAATCTCACACCTAACCCGGCCAAGGCTCCCTGGTATTTCCTGGGGCTGCAGGAACTCCTGCACTACTTCGCTCCTACCACTGCCGGTGTGCTGGTGCCTGGATTCGTGCTGGTTGGTCTCGCAGTATTACCCTATATCGATCGCAATCCCAGCCGTGCCTATGCCGACCGCAAGGTAGCAATTATCACCTTTACTATGTTTGTTGTGTTCTGGGCAGTGGTCACGCTGGCGGGAAGTTTCTTCCGCGGCCCAGGTTGGGTATGGGTATGGCCCTGGGTGCACGTCTACTTTGACCTGTAGCCACGTGCACGAAAGACTGAGAGGATTGCCTTGAAAGCATCCCTCTTTACCTGCCTCCCAGGCAGGATTGCCGACGCTGGATCGATGCGGGCGTCTAGCTTCGCTCAGGAGGGATGAAAGGAGTTACCTTGATTACCGACGAAAGTGTAAATAGACCACATATTACTCCACAGCAGTATGAAGTATTGCACGGAGGGGGGGCCGAAGCCGCGGAGATCGCCAAACAGCGGCTATCGAGGCGGCGTTTCCTGCGCCGGTCTATGCTGGCGGTATGGGGCTTGTCTGCGACTGCCAGCGTGGCAGGATCATTGTATATGCTCTATCCAAACCTGGCTGGTCAGTTTGGTTCCGCTTTAAATGTCGGGAAGAAAACAGATTTTCCAGCTGCTTTACCGGCGGACTTTAAACAAGATCAGAGCGGCGTATTCTATCGCCAGGAAGCCAAAACCTACCTGGTTCACCTGGCGAAGGGCACGCACTTTTTATTGAACGGGAGCAGTCTTGCAGATCAGTTTGACTCAGAGTCGATCGTCAAAGACAAAGATGGCACTTACTGGGTGGCGCTCTACCAGCGTTGCGTTCACCTTGGCTGTACGTATGCGTACCGTCCCGACTGCGTTAGCTTCAAATGTCCCTGCCATGGTTCTCACTATAATGTCGATGGTGAGTACCTGGACGGACCCGCTCCCAGGAGCGCGGATCGTTTTGCCGTCTCCTTCAGTGGAGAAGACGTGGTCGTGGAAACAGGTTCGCTCAATAATAAAGTGCCACGTCCCGATGACACCACTCGTTTAATTGCAATACCAACTATAGCATGTGGCGCCTGATCGTGTTAAAGGGAAGTAAAATGTAGTGGCACCCTTTATGGGTGCCAGGATGTGTTAAAGGTTGTGTAGTTATGATAGATCCTGGACAGGCTATTATAGGCATCATCGTGCTGCTGGTGGCTGTAGGTGCCCTGCTTTATGTGTTCTATTCGCGTACCAATGCGGTTGAAAAGACCGGGTACGGAGCGCTCATCATGTTGGCGATCGTCTCTCTCATGATACCGATTTTCTGGATTATAGAGAGCAATAATGAGGCAATAGCCAAATCGGAGCAGCATGCTACTTCGGTTCAACGTGGTGCAGCACTTTATGCACAATATTGTTATCAGTGTCATGGAACGAAGGGGCAGGGACGCGCAGGCCCGAAAATAAATGGCAATCCGGTTGTGAATAGTCTGGCTGATACTGATCTCTTGCGCATCATTAGCGGTGGCGTTTATGATCCAGCCGCGCTAAATAAGCCGCTTATGCCGGCATGGAGCGACCGCTATGGAGGTCCTTTGACCGATGACGACATTCAGTACCTATTTGATCTCATTCGCTCGTCTGATCCTTCATACCTGTCGAAGAACGGCTATACTGGGAGCAGCGCCGTCAACGGCTTCACCCTGATCCAAAACATTCTTCAGCAGACTAATCCTACCGCGTACCAGACCGCTGTTGCGCAAGAAGGCGCCGGGCAGTTCGGTACCCCTGTTGATATGACCAGTAAAAAGGCCGTGACAATTAACATTAACGATGCTCCCGCGGGTGCTACCTGTACTCCTGCCTGTTATTCGCCGGTGAATGTCAAGGTGAAAGTAGGTACGACCATTACCTGGGTCAATAAGAGTGGCCAGATCCACACAGTGACTGCGCTCATGGGAACAGATGTTACGAATGAGAAACCGGCGCCACAAATTTTTGACTCCGGTCTCAATAAACCCATTGCCACCGGTGGCACCTACGCCTACACGGTGACACAGACCGCCTACAACTTTAATTCAAAAGATCATACAGTCATTTACTATTGCCAGTATCATCCTGCTATGATAGCTGAACTGACCATTGTTCCATAAATTGTCTACGACCTGTTGAAAGGGATTGCGATCTATGCAACAAGTTCAACAACGGGAAATCCCAGAACGTATGTCCTGGGCACGTGCAATGATTTTCGGCGTTGGCTTCTTTTTCCTTGCCGCCATTCTAGTTGGACAGCTCCCCAGCTATATTTTTAACCTGATGACTAATTCTATGGTTGGCCTGGAACAGACTATGCTGGCGTTAGGGGCAATCTGCCTGGCCAGCTTTATCATTATTCAGGTGATAGTGCTTCTCTTTGACCCAAAGCCTCTGCTCCCTCCTATCATCTTTAGTGGTTTGGGTGCCATCCTGACTGTTGGCGGTCTTGCGCTTACCATCTGGGCAGGCTATGGTAACCAGTACTTCCCCACTGCCACTACTTCCTGGAGTCCTGTACTGGGTGGTAAGCTACTCTGGTTCCCGCCGGGCTCGATTGATTTTGCCATGCTTGGCCTGGTGATCTTGCTTGTTGGTGCCGCGATGATCTTCTATAGTGTGCTCGCCCTACGGGAACAGCGCAATCCCGACCGTAGCGACCCAGGAACAACACCAGCTATACGAGGAATGATCATCGCAGCTATCATGGTGCTGATCGCGTTCATGGTCTTCTATGCTCTGGTGAATGACCAGGGCCTGGCTTACAGGATTAACCCTGGAGCGCCTGCACAAACGCAAGTCATCATCGATACCATTTTAGACTGCGTCCTTGGTGTGGCTATATTCTTAACACTTGGCGCCTTTGCTCTGCGTTTGCACTACTTGATGCGCCCGGTACGTAAGCGCACCATGTCTTCTCTCTACGCATTCGGCGCTCTTGGGCTGGCCCAAATGGGAGTAATCTTCCTGCTTGCCTGGTTCTTAGCCTTTCCTGTACTCGCCTGGATACATAGCTGGACATTTATTGGCCTTGGTGACTGGTTGACGGTCTGTGCGAAGAAATCTGCCATTCCTCAAAGTTGCGCGTTTTCGGCGGAGGCCGGCTATATCATCGATGCCGTCATCACCACAAATTTCTTTGTACTCTTGCTGGTTTCCGTCTGGGCCTGGAAGTCGCACCGTAACCTGGTGGTTATCAGCTGTGCGCTCACCACAGCAGTACTTGGCCTGTCTGCACTGCTGGTAAATACCGGTCCAGCTTCGGTTCTGCTTGCGCTGTTGCTTTGTGGTGGAGTTCTGGTGCTGGCTACCATTTGGACCAGCGTAGCCCGCCGTGAATTCGCTATTGTCGGTGAAAACAACCTCGGGTGCCTGGGCATGTGGCTGGTGGTTGGTACCTGCTTGCTGGTTTACCTGGCTGCGTTTGCCTTTTTCTCCATTCCGGTTTTCAACAATGAAACTGCGCCAAACGTGCCATTTATTTCTGGGACTATAATTCCTCCCCATGTTGGTCCTAACCAACCGCCAATCCTTGCTCAGCCTGATGCCGTAGTGATGCTATTGATACTGGGAGCTATAGCTGCCATCCAATTCTTCTTCCTGGTACGTAACCGGTACAAGGTGTGATAGTATACATAAGCCATCGCGAATTCTTGAGACATGCTTTATAACCGTGCTATAATAAG
>WNFX01006797.1_pt1 | contig 10834 bp, 11 predicted proteins | sample 5400111 | NCBI WGS metagenome assembly WNFX01 (sample SAMN13153363, study PRJNA577476) | soil metagenome | isolation source: 40 cm soil or saprolite under grassland replicate 1 | place: USA:California | collected 2016-06-15
AGCCCGCTGTCGGCGATCGCGATCGCGGTGTCGCGGGTGAGCGCCGTCTCGGAAATGGCCGCCAGCGCCTCGATGCGCACGACGTGGTCCTCGCCGAGGCGCTGTGCCCAGCGCACGTCGAGCGCCGCGACTCGTTCTCGGATGCGGAGGCGCACGGAAAGCTCGACCGCATGACGCTGGCCGTAGTCGAAGCCGATCGTCTCCACGCGCGAAAACCGCTCCAGCGCCCACACCAGGCAGACGGTCGAATCCTGCCCGCCGGAGAACAGCACCAGCGCACTGTCGGGACTCGGCGCCGTCATCGAGCAGCTAATCCCAGCCGGACACGCAGAACATGGAGATCAGTAGCGCCAGCGCGACATGCATGTCGACCTCAATGGCGCTTATTTCTGGAACGGAGCCAACACCGGGTTTTCGCTTCATCCTGCATTCTCGATGCGACGTTCGGCGATGAGTTCCTCGGAAGCATACATTTTCCGCCAAAGGGGCGCACACGCCAACGGGCAACAAGCATTGCACGAAGCGCATCTGCGGCGCACATTGTCTTCTCGATCACATTCAAGCGTGCCATTGTTTCAACTCTTTCTCTGATTCCATCATCGAAAGAGCCGAACCTCGATTCCCAACTTGATGTCTTGCCAAGCGCGATCCCCCGTTACGGCGGGAACCCGTTCGCGCAGCGCGAGAGCAAGACACGAGCGATCGCCCAATGACAGGCCTCTCACCTTCGTCTGAGCGGCAAGTCCGCCCGCCTGCTCGGCGAGGTCACGATCGAAGTCGACGACGTTGAGGTCGAGGATTGCCAAGGCTTTCTGCGCCCGCTCGAGTGATCCGCTGCGTTCGACTAGCTTGGTAATCACCTCCGCAAAATTCACGGCTGAAAGCAAAGAGTCGCCGATCAAACCGGCGACGATTTCTGCGCCGGGCTCTTTATTGATAATGGCGAGCACAGCCGAACTGTCGAGAACCGAGCTAGCCACGCTTGGCCTCTCGCTCGACTTCCCGGCGCCGGTCCTCGATCAACTCGTCCACAAGGCTCACACCTTCGGGGACAAATTCCCGAACGAGAGCCTGAGCGCGGCGAACCGCGGCGGCCGTCGTCAGTAGATGAATCTCGCCGTCCTCGACACTGGCAAACAGAACGGCTCCCTCGCTCAGCCCAAGGGCATCTCGAAAAGCCGCCGGTATGACAACTCGCCCGTCCGGGCCCAACCGGATCTTGGTCGGTTTCGGGAGCTGGAACGGTCGGACAGAATCCGATGCCGCTTTCGCCGCCCTGGCCTCATCTTGAACGAGCACGTTCCGGACATGCTGATAGCGAATTTTCAAGGCATCGGCGATTTTCGATCGAGGCCACCCGACGCGATGGAGCGCCCGAATTTTATCGGAGGTAGTCTTCAGACCAGCCGTTATCCGCCGCACCTCTTCCGCTGGAGCCGACATAGACCCTCCTGTATGCGGTCATATGAGCAATGTTCTTCTGTCATAATCATATGTTCCTGTCAATTAATTCTGTTCATGCCAAGTTTACCTAGGTTGCCTACTTCGTTTTCTCGAAGAGCTCGCGCCCGATCAGCATGCGGCGGATCTCGCTGGTGCCCGCACCGATCTCGTAGAGCTTGGCGTCGCGCAGCAGCCGGCCGGTCGGATAATCGTTGATGTAGCCGTTGCCCCCGAGGCACTGGATCGCGTCGAGCGCAATGGCGGTCGCCTTCTCGGCCGCGAACAGGATGGCGCCGGCCGCATCCTCGCGCGTGGTCTCGCCGCGATCGCAGGCGCGCGCCACCGAATAGACGTAGGCCTTGGCGGCATTCATCGTGACATACATGTCGGCGAGCTTGGCCTGCATGATCTGGAAGCTGCCGATCGGCTCGCCGAACTGCTTGCGCTCGTGCACATAGGGCAGCACCGCATCCAGGCACGCCTGCATGATGCCGAGCGGCCCGGCGGCGAGCACCGCGCGCTCGTAATCGAGACCCGACATCAGCACCTTGACGCCGTCGTTGATCTTGCCGAGCACGTTCTCCTCCGGCACCTCGCAATCCTGGAACACCAGCTCGCAGGTGTCGGATCCGCGCATACCGAGCTTGTCGAGCTTCTGCGCGGTGGAGAAACCCGCAAAGCCCTTCTCGATGATGAACGCGGTGATGCCGCGGTGTCCCGCGGCCGGATCGGTCTTGGCGTAGACGATCAGGGTCTCGGCCTCGGGCCCGTTGGTGATCCACATTTTCGAGCCGTTGAGCACGTAGCGGTCGCCGCGGCGCTCCGCGCGGGTGCGCATGCCGACGACGTCGGATCCGGCGCCCGGCTCCGACATCGCCAGCGCGCCGACGTGCTCGCCGGAGATCAGCTTCGGCAGATAGCGCCGCTTCTGCGCCTCGGTGCCGTTGCGCCGCAGCTGGTTGACGCAGAGATTGGAGTGCGCCCCGTACGACAATCCCACCGAAGCCGAGCCGCGCGAGATCTCCTCCATGGCGACGCAATGCTCGAGATAGCCCATCCCGCTGCCGCCGTATTCTTCCTCGACCGTGATCCCGAGCAGCCCGAGCTGCCCGAGCTCAGGCCACAGGTCCCGCGGAAACTTGTTGGTGCGGTCGATCTCCTCGGCGCGCGGCGCGATCCGGTCCGCGGTGAAGCTTTGCACGCTGTCGCGCAGGGCGTCGACGTGCTCGCCGAGACCGAAATCGAAGCCGCGCCAAGCGTTGGCGATCATGACGCCGCTCTCCCTTTCCTGTTGCTCGGGTTATAGACGGGGCCGGGCGCAGTGTCAGCGCCAGGCGGGGCGGCCGCGGCGCCTGTCGGGACTGTTGCAATGATCGTCCGGTTGCTGATCTTCGCCGGCCTGCTCGCCCTCGTGCCGGGCGCGCTCGCCAAGGCGGCCGACTGCAAGACCCAGCCGCGTTCTTGTCCTCGATCCGGCGGCGACGCCTCGGGTCGGCCGCAAGCAGTTCGCCGCCACGCTTCCGCTGAGCCCTCGGGAGCTCGTGCTCACCTTCGACGACGGGCCCTGGCCCGGCACGACCCCGAGCGTGCTCGACGCGCTGCGAAGCGAGTGCGTCAAGGCGACCTTTTTCGTGCTCGGCCGCAATGCAGCCGATCATCCGGACATCCTGCGCCGCGAGCTCGCCGAAGGTCACACGGTCGCGCACCACACGTGGTCGCACCGCCTGCTCAGCCGCATTCCGATCGGCGCGGCGGAGGCCGAGATCGACCGCGGCATCGCCGCCGTCGACGGCCTGCTGTACGGGAAGCACGGGCCGCAGCCGGCCACGCCCTTCTTCCGATTTCCGGGTTTCGCCTCCAGCCCGGCGCTGCTCGACCGGCTCGCCCGCCGCGGCATCATCGTATTCGGTGCCGATCTATGGGCGAGCGACTGGAATGCGATGCGCCCCGACGCCGAGCTCCACCTGGTGCTGCGTCGGCTCGAGCAAGCGCGCGGCGGCATCGTGCTGTTCCACGATACGAAACGGCAGACCGCGGCCATGCTCCCGGCTTTCCTCCGTGCCCTCAAGGCGCGGGGTTTCCGCGTCGTTCATATCGTCCCTCGCCAACCGGCAGAGCAATAGGGCCGGTTGAGCGAAGCGACGAAACCCACCGGGAACATTGGTGGATTTCGCCTACGGCTCGAACGCGCCTGGGGCTCCATTTGCGGCATGTTGCGGAAAAGCCGCAGAACCCCGGAAAAAGCCCCCTTCGTCCCATTTTGTTGCCACGGAATGGACATGGACGCCGTAAACCATCTTCGGAGGTGCGGGATAATCAGGGATGGAATCGGCGCCTTAACGGTGCGTTTAATGGCGGCTGCTTAGGGTCGCGGCATCGCTTGCGCACCGGGACCGCCGTCAGCGCCTGCCCTTCCCAGAATCACCGGTCGCAGCCAGGCTCGTCCCATGGAAGTTGCAATGCGCAGCCTTGCCGCAGCTTTTTTGATGGCCACGCTGATGGGCGGTTCGGCCTTCGCGGCCGAATGTCCCGGCGGCCGCCGCGATGCGCTCGGCACCGAGCGCGAGCTCGTCGTCGCGCCCAAGGAGCACGCCCGCATCGGCACCATGCAATATCCGGAGACGCTGCCGCTCGCCGACAAGGAAGTGGTCCTGACGTTCGACGATGGGCCGCTGCCGCCTTATACCGATCGCGTTCTCGAGGCGCTCGCCGCCGAATGCGTGAAGGCGACGTTCTTCATGGTTGGACGCCAGGCGCACGCCTATTCGGCGACGGTGCGACGCGTCTACAACGAAGGCCACTCGATCGCCTCGCACAGTCAGAACCACCCGCTCATTTTCACTCGGTTGACGCTGCTCCGCGCCGAGCAGGAGGTCGACCAAGGCATCCAGTCGATCACGGCCGCGCTCGGCGATCCCCGGGCGCTCGGCTCGTTCTTCCGCTTTCCCGGACTTGGGCGCTCGCGCGCCGTGGAGGCCTATCTCGCCTCGCACGGCATCATGGTTTGGAGCGCCGACTTCGTGGCCGACGACTGGACCCACATCAGCGCGCAGCAGGTCCTGCATCGCGCGCTGCAGCGGCTCGAGGAGAAGCACAAGGGCGTGCTGCTGCTGCACGATATCCAGCCGGTAACCGCACTGATGCTTCCCCAGCTGCTGCGCGAGCTCAAAGCGCGCGGCTATCGCATCGTCCACGTCGTGCCGGCGGGGCCCGATCGGCCGCGGACCGTCACCGAGCCGGAGAGCTGGGTGATGCACAAACCGGCAAAGCCGGCGTGGCCCATGGTTCTCGCGGCGGAAAGCGCGAAGCCTGCGCCCAGCATCCAAAGCTTCGGCTGGCCGCATCCGTTCCAGTCTCGGCTAGTGACGCCGATGCCGATCCCTTCCGACCTGGGAAACCTGTTCGACTCGCAACTGCTGGCCAAGGTTGCGGCGGCAGCATCCGGAGACGAGACCGTGCTCCCGGTCAAGGCGGGCCTCTGGCTGGAGCCTGCGCCGCCGGTCCCCGCCTTTGGACTGCCGTCCGGCCTCGGAGAGTTGACCCTGGAGCTCAGCTCCGAGGATCTGGCCACCGAGCTCGTTGCGCCTGAGGAGACCTTCGCTTCGATGGTCGCGACCTCGCCGTGGTCGACCCACCTCAAGCCGCGGCCGGCCGCTGCGAAGATGCGGGCCGGGTCGGGGTCGAGGCCGGCCAATCCCTGGCGCCCGAAATACGTCGCGCACACGCCGAACCCCACCGACCTGAGGCCGGTCCCGAGCTACTGATTTCCAAATCAGCGTGGACCGGATAGGGCCGCGCAAAGCACGGCGCAATCCGGGCCCCCGCGTTACGCGGGCGCGAGCCGCCGCTCCGTATGACCACCAGGAACGGCTACGGGTAGCCGCGCCGCGAGCGCCGCTCGATCAGGAACAATCCGAGGATGAGCACGAGCAGCAGGATCGCAAGTCCATGGCTGCCGGGAAAAATCAGCCAGAAGATCAGCGCGGCGAGCAGGACCGCCGGCGCCAGATACCAGAGCAGCATCGCGCCCGCGATTCCAGCCATCAGCAGCAGGAAGGGCAGCACGAGCAGCAGGAACACCGCCAGCATCATCCCGAACATCAGCTCGATCAAGATCATTGGTTTCTCCGGGCACGCCGGCCGGTCCCCGCACGGGCCGGCATCTCGGCATGCATGAAGATAAGAAGCGACCGGCGCGCCGGCTAGGTCTTCATCGGGCTCGATTCGACCCCCTGCGATACCCGGGGATATTGCCCGGTTGGGGCCGATTTTTGGGAACCTACCCTCATGGCCAAGCATTGCTCTGCCGGCCCTCCTCGGCTCGGCTGAAATTCCTGCGAAATCGCAGCATCCCTCCTTCGCGCGGGACCGGCACGGTGGAGGAAAGCCTTGGGTTCCGGTTTTCAAGTCGAGCAATTCTTCATGTGGGCAACATCCGAGCTGGCGACCGCCGAATTTGAGCGCATCGTCGAGGCGCACAATCGGACGGTGTTGGAGGACGAGGCGCGCCTTCAGCTCGAATCCGAAATCGACGCGCACAAGCGCATCGAGGTCACATTGCGCGAACGGGCGCGCCGGTTCCGCGAGCTGCTCGACGCGCTCCCGGCGGCCGTTTACACCACCGATGCCGCCGGGCGCATTACGTTTTACAACCGGGCCGCCGTCGAAATGTGGGGTTGCCGGCCCGAGCTCGGCCAGACCCAATGGTGCGGCTCCTGGCGCCTTTACTGGCCCGACGGCAGGCCGATGCGGCACGATGAGTGCCCCATGGCGGTAGCGCTCAAGGAAAACCGGACGGTCCGCGGCACCGAGGCCATCGCCGAACGGCCGGACGGCACCCGTGTGTCGTTCATTCCTTATCCCACGCCGCTCCGCGACGGGTCCGGCGCCCTGATCGGCGCCGTGAACATGCTGGTGGACATCACCGACCGCAAGCAGTTCGAGGAACGGGTCATGATGCTCGCCGGTGAGGTGGTCCACCGCGCCAACAATCTGCTGGCCGTGGTCCAGGCCACCGTTCGGCTCACCGAGGCGCGAACCGTCCAGGAGCTGAAGGAGGCGATCCAGGGCCGCATCCAGGCGCTGGGCCACGCGCATGCCTTGCTGGCGCAATCGCGTTGGTCGGGCGCCGAGCTCCAGCAGCTGGTCGAGGACGAGCTCGCGCCCTACCGGCGCAGCCAGGAGCCTCGCGCGCGCCTCAGCGGCCCCAAGCTGGTGCTCGATCCGAGGGCAGCGCAGTCGATGGCGATGGCGCTGCACGAGCTGACCACCAACGCCGCCAAATACGGCTCGCTCTCCACGCCCGCCGGCACGGTCGAGATCGAGTGGGACTACGGCCCGAACGGGCGGTTCGTGTTCCGCTGGGCCGAAGCACGCGGGCCGACGGTCAGGTCGCCGCGGCGCCGGGGTTTCGGCACCAGCGCCATCGTCGGGATGATCCGCGATCAGCTCGATGGCGACGTGCGCTTCGAGTGGCGCAAGGAAGGCCTCGTCTGCGAGATCAACCTTCCGGCCGACAAGCTCGAGCGCGCCCCCGGGATCTCCGCCTAGGACTTCGCCGCGCGACCGCGCGGCGGATCAGAACTGAGCCGCGATCTTCTCCAGTCCCATGACGTGGGCGAGCATGCGCACTTCGCGCTTCTGGTCCTCGCGCAGGCTCATGATCAACGGCACCGCCGCGACCTTCAACCTCTCAACGTCATCGGGATCGAGCGTCGGGACTCTGGCGACTGTTCGCTCGCGGGAATGGCGCCAGCCGATGTAGCGCAAGGCGGATTCGACTTTCGGCCAATATTGCTCCTGATCGCGGGTCAGCCTGAGCCGCTCCTTGATGCTGGCGATCTGGGCATCATTGAACAAGGTGACGGGCTGGTTTTTCGCGCGAGGCGTTGGCGCGGCGCGGCCTTGCGGCACGGTCGCAATGCTTCCGGTGCGCTCCCCCGCCGCGGCCGGATCGACGCCTTCGCCGGAGGGACGCTGATTTGCCGCCCAGATCCGGGGCCCGGGAATGCCGAGCGGATCGGGATTGAAAGCGAGGATCGAAAGCGTCTGCTGCTCGATATCTTGGGCCGCATCTTGGGCTGCGCTCGGGTCGGCCTGCGCCGGCGATGCCATCTCCTCCCAATCCGAGGGAAACCGCAAAGCCACGATCTCGGCGGACGAAAGCTCGGGATCATCCACCGACTTTGCGCTTCCGCCGGAGACCAGAGCCGCGGTGCCGATCGCGCCGATGAGCGCGAGACAAGCCAAACCGCCCTTCGCTGTTTTGGAAACCGACTGCATGCTCCCACCCGTTCGCCTGGGGAACGTCTTCGCAAACCGGGCTTAATTTATGGCTAACCATGGGCGATTTCGGGCCGACGGCCGGACGGGTATCCGGCATTGTGGGCATCGTCGGTCGGGGTTGCGGCTTCGGGTTCAACCCGGGCGGTCTCTCGCCGCCGGTTGAACACCGGCGCCAACGCACGGGGTCTGAGAGATCTGCCACGAAGTATTGTTGAGCACCATGACGCAGACGGCCATTCGCGGCCCGTTCGGGGTTTGGAGGCATACGGTTTGGCCGAGCTCGAAGCTGCGATCCCGGGCACGACACGTACAAAGGGACTCGGCGCGAGCCGCAAGATCGAACCCGTTGGTGGCGGCGAGCGCAAAAAGCATGAGGCCGACACGCAGGTTCCGCCGCAAACCGTCTGCCGATCGCGAGCACAGGGGCTCGCGCTTCGCCTTCCAAGCGCCGGCGATGTCCCTCGGCCTGCGGGGACCTGCCCGCTGCTCGCGTTCGACTGATCGCACCTGCGGTTTCCCTGTGCCGCCTCACTGGCGCGCCGCGGCCCGCAGCTCGCGGATACGCGCGTCGTAGCTTTGCGTTATGCACGCGGCCATGCCGGGGTCGCGGCATTGGTTCCTTTTGCCCACCCAAATCCGCTGCGCCTCGAGCAAATCGGCTCGCGCCTGACCGGACAAGCGGTCCCGCTCCTTGAGGAACAGGTCATCCAGGACGAGGTCCCTGGCTGCGAGCTCCGCATCGCCGCAGATCGCCTGCTCTACGAGGCCCCTATCCGTCTCGCAGTCGAAGCTCGGCCCTTGCTGCTGCCTGTGATCCACGACAACCGACGGCGGACGATCCGGGCGCGAGCTTGATGTATGCGTGCTGAAGACGCCGATCTGGTTCAGGGCGAGGACGAGACCCGTGACAGCAGTGAGAAGGCCCCCCACCGCGGTCAATACGCCCGGCAAGGTTTGCCACCAGCTAGACCCCGACACCTCGGACATGGGCACGCCTCATGTCATGCACCTTATGCATGCAACCGCGCCCGAGGTTGATTTACCCTCCGGGCCGGGTCAAGGCGAAAGCGTGCGGAGCGCGTCCGCGTCCGAGAACGAAAATGGTAAAATGGGGCGCCTGCAGCGTGAGCATTTTGGTCGAGCGCCAAGCCAATTTCATGTACTTCCCGCTCAGCTCGACGTAGGCTTCCGAAAGCGGGCGGGGGCGTTCCGGGAGGACAACACGATGGCGGACAGCGAGACAGTATCCGGGAACCGGTCGCTCTATGATCGGCTGGGCGGGGTCTACAGCATAGCCACGGTGGTCGAGGATTTGATCGATCGGGTCATGGCCGATCCCAGGCTCAATGCGAATCCCCTGGTGGACGAGGCACACCACAAGGTGCCGCCCGCGGGGTTCAAATATCTCGTCACGGAGATGCTGTGCTGGGCGGCCGGTGGACCGCAGCGCTACTCGGGCCGCAGCATGGAGGAGTCCCATCGCGATTTGGCGATCACTCCCGGCGAGTGGCAAGCGTTCATGGACGACGTGCAGACGACCCTGGACAAGTTCTCCGTCCCGGCGGCGGAGCAGGCCGAGGTCAAGGCTTTGGTCGAGAGCACCCACGCGGCGATCGTCGTTTCCGGCGCGGACCGGATCGAGCCATCCACGATCATTGCCAGCTCGACGCCGGCACGACCCGCGTCTCCCTGAGCTTAGAGATTTGGTGCCGCGCCTACATCGCCCGCAGGTACCGCGAGGAACCTGCGGGGACGGAAATCAGCGCATGGCTGGGCGGTCAAAAGGAAACTGCCAGCATCAAGCTTGGCTGAATACCTGCATCGGCGTTCCTTGCATGTTTAGGTACCTGTGTAACAGAGCGAGCAAAAATTCTGGTTGTGTTGCAGTCAGAGCACAGTACGCCCGACCCCTTTGTGCTACGCCGGAACGGCTCCTGACGAAAGAGGCCTACCGGCGTGAAGAAACTCTTCCTAATTGGCGTCGCTTGCGTTGCACTCCTGGCCGCTCCGCCAGTCAATGCGGCCGATCTCGGTACGCGACAGCCCTATGAGACGCCGCCGGTCATCGCGCCGGTGCCAATTTTCACCTGGACCGGCTGCTACCTCGGCGGCCAGGTCGGCGGCGGCTGGGGCCACAACAAGCTTTCCGATCCGAGCGGCGCGTTTTTCGCCGGCACCGGAGAGGCGATCCGCGTCAACACCAGCGGCTTCCTTGGCGGTGGTCAGGTCGGTTGCGACTGGCAGTTTGCCCCCAACTGGGTGATCGGGATCGAAGGCGCCGCTGCCTGGGCCGATCTCAAAGGACACACGCTCGACGTTTTCACGCACACGACGGGCGGCGGTCCCTTTCCGTCTCCACCCCCCAGCACCAGCACCGCGACCGGGACCTTTTCGGCCAAGACCGATTTTCTCGCCAGCGCTACCGGGCGGATCGGCTGGGCGTGGGACCGCTGGCTCCTCTATGCCAAGGGGGGTGCCGCCTGGGATCACGACAAGTACAGTTTCATCGGCCGTGTCACATTCCCGGGGATCCTCAATGGATTTGCGCCCTTTGATTTTGTGGCAAGTGAAACCCGGATCGGCTGGACCGCGGGCGCTGGCATCGAATGGGCATTCTGGAGCAATTGGTCGGCAAAGCTCGAGTACGACTTCTACGATTTTGGTAGTCGCCGGGTGATATTCGTTTCGACGGTTAACAATGGAAGGGCACCGGTTCCCGCCGACGTCGATCAGCAGATCCATACCGTGAAATTCGGTATCAACTACCGCTTCGGCTGGGGCAAAGCGCCAGCGCCCCTCGTCGCGCGATACTGAAGGCAAGAGCTGGACGGATTCCCGCCGAACGGTTCAGTCTTCCTGGTGCGAGCCATCCACGAACATAGCCAGCTCGACGCCGGCACGACCGCCGCAGGTACCGCGAGGAACCTGTGGGGACGGCAATCAGCGCATGGCCAATTCAGCCGTCCGCCGCGGTGCCTTCCTGCGGGCCGAGATAAGCGTAAACTCGGCACACCCTGTAGGAGGTGTGTCTTGGCCGCGAAGCGCGTAGAGCGACGGCTCGCCGCCATCCTGGCCGCAGACGTGGCTGGTTACAGCCGGTTGACCG
>WNFX01008099.1_pt1 | contig 10834 bp, 8 predicted proteins | sample 5400111 | NCBI WGS metagenome assembly WNFX01 (sample SAMN13153363, study PRJNA577476) | soil metagenome | isolation source: 40 cm soil or saprolite under grassland replicate 1 | place: USA:California | collected 2016-06-15
TTTAGCTCCGAGCGAACGTCGCCGCACAGAAGAAACAGCTATGAACCTGGCTAAGAAAACGAAAGCTGCCCCGCCGATTAATCGACAGTAATCAAATCTTGCAGGGCCCGAAATCGTTTTTCACTGAAGCCACGGATAATGATCAAATGCTCAGGACGGCGAAATGGACCGTATGTCTCACGATGCTCAATGATCCGCTGGGCAAGTGCCTTGCCGATTCCCGGAAGCATTTCCAGCTCTTCAGCCGGCGCCGTGTTGATATTGGTTCGTCGTGTTGGAGGTCGGCGAGAAGGATCCAGGTTAAGAACGTCGGTGGTCGAAGCAGCTGCCGGCCGAGTTTCGTTAGATTGCCTGGAGGCATGGTTACTTTGACCGCGATGGTCGCGCTTGACGCATCCCGATAAACAGAGAGAAATCAACGTAAGGCGAACGGCCATCGAGATCAGTCGCTTTGGTTTAAGGCACTCGCTCATGAAACCCTTTGTTTCTGCAGCCAGCTATTGCGTGACGCCGCTCATGAGTGCAATTTGCTGGAAGTGTTGCAAAGACAAAAATTGTGAGAATTCAAAAGACGATCTCCACAAGGTTTTCCACAGAAAGTGTGGAAGGCATTCGTTTGTTGAAAGTCCTTACGACGACGAGACAAGTTTCCCGTCCACCCAAAACCCTTCCTGACGTCTGCCATCATGATAGATAAAGCGTCCCTGGCCATTATATTTTCCGTTTTGAAACTGGCCATCGTAAACATCGCCGTTGGCAAACGTCATCACGCCGTGACCGTTGTAGACATCATTCTTAAAGTCTCCTTCATACTTCGCGCCATCGCTAAAAGTAAACACAGCCCGGCCATCATACTTTCCATGCCGAAATTGTCCGTCATAAACGTTGCCATTAGGAAAGGTCATCGTGCCGTGACCGTTATAGAAATCATCCTCGAATTGGCCTGTATATTTCGTCCCATCTTGAAATTTGAAAGTGCCGTTGCCGTTGCGCTTGCCATTAGCGAATTCTCCGTCATAGATATCGCCATTGGGAAAGATCATGATACCGCGTCCGTCCGGATTACCGTCGCGCACGCCTCCCTCGTAACGAGTTCCGTCGCCAAAGGTGATCGGCTTTGTTTGCTCAGTCGAAGTAATCGGGGGCTTTGTCTCTTCCGCTGACGTTGTTGTTTTGGTCTTTTCCAGGCGGTTGTAATAGACGAAAACGATTGCGCCGGCGATCAGAGCGGCAACCAGAATTACCGCAACTCCGGCCAGGGCAAAAACCAGGGCCGGACTCCGATCACTCGGTGGAGCGTAAGACGGCGGGAAGGTTCCGACCGCCGGCGGCGGATTGAAGCTCGGCGGACCTGGAGCAAACAGCGTCTTTTCCTGCGTGGGAGCAGCGGACAAAGGAGAACCATCTTCCAGGCAGAAAGATAAGGTGTCGTCAGTATAGCTGCGACCGCAATGAGGGCATTGCTTCACCTGGGGACCCCGTAATTTAAGAACGAGTTAAGAGCGTTAGATTTATTTGGACGAGCGCGTTTGTTCGAACCGCAGCGCTTATGGCTCAGCGCTTAATCGAAAATCCGAGATCAAACCTCAAATATCTTACTCGGGTGCCTGTTCGTCCCAATCCGATACCAGTTCAAAGGCCCTTGCGAGTACTGGACGCGGGCGCGCGCCGTCGGCTTTGCCAATCAGGCCATCCCGCTCCATTTGATCGAGCACCGCAGCGGCGCGACCATAACCGATACGCAGGCGACGTTGCAATACCGAGGTCGAGGCGCGCTTCATCTCGACGCAGATGCGGAGGGCGTCTTCGAACAATTCATCACGCTCGCCATTTGAATCCTCCAGGCCCATCGCTTCTTCATCGGACTGAGTGATACTCTCGTCGTAAGCGGGCTCCCATTGCGCCTTGATGTGCGAAACGATCTTATTGATTTCGGATTCGTCTACGTACGCGCCGTGCACGCGTAGCAGACGCGAGGAACCAGGCGGTAGAAACAGCATATCGCCACGGCCGAGCAGGTGTTCGGCGCCATTCATGTCCAAAATCGTGCGCGAATCGACTTTTGAAGATACGCGATAGGAAATACGGGAAGGGAAGTTGGCCTTGATCAATCCGGTAATGACATCCACAGATGGACGCTGGGTCGCCAGCACCAGATGAATCCCAACGGCCCGCGCCATTTGCGCCAGCCGCGTGATCGAATCCTCGACTTCGTGACCTGAAGTCATCATCAGGTCTGCAAGCTCGTCGATGATGATCACGATGTAAGGCATTCGCGTCCAGGCCTCGCCATTCTCGTCAAAGTCCTTAACCGTGTTGCGCCGGTCACGTTCGGCGTTATAGCCATCGATGTTCCGCACGCCCCAGCCGGCCAGTTCCTTGTACCGCCGCTCCATTTCTGCCACCGCCCACCGAAGGGCCCGGGCAGCTGGTTTGGGATCGACGATGATTGGCGTGGCCAGGTGAGGGATGTCCTCGTAAAGACCCAATTCCAATCGTTTCGGATCGATGAGAATCAGCTTTACCTCATCGGGCCGCGCGCGATACAGAATCGAAACCAAAAGTGAATTCACGCCGACCGATTTGCCGGAACCAGTTGTGCCGGCGATCAGCAGGTGCGGCATCTTGGTAAGATCACTGCAGTAATTCAGCCCGTCGATTGTCTTGCCGAGCGCGATTGTCAGTTTTGAGGTTGACTCTTTGAAGGCCCGCGATTCGATGACCTCGCGTAGATAGATGGTTTCGCGCCTTGGATTCGGGACCTCGATGCCTACATGCGGCTTACCCGGCATGCGGTCGATGCGGATGGATTCGGCTTTCAGTGCCAGGCAAAGATCATCAACCAAACCAGTAACCCGGGAATACTTCACTCCGGGATCGGGCTTAAATTCATAGGTAGTCACGACCGGACCGGGACAGATGTACTTGATCTGACCGGTGACATTGAACTCGCGGCATTTCTCAGCCAGGCGGGTCGCCATGTTGAGCAATTCATCGTCGGCTTGCTCGCGGCGCATCTCGGCTTCGTTCAGTAACTCAACCGAAGGCAATTGGTAATTGGAGGCCGCCGTTTTGGTCGAGATGCGGCGGCCGCCATCGAAAGGTAACGAGCCACTGGCAGGCGATTCTGTTTTGCGCTTGACCGCGGCGTCGCGAAGCATGTCCTCGACGACAGCAGATTCGGCTGCCGGCGTGACCTTGCCGCGCGAAGGCCAGAGCGAGCGTTTGGCGGTGGCAGCGCCGGCGCCCGCGGCCGCAGCTGCGGCTTTCGCCGTTATGGTTGTGGCGCTGTCGGAAACAAATGCGGTAGCTAGTTCAGCGTTTTCACCAGGTGCTTCAGAGCGCGCAATTGATGTCGTAACGGTAACAGTCTGCAAATGCTCCTGGTCATCAGCCGAGCTGTCAATTATCCCGCCATGTCGCCGCGCAGCTTTCAGTGCAGCGCGTTCAGCTTTCGCCTGCTGCCTCGCTTCGGAACGCATTTGGGCCCGCAGCACGCGCGCTTGCCGCCAGGCGCGAATTTTCCGGGGAATACTTCCCAGCCGTTCAAACCGATTACTCAGCGCCGAGACGATAGCTTCGTATAGGCGGGCAAAAGAAAAGTTGGTGGCGAGCAACAATCCCGTGGCTGCGATCGCAATAAGAAGAATCGTGGCGCCAACTCTGTTAAGTCCGGTCACCAGGGCGCGCGCAATTAATTCCCCCGACAGGCCTCCCGGGTGGAAGCTTGCGTCGAATAGCGGTTGAATATTTGCTATTGAAAGCAGCGCTGAAGACGAGAGGACGAGCACCAAAAGTCCTATGAGCCGCAACAGCGGAGCAGCGATCCTGCGTGAACGGAAGCGGCGCCAGGATGCGGCCACCAACAAAAAAGGAAGTAAGTAGGCCGCCAGGCCGATACCTTGAAATAACGCCGCGGAAACGTTTGCGCCAACTGTTCCTATCCAGTTTCGCGCCTCCGCCTCTCCCGCGCCGTTCCAGGAAGGATCATTTGGATTGTAAGAAACAAGGCAGAGGCCGAGCAGCACGGCAGATGCTGCTAACGCGATAGCAATGATTTCATTCGTGCGAGTATTCTTCGCTTCGGGTCGCACTTCGATGTGGGTCGGAATAGAAGCCATAAAAATCAGTAAGCAGTAGGCAGGAAGCAGTAGGCAGTTAGATCAGCCATTATTGAACTGCCACGTCTCATTACCTGTCAATTAAAACCCTAAGCCGCGCGGCGCGAAAGTAGATACTCCTTGATGAAATCATCGATGTCACCGTTGAGAACGGCATCGACGTCACCACGTTCAAGCTTGGTACGCGCATCCTTCACCAGACGATAAGGCGCGAGCACATAATTGCGAATCTGCGAACCAAAGGAAATGTCCTGCTTGTTTGCTTCCAGTTCGGCGGTCTCAGCCCGGCGCTTCTCCAATTCGAGTTCATACAGTCTCGAGCGAAGGACTTGCATTGCGACCGCTCGATTCTGATGTTGCGACCGCTGGTTCTGGCATTGAACCACAATGCCCGTCGGCAGGTGCGTGATGCGCACCGCCGAATCGGTAGTGTTGATATGTTGGCCGCCAGCTCCAGTCGAACGATAAGTGTCAACACGCAAGTCCTTTTCGTTAATCTCAACTTCGATATCCTCGTCGATCTCCGGATAAACAAAGAGCGATGCAAACGAGGTATGACGCCGTGCATTTTGATCGAATGGCGAGATGCGGACCAGCCGGTGCACGCCGGCTTCAGCCGCCAGCAAGCCGTAGGCATAATCGCCCTGGACTTCAAACGTCACGCTCTTAACGCCCGCTTCTTCACCCGGTTGATAGTCGATGATCTCAGTCTTGAAATCTCGCCGTTCGCACCATTTCAAGTACATGCGTAGAAGCATCTCAGCCCAGTCCTGTGATTCGGTCCCGCCGGCGCCTGGATGAATGGTGCAGATGGCATTGCGCGCGTCATTCTCTCCGGCCAACAACATCTCAGTCTCAGCCTGGCCGATTTCCTGCTCCAGGCGCTCAACCAGTGCGCGCAATTCATTCAGCGACGCTTCATCTTCTTCGGCGAATTCAAAGAGCACTGCGGCATCAGAGATCTCAGATTCAAATTTTTCCTGGCGTTCGATAATTCGCTCAAGGCGGCTGCGGGTTTGCAGGAGTTTTTGGGCCGCTTCCTGATCAGACCAAAAGTCCGGCGCCGAAGCCCGTTCTTCAATGGATTTCAGATCTCTCCGCTTTGACGGAACATCAAAGAAACCTCCCAAGTTGCTCGACCCGTGTGCGTAAATCGTCGTATGAATTCTTAAGATCCTGAATTGACATTGTTGCCAGCATTCTTAACCTCGATTGTAAAGCGATTCTCGATTTTGCGTCTTCCCCAAAATAAAAGACGCGGAAATAAATCCCAGTGTAATCAAAGCACATGCATACGCGAACAGGTCAGCATGCCGCGAGTAGAAGGTCGTGACTTTCGTTCCTCGCGTTGCGTACCAGACCTGCACATCGGGCTGAAAAGAAGCTGTCGATGACATGATCCTGCCATCTGAATCAATCGACGCGCTGATGCCGCTGTTGGTGACCCGCAGTACGGGCCGATCGTTTTCGACGGCGCGGAAGACAGCATTAGCCAGGTGTTGTCGCATCACTGCCGTTGGTCCCAGATAGCCGTCGTTCGAAATGTTGATAAGCACGTCCGCTCCCTGATTAGTAAAGGTGCGTGCAATTCCCGGATGCGCGGCCTCGATGCAAATAAAAACCCCGGCGCGCAAGTCGCCGAGGGGCATCAGCGTGTACGAGCTGCCGGGGATAAATTCACCGACGATTCCACGTACCGAACTCGCGCCCGGTAGCCAGCGGGGCAGCGGCACGTATTCGCCAAACGGCATCAGGCGGATTTTATCATACTGCGCCTCTTTCTGACCCTGCTCATTTATCAAGATTGCTGAATTGTATTCCCCACCGGCGGTCGCCGGCTCGAGGGAGTTCAGCAGCAGGGAGACCTGATGGCTTTGAGTAAACTCTGCCAGCAGCCTTTGCAAACGCGAATCGCGTGAGTAAGCGAAATTCATTGGCGACTCGGGCCAGATGACGAGTGTAGGCATCGTCGGGCTGTCGCTATTCTTCTTCAAACCATCGGCGCTAAGCCGCAAATGTCGATTTAGTAACTCATTCATCGAAGCTGCGTCGTTCAACTCGTCCATGGGTACGTTCGGTTGGACGGCAACGATCCGATTTGCCGGACCGCCGCTCGAGATTGCCGGCAGGCCTGTTCCAAAATTGCTCAACCCGAGAATGAAAAGGACCATTGAAAGAATAATCGCGGAAGCGAATAAGCGAAGAACTCCTTTGGAAAGCAGAGCAAAGGCAATCAGTGCATTCGACGTAATCAGCAAAGACCCGACGGCGTAGACACCGCCCCATCTCGCCGATTGAATAAGGAATGGATGAAATGACTGGGAATAACCGATGGCATTCCAGACCTGTCCTGTAACCGTGTACCTGGCCAATTCCAGTGAGACCCAAACCAACGGCGCGGAAAGAATTGCGCCATGACCGAATCGCATCACGAGCCGGTTTACGAACGCGCAAAACAGGGCCGGGAAGACCGCCACTAGCGCTACCGGCAACAATAGAAGTGGATAAGCCAGCCATGGTGTGATGTGGCCGTAATGAACCATCGGATATGTAAGCCACCAGCAGGAGCCGTAGAAGAAAATCACGCCCCACCACCATCCCGCAACAAACGCGCGCAGTGGTTTTTCACATTCAGCGGAAACCAGAATGAGTGGGGTCAAACCGATCCACGCCAGCGGCCAGAGGTCGAAATTAGGGAAAGAAAGAACTAAGAGAAGGGCGGAGGCCGCGGCAACCAAAGACTCTGCCATCGTTGGAATGTGGGAACGAACCAGCGAGATCAGTGCCTGCTTGCGCAGTCTTGGATCCGGCACATTCACGGCCAGGGCTTCCTGCATGTGCGGAGTTTAGCAGACCAAACTAAAAAGCGAGCAGTCTTTGCCCGATCGATCACACCGTCGTAAACGGTAATCGAAGCAGTCGAGAGAAGACTTACGCAAGGGAAAATTTGGAAGGGAAAAATACGAGGCTGAACTTTTTTGAAAATGTTTTTGGAAGTGTTATCTGAAAGCCGTCGGCATACCCAATTCAGTGCGAAAAAGACAAAAACCGTCACCTCTGAACTGACACTTTCCGTCGTTCTGACATGCTTATGATTTATTTTGACCGGTGCAAAGCGTAATACTTAACGACCTCCAGTCAGATGATGCGAAACCGGAAGAGTTTCCAGTTTAGCTGTGAAATAACGAAATCTGGAATTCGCTGCCCTAAATGCGGGAGAACCCGGTCATTTCTGACCGGGTTCCATTTCGGGGGGCTAAACTGAAGGATCGCTCGGCGGGCGGCTGGCGCAGCGGCAGGCCACGCTCAGAGAAGTGATGGCGGCGGGGGCACGTTTTATTTCGTGCTTGCCGTCCTTGTGCTCAGCACTTCCCGTGCCACCAAATGAGCGAAAGGCAAAGGGCGAAGAGCGAAGCGGGAAGAGGTAAGCGCGAAGCAGTAAGACGAAAGAGCAAAGCGCCAGGAGCTATGAGCGAAAAACCGCTCCGTTACTCCTGGCGCTTCACTTTGCACTCTGCGCTTAGCGCTACGGCCTACCCATTGTTACCTGCCGCTGAAGAGCGATCGCTTCCTGATTGTTAGCGTCGATACCCATCGCGCTGGCAGCATATTTTCTGGCTTCGCCGAGGTCACCTCGTTCGAGGAAGATGCGACCCAAAAGGATGTGGGCATCGATCAATCTCGAATCCCAAAAGATCGCCGTCTTCAAAGCCGCAATCGCGGATTCCTGATCGCCGCGACGTTGATTGATGCGTCCGCTCATTAGGAAAGCTTCGGCGTTGGTGGGCTCGACGATTAAGAGCTTGCGCAACTCGGCCATGGCTTCATCATCGCGGCCCTGCTGATATAGATCGCGAATCTTGTTCAAAGATTCTTTCGTGCTGTTGGCTGCGGCGAGCTCGGCCGCGCGAGTTTTGTCAATATCCGCAACGTCAATCTGATTAAGAACATCGCGCGCGCGGAGGGAAATGGCCGGAGCAGCCTGCGATTTTTGCCATTCGGTTTGCAGTCTTGCGTAAGTTGCCTGTAGCCAACGACGCGACTGGTTGTCGGCAGCGGTCGCCGCGTCTCCATCACCCCCACGCTCAAGGGCTTTAGCCAAAATGAAATAGGCCTGGCCATCCTGCTGGTTTGCTGCAATTACGCGCTGCAGCTTTTCCGCGGCTTCCTTGTATTTCTCCGAAAGCAGTAACGCATATCCGTAATTGAACAGGACCATCGTGTCGTCAGGCGAGGAATCAGCGGCGCGCGATAGTAGCGTGATGCCCTGCGACAGCAGGCGGGTGCGCTCCTCCCGCTTCTTCTCGTCCCGAGCTGCCTCCACTGACACCGCACCGGCGTTATTATAGACACCTACGAGCGGCAGCTCGTTTGTGAGCGGCACCAGCGCAGCCAGCGCGTGCTGAAGATCACCAAGCTTCCAGTAAGCCAGGCCGGCATAGAACTGTGCCTCACCGTAGTGTGGTTCTCTCTTCTGGACCATCGAAAAATATTCGGCCGCCTCTTTTAGCTTTCCCTGGCCAAGGTAGAAGCGTGCCAATTCAAACGCCGCCTGGGAATACACTGCGCCGCCATTTTCTTTGGCGTAGAGACGCATTGCGTTCTTTAGGTAAATTTCCCGAGTCGGATCCCGTTCCGGCGTCAACAATCCTTTCATCAGGGCTTCGAACGCGAGCGCAGGCGCTTTGGTCGCTTCCTGGATTAGATTCGTCTGCGAGAACGGAAGCGTCTTGTCACGCTGAAAGAGAATCTGGTAAGCCAACTTTCCCTGCATTGACTGGAGCGTTGATACATCCCCGCCAAAGTCGTAAACCCGCGGCGCCCACGCGCCGTCGAACACGTCTCCGCTCATGCGCCCTTCGTTTACGCGAATCACGTGAGCTTCGCCGGAAATATTCGCCAACCCGGTATCGTTCTTGTCCCTTTGGGGCGGCAGAGCGACGTTGTAAGTGCCGACCACGATCATGCTCGCCTTGAGTTCGCGCGCGATCTTGATAGCGGTAGCGCGCGAGGGAAGTACCGATAATGGCAATCGCAGCCGCTGATAAGTTACGGCCCGTTCGCCCGGCGAGACGACGATCAAACCAGGTTTGCCGAGCAGCGACGATAACGAATCCGAAAAACTCTCACCAATCCAGTTGTATTCCTTGTGTTCCGAAGTGTTTTCAAAAGGGAATACCAGGACAATATCAGCGGCGGCGCTGCTCTGAGCAGCAGCATTCAGCGGCGCGATCACGCCGGCGGCGATCACCGCGAACATCACCAAGACATGCAGAAATCTCTTCTTAATCATTGCGAATTGCTCTTATTGAAGCTCCTGATTCGTTGTTAATGACGGGTTCGATGCCCCTATGATAGCAGCGGTTGGACGCCCGCGCACCCTCACTCGTAGTAAAGGCTGTCCGGAAATCAATAATGCCACGCGAGCCCGAAAGTTTCAGGATCCGGGCGGCGTTGATTGCGGGACAGCTAATTGATTATCGACTGAGGTCACGCCCTTTATCGATCGCACCAACCTCTCGATTCGGGTTTTAAGGTCCTGAGTTTTCACCGAACCTGCCAGGGTCACTCGTCCACCCTCAACGATAGTATTCATGTCGATATTGGCGAGGCTTGCATCCTCAGCGATTCGTCTTTCAATTTCCGCCTGTATTGCTCCATCGTCCGGCGACGGCTGAAGGTAAGTTGCTGATGGAGGAACTGACTGATCGGCCTCCACCGAAGGGTTCATCGGATCGTAAGGCCGGCTGGTAATAAACAGCGCCAGGAGTGTTGCCAGGGCCGCCGCGCCGATGACGCCGGCAGCAACGAGCGCTTCGTTCCTGGGCGAATCGATCGATCGCCCGGTCCTTTGAGCCACTTGACGGTGACGCCCCGACGGCGTCGCAACAACTATTCGCCTTCCTCGTTTTGAATCAAATCCTTCTGACATGCCTATTGGATAATATCAGAAGTTTGCGCCGCGCAAGTCCTGCCGCGTGGAGCGTTCCCTCAGGGATAACGGAACCGAAGTGAAGGTCGAAGAGTCTAAGTAATCGACAGAGAAGATTTCCGATGCGCAGGTTCACGAATAATCTGAACGATGTTCGGGTTGCGACACCGTGTCCGGCTGAATGGGATGCGATGATCGGCACCGAACGGGTGCGCTTCTGCGGGCAGTGCCAACTGAATGTCTATAACCTGTCGTCGATGTCCAGGCGCGAAGCCGAATCGCTGATTTCGCGGACTGAAGGACGTCTATGTGTTCGGTTCTATCGACGAAAAGATGGGTCCATAATCACTCAAGACTGTCCTGTTGGTCTGCGTGCGTTGAAACGGCGAGCTCAGCGAATTAAGCGTGCGGTCGCGTCGTCCCTACTTGGATTCCTGGCCGGCATTGGCGCGAACGGATCCATAAACAGAATCGGAAATTTCCTGCTGGGCCTCGACTCGCCGGGAACTTACTACGGGCATACGATGGGCGTGGTCGCGGAACCAAAGAAACCCGCTCTTGATCCGGCAGAGAAAGGTCAGTTAGTAATGGGTAAGGTGAAAATCCCTTCAAAACAACCTCGTAAACATTAGCTTCCTTCTTTACGCTCAGAGGAACTGCTCTCGCTGAGATTCACCTGCCAGCCAGCGCAAGCTTCCCATTCCCTTTACGTTCTAATTTCGGAGCGCATTGATCAAACGCGCTTGATTGGAAAAAAGTTCGGAGGGTCACATTTTCGATG
>WNFX01007263.1_pt1 | contig 10831 bp, 10 predicted proteins | sample 5400111 | NCBI WGS metagenome assembly WNFX01 (sample SAMN13153363, study PRJNA577476) | soil metagenome | isolation source: 40 cm soil or saprolite under grassland replicate 1 | place: USA:California | collected 2016-06-15
TGATGATCGTTGCCGGCACGGTCACTTACAAAATGGCGCTGGCCGTGAAAAGGATTTACGAACAAATGCCCGAGCCGAAATGGGTGATCGCAATTGGCGCATGCGCATCCACCGGCGGCATGTATCGATCGTACGCAGTGTTGCAAGGAATTGATCAGCTTTTGCCGGTGGATGTTTATATTTCCGGTTGCCCCCCGCGTCCGGAAGCGCTGCTGGCAGGCTTGATGAAGTTGCAGGAGAAAATTTCGCGCGAACGCTCGTTGAAGAGACAGAAGCCGGAATTGTTCGAAAGGGTTGAGGAGGCGCTCGCATGACTCGCGATGACGCGCTGGCTTCGCTGAGCAAATCGTTCAAGGGAAAAATTCAGGACAAAACTGAATTTCGCGGCGAAACGACTTACACGATCTCGGCGAGCGACCTTCGTGAGATCGCAAAGTTTTGTCAGGACGAACTCTCATTTGATTATTTGATCGACATCACCAGCATCGACAATTTCGGTGAGGAGCCCCGTTTCGAGATCGTTTATCACCTGTACTCAATGCCGCACGCAGTCCATCTGCGGTTGAAGTTAAAAGTCCCGGAGGATGTTGCCGCGGCCGATACCGTTTCCGATATCTGGCCGACAGCGAACTGGCACGAGCCCGCTGCGAAAAGATTTTCCGCTAGCAGGTTTGCCGAGCGAAATGCCAGACGTCGCTTTCACTAAAGTCACCCCGTTGGAGGGCGGCCCCTTCGTCACCGTCCCGAGCACGGCCACGTCTAAAGATCGCGAACCACGCGCTCGCCCACCGGAATTGTGATGCTGGGCGACGCTCCGCGGAGCCGTCGAATTAGGTCTCATCTCATCGGTGGTTGGTCTGATCACTGGCAACATACCGATAAATGTTCGGCGCAATCGGGTCACGCTCTACGTACCCGCTTATGAGTACGAGCGCGCAAAGTCTTATCGAGAAAGTAGATTAGAGCTGTGCCCGCTACGTAAAGCGCGAATACAGTTCCTGCCACACTCAAACCGGAAATTAAATAATCGGCAGAGGACCAATCAAAATCTCTCAGTAGTCCGCGAAATCCGATAAGTCCCAGCAAATAAAATGAAACGATGTATCCCAAAGCCAGCGCCACAGGTAGAAGAAACAAAGCGCGTCAATTTCTCGCCCCTCGAACTCCACGCCAGAGCAGCAAAGCCATAACGACCAGAGCACAAAACAAAATAACGGGCTTGCCCATTGCGGAAATGCGTGCCTGAGAAATAAGGATGAATGCCGTCAAGAACACTCCTTGAAGGATGGTGGCATTTAAACCAAAACGAAAAAGGTTCATCGTGTTGGGATATTTGTTAGGCATTCGGAACGACTGGCCGTCGCACCTTGACATTTTATGCGGCTGAGACGGGTGGGGCGGTTTCGGGTTTTCGCGTCGCGGCCATCACGTCTGGGCGCAAAGTTTCGTCGCGCGGCGCGGCGGGCTTTACGCCATGCTTTGGATATGCGATCCGGCTGTGCAGCATCATCGTGAGCGTGAACCGGAAACGTTCCGCGATAATTTTCAGTTCGCCAAGGGTTAGGTCGCAGTCGTCCAACTGCCGGTCCGCAATGCGCTCTTCGATGAGCTCGTTCACCAGCGATTCGATTTTTTGCGGGGTCGGTTTTTCGAGGCTGCGGGAGGCGCTTTCGACCGCGTCGGCCAGGCTGACGATGGCACTTTCTTTTGTCTGCGGCTTCGGTCCGCTGTAGCGGAAACTATCTTTGGACACATTGGGAATGTCTTCCTCGCGCAACTTCATGATTTTGCCGCCGGCGCGCGCGTCTTCGTGCTGTTGCAGCGCGCGTTGATAAAAATAACGGACGACCGAAGTGCCGTGATGCTCCTGGATGATATCGATGATGCGCTGATTCAGTTTGTATTTGAGGGCAAGATCGACGCCTTCCTTGACGTGCGCGATGATGATCAGTGCGCTCATGCTTGGCGCAAGATCATCGTGCGGATTTCGCTCAAAGCTCATGTTTTCGGTGAAGTATTCCGGTTTCACCAGTTTGCCGACGTCATGGAAGTAAGAGCAGACGCGGCAAAGCGTCGCGTTGGCACCGATCGCCTCGGCCCCTGCTTCTGCGAGATTGGCCACGACTAAACTATGATGATACGTGCCCGGCGCTTCGATTGTCATCCGGCGCAATAACGGATGATTAAGATCGGAAGCTTCCAGCCAGGAAATGTCTGTGGTGATTTGGAACAGATGTTCAAGCATCGGCAGCGCGCCGCCGACGATTGTTGCGGTAACGATTCCATTGCCGATGGCGAGAGCGCTTTGCAGCCCGATCATTCCCCAATCGTTAGCCATCGGGAAAAACCAGTTGATTGGTCCGATCAAACCAAATGCCAGCGACAACAGCCAAATGGCGAGCCCAACACCCACGCCAGCGCGAATTAGTTTGCCGCGCCGTCGCACCTGCAACGTAAGAGATACTGCGGCAAATCCGCTGATCAAACTGGTGACGAGAAGCGGCGCGTCAATCGGTCCAAACAAAACGCTGCTCCAAAGACTAACAAAAAACGCCGCGTAGAGGCCATGGTGCCGCCCGAGCAAGACACTTAACACAAGCGGCGCGAAGGCGTAGGGCGTAATCAATCCGCCCATTTCAGGCTTCAGAAAGCTATAGGTCCCGCTATTGCATACTACCAACAACAGTTTTGTCACTGCGAGTTGCACGAGGATGATGCCAAAGATGAGAAGGATCCGCGAGCTTTGCGAAAAGCTCTTAGGCTGATTGATCCAAAGTTGGGTAATGGCTGTGGCCAAAACCAAGAGGGCGATGACAAAATTTTTCGTTGGTTCAGGTTGTTGGCCGCTGAACACGAGAAACGCAAGGCCGCCCGCGAATACTGCAAAGATGAAAAACTTCGCATACGGCGCGTATTCGAGATTGCGCATCAGTTCGCTCCGCGCCCGGCGGCGCCGGGTTTTTCGTGACGCGAGGCCGCGCTTGATGAGACGTGCACGTCTAAGAGAGCGGAACATGTCGATCCTTATTTGCGTTGCGCTGGCGCGGGCGTGCGGTGCTGCTGGTATGCGCTAATGATGGCGCGCACCAATTCATGCCGCACAACGTCGCGCTCGGTGAAATAAACAGTCGCGATGCCGGGAACAGTTTTCAACGCCTGCAATGCCTCAACCACGCCGGAGCGCTTGTTCGCCGGCAAATCAATCTGCGTCACATCGCCGGTCACAACGCATTTGGAATTCAAACCGATTCGTGTCAGCAACATGAACATTTGCTCGGTTGTCGTGTTTTGCGCTTCGTCCAGAATCACAAATGCATTGTTCAAAGTGCGGCCGCGCATGTATGCCAGCGGGGCGACTTCAATAGTTTGGCGCGCAATTGCCCGCTCCATTTCCTCCAGCTCCAGCATATCGCGCAACGCATCATAGAGAGGACGCAGATAGGGCGTAATCTTTTGTTCCAAGTCACCGGGGAGAAATCCCAGCGCCTCGCCAGCTTCGACGGCCGGACGCGTCAGGATGATGCGGTCCACCTGTTCTTTCTTGAGCGCGGCCACGGCCATCGCCACGGCGAGATATGTCTTTCCCGTGCCGGCCGGGCCGATTCCAAACACAACGTCGTGCTTTTGGATGGCTTCAACATACGCGCGCTGATTTGCGCTCCGCGCGACGATCGGAGGCTTGCGCAACGAAGTCGTGATTTTTGTCGACGCAAGGTCACCCAGGTTCTGATCGCGTGCTTGCGTCACCGAGTTTAAAGCATAATTGAACTCGTGCTTTTGAATCTCGACACCTCTTTGCCGCGCCTTATCGAGTTGCTCAAACACCTGCTGCGCCTTATCGATGCGTCCCGGTTCGCCTTCCAATTTCACCCAACCTTCGCGTGTGGTCACCTTCACGCCAAGAGATTCCCCGAGAGTTTTCAAAAGTTTCAGATCGTTGGCGTAGAGTGACTGTAAGGCGCGTGGGCTTTCAAACTGCAGGGTACGCGTCTCAGTCATAATCAACTCGTGGCACCGGCATATTGTGCCGATGGAAGATTGGCTGGAAGCCAATGCCACTTAACCTAGCGGAAACCATACACCAGCGCCCAGTGGGTGCGTTCCTCGGGTGATTCCTCGACGCTCACGATGATGAAGTAACTGCCAGTAGCTTTCGGAATAACGTGCGCAGCCGCGAAGTGACCTTTCTCCCATCCATCTGGCTCTTCTGCCAGTTTCCCATCGGAGTCATAAATATGCACGGAAATCTTTGCACGTTCGACTTCTGTGCCCAGCCAAAACCAGTATTCGTTCCCTTTGAACAACTGCTGGCGCACGGCTTTTTTTTCCCCGGAACCAAGATCGCCTCCCCAATAGTCCTCGCGCACCTGAAATCCCTGTTTGACGTAAGGTTCGGCCGCTTGGAGCGCGAACGACTGGGCGTCATCGACCGATGCAAAAGCCGCCGGCTGAAATGAACCAAGCATTACAAGCAGAATGACTTGGCAAAAGAGGGTTTTGACGAAAGGCGTCATCGAAAATTCCTAATCTCTAGTCACAATACCGTTGCCAAGCCGCGTCGTGATCTCGCTGATTTTCTTTACTGATGCGGGAGAAATTCGCGCGTTACCCACGTCGATCAGAGGCTTGACGTCCACCAGGGCTTCCTGGATTTCGTGGATGATCGGGAGATTAAACTCCGGCATCGCCTGCAACCTGGTTTGAAAATAGGAAAGCAGATCGGGCTGATGCAGCAGCTCGGCGCCGTCGGCGGAAAAATGCTTTGTCACGACCGAGGTCAATACTTCCGTGCCACGAAGCCATCCGCCCAAACTGACCAGCTGCGATAATTTTTCATCGTGTACCTCGTTCATTGCCTGCTGCACGCTGTTCTGCGTTCGGTCGAGTTCCTGCCGCACACTTTCCCAGTTGCGCTTGTCCGCCGCCTCGATGATCGCTTTAGAATGCGGCGTGATGGAGTTTCCCACGCCGATTCCTTTGGCCAGTGTCAGGACGCGTTGCCCAATTTCTTTAACAGCTGGCGCATCCTCTGCTTGCACGGCCACAAAACCATCGGCAATCACCGTCCCCAGCAAAAGAGCGATCCGTGGCCGCTCGGTAAAACTCGCGCCCTTATCGGTTCGAACGTGTTCCTTCCAGTTGACGGCGCCCAGTTTGTTCAGCGCGCCGAAGATTTCGTTCGGCAGCGGAACGACGACGTCTTCCACCGTTTTTGATAATTGTTTAATATCGATACGTTGTGGCGCCTGCGCGCCATGGGCGCACAGCGCAAGGCCGGTCACGACGATCGCACTCAGCTGGAGATGTTTAGTGAACGTAAGCATTGGCATTTTCGACTATTGATTTCGTATTCGTATTCAGGATTAGTGGAGCAATCTTAAACAGAACCCGCCCCGCGCACAAACGCCGTCCAGAATATTTTGACTTCCTTGAATCGAACCACTGCGCTGCCTCGGCGGCATCATGCGCATTTTTTATGAACTTGATTAGGCTACATGAGCTTCTGGGTCGCGCGCCATCAAAGCGAATACTCGTAATCGGCGATTTGATGCTCGATGAATTCGTGTGGGGCAAAGTAGGTCGGATCTCGCCCGAGGCTCCTGTGCCGGTTGTCGAGGTAACCGGCGAGTCATTTTATCCAGGGGGAGCGGCCAATGTCGCCCGCAACCTGCGCGAATTCGTCGAGCATGTTGAGGTGATCGGCTTGCTCGGCAAAGACGCCAGCGGTCGCCAGCTCCGCGATTTATTAGCCCAACAGAAGATCGACATCTCCAACGCCATCGAGGATGAGACGTTTCGCACGATTGTGAAAACACGCATCATCGCCCGCCACCAGCAGGTTGTCCGTGTCGATCGCGAGCAATTCACCCCGCCGTCGACGGCACAAATCCAACAAGCCGTCGAAGCCGTTCGAAGAAACCTCACACATATCGACGCGATCATCTTTGAAGATTATGGCAAGGGCTTCTTAACGACTGAATTGGTTTCCCAAATTGCGTACACCGCTCGAAAGAAAAATAAAATTGTCGCGGCTGATCCTAACCCGCGGCAGGACGTCGATTGGCACGGTGCCACGGTGGTGAAACCAAACCGCGCTGAAGCCTTCCTGGCGTCAGGCGTTCCGTGGCGGGATCCAGATGAAGCTCCGGCCGAAGACGTCGATCTTAGGAGGGCCGGTGAAGCGTTGCTTAAAAAATGGGAGACAAGATATCTTCTCGTCACGCTCGGCGAACACGGCATGATGCTTTTCCAGCAGAATAAAGCGCCGCATTACATTCCAACGAAGGCGCGGCAGGTTTTCGATGTCTCAGGCGCGGGCGACACCGCTATTGCTCTCTTCACCCTTGGACTGGCCTGCGAAGCGACTCCGATTGAAGCAGCGGAGATTGCCAACCATGGAAGCGCTGTTGTAATCAGCAAACTTGGAACAGCGACCGTCACCCGAGACGAACTTATCGCCAGTTTCCGGAAGGACAGCGAACATGACTGATGGGGCGTCGCCTGCCATCTTTGTCGATCGTGACGGAACCATCATGGAGGATCGCGATTATTGTTCCGACCCGAAAGACGTGAAGATTTTTCCCGGCGTGCCGGAAGCGCTGCGTCGTTTGAAATCGAACGGGTTTAAACTCATTATCATTACCAACCAAAGCGGCATCGGGCGCGGGTTGTTCACGGTCGAGCAATATCGCGCGGTTGAAGCCGAAGTCTTGCGGCAATTAGGCGCTGGTTTAATCGATGCGACTTATTTTTGCCCCGACGTTCCCGGGCAGCACTCCAGTTGTCGCAAGCCCGCGCCGGGAATGATCGTGGAGGCGACCCAAGAACACCAGATCGATCTTTCCCGTTCGTTTTTAATTGGCGATAAGGAGATCGACGTCGAATGCGGTCACAACGCGGGCGTACGCGCGATCCGGGTTAAGACCGGGCCTCAATGCGATACGACCGACAGCACCGCAGATTGGATTGCCGAGGACTTGCCCACAGCGGCAGAAATTATCTTGAGTGCGACGTCATGGTAGCGTCGTCATCCCGAGCCACGAAGGAACCACAGTGCCGCTCCTGGCAGGCAAACGCTCATTCGCAACCCCGACGCATGAATAAGGTACTCGGCGTTATTCCTGCTCGATGGGCTTCCACGCGTTTTCCGGGAAAACCGCTGCATCTCGTTGCTGGTAAGCCTCTTCTACAGCATGTCTTGGAACGATGCCGGGAAGCGAAAAATCTGAACTCGCTGATCATCGCCACTGACGATATGCGCATCGCGACGTTCGCTTTCGAGTGGGGCGCGGAAGTTGCCTTGACTTCGCCCAGACATCGCAGCGGGACCGATCGGGTGGCGGAAGTCGCAAAAAAGGCAACCAAATTCGACTACATCATCAGCATCCAGGGCGATGAACCGCTGGTCGATCCACATTTAATTGACAAGCTTGTCGAAAAACTCCACTCAGATCGCAAGATCGACATCGTTACTGCGGCGCATCCGTTTGAGAACCCCGCCGAAGCATCTTCTCCACACCAAGTGAAAGTGGTTGTGGATGCAAGCGGCCGCGCACTCTATTTTTCTCGCGCTGCGATTCCCTTCCCGCGCAGTCCTTCGAAGATAAAATACCTTCGCCATCAGGGTATCTACGGTTTTCGGCGCGCGGTGCTCTTGCAGTTTGTAAAATGGAAAACGAGTCCACTGGAGCGCGCCGAGTCGCTGGAGCAATTGCGCGCGTTGGAAAATGGTGTAAAGGTTCATGTGCTCATCACTGACAAAGGATCGCCCGGCATAGACACGCCCCAAGACGCACACGCGTTGGAGCAAAAACTGGTTCGCGCACAACGGAGGGCTTTCTCCAGATGAAATACATTTTCGTCACCGGTGGCGTCGTTAGTTCGTTAGGCAAAGGCCTGACTGCGGCTTCGCTCGGCACACTACTGGAAGCGCGACGTCTGCGCGTCGTTCTCCAGAAGTTCGATCCTTATCTCAATGTCGATCCGGGAACGATGAACCCGTTCCAGCATGGCGAAGTTTATGTGCTCAACGACGGCGCTGAGACTGATCTCGATCTTGGCCACTACGAGCGCTTCACCAACTGCGTCCTGACACGACATAACAACCTGACCAGCGGCCAGGTTTACGAGACTGTAATTTTAAAGGAGCGGCGGGGCGATTATCTCGGCAAGACTGTGCAAGTGATCCCCCACGTCACCGATGTAATTAAAGATCGCATCCGCGAGATTTCCGATGAGAGCAAATACGACGTCGTCATCACGGAGATTGGCGGCACGACGGGCGACATCGAAGGTCTTCCGTTCCTTGAGGCGATCCGGCAGTTCATTCTCGAAGTCGGCCCGCAAAATGTGGTGAACATGCACGTCACGCTCGTTCCGTACATTAAGGCCGCGCACGAGCTAAAAACAAAGCCGACCCAGCAAAGCGTGGCGAAGCTGCGCGAGATCGGTTTGCAGCCGCAGGTGCTGATTTGCCGCACCGAAAAACCGCTCGACCGCGATGTCCGTCGGAAATTGTCGATGTTCTGCAGCGTTTCCGAGAAAGCGGTGATCGAAGAGCGCGACGTCGAGCACACGATTTACGAAGTGCCCCTGACCCTGCACGCGGAGGAGCTCGACAAACTGGTGTGCGATCTTTTGCATCTGGAAACGCCCGAGCCTGATCTGGCAGACTGGCGGAAATTCGTCGAGCGCGTGGTCAGTCCAAAAAAGCGTGTCAAAATAGCCGTGGTCGGTAAATACATGGACGTCCGTGACGCCTACAAAAGCATCTACGAATCACTCACCCACGCGGCGGCGAGCCAAGACTGCGGAATCAATCTCAAACTTATCGACGCCGAATCGCTGGAGCATGGCGTCGATGGCCACTTGAAAGATGTGGCCGGCCTCCTGATCCCCGGCGGATTCGGCGTTCGCGGAGTTGAAGGAAAAATCAAAGCCGCTCGTTTTGCGCGCGAGCACAAGATCCCGTACCTCGGTCTTTGCCTCGGCATGCAAGTGGCCACGATTGAATTCGCGAGAAACGTCTGTGGGATCAAAGACGCAAACAGCACCGAGTTCGACAAGGACACCCCAGAGCCAGTGATTTCGCTGCTGGAAGAGCAGCGCGGCGTTCGTAACAAAGGCGGGAGCATGCGGCTAGGCACATGGCCAACAAAGATCGTCCAAGGGACTCTCGCGGAAAAAATCTACGGGGACACCGAAGTGACTGAGCGACACAGACACCGGTATGAGTTCAACATGAAATATCGCGACCGAATGAACGCCAATGGCTTTGTGATTTCAGGAACATCACCCGACGGCACCCTCGCGGAATTGATCGAGCTGCGCGACCACCCTTACTTTCTCGGCTGCCAGTATCATCCCGAATTCCAAAGCAAACCAAATAAGCCGCACCCGCTCTTCAAAGGATTCATTCAGGCGTGTCTTGTCCATCCGACAGTTCGTGCGCCGCGCGTTGCAGCCGATCCAGAATCGCCGCGCCGAGTCCCTGAGAGGGAACTCGTTCCGCAACGATAAGATCGAGGTCGGATTGATCGAGCTCGCGCAGATACCGGAAAAGGTTCGCAGCCGCCTCGCGAAGGTCTTGTCGTTCGCTCAAGTGGTAAACTGCCGCGAATTTTTCTTTGGATTCGACAGGATGCCATGCCAGCAAACCGACGCGCTGATTTTTCTTCGGCGAAAATGACCTGACATCGTCGATCACACACAGCGGTGTTTTTGGCGCGTAATGCGTGGGCAGTTGCCCCGGCACGGAAATTTTCGCGGCATCGGCATCTTGCCGATGGACGATTGGCTGGAAGCCAATGCCACGCAGCTGCTCCTCGGTAACCGGTCCACGGCGCAAAATCTCGATCCTTCGACTGCGCTCGGGACAAGCCTTGCCGTCACGAAGAGTGATGATGGTCGATTCAATTCCATGCTCCGTTGGCCCTGCGTCGATGATCAACGGGATTCGTCCGTCGAGTTCATCCATGACGTGCTGTGCGGTCGTGGGACTGACACGACCGAATCGATTCGCGCTCGGCGCAGCCAGCGGCTGATCCAATTCACGCACGATTTCGGCGAAAACCGGATGCGCGCTGATTCGCACCGCGACCGTGTCGAGACCTGCAGTCACAATCTCAGGGACGACCTCGCGTTTCAGCAAAACCATCGTGAATGGTCCAGGCCAAAATTTGGCGGCTAGTTTAAAGATCAGTTGCCGATCATCGGCCGGAAGATGGACAATTTTCTCGAGCCAGTCGCGGCTCGGCAAGTGGACGATGAGCGGATCGAAGCGCGGACGCTCTTTTGCTTCAAAAATTTTCACGACCGCAATCGGGTTCAGCGCGTCAGCAGCGAGACCGTAGACGGTTTCCGTGGGCAACGCGACAATCTCGCCTTTACGCAGCAGTTCAACCGCCGCAGCGCGGTCGGTTGAAATCACCGTTTTCACTTTGGCAACTTCGCGGCCAATACCGCTTCGGACTGTTTTTTGCGGAATGTCTCTAATTTTTGGCGAATCATCTTGTCGGATGTGGCCAGAATCGCAGCGGCGAGAAGCGCCGAATTTTTTGCGCCTGCTTCGCCGATCGCCAATGTGCCAACGGGAATCCCTCCGGGCATTTGGGCTGTCGATAAAAGCGAGTCGAGCCCCTGGAGCTTCGATTGGATTGGAACACCGAGAACGGGCAGCCACGTGTGAGCAGCAATGACTCCGGCCAAATGCGCTGCGCCGCCCGCGCCGGCAATGATGACTCGCAAGCCACGATCAGCTGCTTTGCGCGCAAACTCTGCGGTCGCATCGGGGGTGCGATGAGCGGACAGCACGCGCGTTTCATTTGGCACA
>WNFX01008075.1_pt1 | contig 10829 bp, 17 predicted proteins | sample 5400111 | NCBI WGS metagenome assembly WNFX01 (sample SAMN13153363, study PRJNA577476) | soil metagenome | isolation source: 40 cm soil or saprolite under grassland replicate 1 | place: USA:California | collected 2016-06-15
TGGATGAATTTGGCCGAACCGATTGAGGAGTTTCGAGGTGCTTATGAGTTGCCGCGCCATCGTTGAAAGGCGCGGTGTTAAGCGAGCACCTGGTTCACCCGATAGATTTTTCGGAACTTCTCCAAAAGTTCTGGATCGCCGTAATCGAGGCTGACGATTTTGCCAAAATCGGAGCGGTAGCCCCCTTCGTGCTCCACGACTTCGCCCCAGATTTTCACTTTCCCAAACAGCAGTGACGCCCTGCCAACAGAATACCAATATTCTTCCCTGGATCGTATCACGTCCCGAAATCAATAGATCCCATGCTTTCGCACATCTCCGCAGGCTGGCTCGTCTGGATCCCAGACGTAATCTTTCATGAGGACGCTGTGGAGCCGGTCATCGCCGCTCCGAAACCACCATGGGTGGATTACACGCCAAGCTCGGTACGCGATAATTTCTCCGACACGAACGCCGTCGTGCTTGAGACGCATCGCAATCCGATTTTCACTCGCGCTCATGACGGCTACCGTACCGGCTCGGGCGCCGGCTTAGTGACAGGTGCTTTCTCCGGTAACGTTGGGGGTGGTGTTACCGGCTCACGAGTGGGCGACACCGGCTCTCCTAGAGGTATGACAGTATACCTTCTAACCGGCTCTCCGATCTGCCCCACGGCTGATCTCCCTTAATGGGTAACCAGCGTTCCATCCATCACCGACATCCGTCAATGCTGGAAAATGCTACCTCGAAGCCAATTAAAAGAGGGCTCAGTGGTTGCTGAGCCCCAGACCGCTAGGGAGAAACACCAGCCCTAAAGGCTGGCTGGGAACGCTTATCCCCGAAATATGGCGGAACCGGAGTTCTCCGAAATAATTCGTTCTGGTGGATTAGCTCTCCCGGTCCAGACGACCCAAGAGATCGGCAATTTTCGGGGGAAGTCGCTCTTGGACTAGGTGGCTATATATTTCTCGAAGACGGCTGGCGATGGAAGTCCTTGTGGCACGAGCGATTCTATGGTCGGCATCTTGGGCAAGGATTCTCCAGTACGACTTTGTGTCTCGTGGAGTATCTCCCATATGCCGGGAATGCGGGAGTGAGGATTCCGTTCCAACAAAGAGCACAGGAAACCTTAATTTGAATTTGCAAGATGAGACAACGCATCGTCAACGAGCCGAATTGCGTCTCTTTCGCCCTGGCGAGCCGTCTCGATGATGCGCTTGGCGAGTAATTCACGTGTGTAGAGGCAGCCCGATAATCGGCAGCGAGAACGTTGCCCGAGGTTCTTAACATTTGCCAAGCGGTATCGTACGCCGCCGTCAATCTTCGTCGCTTCGGGATCGAAGAAGCCGCTGCTGAGAAGCGGGATTATCGGCACGAAGCGCTGCTGTGGTGCCGCACCCCAATCATCGGGGTCGCATTCCCGCACCGTGTAGATGGTGGAACTCGGTCGCCGAAGCATTTGCTGGCCCCATCCCGAGGGCTAGCCCGTACGGGCAATCGATAACACGGGCTGGACGCTAGCTTCGGGCGCTTGGTCAGAGCCTTTGCTGCGTGCGCCTCACGCTTTGGGACGGACATGGCGGCGGGCTCATCTCGTTCCGGGACATGCGGTTGATACGCCCTTCGGCGCGGTGTGAGCAACCGGCCAGCGCGCGGAGCCTTCATGTAGCGCAGCGCGATGGTCGGTTGCGGTGAGATGATCGGCATAGGCCGCCGGCGTCCTCAGTGCGAACAGATTTCTGTCTGGATTGCCGACGCACTTCTCTATCCCGTAACCGCAACCAAACCCCGATTTGCCGCCCGAAGTGAAAGCGGACTTTGAGGAGGCGAGCAGGATTGTGAATCTGTCTCGTCGGGGTGCTGCTGCGTTACTACGTCCCGCCATCCAGAAACCTTGCAGCACGCTTGAACCGAATAAGAAACTGAACGAGGCTATCGGCAGTCTCGTCAAGAAAGGTCTCAATGTGCAGATCCAGCAGGCGTTGGACATTGTCCGGGTGATCGGGAACAATGCAGTTCATCCTGGGGAGATTAATTTGCAGGATGACAAAACCACGGCAGTGCGGTTGTTCGAACTCGTCAATCTTATTGCAGAACAGATGATCTCTCAACCTAAGCACGTCAAGGCGATGTTCGATAGCCTTCCTGAAACCGCACGGGAGCAAATCGAGAGGCGTGATAAGTCGAGCGATACGAAATAGGACTGGAGGGGACGATATGACAGTCGTGCGCCTTATCTTAGCGACTACCTGGGCTTGGGATCGTAGGGGTGCGGTTTATCCTAGCGCATCAGCAATGACGATGTTGCCAGAGTCCATGGAACAGGACGACAAGCAGGCACTTTTCAAACGGTGCTACGGTGTTCGCGGCATCACATCGGTTGCGGTCGGGGCTCGGGTACTTCGCCTCGAGGGCATTGCAGCCGCGGCATCGTTAGTCGCGGCGGGCAATCCGGCTGGAGGGGCAGGCGGTCCAGCCCACGTTTCACCGATCACCGCCTCTCATTACACCCGTTTGCGGCTGCGGTCCGCCCGTGCTTCTCGAGCCATTTCGGGCCCGGGCCGCGCATGTAGTATCGCTCGGGCCGGTAGTGGTCGGAGAGGTCCCGCAGCAGCCTGCGCAACGGGTCGGGCAGCCGCAGCCTGCGGTGCCTACCGGCGACGACGGAGATAAGCGCAAGCTCGCTCACTTCAGGCGAAACTCCTCGCTAGAAGGGCCGGAGCGTTCGTCCTCTCTGCCTCTGCCCATGCTATCTGCGGGCCGTTAACGGCAAGTCGCGGCAGGGGCCATTCCGCGATTGACCTTTCCGCAGGATTATGGAGGTGCGGGGCGGCGGAAGTGGGCTGAAAATGAGCCCGAAGTTTGAAATGAGCAGGCCGCCCGGTGGCCACGGGCAGCCTGTTATTTTTGCATCCGACGCTTTGCTATCCCCGTCGGACCCGGCGATTTGGCACCGGGGATCGGATGCCTCTCACCGACATCGTGTCAGGGATATCGTTAACAAAGTGTTACGATTTTGCATTCAGTTGTGAGTGTTACCCCCCACTGAGCCGGGAACCTCATCGGCACTCTCCCGCTTGTAAAGCCGCGCCACATCGGGAGATCAGCGATGAACACCGCCGTGGAGTTTCGGAAGCACGCCGCCGACTGCGAGACGACTGCGAGATTGACGAAAGACCCCGAGAGTAAGGCGGTCTGGAAGGGGATGGCGGAGAGGTGGTTGCTCTGCGCCAAGTTGGCCGAGGACGAGGATGTCGCCCTGCGTCGTCGTCGGGAGGAGAAGGCGCATGCCGGGGCCGTAGAGATCATCCTGCGCAGCAAACCCTCCTGTCACCGTATCGGATAGGCGTGGTGATTCGGATCAAGCCGCTCGAAATCTACTTGGATGAAGGAAGTCCACCGACACAGATCGAAGCGGGCACATTCTCTCTCACGCAGGAATGATAGGGGCTGAAGTATATCAACATTCCAACGACCAACAACACGGTAACGGCAGCAATACACGCTACCTTGACCAAATCACTCATCGGATCATCCCCTCGAACACCGGTCGGTCACGCTCGTCCAACCACATTTACCACAAGATCTTCGAGCAAACAGCAGCGGGAGCAAATGACCCGACCGACAGTGACACGGTGATACGCAGTTCCTATATAAAGGTCAAAGGCACTAGAGCGGAGAAAAAAATGATGATAAGGGGAAAGAACGGCACCCGTGTCATTATTAAAGGAAAACCGTGTCACCGTGTCACTACTCCCCTCATTGGAACCCTGCCAGTTTGCTGAAATAGCCGTCCCCTCCCTTTGTCTCGGATGCGCCCTCTGTCTCGGTCGCCTTGATCGTGTGATTGATATAGGGGCGAGCCTTGTTGGTGCGTTTGCCTTTCTTATAACCGTGCTTGGTCAGTATTTTGTCAACACGGGTCTGGTCGCCAGGAGTCCACTTCTCTATGGGGATGCCAAGTGCCCCGTCCAGAATATCCCCGACCGTGAACTCGACCTGCGTGGATTTCTCAAGCCAATCCAGAACCAGGGGCGTCCAGGCATCATCCTGAAAATGCTCGTCCTGTTGTTCCGTGGCGGCCCGCCCGACCGCCTGAACTGCCTTGCCGACGATGTCCACGCCCGCCTTGATGCCTGCCCGATGCATCCATTCGGTCGTGCGGAAGTCATCGTGATCTTTCCACTGTCCACCAGCCCAAGGTTCGTCGGGTAGCAGGTAGGGCGGTCGCTTTCTCTGTTCGCTGGCGAAAAGCTGGTGTCTGGAGTCGGAAGTCGAATAGTTGGTGACCGGCATTTCTCAGGGCGGCCCTTCAGGATAATGGGGGTTGTGGAAATTGCTGGCGAGGTAGATGCGTCTCATAATACCATTTATGCCGTCAAGCCTTCAGCAACTGCCCACGCCAACTCACCAATCCACGATCCTCGTCCACCACCAGCAAGAGTTCCGGCATGAGCACCCGTTTGTCTTTCAGGATCGTGATGACCGCAAAGCCCGAAGTCCATGTGTAGGATGCCGTGCTTTCAGTGTAGTTGCGGAATGCCCTGGAACGAATATCCGCAACTCCTGGTCGACACCCCACCGCAAACCCATGGCATCGCGCACAGGAAACACGGCCCCCTATGCAGATGCCCGGTCACGCAGGTTTTGCCGGAGCGTGGCGGCCCCTCCGGTTACTCTACGATATCTATGCTGCCTTCCTCGTTCTGGAAAAGCTTCCGCTGGTGAGGCCGAAGACTTTTGTTTGCCGGAGCCACTGCTCGGACATCAGGTGCAGGGGGATCTTGGACTTGCGCTCCCAGACCATGGAGTGCCCCGTGCAGGCGACCCGGAACATCAGCTTTTTCTGGCCGCGGATGGCTTTGTAGAGCGCGGGAACCGAGAAGTAGCGCTGGCCCAGGTCCGGCGACGTGTTCGCCTGGGTGTCCAGATCTCCGTACACGATGAACACGGGCACCGTCCCGCCGAGAATGCCGTTGACGTCACCGAGCACGGTGGCAGAGTTCCAGCCCCACCAGTAGGAGTTGCGGATCCGCATCACACCTTGCGGCTGCCCGGGCTTCTCATCAGGTCCCCAGGTCTTGCCCTTCTCGTCGTTGTCCATGATCGCCTTCCACACCACGTCTTTGGTCGTGATGTTCATGGGGAAGCCGTATAGGGCGGGTGGATCGGACACCGGCAGCGGAACCGGTGCGTCGAAGCGAGTTCCGGGCTTGCTCGCCCTGCCGTTCGGCGGGAAGACCGGCGCGAGGAGGAGAACGCTTTCTACTTTCTCGGGGTTCTGCAGCGTGTATGGTCCGATCTGGAACGCGGCCGCTGACCAGCCGATGAGCGTGACCTTCTGCACGTACCCTTGGCCATGCACCTTGTTCCTGATGAACTCGACGACGGCGTCCAGCTCGTCCCAGTCGCTCTGCGAGTTGTTCAGCTGATGCGGGTAGTTCGGGGGCGCGGGGGCGACCCTCTATGAACCACTAGACGATATACCGGGAGCGTATGAATACCTCTCGCAGGATCAGCAACCCCGCTGATATTTCCGCTCTTTCCAGGGGACCAGCGATTTGGGCCGGATATCGGAATTGAATCAACAGAGCCTGTTCGGCAATGGCTGGTTCGGCTTCTTGTGCGGACGGCACGCAAATCTAGCAAATCTATCTGTTTGAACAAGTTTCATGAAGGGCCAATAAGACGACTGGACGAGATATCCACGCTTGACTGGAAATTGATGTGGCATTCCGCAATTTGGACATTCGAGGCGCATCATCACAGTCTGAACCGACTCGAGACTTCGGAGATCGGTGGTAACACCAACATTGATAGTGCGGCCTGGAGACTTTGCATAGTACCTCCAACGCATTGCGACCTGACCATCGCTGCTGAGGGTGTCAGAATAATGGTAAACATTTGGTAAAGAATCGCTGTCCAGACCCCGGCCGAGCGAGTCAGCCAAGTCAATCGTCAGCGAAGTAGAACTCGGCAAATCACAGCCCAGCCAATAGAGTCTGGAGCCCCAGGCATCACCGCCCAGGGCTCCGTGTCAGGGTCGCAACCTCCTCGGCTCGGCTATGACGTTGGGATTTTAGACCAACCAGAGGCCATCAACATTGACGATTATCAAAGACCAGGGCGCGACCTGGGACGGTTATATTTTATCCTTGAACGTATCGGGAAGCGCAAGGCGAAGGCTACAAGAGGGGCACCATTTTATGGGAACGAAAACTGGGGCGGATGCAAGCAGGAAGGACGACGTGTGATGATGCTCCCATATCGCTGGGGAACCCGGGTTGATCTGCCAGCGTTTCGTTCCTGTTCGTAGGGGCGGAAGTATCATGGCAGTTGTGCTTGTAGCCGAAGACGAAGACCAAGTCCGGGTGCTTGCGGAGGGCATCATCCAGGAGATTGGGCATCAGACCTTGAGCGCACGAGCAGTCAAGGAAGCCACGACGCTCCTCGAAGGCGACCAGCACGTTGATCTTCTGTTCACGGATATCAATTTTATTGGTGAACTACGCGGCGGGATTGAACCTTGCCCAGGAAGCGGTAAGGTTGCGGCCCAATTTCCTGGTTCTTTACACGACCGACGATGAAGTTACTGATGGCATGAGGGCGATGTTTGTCGAGCGATCTGCGTTTCCGCCCAAGCCCTACACGCCCGAACAACTGATCCGATCCGTCACAGAGATATTGCTGGCGACGACGTAGGCATGACCGCGGTGGATTGGGGGGCGTGACTCTTTCGGTTGCCGAGGGCGTGGGGATTGCTTAGTCCTTCCCCTATTGGTGGATTCAGCGATTCAATCTTGAAATCCGGCAGGGGAGTACGCGCCGTTGCCGAATTCACTGCCCCGCCCCGCCGCACACTTTGAACCCAGGACAAGGATGACGGCGAACGATTCAGTGGCCGCCGTCTGGACGTGATGTGGCGGGATATCAATTTCGGATCGGCAGAGTCGCCAATTCACGCAGTGCAACGATATTTGCAAAACGCACCGCCACATTCGTCGTCCGGAAAGGGATTGGAAGAAAAAACCCGTCGTGGTTCTGTGGCCGACAAAGATGTATCAGGCCCGTCGAACGGCACTCGGTTTATTACCGCCTCGACCTAACATCCAGTCGGCGCAAGAGGTCGGTGATTCTGCGCGGCAGCGGTTCCTTGAGAATGTCGGTATACAGCACTCGAAGCTCGTTGCCGATGGCGCGGACTGTTCGACGGCGGCCATCCCGAGGGGTTCTAAATTCAGCTATCGGTCGTTTTTCCGTTGGCTTGGGGGTGTCGCGCACGGTACCAAACCCGCCGAGGAATCATGCCCAGAATGCCAACAGGATGGGCTTTGTTCCAACCGTCAACCCGCTTCCCCGGACTGCCGACCGACCTTCTCCGCCGTCGCCTTGCCCTTCCTCTCCGCCGGTCGCTCGGCTTGAACCGACCGCCGCAGCGCATCCCGGGCAAGTTCGAAAAGGAGCACGCCCGGGGATGGTGAATCTGGCGGCCTGGCCGGTGTCCACCCCACGGGTGCACTCCAGTTGGGAGGTGAAAGTTCCCCGACGGGGGCTTTGGGCCCGCAGCGCCATGTCGCAAGGGTGTGGGGTGACCTCCCTCAAGCTAGGATTGCACGCTGGTTGCGCCCGTGGTATGGTAGTAATGGCGACGCCCTCTTGGGAGGCATGAAAGTCGCCGCAAGGGATTGAGAGAAATCTTGGCCTCCACCAGATTTCAAAACCGCCTGCTCGCGTTTTCCTTTGGCCCCATGTTGATGCGAGGATGTCATGAACGTCATTCACGCCGCTCAAGCTGGACAAGGCGGCCCCGTCAATATTGCCTGCATCAACAACGCGACGGATGACCTTGGCGTGCCCTTCGACAAGCTCACCGCCACTCTGCAGAAATGTTATGACCTGCATTTTCTTCCGGTTTGGGGCTATCCGGTGAAGCTTTACAACACCAAGGTTCCAAAGCGCACGGATTGGCAGTTCGTATACTTCGACGACGCCGACACCGCCGGTGCGCTCGGTTATCACGATCTGACCAAAGATGGGCAGCCAGTCTCAAAGGTCTTCGTCACGACTACCCTTGCCGACAATCAACTCGTGAGCGTCACCGCAGCGCACGAATTGTTTGAGATGGTCATCGACCCAATCGCAAACTTGTGGTCGGAGGCACCCGACGGCACAGAATACGCTTATGAAATGTGTGACCCTGTCGAAGAGGACACTTTCTTGGTCGATGGGGTCCAGATGTCGAATTTTGTGCACCCGTCATGGTTCGAACCATTCAAGCATCCACCGGGCACGAAATTTGATCATCTCGGACTACTCACGAAGCCCTTCAGCATGACCAAGGGCGGCTATGTGATTGTTAAGAAGAAGGGCAAGGTAACCCAAGTTTTCGGTTCCAAGGCAAAGGAAAAACGCTTCGGGCACGAGGATCGGCTCGGTCATCGCAGCGAGTACCGCAAACCTAATGGGCTGCGTATTAAGCCAGGGAGGAGGCGATTGTCTCGTTCGGCCTCAATAATGGAACCCGCGGAAAAATAAAGTAGGCTTCGGGTCCGGCTTGCCAGGACATCGTTTTGTGGGATCGGCTCCCAGTACTCCGGCTGCAACCGCATCGGCCGCAGATACCGTCATGGCTGTCATCGACCACCGCACCGGATATCACGTCATTTGGCGCAATTCATACCAACGCCGTCGAAGGCTTCTGGTCGATCGTCAAGCGCCGACATAGTGGAGTCCCAGGCAGAAACGCCCGGGAGTCCGACTGCGTCAGGGTCGCAACCTTTGTCGGCTCGGTTATGACCAGGAAATCGTACGCGACCGCGGAGCGGCGCATTGCGGATGTCAAGTCCCCGTCACATCAATCGGGTGCACGGGGAGCTCGGGGAGGTCAGTCAGGCGGTCAATTCGACGCTTGAACTTGAGACTGTACTAGCAACCATCGTCGCCCAAGCGGTTCAGCTATCGACGACCGACGCCGGTGCGATTTACGTGTTCAACGAGGAAAGCCAGGAGTTTGAACTCCGGGCGACCCATGGAATGGATGAGGCAATGATTGCCGGGATCCAGGATCAGCACATTGGTATCGGCGAGACAGCGATTGAGCAAATGGCGGCACAACGTGGCCCTGTGCAAATCCCCGACCTGCTGAATGAGCCCTCGTCACAACTACTCAACGTCGTCATCCACGCCGGATATCGGGCGCTTCTGATCCTTCCGCTGCTGCGCCCGGGTGAGATCGTCGGCATGCTGGTGGTACGGCGCAAGCAGCCCGGCGAATTTCCCAAGAGCACGATCGATGTCTTGGAAACGTTCGCCGACCAGTCGGTGTTGGCGATCCAGAACGCCCGGCTGTTCCGGGAGATCGAGGAAAAAGGCCGCGAGCTCGAGGTGGCGAGCAAACACAAGTCGCAATTTCTCGCCAACATGAGCCACGAGCTGCGCACACCGCTCAACGCCATTCTCGGTTACGCCGAATTGATGCTCGACAACATCTATGGGGAACCGTCCGAGAAGATGCGGACCGTGCTGGAGCGCCTGCAGAGCAACGGGCGGCATCTTCTCGGGTTGATCAACGACGTGCTCGATCTTTCCAAGATCGAGGCGGGCCAGCTCACGCTCTCGCTCGACGACTACTCTCTGAGCGACCTGGTGCACGGGGTCGTGTCTGCGGTCAAGCCGCTTGCCGCCGAGAAGCGGCTGGCCTTCAAGGCCGAGGTTGCGCCGGACCTGCCAACCGGTCGCGGGGATGGACGGCGGCTCTCCCAGGTTCTGCTCAACCTGGTCGGCAACGCCATCAAGTTCACCGATAACGGCGAGGTAGCGATCAGGGCATCGGCAGCCAACGGCGCGTTCACGGTTGCGGTATGCGACACCGGGCCCGGTATTCCCTGGTCGATCAGGCCAAGATCTTCGAGGAATTCCAGCAGGCCGACAGCTCGATCACGCGAAAGAAGGGCGGGACCGGTCTCGGCCTGTCCATCGCCAAGCGCATCATCGAGATGCACGGCGGGCGAATCTGGGTGGAATCGGAGCCGGGCAAGGGGTCGACGCGGGTCGAAGCACAGGCGGGGCCATCATGAGCAAGCGCATCCTGGTGATCGAGGATCAGCTAGACAATCGGCAAATCTTGCGGGATTTGCTCACAAGCACCGATTTCGAGGTCATCGAAGCTGAGGACGGTGAGGCAGGATTGGCTGCGGCGGCGGCGCACCGGCCGGACCTCATCCTCATGGATGTTCAGCTGCCGGGCATTGACGGCTATGAGGCCACGCGCCGCATCAAGGCCGACTCGGTGCTGCAGGCTATCCCGGTTATCGCCGTCACCGCTCATGCGGTAACGTCCACGGTGAACGCAAATAGCTTTTCGTTCCGGCCGTAGCGCATCAGCAGATCGGCGAGCCGGTACCGACCCGCGGGCTCGCATTTCGGGCACTCGACGCGCGGCGTGTCGAGCTTGCCGATCAGGTCCGAGAAGATCATCGCGCCGTCGCGGGGCATTGGGCGGCAGCCTATTCGATCACCCCGTCGGCGCGGGCGAGGACAAGTACTCCCGGACCTTCGCCAGGAGCTGGCGCGGGCTGATGGGCTTGGCGATATAGGCGTCGCAACCCGCCGCACGGGCCTTGTCCTCAGCCCCATTCAACGCCGAAACGAGAGGCCGCCCGGAATGACCCGAGCGGCCCTGTTAGCTTTCCTCTGCTGTTGTTCAGTGATGACCTTTGCCCCCGCCGCCGCCGCCGCCACCGCCTCCACTTCGGAAGCTCGGCGCACCACCACCACCGCCGCCTCCACTTCGGAAGCTCGGCGCACCACCACCACCGCCGCCTCCACTTCGGAAGCTCGGCGCACTACCG
>WNFX01006800.1_pt1 | contig 10827 bp, 8 predicted proteins | sample 5400111 | NCBI WGS metagenome assembly WNFX01 (sample SAMN13153363, study PRJNA577476) | soil metagenome | isolation source: 40 cm soil or saprolite under grassland replicate 1 | place: USA:California | collected 2016-06-15
CAGGGCAGTCCCTATACCAGTGGCGACTATGTGACCGCCATCCTGGAGCGCCAGGCCTTTGTAAGTTACTTACGGCCTGCCACCCCAGGTGATAACCCGGTCAACGAGTCCTTCTTCTCCCGCTTCAAAGCCGAATGGGGTGAGCAAGTGATCGAGACGAAGACCTTGGAGGCCCTGCGCCAGTTGGTCAGCCGAGCGATTGCTTATTACAACACCGAGAGATATCATACGAGTATCGGGTGCCAAACACCCGCCCAGTTTACCCAACAGTTCCTTGATCGTCTCACACTTGAGAGTCCCTAAGTGGTTTCCTAGATGGGGACAGGGACCAACCTGCGGTCATCATCCGCCTTATTGTGTCAGTACCTTTCAGTTATTTACAGCATCCCTGGTGAGGAGTTATAAAGCAATCGCGTTCAAGCTTGAAATGAAATCCCTTAGGTTTCCAAGTCACCAAATACGTTAACCGGATCTTTGGCAACTCGTCTTTGTTTCACTTCAAGAATAGGACTGCAGACTTTACCCACAGCACAAAAAACGCTCTTCGTTCCAGTCTCCATCAGCATAGTGATTGGTGACCCGAAACTCGGCCCAAAAGTTTCACCTTCTGTATCAGAACAGTGCCTCCTCGCTTTCTCAGCTTCATCTCAGTTTTTTCACAGGTTCAACACAGAGAGCGATGCTATAAATGTGAGAAGTACAGTAAAACAGAGGCATTGGTATCTGCTTCTTTCAAAGCACAGAAAACCTGAGCGAAAGGAATCTTCCTTTCTGTAGAAGTAACGGCTCTCATCTCATTCTTGTTGTGCAGCAGGAATTATTTGCCAAGATCCTGGTTTAAGACAGTACGCATCAGAGCAAAAATCCTTGGCTTTGGCTACAGCCTTTTACACGAAAAATAGGTATTATTACCCATTCGTAAGAGCGATTTTTCTATTATACTTGAAGTAATCTTTAGAAAAGTTGACATAGATTATTCCCAAAAATTGAATTGATGCGTCTATCATATATCACGATTTTGGCCATTTTTGCGGAAATAAACATCACAATGCTCCTGGAGCCAAACCGAATATTGTAACGAATTGACTAACTCCCATATATGGGCGGCTTTGGCATATTCATCTGGTTCTCAGAGCCACATTTGCTGCCCCCTGAGCGGAGTACTTGGAAAAATGGCCAAAGTCAAGTCATATCAAATTCGCTTATGGAGTTATCATGAAAATCAGCACAAACTGAAAGAAATCTATACGAGAAAAGTTCATACGCTGAGCGTTGGAATAATGATGAAGCGGATTTGATATGAGATACCGTCCTGTTGGGGGTATGCAAATGCTTAAGAGTTGTTCTTGTCGAAAAACATGCATTTGTCTATCACTAAGGATAATGAACGAAATAAAGAGGTCAAGCGTATGGTAGCGCAGGAGCATTTCGAACGCCTCAAGCAAGGAGTGGAGACGTGGAATTCGTGGAGACAAGAGCACCAGGGAATACGTCCAGACTTCACGGGAGCCAATTTCATGGGAGCGGACCTCATGGGAGCGGACCTCATGGGAGCAGACCTCAGTAGCGCCTTCCTGAGTGGAGCCAATCTCAGTGGAACCAACCTCAGCGGAGCTAACCTCACGCGTGCCCATCTCATTAGAGGAGTGAATCTGACTGGAGCCATCCTCAGTGGAGCCATCCTCAGGAATGCTTATGCAGTGGTTGCCAACTTCAGGAGTGCCGTCCTTCGGGACGCCGACCTCATGGGAGCCGTCCTGAGTGGAGCCAATCTCAGTGGAGCCAATCTCAGTGGAGCCATCCTCAGGAGTGCGAACCTGAGTGGAGCCAATCTCAGTGGAGCCAATCTCACTGGAGCCAATCTCACCGTATCTCACCTGAATGGAGCTCACCTGAGTGGAGCCGTCCTTAGGGATGCCGACCTCAATGGAGCCAATCTCAGTGGTACCATCCTCAGTGGAGCCAATTTCAGTGGAGCCGACCTGAGTGGAGCCGACTTACGAAGAGCAATCCTCGTTGGAACAATATTCGAACGCGCGAACCTCACAGGCGCTTCTATCTATGGCATTTCAGCCTGGAACCTCCAATTAAAAGATGCGAAGCAATGCGATCTCGTGATTACAGACAAAGGGAAACCGATCATCACTGTGGATAATCTGGAGATGGCACAGTTTATCTACCTGCTCTTGAATAACGAGCGTATTCGTCAGGTGATCGACACAATTACCTCCAAGGTCGTGCTCATCTTGGGACGCTTCACTCCTGAGCGGAAAGCAGTGTTAGATACGCTCAGAGAGGAACTCCGCAAGCAGGACTATCTTCCCGTGCTCTTTGATTTCGAGAAACCAAGGGATCGGGATTTTACAGAGACAGTCATTACTCTTGCCCATTTGGCGCGGTTTATCATTGCCGATCTCACTGAACCCAACAGCATTCCCCATGAAGTGGCGACGATTATCCCTCAGTGTAAAGTACCTGTTCAACCACTCCTTATCCAGAGCGCCTCTATCCGCGAATATTCCATGTTTCGTGATTTAATGCTCTATCCCTGGGTTCTACCAACATTCCGCTACCAGGATATCATGAGCTTACTGTCATCACTCAAAGAACATGTCATCTTTCCAGCGGAACAAAAAGCACAAGAATTGGCAAAGCTGAAACAAGGCGAGTAATCGTTCTAGAAGAGGAGTACCATCTCTGCAGGCCGCTGAAGAAATCGGCAAGGAGGACAAAATAGATGATAGGAACTGCTCATTCCCACTCTCTCTCGTTTTCAGTTGCGAGATCGGCATTCTTTCAAGCCATTGAGGCCAATGATCTCCCACATGCGGCAGCGTTGCTGAGACACGGCGTAGACGTCAACCAGAAGGATCCATTGGGGTATACACCTCTTATGCTCGCTGCTGGAAGAGGTAACGTCCAGATGGTCGAACTCTTACTCACTGCTGGAGCGGATGTATTCATCCTCGACAGCCGGATGGGCGCCTCAGCCTTGCATAAGGCAGCCCAAAGTGGTGTCGTTGATGGAGCACGATTACTGCTGCAACGAGGCGCATTTCTCGACTTACAAGCTCCTACCAATGGTCTGACTCCTCTCATCACGGCTGTGTGGCACAAGCGTGTCGGAATGGTCGCCTACTTAGTCTCACAGGGAGCAAACCTCCGGCTCCAGCTGCATGCAGGAGAGACGGCCCTTGGTATTGCCCGGCGCGATCACCTGACAGACATCACGCATATTTTGGAAGAGAGGGAGCAAACCCTACGCGAGTTGGTTGAACGACAGGCGTTGCATACAGCCTTACGAGCCAACGATCTGGCGACGGTCAGGAGACTGCTTCAACAAGGAGCCGATGTCAATGAGAAAGCCCCAATTATTGGAAGTCCTGACGATGCACATACGCCCTTAATGATTGCTGCCCGGCAGGGATATGAGGACATTGTCAGAGAGTTGCTTGCAGCAGGCGCCAACCCACACATTGTAGACTGGTTCATGAAGGCGACTCCAGGTCATAAAGCTGCCTACATGGGGCATCCAGGAGTGCTTCGGCTGCTGGTCGAGCACGGAGAACTTGGACTAGATGCGCAAGGACCATACAATGGCTACACAGCGCTGCATGACGCAATATGGCACGGTCATGCTGAAGCCGCTCAAGTTCTACTTGATGCTGGAGCAAGGCTCGATCTAAAAGGACACGAAGGATATACCCCGTTAGAGTTGGCAAAGGCGTATGGCTATCATGAGATTGTTACTCGTTTTGAGGCAAAACAACGGGAACAGAAGTCTCGGTGAGGAGCAGGAGAAGTTTCTGGTCTCTGAGGAGTAAGGAAACGAGTCCCACTGTTCTGATGCCACTCGGAGTCCTAGCTCTATTATACACTCCTTAGACGGAGTGCATAACATATGTAAGACCATGATATAGGCGACAACGACGGCTAAAGTGCTATTACGATCTTAGGGAGGGCCGCAGATGAGCCAGACAGCAGGTAATGCAATCCAACTGATCTCGCTTCCCAAAGGTGGAGGCGCGCCGCACTGTATCGGGGAGAAGTTTTCACCCGACGTGCATGCGGGGATGGGTAACTTCAAGATACTGATTGTCCTCCCTTCTGGTCAAAATGGCTTTCAACCCTCATTGGACCTCGTTTCCAACATCAGGAACAGCAACGGATCTTTTGGGTTCAGCTTGAGTTTGAGCAATCTAGGCGTCAGTCGAAAGACATTCAAGAGGATTCCTTCGTTTGTTATTATCTACTCTCGTCGTATATCACAATGGCCCATTTAGTGGAAAGATTTTTCGTCTTTGGCAGAAAGCTAGGATGTTCGCTTCCCGCGCCTCTTCATGGCTTTTGCAGGGAAAGAAACCTGCAGGGACTTACGGCAGTGAAGAACCTGCGAATCTAAAGGGGGATTCGAAGCTTTTCTCTGGACCAGACAAAAGAGATCTGACTTGTTGTGAGACGTATCTGAGCAAGCGGTGCGAGGCCCTTTCTAATGCAGTTCATCGGACTTGATCTTGTAAGACTGGTACAACCACATGAAAGAGAGTGTTGGCGAATGCAGTTTTCGAGCTTGAAATAGTGTAAGCCGTGGTCAAATCAACGCTCATTATTTGTGTTCGACAACACTCTCTTCATGTGATTATACCCAAAAGGCCGAAGTAGATTGTTTTTGAGCGTACCTGGGAGATGGCCTTGCAATCATCTTCCAATCTCTATAAATACCTTGGAGGGATGTATGGATTCATCACTCTTATCCAATGAAGGGATCCTCACAGTTGCGTCCGAAGCATCTTCCCCCGCCTTCTTGCTCGAACGTGGAATACACTACATCCAGAACGGATGCTATGTCGAAGGAGTGACATACTTTGCACGCGCTCGCGAACGACTTTCTCCAGATCAGATGCATTTTGCTGCCGCTCTCGACACTTTTATGCAAAGCCACACCTGTTACTTGCAGGCACAACAAGGGCTTCATACGGCGAGCAAGCGCTTTGTTGAGGCCGATGCCGAGCAGCAAACACAACTGTTTGCCCTAGAAAAGCTGCTACTAACCCTCAGAGAAGAATTGGATAGGGTACCTCAGCCTCATGCCATAGCCCAGCCAACTAAAAACACCTGTGAGCATCAATTACCGCAGTCACCACAACTGCTGTCTACAGACTCCGACTTTGAGCAGCCGTCACTATCACCGCGCTCATTCCCAAAAGACTGCGATATCTTACCAGCACTGTACTTTACCTGCTTCGGTCGTTTCGAAGTAAGGAGGTTGGGCCAACCAATTCTCCTCTGCTCAAGTCGCAACGGGCAGAGTATCTTACGCTATTTAGTAGCCCAGCCGGGGCACTGTGCAACAATTGATGTGCTTATGGCTTTGCTATGGCCCGAAAATGAGCCGAAAGTGGCTCAACCTAAGCTGCATAGCGCAATCAGTGCCCTGCGCCGTTCACTTAATCATGGCTATAACTGTAATCCAGGCTGCGGGTACATTGTGTGCAAAAATCGGGTCTACTATCTCAATCCAGCAATCGTGATCCGAACCGATGTAGACGAATTCCTGCAATGTTACGGTGCGGAACGGCAGACCAGCGAGGAGCGAGTAGCTCGCTCTGAGAAAGCCTGCAGCCTGTATACAGGTCCCTTCTTACCAGAGGATCTGTATGCCGACTGGACGTCTCTTCAACGGGAGTATCTAAATCGGATCTACCTTACCATGTGTAGAGTACTTGCCGACCACTATCTGAAGACTAAACGCTATGAAGATGCCGCGAAATGGGCTACAACGATACTAAAGGTGAACCGCTGCGACGAAGAGGCCCATCGGCAACTCATTCAAGTCTATGCCGCTCAAGGTCGCCGCAGTGAGGCACTACAACAGTATCAACGTTGCGAGTGCTTACTACGCGAAGAATTGGGGGTGGCCCCATTGCCTGAAACAACGCATCTATTTCAGAAGTTGCTGACAAGTGAACCCTCCTCCCCTGATACAGCGAAAATGCAGTGAAAATGCAGTGAAAATGCAGCCACTCATGATAATCTTCTTTTATAGTTAGGTTAGCTAGCACTAGAAGGTAAAAAAATGGCACATCTCGCCATTCCGTCCGGGTGTTACATCGCACTGAACATGCCAAGATATGATGGACAATGAAGAATTTTCCATCATCATTTGGTGCTGGCATGATCTGCAGACTGATACTACCCAGGTACGGCTGGTGCGTGTTGATACAGGAGAAGATGTTCCTCTCAAGGATGGCAGCTTTCTTCTGCGTATCTCGATAGATGCAAGGACATCGGTAATACGCTGCTTTATCCGTCACATAGCAAGTGGGAGTGAAGCCTATGTGCAAGGAGGCCCAAAGCTGCGAACGTTTATAAAAACCTGTCTCTTACGTGAAGGGACTCAGGACCTTGGTGCACCTGAGGTGTCAGGAAAGTAGACGCTAGACGCATTGTCACACATTTACAAGCGCAGGTTGTTCTCTCATCGCTCGTTCATTTGTCGTTCTTGCCACATTTAAGTAACGGCAAGCATTTGTTTTGTTCCTTGTAGTTGCTACAAGGCCTGTCGTTTGTTGCCATCTGTCGATGGCGTTGCAGTACGGGAGGGCAAATATGCCAGAACTTCTCCATCCGGGCGTCTACGTGCAGGAAGTGCCGTCTGCGGTGCGTCCTATCCAGGCAGTGAGTACCTCAACCGCTGCATTTATCGGAATAGCTGACAAGGGACCGTTGCCAGGTACAATACTTCCAACGGGTCGTGCAGCGCAACCAGTATTGGTTACAAGCTTTACGGATTACCTGCGTCAATTCGGCGGCTTTCGTCAAGATAGCTTCTTGACCTACGCAGTACAAAACTTCTTCGACAATGGTGGGCACAGGCTCTACATTGTACGCGTGGCCGATAGCACGGCGAAGTCCGCGACAGGCACAGTAACGCCCCCTATACAGTTCCGGGCGACCCATCCCGGTACCTGGAGCAGCCTGTTACGCTACGACATTACTCCCGTTCCCCCCGTTTCCCCAAGCACCCCCTCCGATAAGTTCAATTTGACGGTACGGGCGATCGGCATGGCGAGCACCGACTTCCTGCACCAGTTCACGGATATGACGATGGCCTCGGCGCAGGCGACCATCAACGCATCAAAGTATGTGCAATTGGCGGCGCTGACACGCTTCCCGCCGAGTGGCTCGAATCTTACGTTGGGAGAGGGAACCGACGGCAGTGGTGCCACTCCTGCGGCGGCCACTCTTGGCTTTACTGGTGGCTCGATAACAGTCAATGCACACTACCCAGGGGTCTGGGCGCAGGCGGCAAATGGGAATCTTACTGTGAGTGTGGAATCTGCTACTGACACACTCGCCGCCGACTTCAATCTCATCGTGAAGTTAGCAGGGAAAGTCGTCGAGAGGTTTTCGAACCTGACCTTCATCCCGCCGTCGGGCCCAGTGCCGCAGAATTACGGACGAACAGTCGTCAATGCCCGTTCGCAGTACATCGTCTTCCCCACAGACTTCAGCGCGCGTCCGACAGTTGTCGCTGATGTGGCATTCTTAGGGGGCAGCGATGGTACCGGTGGTACTCAGGCAACCGGACCTGTACCAATTGCCATCTCGGCGGTCAATCAGGGAGCATGGGGCAATAAGATCAAGGTAACCATCACTGGTAGTTCGGACAACGATCCGGACAATTTTAAGCTTAGCATTTTCTACGAGGATAACCCCTCACCGGTGGAAACATTTGACCGCCTGACTTACCAGGGAAGCCCGACGTTGCAGCCCAACGCTACCAATCCGGCCGAGTATGCCCTCACCTTGGTCAATAGCCGCTCCGAGTACATCGCGATTACCGAGGATTTTAACACCGTGCCAACGAAAGACAGCCCACCATCGTCTCTACAGGGGGGCAACGATGGACCGACTGGGTCAACTGTAGATTATATCGGTCAACCGGCAGCTGATAATACCGTAACCGGCACCGGCCTGCACGCACTGGACAAGATCACCGATGTCAACCTGATTGCCATCCCTGGCCAGGGCGATTCTACAATTGTCACAAAAGGCTTGGAGTACTGCCTCAACCGTCCGCTCAACGATTGCTTCTTTATCGGTGATATAGGTATCGTCGATCCTAGAGCCGCTCGTCGTGATGATGCAACTCCTAGCGTGTTCAAGTTGGATGACGTCATTGCTTTCGCCAGGTCAGGCATCACGAATAAAACCGCTGGCCAATACGGGGCTATCTACTATCCCTGGATTTGGGCTGCTGATCCAATAATTGGCACAGGCCGCAATCCCCGGATTCTGCTTCCGCCATCAAGTTTCGTTGCTGGTATCTATGCGCGTATCGATAACTCGCGAGGCGTTTTCAAGGCGCCGGCGGGCCAGGAGGCTGGTGTCTCTGATGCTCTCCTCCTGGTTACTGCTGTCAGTGATACCGAGCAGGATCGGCTCAACCCGATTAACGTCAATGTCATCCGTACAGTGCCAGGAAGTGGCATTGTCGTATGGGGGACGCGTACCATCGGGAGCGATGCATCCTGGCGTTACATCCCGGTACGGCGCATGGCGATCTTCCTCCGTGTCAGTATCTACTATGGCATCCAGTGGGCGGTCTTCGAACCGAATGACGAGCCGCTGTGGGCCAGCTTGCGGCTGAACATTCGCTCGTTTATGCTGACACAGTTCCGCGCTGGTGCTTTCCAAGGCAGCAAGCCTGATGACGCTTTTTTCGTCAAGTGCGATAGCAACACCACAACACAGCAGGATATTGATAACGGCGTGGTCAACATCCTGGTCGGTTTCGCACCTCTCAAACCCGCCGAGTTCGTCGTTCTGAAACTGAGTCAGAAGGTCAACCAACCGGCAGTGTAAGGAGAAGGACATTATGGCACGAATGAATCCCAGCACTAACCGCTTTGATCCTTACCGCAACTTTCGTTTCCAGGTCAAGTTGGACGGTCAGTACGTGGCGGGACTGACTAAAATGGGAGCGCTCAAGCGCACGACCGAAATGGTGGAATTCCGCGAGGCTGGCATAAATATTACCAGCCGTAAGCTGCCCGGAAAGTCGTCGTACCAGGCAGTAATGCTGGAGGCAGGTGTCACCTACGACACGACGTTCGAGGACTGGGCCAACCTGGTCAACGACTTCGCCAGCCATAGTATCACCAACCTGGGGGAGTTTCGCAAGAATGTGATCATCGACGTCTTCAATGAAGCCGGGCAAAAGGTATTGTCGTACAACCTGTACCGTTGCTGGGTATCAGAATACCAGGCATTGCCTGACCTGGATGCGGGAGCGAACGCGGTTGCGATTACAACTATCAAGTTGGAGTACGAGTGGTTTGCACGTGACCTTGATGTGAACGAACAGCCGAACCAGGGTCCGGCACGGATCGGATAATCGATGCAAGGCGATACACTGTCTGAAACAACCTTTGAATTGCCGGGAGGCCTGGTACTAGGGATCGATAGAATGCTGAGCTACGCCGAACTGCGACCCCTGACGGGCCGCGAGGAAGAATGGCTGGCTTCCCATCCCGGCACGCTTGGTGCCAGAGCTGTTTCACGGCTACTCAGCGCTTGCCTGGTACATCTGGATGGTGAGCCACCAGATTATGAGTACGTACAGCGCCTACTTGTCGGCGACCGGGACTATTTGATGCTGCAACTGCGGCGTATAACGCTCGGTGACCACTTCCGGGCCGTGATTGTATGCCCGGCCTGTGACGCGAAAATGGACGTGGACTTCGAAGCGGATGAAGTACCGATTGAGTGGCGAGCACAGACGGAATCGACCTACACTCTCGATCTAGCTGGTGAGGAGAAGCGATGCCGATCAGTTCGGTTCCGCTTGCCGAATGGGGGCGACCAGGAAGCAGTGCTGGGCCTGAATATAGAGTGCGCGGTAGATACTTTGCTGGACCGCTGTCTGATAGATAACGGTGACATGCCGCTGTCGCTCGCTGAGCGAAACATGGTGAGTGATGCGATGGAACGACTCGCGCCGGAGATTGATCTTGAGCTTGAATTGACCTGCCCGGAGTGTGGTCGCTCGTTCGTAGAGCCTTTTGATATAACGACCTTCTTTTTCAAAGAGATGCGCGTCAACGCTAACATGTTGCTGCGGGAGGTTCATCACCTGGCATTCTATTACCATTGGAATGAATCGGATATTCTGAGTCTAACGCGTGAGCGGAGGCGAGCGTATCTTGCGCTCCTGAGCGACGCACTACGACAAGATTGATCGTTGGGAGGATTGTCAATGCCTAATTACCTGGCGCGAGTTGCTGCGGCTGGCATGCGAACGACTATTCCGGCGAAACCACCAGTTGCCGGGCCACCAATATTGCCTGGGCATAGACCCCCCAACTTTGCAGTTGCTACTGGCATAGCGCAAGGTGAAGGACAGGGTCTTCAGCCTGAGATTAACGAGGAGCAAGTAGTGCAAGCATTACCCGCAGCGACTCTTGCACTAAATAAGCCAGTGTCTCCAAGCACTCCTGAGAGCATGCAATTGGAGGACCAAGCCCACTCGACGATCGATGCTACACTGGCCATCCAGGCTCCAAGGACCCTGCGGCCTGCCTACAAGCCGCGTCCCGATTCCCAGCAGCTGCACCAGGTAGAAGCAATCCGCTCAGGTGGAAGTACATCGCCGATGTCTTCAACAGGTACTACCATGTCATCATCTATTATGCCATCGCCTGATGCTCCACGCATAAAGGAACCCACCGACAAGGGGCCAGTTATACCGGGCGTATCTTTGCCCCGTGCAATGCTCGAGAGCAGCGACACACTGCCAGTGGCTGCTGTTAAGCAGATCTCCCA
>WNFX01009668.1_pt1 | contig 10826 bp, 13 predicted proteins | sample 5400111 | NCBI WGS metagenome assembly WNFX01 (sample SAMN13153363, study PRJNA577476) | soil metagenome | isolation source: 40 cm soil or saprolite under grassland replicate 1 | place: USA:California | collected 2016-06-15
TTCGGGAGCGCTGGCAGCGCATCGAGCACAATGAGCAGATTGCGCACGACGTACCACGGTTGATCGCCGCCGAGCCGCGCCACGATGGCGGCGCCCATCTCGCGCGGCGCGCGCGCCAGGCGGTCCAGCAGACCGCGCCGCGTCGTCCGCGATTGGGAGGCCGCGAGGATGTCCAGCAGCGTTTCGAACGCGCGCAGCTGCAGCCGCGGCAACAGGCGATCGAGCGTGCCGAAATCCGGCGGGTCGCGCACGGTCAGGCGCCGCACCATCTCGGGCGTGGTGACCCGCTCCCACACCTGGGCCACGTCGGCGCCGCCCGGTGGTGCGTGCTCCAGGACGTCGACCAGCGCGGCGACCCCGTCTCCCTCGATCAACCGTCCCACGGCCCGCCACGCCCCGGGGCCGAGCACGCCGACCTCGAGCCCGGTCTGGAGCAGGCGGACTGGCTCCGCGTCATTGTTCGCGTCGGCCGCGGCCCACGTCCGCCTCAGGTCCGTACCCGCCATGCGCTGCAGAGCCCGCGCGTAGGGATCGGGATTCGGATCGTCGAGGGTCCAGCCGGTGAGCAGGTCGTGGACCTGCTCGCGCAGTGCCTCGTCCGCCTGGGGGCGCGCGGCCCCGGTTCCCTGCTCCGCGTGCGCCGCGAGCTTCGACAGCATGCGCACGAGCGGGTCCGACACCGTCTTGTGCGACGCATCGGCCATCGCGCGCACGATCTCGAGCACGGCATCGACCGCGAGGCCGTGCGTCGCATCGATCGCAAACTTGGTGCGCTGGGCGGAATCCCCGCCCATTTCGATCAGGCGCCGCAGGGTTTCCGGTTGCAGCGCCCCGACGAGCTTCGAGGTGCGGCGCCGCAGCGAGACCGCCTCCGCGCCCCCGGCGTCTTTCAGCTCGTCGGCGATCTGCAGCAGGTAGCCCACGATCACCTGGTCGTAGGCCGCGCTCTTGGGGTGCGCGTCGATCGCGCGAGCGATCGCGGCCGGTTCCGTGGGCGGGGCGGATGCCGCATCGCCCACGGCGTCGGCCACGAGCGCCGCACGCGCCAGCCCCAGCCACAGCTGCGCGCCGTGTGCTCCCCGCGCCCGGCTGCCTCCGTCGGCAGCGGGCTCCGGCGGCGCATCGCCTTCGTCGAGCAACTCGAGGCGCTCGTAGGTGAGGGAGTGCAGCCGGACGTGTTCCCAGGCGCGCAAGCGCTCGGGGGGCCCGAGGCCGAGGGGCTCGCCCGACCGCTCCGCCTCCACGGCGAGCGTGCGCAACACGTCGGCGACTTCGGAAGCGCGGATTCCCCGGTGGAAGCTCATGGCGCCGAGATGGTGGCGGTGCAGGCGGCCGGCGAGCTCCGCCAAGAGGGGGTGCTTGGGATCGGTGGCGACCCCTTCGATCACGAGCTGCTGCCGCGCCACGCCGAGGGAGAGGGTCGGCCGCTGCTCCAGGAACTGCTCCGCGCGACGCGTTACGCCCGCCGCGGCCGGCGCGAGCGAGGGATGACCCTCCGGATACATGGCGTGCTTGTGGAGCGCGATCGACAACTCGATGAGGAAATCGGCAAGCTCCCGGGAAAGTGCCGTGCGTTCCGGCGGCGACGGAGGGGGCGTCGGGGAGCTCATGGGGTCCCCCAACATAGCCTATCCCTCCCGTGCTCAGGATCACATTTGGGGGGGGGATGCCAGTTCGGACCACACTTGCCGAATCCGGGACGGCTTGGCATCTATTGCGAACCTACCTATCAGGAGCGTCGTATGCACCTTTCAGTTCGACCGGGGCTCGGGCCCCTCCTGGCGCTGTTCCTGGCGGGCTGCAGTGGAGAGCCGTTGTCGGTCGGTTCCCTGTCGCTCCGCCTCGACGTGCAGCCTGCGCAGGTCTCCCCCGACGACTCGTTCACCGTTCACCTCGTCCTGCGCAATACCGGGGCGCTCGACACCACCCTGACGTCGGCCTGCACCGTGCCGACGTTTTTCGCGCTCCAAGGGCCGGCCGGAACCGTGTACCCTGCCCCGGGCTACGGCTGCCTCACCGTGATCTGGAACTACAAGATCCCGGCGCGCGACTCCCTGACGTTTACGCGGCGGTTCGTCGCGCACGATATCGCCAAGATCGGCTACCCGGCGCTGCCGCCGGGCGAGTATGTCGTGTTCACCGACTGGCAGATCGGCGGCCTCCCCGTGCTGCGCCAACCGCTCACGGTGACCGGGACCCGATAGAACGCGCAACGCCCCGGGAGGACCTGTCCCCCCGGGGCGTTGGTTTCTCCTACGCGTCCAAGCGTCTACGCGTCTAGGTGTTAGTACATGCCTCCCATACCACCGCCACCCGGCATCGGCGGAGCCTTGTCCTTCTCCTTCTTCTCCACCACGACGCACTCGGTCGTGAGGAGCAGGCCCGCGATGGACGCGGCGTTCTGCAGCGCGGTCCGCGTGACCTTGGTCGGGTCGATGACGCCGGCCGCGACCAGATCCTCGAACGCATCGGTCTGGGCGTTGTAGCCGAAGTTCTTGTCCTTCGACTCCTTCACCTTGCCGACGACGATGGCGCCTTCGGCGCCCGCGTTCTGGGCGATCGCGCGGATCGGCTCTTCCAACGAGCGCCGCACGATCTCGATGCCGATCTTCTCGTCCTCATCGGCACCCTTGGCTTTGTCGAGCACCTTCTGGCACCACAGCAGCGCGACACCGCCGCCCGGGACGATGCCTTCCTCGACCGCCGCGCGGGTCGCATGCAACGCGTCCTCGACACGGGCCTTCTTCTCCTTCATCTCGGTCTCGGTAGCCGCGCCCACGTTCAACACGGCGACGCCGCCGGCCAGCTTGGCCAGCCGCTCCTGCAGCTTCTCTTTGTCGTAGTCCGACGTGGACTTGTCGATCTGGGCCTTGATCTCCGACTTGCGGCCCTCGATCGCCTCGTGCTTGCCCTTGCCGTCGACCAGCGTGGTGTTGTCCTTGTCGACGACGATCCGCTTGGCACGGCCGAGATCGTTGAGCGCCGTGGTCTCCAGCTTGACGCCAACCTCATCGGAGATCACCTGGCCACCCGTCAGAATGGCGATGTCGCGCAGCATTTCCTTGCGACGATCTCCGAACCCGGGGGCCTTCACGCCGCACACCTTGAGGGTGCCGCGCAGCTTGTTGACGACCAACGTCGCCAGGGCCTCGCCCTCGACATCCTCGGCGACGATGAGCAGGGGTTTGCCCGCCTGCGCCACCTTCTCGAGCACGGGGAGCAAATCCTTCATCGACGAGATCTTCTTGTCATGAATGAGGATGTACGCATCCTCCAGCACCGCTTCCATCTTCTCGGGGTCGGTGATGAAGTAGGGCGACAGGTAGCCGCGGTCGAACTGCATGCCGTCCACGGTCTCCAGCGTGGTCTCGAGGCCCTTTGCCTCCTCGACCGTGATCACGCCGTCCTTGCCGACCTTGTCCATCGCTTCGGCAATGAGATTGCCGATCTCCTTGTCGTTGTTCGCGGAGATCGAGCCCACTTGGGCGATTTCCTTCCGACCGGCGGTCGGTACGGAGATCTTCTTCAGCTCCGTCACCACGGTCTCGACCGCCTTCTCGATGCCGCGCTTGAGCGACATCGGGTTGGCGCCCGCGGTGACCGACTTCAGGCCCTCACGGTAGATCGCCTGGGCGAGCACGGTCGCCGTGGTGGTGCCGTCGCCCGCGAGATCGGAGGTCTTGGTCGCCACTTCCTTCACCATCTGGGCGCCCATGTTCTCGATCTCGTCCTCGAGCTCGATTTCCTTCGCGACGGTCACGCCGTCCTTGGTGACGGTCGGACTGCCGAACTTCTTGTCGATGACCACATTCCGGCCCTTGGGGCCGAGGGTCACCTTCACCGCGTCCGCCAGCTGGTCCACACCCCGCTTGAGGCGGGCCCGGGCGTCGGTGCTGAATTCGAGATACTTGGCTGCCATCTGTGCTTCCTCCCTAGGAACTCACGCGAGCTTCGCGATGACGTCCGCTTCTTTGATCAGGATGATCTCTTCGCCGTCCAACTCGACCTGCGTGCCGCTGTACTTCCCGTAAACCACGCGATCGCCGACCTTCAGCTCCATCGGGACCGCCTCGCCCTTCTCCCGCCGCCCCGGCCCCACGGCGATCACTTCGCCCTGGATCGGCTTCTCTTTGGCGGTATCGGGGATGTACAGCCCGCCCTTCATCGTCTCCGTCTCCTCCATCGGCCGGATCGCGACGCGGTCCGCCAGAGGGAACACCTTGAACTTCGTCTTGGTCGCCGTTGCCATGATGCGCCAACCTCCGGTAACTCTTTGAATTGATTACCTGTTAGCACTCTGGGGAAGTGAGTGCTAATCCAACAGGGGGGAATCTGTCCTGCGTCTACGCAGGTGTCAAGGGGGCGTCGGCAGCGGCTTGGCCAGCAGGGCGCGAATCCCAGCGTCCGCCCGCGCCCGCGGCGTGGCGCCGACCGAGTCGAGTGGGATCATGGCCGCCCCCACGATCTCCCCCGTGCGGGTGTCGGCCAAACGGAGGTGCAGCCAGGGCGCTGTGCCGCGACCCGGCTCCCGGTATGTGAAGAAGACGAGCGCCGCGGTGGGCCGACTGCCCCCGCGGACCGCTGCTCGCACGCGGAAACCGTGTTCTCGGAACGCCCGGGCCATCTCCGCGCCCTCGGGGTCCCGCCGCTCGACGAGGATTTCGTAGCCGCGCAACGCCACCGGGATACGCGCCGCCCCGCAACCGGCGGCCCAGCAGCAGACCACGACGCTACCGGCGCGGAGCGCCCTCACTCCCGTATCCGCCGCGCGCCCACCCACCGCGCCAACCACCAGGCCCCTTCGGGATCGTGGACCTCGAGGCGCGAGAGCTTCACGCCCGTGTTCGAACTGTGGATGAACGTCTGCTCGCCGACGTACATGCCGACGTGAGTGACGCCACCGCCGGGACGCGCGGAGAAGAGCAGGATGTCGCCGGGCTTCAAGGCTTCGACGACCGGCGGGATCTCGCTCCCTGCCGTCGCTTGGTCGCGACTCATGCGCGGCAGGCGGATGCCGTGTTGCGCGTAGGCATACTGGATGAGGCCCGAGCAGTCGAACCCGTTCGCGGCCGTGCCGCCCCACTGGTACGGCGCGCCGAGGGCGTCGAGTGCCGTGTGGACGACGTCGGAGGCGTTGCCCGTGATCATCAACGGCACTTCGGGCGGCGGCATCCGGGGCGACGACGGACCCGGAGGGGCCCCCCGCGAGCCTCCGCCGCCGATCCCGATCGAGACGCGGGCCGCGAGGCTCACGCCGTCGGGCGAACGGGCGGTCGAACGCCAAAATCCGCGCGGTCCGAGGTCTTCCAACCGGTAGCGAGCCTCGAAGCCCACCGCAAGCTGTGAGATCGGCCGCCACTCGACGCCCCCGCCCACATCCCACAGGAGCGCGAGCGACTGATTGGTTGTATCGGTCGCCAAACCGAGCGAGACGCCGGAGCTGAAGTAGGGAGCGAGAGAACCGGGGCGGCGCCAAAACTGCATCGCCCAGCCCGCACCGTAAAACGCGCGGCGGCGACCGAGGCTGTTGTGGATGAGAACCTGTGCCTGCAAGTGGCCCGTGCGCAGCTCATACGTATGTGCCCTGTTGCCGCTGTACCACCGGCCGTAGAGAACTTCCCAGTCGCGTCCCTGAGCCGCGAGACTCGCGGGAAGACACGCCAGCAGGAGGACCAGCTCAGTCCGCGGCCGCAATCGCCGTCTGCTCCTCAGAGGCGCGGGGTGCCATGAGATGGGACAGCAGGTGCGGCAACCGGCGCATGAAACGGACCCAGAGCCAGAGCACAACGAACCCGACGAGCACCGCCCCGAGCACCGCTACGGCGAGCATGGCGAGGGGGCTGGTGAAGCGGACGGCAATCAGCGCACCGAGCACGAGCCCGAGATACGAAGCTCCCCACGCCCACAGGGGTGTGAGGAGCCATCCCACCACGACCAGGAGATGGGCCAGCCAACGAGGCATTAGACCTTGCGGGCGATCGCGACGACAGCGAGCACGGTGAGGGTGGCGGTGAAAGCGGCGCCAGCCGCGACGGGCAAGTAGATCCGGAGATGGGCAAGCTGCGCGACAACGGTGAGGCCGACAGCGCCAATGAGCAGCGGCATCGCCAGTGCCGCGACCGATGTCGACCCGCCGCGTGCCGCGCGGCCCGCGGTGTACAGCCCACCCATCCAGGCGGAGAACGTGCCGAGCATCCACCAGATCGGCAGGTACCACCACGTGCTCCCGCCGCCGACGGCGTCCCAAGTCCAGGGGTAGGCCTTGAAGGGTCGGAACAAGATGATGTCGATCGCCATGAAGACGATGGTACCCCACAAGCCGACGGCTGCCGCGCCCGCGACTCCCTGGGTGCTGCGCGCCGTGGTCCACTGGGCCGGCATCAGGCTGGCGGTCACGGCAGCCGCGAGCACGACGGCGGTCTGTATTAGGGCTTGAGCAATCCCCGCCGGCACGCGGCGCGACACCAGCAGGTAGACGATCACCGCGGCGCCGACGGCGGCACCGACCCGCGTGCCACTGCCGAGGATGTGGCGGAAGTCCGAGCGATCCGTGGTCGCGGCTGCAGTACCGGCCGTCATGCGCGGCGAGCTCCTCGAGATGGGTGGAGAGTCGGTCCCGCTAATCTAAACCCGTGCGGTCACCAGGCAAACACAAGAAGGACGAGCACATCGGTGACGGCCCAAGCCGTGAGCGCCCGATACATGCCGCGCTGGTGCTCGGCGGGAGTCCAGGACGCGTGGCGCATGAGCCAGGGTACCAGCACCGCCAACCACGCCGCCAAGGGCAGTGCCAACACAGCGATCGGAGCGCGGAGCACCACGCCCGCCCACCCGAGCAAGCCGAATGCCAGCACGACGCTGGCGAGCGCGACGATCAGGCTTTTTTGCATCCCCAGAATCAAGGCGAGCGTACGGTCGCCGCGCCGCCGGTCTTCGTCGAACTGATAGAGCTGCGTCAGCGGATACAGCCCCGCGAACAGCGGACAGAACGCCAGCAACACGAGCCCATGTCCCAGGTCGAGCGGCCGGCCGGTGGCGGCCCACGCGGCGTAGGGGGTGAGGGTACCGAAGCCCCACATGTTGATCACCCAATCCACGCCCGCCACCGCCTTGAAGCGGAACGGCGGCACCGAGTACAGAATCGACAGCGCGAAGCAAATCGCGTACGCGAGGCGGAACCCCGCCGGCAACCGAAAGGCGAGCAGCTGTCCGCCGGCGAGCAGCACCACGCTGAAGTGCAGCAGGTAGCGCGGCAGGGGCGGCGGCGCGTTGAGGTAGCCGATGTCCCCTTCGTCGCGATCGAACACGCTGTTGATGGCGAGGGTGCCGCCGTTCAGAAACACGACCCAGAGCACCAACGCCCACAGCGCTGCCGTCAGCTGTTCTCCGCGCGCTGCTCCCCGAATCCCCACCGCGAGCACGTAGCCGAGCAGCGTGTGTCCCGCCATGATCGGCCACTCCGCGGGACGGAGGTGGAGGATGTACGAGAACAGATCGCCTGGGAGGAGACGATAGCCCCAGCGACGCCAGACGTTCCGGGTGCGGGCGTCGCTCACCACGCGAGGCCGAGCGCCGTCGCGGCGAGTCGCAGGCCCACGAGCGTGAGGTCCGGATGAACCGACTCGATCTCCTTGGAAAGCGGCGCGACGAGCCCGGCGAGGCCGCCGGTGGCGATGGTCTGCGGCGCCTGCTTCCCCGGCCACTCGGCCTTGATGCGCCGCACCAGACCGTCCACGGCGTCCGCCGTTCCCCACAACACGCCGGCGCGGATGCAGTCCTCGGTGCGGCGCCCGATCACGCGTGGCGGCGGCGTCAACTCGGTGGCAGGCAACTTCGCGGTCTTGCGCACCAGGTCGTCGGACGCCGTCCGAATCCCCGGCATGATCACCCCACCGATGAACCGGCCGTCGCCCGTGATGCAGTCAAACGTCGTCGCGGTGCCGAAGTCGACGACGATCGTGTCGCGCTTGAAGAGTTGTGAAGCGGCGAGGGTATTGACGATGCGATCGGCGCCGACGGTCAACGGTTCGTCCACGTCGAGCGTGATTGGCAGCTTGGAGCGCCCATCCACCAACACGGGCTGGCGCGTCGTGGCGCTCACGACGCCGTCGCACAGGCTTTGCGTCACCTGCGGCGCGACGGACGCGACGATCGCCGCGCGGACCTCCTGCGTCGAATGCCCCGCCTGGATCAGGTGAGCCGTGAGCGCCGCGGCCCACTCGTCGGGCGTGCGCTGCGGCGTCGTGTGCAGGCGCCAGTGCCCCTCGAGGCGGTCGCCCGCGAATAGCCCCACGGTCGTTTCGGTGTTGCCGATGTCGAGGGCGAGGAGCATGGCCGGCTAAGATAGCTCGACGTGGCCTTCACGCACCATCGTGGTGCCGGCGCCCGTGTCCACGAGCAGCGCCCCGTCGGGCCGCACCCCCGCCGCGCGCCCGGCGATCGGGGCCCGGAGCTGCCGTCCCCGCAGCCAGTCGCGCCGGGCAAACGCCGTGCACTCGGACTCGGTGAGTGGTGCGTGGTGCGTGGTGAGTGGGACCAGCGCCGGCACCAGACGATCGAGGACGTCTAGCCGGCGGATGTCGGGGAGGAGCTCGCGCAACGCGATGGCCCGGTCGGCGAGCTCGGTGGGGATTTCGTTCGCGACATTCACGCCGACGCCGACGCCGAGCCACTGCAGCGCATCGCCCTGCCAACGGCCCTCGCACAGGATGCCGGCGACCTTGCGGTCGTCGATCAGCACGTCATTGGGCCACTTCAGGCGCGCGCGTGAAGCCCCCCCCCCCCCCCCCCCCCCCCCCCCCGCCCCCGCTCGATGAGGTCGTCCACGACGTCGGCGAGGACGAGACCCACGCGCAGCGACACGGCGCCGAGGACGGGGACCGGTGGACGCAGCAGCATCGCGAGCCACACGCCGCCGGCCGGGGAGCGCCACGTGCGTCCGTCGCGTCCCCGCCCCGCCGTCTGCTCCTCGACGACGACCACCGTGCCGGCGGGCGCGCCCTGCGCCGCAACGTCGTGGATCGCGTCGAGACTCGAGGACAGGGTGCGGAACACCCCGCACTGCGGCACGCCCCAACGGCGCGCGAGCAGATTCGCGGGGATGTCGTCCAGCGTCACCCGTGCCACAGCGCATACACCAGCGTGAACACGCCCACGGCCCAACAATAGGGAGCGAACGCGTAGAAGCGGCCGCGCTTGAGCAACGCCACCAGCCAGCGGATCGACCAGATGCCGGCGGCGAACGCGGCCACAAAGCTCACGGCCCAGGGGACCGCGCCGACCTGCGCCACGTTGAGGACGGCGTGGCGCGCCTCGAGCAGGCCGGCGCCGGCGATCACCGGAACGGACAGGAGGAAGCTGAACTCCGCCGCCGCCGTGGGCGTGAGGCCCGCGCGCAGCGCGGCCGCGACCGTCGCCCCCGAGCGCGAAATCGCCGGCAGGATCGCGAACGCCTGCGCGAAACCGATCGCGGTCGCGGCTCCCGTGGACGGGACGGTCCGCTCACCCGCCGGCCCGCGCGTCCACCAGAGAATCGCGCCGGTGATCAGGAACTGGATCCCCAACCACACGAGCGAGTGAAACGCGTCCTCGATCTGGCGGTGAAACAGCACGCCGATCACGCCGGCGGGGATCGTCGCGATGACGAGCAGGAGCGCGTAGCGCAGGCTCGGGCCGTCGCCCGAGAGCACGCCCCGGACGATCTCCCACAACCGGCGGCCGTACAAGACGAGCAGCGAGGCCAGCGTCGCGATGTGCAGCGACACCTCGACGGTCACGTCCGTGAAGTGGACGCCGGTGAGCGCCTCGACGAGCACCAGATGCCCCGAGCTCGACACCGGCAGGAACTCGGTGAGTCCCTGCACCAACCCGAGGACGAGACCTTGCCAGAGATTCATGCGACCTTTCCCGCGACGAGCGCGACGAGTCCGACCACCATGGACGCTTTGAGAAGCACGCTGACCCGCTCCACGCGGCCGAGGATCAGCCACGTGGCGGCGAGCAAGACAGCCATTTGGGCAGGCAGCGCGATCAGGAAGTACGCGCCGCCATACCCGGCGAGGCGCGGCAAGAGGAGGCTGGCCGGCACGAACAGCAACGCCACGCCGGCCGCCACGACCTGGGCCGGCCGCCGCCCGACCACGATGGGCAGGGTGCGGCGACCGATGACGCGGTCCCCGGCCTCATCCTCCACGTCCTTCACAATCTCGCGTGCGACATGGAGCCAGGCGGCGAGGACCCACGGGACGAACCCCGCCGCCGGTGCCCCCAGCGCGAGCGCGCCGTAGAACGGCGCCAGCCCCGCGACGAGCGCGACGGCGATGTTGCCGGCGAGCGGCAGCGGCTTGATGATCGGCGAGTAGAGCAACATCACCGCGAGCGCGACGAGCGCGGCGATCACCTGGAGACCGCTCACGAGTGCCGCGGCGATCATCCCGAACACCGCACCCAGAAAAACGAGCAGGTCGGCGGTACCGCGGCGGATCCCGCCGACGGTAAGGGGGCGCTGCTCGGGCGCCCGGTTCAGGCGGTCGGCGGCCGTATCGCAGATATCATTCCAAGCGTTGCCCGCCGCACCCAGCGCCATGCCGGAGAGCGCCGCAAAGACCAACAGCGTGGGGAGCCCAATGGCACCGAGGGCGATCCATCCACCCGCCAGCACGCCGCCGGCGGCGATGAGCAGATTCGTGGCGCGCACGAGGCGCAGCCCGCCTCGCACGCTCACGCGAGCAGATCCTCGTACAGCTTTTCGTAGCGCGGCACGACGCGCTCGGCGGCAAACTCGAGGGCCCGCGCCGCCGCGTTGCGCTTGAGACGCTCGTGGTTGG
>WNFX01016071.1_pt1 | contig 10826 bp, 8 predicted proteins | sample 5400111 | NCBI WGS metagenome assembly WNFX01 (sample SAMN13153363, study PRJNA577476) | soil metagenome | isolation source: 40 cm soil or saprolite under grassland replicate 1 | place: USA:California | collected 2016-06-15
CCTTGCCGTTATCCGATGCCCATTGACGGATGCGGGTCTCGTCATCCCATGAACCTCGGGAAAGCCTGTCGTTGCGATAGGCCAGGATGCCATCGTATTTGGCCATCAAATCAGGCCTGGTCACCCACGGGCGGAGATTCGGACGGTCCCATGGTGCCACTGTGCCCTTTTTCGTGTCGGCAACTACGGCAACAATCGTATGGCCCTGACGTTCTGCCCATTCCTTGCTGCGATCATCCTGCGTGTCTAGGCTGATACCTGCGTCTTTTCCGTTAACCTTTTTGCTGAGCCTGGCCGCTAGCAGCAGCCTCATGGCCTGTCTGTCCATGCCGATCACCTCCATGGACATCGTACCAGCTAACTCCCTTGCGGGAACCGTCCAGCAGGTTCATGAAGGCGGCCAGCAGCAGGATGACGAGTGTCAGCCACCGCCGGGGATCGGGGCTGTCGCCCGTCGCCGCGGGACGTGCCAGGATCTGAGCGTCCGAAGTCATCGTGGTCTCCGCTTGCATGGAAGATTCTGAACTACACTAGGGACGCTAGCATCTTGTCAGTCAGATATCTAGGTTCCTTAGATAATAGGTAGGTAAAGCATGTCCGAGGACCCAGCCCGGGCGCCCGCCGGGCACGATGGCCAGCCGGGCGGGGAGGCGTCGTCGGGCTGGGGGACCCAGCCGGGCTGGGAGACGCCGTGGCCCGAGTCGCCGGCCGCCGGGACGGGACGGCGGGAGCGCGCGGACCTCGAGGTGGCCTTCGCGGCCGGCCTGCGCCGGACCGGGTCCCTGATGCAGCTCATGGGCATGGCGGCCGCCGAGAAGATCGGCATCAACGCAACCGACCTGAACTGCCTGAACGTCCTCAGCTTCAGCGGGCACATGACGGCCGGCGAACTGGCCCGGGCCACGGGCCTCACCACCGCGTCCATCACCGGGGTGGTCGACCGGCTGGAGGAGGCGGGCTTCGTCACCCGGGAGCGCGACCCGCACGACCGCCGGCGGGTGGTGATCCAGATCAACCTGGACCGGGCCGTGAACGACGTGGCCGCGGTCTTCGTCCCCATGCTCCGGTCCTGGCGGGAGATGGCGGCCCGGTACTCCGACGACGAGCTCCGGCTGATCGTCGACTTCTACGGGCGGATGGAGCAGGTGTTCCGCGAGCACCTCGTCCGGCTGCGCGGCGGCGCCGAGGCGACCGAGCCGTAGCACCCACCGGCCGTACGCGCCGCCGGCGGCGGGCCAGGGACCTGCTGGACGCGCTACCGCACCACCGGCGGTCCGTGGCAGGCCACGACCTCCTGGACGCGCCACCGCACGGCCCGGCCCGTGGCGGGCCAGGGGGCGGGCGGGCGCGCTACCACGGCGCCTTGACGCCCAGGTCGGCGAGCGCCGCCCGGGCGGCGCCCTCGCCGCACATGCCGTGCACCCCGCCGCCCGGCGCGGTGGACGCCCCGCACAGGTAGACGCCGGGCAGCGGGGTCCGGTACGGGTTCCAGCGCGGCGTGGGCCGGAAGAACGTCTGCAGCAGCGTCCCCGCCCCGCTGTTGATGTCCCCGCCCACGTAGTTCGGGTTGTACCGCTCCATGTCGGCGGCGGTCCTGACCGACCGGGCCAGGATCAGGTCGCGGAAGCCCGGCGCGAAGCGCTCGATCTGCGCCTCGATCCGGCCGGACATGTCCACGGTCGAGCCGGACGGGACGTGGCAGTACCCCCACAGCGTCTGCCGCCCGGGCGGAGCGCGGGTCGGGTCCACTACCCCGGGCTGCGCGACCAGGCAGTACGGGTGCTCCGGGTGCCGGCCCGCGTTCACGTCCGCCTCGCTGCGCGCGATCTCGGCGAGCGTGCCGCCCAGGTGCACCGTCCCCGCCTCGCGGCAGGAGGCGGCCTCCCAGGGCACCGGCCCGGACAGCGCCCAGTCGACCTTGCAGACCCCGGGCCCGTACCGGAAGCGGGCCAGCGCCTTGCCCTGCCAGCCCGGGACCGACCCGCCGGCGATGGCGGCGAGCTGCCGGGGCGTGACGTCGAGCAGCACCGCCCGGGCCGGCGGCAGGCCGTCCAGGGAGGTGACCCAGCGGCCGGTCTCGACCCGGCCGCCCAGCGACGTCAGCTCGGCGACCAGGGCGTCGATCAGCCGGGCGCTGCCGCCCTCGACCAGCGGCCAGCCCACCGCGTGCGCGATCATCATGAGCGTCAGCCCGAAACCGCCGGTGCCCGGCGCGGTGAGGGGGAGCATGGTGTGCGCGGCCACGCCCGCGAGCAGCGCTCGCGCCTCCTCGGTGCGGAAGCGCCGGGCCAGCAGGCTCGCCGGCAGCACGCCGTCCAGGCCGAACCGGGCCATGGCGACCGGATGCCCGGGAACGGAGCGCAACATCGGCGCGAGCAGCTCGGGCAGCGTGAGCGGCACGTCACGAACCAGCGGGCCGAGCAGCCGCCGGTAGGACGGGCCGTCGGCCCCCAGGCCGCCGGCGGTCTCGTCGACCGAGCCCGCCACGTACGCGGCGCGCCCGCCGTCCAGCGGGTGGGCGAACGCGACCTTGGGCGTGCGCAGCGTGGCCCCCAGCGCCGCCAGGTCGATCCGCTGGAAGAACGGGGAGGCGGCGGCGAGCGGGTGCACCGCCGAGCACACGTCGTGCCGGAAGCCGGGCAGGGTGAGCTCCTGCGTCCGGCAGCCGCCGCCGGGCGTGGGCGCTCCCTCGATGACGTGTACCGCGAGCCCGGCCCGGGCCAGGGTCACCGCCGCCGCCAGCCCATTGGGCCCGGCGCCGACCACGATCGCGTCGGCGGGGCGGATCCCGGCCGGACTACCCACCGGGCATCCGCCTCCACCAGGCTGAGCGCACGCTCATAGCTCGAGTATCTCGCCTTCGGCGGCCACGATGACATCGGGCCGCCCGGGGCGGCCCGGCTGCCCCGCGCCCCCGGCCGCGAGCCGCGCGGCCAGCCGGTCCAGCTCCGGGTCGGTCCGGGCCGGCTTGTGGTGGGCCAGCATGACCCGCCGGGCCCCGGCGCGCTCGCCCAGGCCCACCGCGTAGTCGGCCGCCGCGTGCCCGAACGACGCCTCGGCCGCGACCTCTCCGGGCAGCAGGAACGCGTCGTGGATGAGCAGGTCCGACCCGGCCGCGAGGTCGAGGGCGGCGGGGTGGTACTCGCCCCATCCCTCGGGTCCCGGCCCGGCGGCGGTGGGGCAGTGATCGGGGATGTAGGTGATCACCGACCGCCCGTCGCTGACCCGGTAGCCGAACGTCCGGCCGCCCTTGTGCGGCACCTCCCGCGCCTCGACCGTGAAGCCCTCGGCCTTGAGCTGCCCGGGCTCGAGCATGCCGAACGTCCAGTTCCCCCGCAATCCGTTGGGCGTGATGGGGAAGTGCGGCGGGGACATGCCCCGGCCCAGCACGTCCGCCGCGGTGCCGCCGGGCTGGGCCGGCAACAGCAGCGCGGCCCGGGCGTCGTCGCGGTCGCCCGCCTGGAAGAAGGGCAGGCCGTGGACGTGATCCCAGTGCAGGTGGGTGAGCAGGATCGTGCCGGCGAAGGCGCGCCCGGCCAGCAGCGGGGTGACGCGGCGCAGGCCGGTGCCGGCGTCCAGGATGAGCACCGGCCCGGCCGCGCCGTCGTGCGCGAGCGCGACGCAGGAGGTGTGGCCGCCGTAGCGGAGGAAGTCCGCGCCCGGCGCTGGGGTCGAGCCGCGGACACCGCACAGGTGTATGCGCACCCCTAGCCTCAGCCGGCGTCTTCGCGCCGGTGCCCCCCGGACAGCTCCGCCAGGGCGGACCGGTCGAACTGGCTGGCGTCCACCGACGCCACCCGGCACGGGGTGACGGCGACCAGCGTCGAGGTGCGCTCGCCGCCCTCCAGGTGCGCCCGCTCCCCGAGCAGCGCCCCGGGCCCGTACTCGGCGAGCCACTCGCCGTCGTGCTCCACCCGGATCACCCCGTCGAGGATCAGGTAGACGTCGGTGCCTCGGTCGCCCTGGCGGACCAGCACGTGCCCCGCGGGCAGCTTCTCCACCCTGGGCTTGGCCGCGCCGTGCATCAGCTGCACGGACAGCTGGTGCTCCAGGGCCGTTTCCACCGCGGTGACCAGCGCCTCGGAGTCCTGGTCGCCCCACGGGGTGTGCGGGCCGAAGGACACCGCCATCCAGTTGCTGTAGTCGGTCAGGCCCGACTTGTGGGTCAGGCTGCCCTCGTCGTTGTAGAGCCAGTGGCGCGGGAACTTGCTCGCCCCGGTCATCGCGGACTCCGCCGTGCCGTCGGCGTGCAGGGTGAGCGACAGGGTGGTCCACACCAGCGGCGCCTGCCACTGGATGTAGGGCTTGTGCCGCACCTTGCGCGGCGCGGGCAGGGCGGTCCGGCCGCCCACGGTCTGCACGAAGCGCACCCAGCCGTCCCCGCGCTCGGGGTCCCGGCGCAGGTCCGGCAGCAGCGCGTTCTGGAACGTGTGCCGCAGCCCGCCCATCTTGATGGTGGTGTCGCCGATGAGACCGCCCCCGCTGTAGCCACATTCGGTGATCTGACCGGCGCCGTCGGTTTCGACCCAGGCCCGCAGCACATTGGCAAAACGGAACTTGTCCGCGGCCCGCAGTGCCTCGATGTCATCGACCTGGGCGGGCGGGGGGTCGTCGTAGTGGGTGAATCCCGCGTCGAAGGCCACCCGGGTGCCCCCGGTGACCGCTTCCGATGGGATCCAGGAAATTGAGGTGACGCTGCTCTCGTATCGCATAACGCCATGATCATGCCAGCCGCGACCGGCCGCCAGGGTGGTGACTGGCGTCTTCCGGTGTGCCTAGCATCACCAGCAGCCAACGTGCCTGCCCACTGGCGGGTCGCGCCCCCGATGTGCGACAACTGGGTAGATGGACCACAACGACGCGCAGCCGCCGGGCACGATCAGGGTCTTCCTGGCCGACGACAACCTGATCGTGCGTGAGGGCGTACGCGCCCTCATCGACCGGCACGCCGACCTGCAGGTGGTCGGGGTGGCCGCCGACTACGACGAGGCGGTCAGCGGAGCCACCGCCGCCAATCCGCAGGTGCTGGTCACCGACATCCGGATGCCGCCGTCCTTCACGCGCGAGGGCATCGACGCGGCCAAGGAGGTGCGCAAGCGCCACCCCGGCACCGGGGTCGTGATCCTGTCGCAGTACGAGGACCCCGAGTACGCGGTCTCGCTGCTGGCGGAGGGCTCGGCCGGCTACGGCTACCTGCTGAAAGACCATGTGGCCGAGGGGAACCAGCTCGCCGACGCGATCCGGGCGGTGGCGACCGGCGGCACCGCGCTGGACCCGTCGATCGTGGAGGCGCTCGTCCGGCCGGTCGTCCCCGCGGGCGGGCTGTCGCCCGAGGAGGAGGAACTCCTGTCCATGGTGGCGGAGGGCAAGCCGATCAAGGCGATCGCCGCCGCCAAGGGAGTCCCCCCCGAGGCCGCCGAAGCCGACGTGGAGGCGGTCTTCGTCAAGCTGGCCGAGGGCGTCTCCGCGGGCAGCCAGAGCGCCCTGCGCCGGCTCCGCATGCTGCAGCAGGCCATTATCGACCGGGAGGAGCAGGGCGAGACGCTGTCCCGCCTGCTGCCCAGCGGGCTGGCGGAAAAGCTCCGGCAGGAGCACCGGGAGATCGGCGAGACCGAGCGGGTGATCGTCACCGTCCTGATGAGCGACATCAGGTCCTATTCGACGATCGCCGAGCACGCCGACCCGAGCCAGCTCGCCGGTCAGCTCAACACCCACCGGGCCGCGATGAACCACGCCATCCTCGGCGAGGGCGGGACCGTGATGCAGTTCGTCGGGGACGCGGTCATGGCCGTGTTCGGCGCGCCGTTCCCGCAGGACGATCACGCGGACCGCGCGGTGGCCGCCGCGTCGGTGATGCACGAGCTCCAGGCCGGGATCAATACTCGCTGGGAGGCGGACGGCCTGCCCGCGTTCGGGCTGGGGCTCGGGCTGTCCACCGGCGAGGCCGCGGCGGCCCTGCTCGGGTCGGTGGAACGGCTGGAATACACCCTCGTGGGCGATACCGTCAATCTCTGCCAGCGGCTGCAGCAGCTGGCGGACAAGGGAGAGACCGTGGCATCCGAGGCCACGGTCAAGGCGCTGAGAGCAGCCGTGGACACCATCCTGCTCGGCGCCCAGCAGGTGAAGGGCCGCGAGACCCCGGTCGTCGCTTACAAGATCGTCTGCCGGGACGGCGGGCCCGCGGCCGCGGCCCAGGCGGGCCCGGCCGACGCCGGCCCGGCCAGCAACAGCACATCCCAAATGGGGGGGTTATGTCTGAGAGCCAGGCCGCACTGACCGTACGCGGCGTGCGCAAGACCTTCGAGGCAGAGAACGCGCCGGTCCGCGCCCTGCGCGGCGTGGACCTGACGGTGAGCGAAGGCGAGTTCGTGGCCCTGATGGGGCCGTCGGGGTGCGGCAAGTCCACCCTGCTGAACCTGGTCGCCGGCCTGGACACCGCCGACGAGGGGGAAATCAGCGTGGCGGGCGAGCAGGTCACCGGGCGCAGCGAGGACGACCTGGCCCCAGTTCTTCAACCTGCTCGAGGGCATGACCGTGCTCGAGAACGTCGCGCTGCCCGCCGTCATCGCCGGCCGCCGGCGCAAGATGGCCGAGACCCGGGCCGCCGACCTGCTCGACCTGCTCGGCATCGCCGACAAGGCCCGCGCGGTGCCGGGGGTGCTGTCCGGCGGCCAGCGCCAGCGGCTGGCGATCGCCCGCGCCCTGGCCAACGAGCCCACCCTGCTGCTGGCCGACGAGCCGACCGGGGCGCTCGACTCCGAAGGCGGGGATGAGGTCATCGAGCTGCTGCGCCGGCTGCATGGCGGCGGCCAGACGATCGTCCTGGTCACCCACGACGCCGGCGTGGCCGCCGCCGCCGGGCGGGTGGTCCGGATGCGGGACGGCCGGATCTTCGAGCCCGAGCCGGAGCTGCTGCCGGACAGCGGCGGGGCCGTCGTCATCGAGGCCCTGTGATGAGCAGCTGGGCCCGGGAACGGCCGGCGCGCCCCCGGTGGCGCCGGGGGGAGCTGTGGTGAACGGCACCGTCCGCGGTCATCGTCCTTAAGGCTTACGGGCCGGCCGCCCACGCCAAGTCAACGGGTGCCCCGCGAGTTGCCGAGCCCTTCGGAGGCTCAGCCGGCCACGTCCGGGCGGTTGCCCGGGGTGGTGTGAGTACCACCGGGGATGACGTGCTGACCTGCTTCCCCCTCACGGAGCGGTGCCGAGACAATGGGCTGCAGGGGTGCCGGCCGGAGGCGGCGATGGTGTGAGCGCGGTGTGGATGCGGCTCCGCTCGGAGATCAGGACCCGGTGGCGGTCGTGGCTGGGCCTGGCGCTGCTGATCGGCCTGGCGGGGGCGGCGGCCGTGGCGGCCGCGGCGGGTGCACGGCGCACTGAGACGGCCTATCCGAGGTTCGTGCAGGCGCAGAACGGTTACGACCTGATCACCGGCGGCTCCTCAGGGAACATTGATCCGGCGCGGGCGCTGGCGCAGATCGAGGCGCTGCCCGAGGTCGCGCAGTGGGCCCGCATCGATGTGGCGGCATCGACGGCCATTTTGCCCTCCGGCCGCGTGGCGCCGGCGCCGGAACTGATGGCCGTCACCGATCTGAGGGGACGGGCGGGTTTCCGGCTGAACCGGTTCAAGGTGATCTCCGGCCGGATGGTGAGCCTGCGGGCACCCGGCGAGGCGATGATCGATTTCCCCACTGCCGACCATGAGGGCCTGCGGGTGGGCAGCGTCATCAGGTTCATCGTGGGCGATCCGAACGCCAAACGCCCGAGGCTGGCCGCGGTTCACATCGTGGGGATCGTGGCCTCTCCCGGGCAGTTCCCGGCGGTCGGCGCGTCGTCGGCCTCTGGCAGCGTCTACGTGACACCTGCCTTCGTCTTGTCGAATGGCATCAGGCCATCGCCGGGCGATGCGGGGCTGCTGATCAGGCTCCGCCGCGGCGCCGCGGGCCGTGCGGCGTTTCTGCGGCAGATGCGGGCCGCGGGCCTGGGTGGTGTCGACATTCCCGAAGTGCAGCAGGTGCAGACCGCCGGGATCCAGCGATCGATCCGGCTGGAGTCCCAGGCGCTGTGGGCGCTTTGTGTTCTTACCGGGCTGGCGGCGTTTGCCGTCGTGGGGCAGTCGCTGGCGCGGCAGACCTACCTGGACTCGGCCGATCTTCCCGTCTTGCGGGCGCTCGGCTTTTCCCGGGCCCAGTTGTTTTCGCTGGGCATGCTTCGGGCCACGATCATCGGGACGGCTTCTGCGTGCGTGGTTGTCCCAGTAGCTGTCCTGCTCTCGCCGCTCGCCCCGGTCGGCCTGGCCAGGATCGCCGAGCCGGACCCGGGATTCGCCGTGGACGGCTTGCCGCTGGTTCTCGGCGCGGTCTTGGCCGCTGCCCTGACCATGCTGGTCTCCGCGGTCCCGGCGTGGACCGCCGCGCAAACGGCGATGGCAAGACGGGAAGGCCCAGGGCCGGCTCTCAGGCGATCCCTGGCGTTCACGCACGCGCTGCCCCGGGCCTGGGGCTCGCCCGCCGCGGCCACCGGGATCCGGATGGCGCTGCAGCCCGGCCGGGGCCGGACCGCGGTCCCGGTGCGCTCGGCGATCTTCGGCGTCACCCTCGGCGTCGCCGCCGTAACTGCCTCGCTGGTGTTTTCCGCCAGCCTCGGCCACCTGCTGGACACGCCCCGGCTGTCGGGGTTCACCTGGGACGCCTTCGTGTCGGTCGAAGGTGGGCTGCCCAAAGCCGCCGCGGCGCTGCGAGCCGATCCAAAGATCGTCGGCTACACCCGCGGGGGCTTCACCGGCGTGCGCATCGGCCAGGTCAAGGTCATGGCGCTGGTTCTCGGCGGTTCGGGACCGGCCCGGCCGGTGATCACGGCCGGGGTTCCGCCTATAGCCGACGATGAGGTTGCGCTCGGCGCCTCGACCATGCGCGCCGCCTACACGGCGATCGGCCGGACCGTGGCCGTCGTGCTCGACCAGGCCGGCGGGCACCCCAAGCCGGTCCGCATGCGGGTGGTGGGGACGGTCATCGTGCCGCCCACCCCCTTCCTGGTGACAAAGCTGGGGGAGGGAGCCGCTGTCACGTTGCGGGGCTATCTGCGGGTCGATCCGGGCGCCGCCCGGCAGCCGGGCAGGTTGCCGTTCCTGGTGCGCTTCGCCCCCGGCGTCAGCCGCGACGCGGGGCTCGCCGCCGTCGCCAGCGACATCAAGGGCCTGCCGGGCCCGTTCGTCACCGCCGCTGAGCGGCCGGCGAACGTGGTCAGCCTGGCCAGCATCGCGGGCTTGCCGGTCGCCCTTTCTGGGCTGCTGGCCCTGATAGCCGCCGGGACGCTGGCCCATATGCTTATCAGCTCCACCCGCAGAAGACGCCACGACCTGGCGATTCTGAAGTCACTCGGGTTCACCCGGCGGCAGGTCCGGCATGCCGTCGCGTGGCAGGCCACCACCATCGTCGCGATCGCGCTGCTCATCGGGCTGCCCGCCGGCATCGCGGGCGGCCGGTGGGCCTGGCGCGTATTCGCCGCACAGCTCGGCGTTCTGCCCGTGCCAGCTGTCCCGCTCACCACGATCTTCATCGCCATTCCCGCCGCACTGGTTCTGGCGAACCTCATCGCAGCGGTCCCGGCGCGCGCAGCAGCGCGCATACAGTCCGCCACCGTCCTCAGGACCGAATAGGAAAGGGCGAACCACGGCACAGCGTCGATATTCACCGGGCTCGTACCCTGACGGTGTGAGCCTGGGGGCTGCTGTGAGGCCGTCGGCGCCGCACGAAGGGTGGGCGCGCGCCGGGAACGTGCTGCTGGTCGTGCTGGTCACGGCGCTGCAGGTGACCGGGCCGCGGGCCGGCAGCCCGGGGCATGCGCCGGAGCTGCTGGCTGGGGTGGCCGGCGAAACCTTGGGGGCGGCTGCCGCGCTGATCGGGGGCGTGGCGTTGGTGTGGCGCCGTTCCCGGCCGGCCGGTGTGCTCGTGGCGTGCGTGGCGGGGTACGCGGTCAACGCCGCGGTGGTTCCCGGGGTGCCACCGTATGCGGGCTGGGTCGCGCTGTATGCCGCGGGCGTGTACGGCCGCACACCACGCCGGGCGGGGTATTCGGTGATAGCCGGGGCGGTCGCCCTGGTGCTTATCTTCGGGGCGTGCGCCCTGGTCTACCCGAAGACGGCCGGTGAGCTGGTGCTGCTGACCGCGGTCACCGTGACCGCTGCCCTGCTGGCGACAGTGGTGCGGTCGCGGCGGGCGCAGCTGGACGCGCTGCGTGATCGCGCCGCCGCGCTGGAGCGGGAGCGGGAGTCCGCCGCCGCGCGGGCCGCCGCTGAGGAGCGGCTGCGCATCGCGCGGGACGTGCATGACCTGGTCGGCCACGGGCTGAGCGGGATCGCTGTGCAGTCCAGCACGGCGCGGCTGGCGCTGGACGCGGGCCAGCTGCCTGCGGCGCGGGCGGCGCTGTCGGCGGTGGAGTCGGCCAGCCGGGCCGCGCTGACGGAGATGCGGCAGCTGCTGGGCGTGCTCCGGGCCGGGGACGCGGGCGAGTACGGCCCTGCCCCGGGGCTGGGGGACCTGCCCGCTCTGGTCGAGGGCCTGCGCACGCGGGGGGCGGCGGTGGCGCTGTCCGCCGGCGAGCTTGGCGAGGTGCCCGGCGCGGTCTCCCTCGCCGCGTACCGCGTGGTGCAGGAGGCGCTGACCAACGCGGTCAAGCACGCCGAAGGCAGCCCCGTGACGGTACAGGTGGCCATGTCGGGCGGTGCCGTCCTGGTCACGGTCGAGGACTATCCACAGCAGGCGGCGCCACCGGGCGAGCGGGTGGGCGGCCATGGGCTGGCCGGCATGCGGGAACGCGTCGCCAGGCTG
>WNFX01024204.1_pt1 | contig 10826 bp, 12 predicted proteins | sample 5400111 | NCBI WGS metagenome assembly WNFX01 (sample SAMN13153363, study PRJNA577476) | soil metagenome | isolation source: 40 cm soil or saprolite under grassland replicate 1 | place: USA:California | collected 2016-06-15
CCACCTGGGGAAGACCCACGACGATAATGCTGGAGTCAAGCGTGGCCATGAAGATGCCGACGGTAGTGACCGTCAGAACGACCCACTTGTACTCCAACAACCAACCGCCAATCTACCAAGCGTCTCCCGGTTCTCGCCCAGAGAAGTATAAAACGCCCCAGCAAAGAGAACAAGACATTCCCAGGATCGAGTCCCACTCCAGAGACTCGCCCAGAATAAGCCCGGATCAGCAATCAGGGAGGGGGGTCCCACTGAACACCTTATTCACGCGTGAAGGGCCCTCACCAGCACTTACTGAAAACTGCTGATTCGCCCGTTCTGCGCGAAAAACCGGATATCTCGCCCAGAAACGTTTCAGACGGCGAGACGACCCCTCCCAGGATTTAGAAAATAAAAAATTCCCGCGACACAAACGTGCTCCTTGGAAGACTAGACGCCTATGCATTCCTTTAGATACCAAGAAAAACGTGAAGGCAAAGGCTTGAGCAGACCCTTCGCCCGTCTCATCGACGACCTGTTCGCTCTAGACCAGAGAGTCCGCTACGTAGCCGTGCTCGACCGGAACCACCGGCTCGTCGAGTCTAGGATGCGCACCCACGTAGCAAGCTTCACACCAGAGGAATATGACAGAAAGTTCATGGGAAGCGTACCCCCACTCGTACTCGACACGCTCTCACAGCTAGAAGGACAGTGCGGACCCCTCAGCCACATATCCGTCCAGTACGAGAAGGTCGACCTGATCTTCATACCACACAACAACCAGATCATCGCCCTAAGCCTAGAGACAGGACCACTAGAACCGATCCTGAGAAAACTCCGAGACTCGCTGGGAGTCCACATACACCTCTAAGACGATCATCAAGAGAACCAGACCCCGAACAACATCCCGCGTAGAACAAGAGAGAAACGAAACTCGCCCTAGGCGATGGTGCAGCGGCGAACCTTACGGCCATCTGGCAAGGCCGAGCCAGACAAGACGACAGTCGGCCTGTCTAGTGGCCAAGTCATATACGGGCGACAGTCCCACAGCCTCCGAGATATCATTGGAGCCGAGACAGTCCTACAACCAGGTATTCCAGCTACTAGAACAACACCACCAATGGTTCACCAACTCCCTCCCACTCATCGCCAGCGAGAACATTCCCAGCCCCGCAGTCCGAGAAGCAGTACTCTCTGATTTTGGGAACCGTTACGCGGAAGGCTGGACCGGAGAACGAGTCTACGCAGGCTGCAAATACATCGACCAGGTCGAACAAGTCTGCATCGACCTCGCAAAACAGCTCTTCAGAATCGACTTCGCCGATGTCAGGCCAATCTCTGGAGTCTGCGCCAACCTCGTCGCATACACGACCTTCACCAACCCAGGCGACACAATGCTCGCACTAGCAATCCCAGCCGGCGGACACATCAGCATGGGAAAGAAAGAATTCGGAGGCACAGCAGGTGCCGTCAGAGGCCTAAACGTAGAATACTTCCCATTCGACACCGAAGAGATGAACATCGACGTGGACGCGACCGAGAAGAAGATCCAGAAACTCGCTCAAGAGGGAAAGAGGCCAGCACTCGCAATGTTCGGAGGCTCAGTCCTCCCATTCCCCCACCCGGTCAAACAACTCGCCAGCACACTCCAGCAAAACGACACCAAGATCTGCTTCGACGCCGCACACGTCGCCGGACTAGTAGCAGGAGGACAATTCCAAGACCCGCTACACGAAGGAGCCGACGCGATGACAGCCAGCACCCACAAGACCTTACCAGGACCCCAAGGCGGAATAATCCTGTCGAAATCAGAGAACGGGGAGAAGATCAAGAAATCAACCTTCCCCGGCAACGTGAGCAACCATCACCTACACCACCTAGCGGGTAAGGCGATCATGTTCGCCGAGATGCTTGCGTTCGGAAAGGAGTACGCGTCCCAGATCGTCAAGAACAGCCGAGCACTCGCACAGGCCCTACACGAGAGAGGCTTCCAGGTGCTAGGAGAAAAGAAAGGGTTCACGAAGTCGCACCTGCTCGTGGCAGACATTACAAAGTATGGAGATGGCAAGACGATAGAGAAGAAGCTCGAGGATGCGAATATCATCCTAAACCGAAATCTGCTGCCCTACGATATCAAGGCGGGAAGACACTTCGAGGCTCCGGGATGTGTCGGAGTTCCGGAAAGGATTCCAGCGAGTCCAGTACGCCTTCGAATCGAGCCAGAACGCCTATGCCTACATTCACATCAGATAAAACAATCCCGTCCGCTCGCTTCCTCGACTGCGCTCAGATTCCGGGTCTAGCCTAATCCTCCACGCCACCCTTATTACCGTCGACGTGGGGCGAACAGAACGAAGAGCCCGGTTTGAGCACCAAGCGAGAGAAGAGGCGGCGCGAAGAGGCGCCTATGCCCGCGGCAAGCGCGGGACTCTTACGGTTCTTCGAGGAAGACACGCCGGGTGTAAAGCTCAGCCCGCAGCTGGTAGTAATCTCCGGCATAGGACTCGTAGCCTTCGCACTAATCTTCTACTTCATACTCCCAGTCAGATAGCGGATCCGGTTCAGTAATCCTCGACCAGGGTTCGCTGGACAAAGGATGAAACGGATCTAGCTTCGCGCCCGAACCTCCTCCGAATCGCACGCCCAAAATCCTCAGCAAATCCGGTGAAGATGTAGAGCCGTTCCGGATCACAAGCCTCAACAAAAGACACCAGCTGGTCAAAGTCTGCGTGACTACTCAACGGGAATGCAGTCACTTTCCCACCGAGAGAAAGCGCCCAGCCAGTAGCATAGGCCCGCGACACCCTCCGGCCGATGTGAGACCGGTCACCGGGCGTCGTGATGTAGACGCACGGGTCCTTGTCGAGAATATTCTTCCCGTCACGAGAAGACGCGGAGAACCAGTCCAGGGCTATGCCACTCCTGCGATGCGCCTCGTTCACCCCGTCAAGTCTTGGATTGACTATAACCGGAAGATGCGTGTACATGTTGAAGAGACGCACGACCTCTTGAGCCTTGCCCGCCGCGTAGACGTGCAAGCATGGAATCCTACCCTGCTTGATCGTGTCAACCGCCCACTCGACCATCTCAGCGTAGACAGTCTCGCGAGGCGGAAAACGGTAGTGGGGAGACCCATACGTCGCCTCCATGACGAGGAGATCGCAGTGCGCTGGCTCAGCAGCCTTCGTCGTGAGAGTGTCGATACAGTTAATGTCACCCGTATAGAGGATTGACGAGTCTGGAGTGTCGACGAGAAACTGTGCTGATCCAAGCATATGCCCAGCGTCGAGAGCCTTGACCTCCGAATCGTCGATCACGAACTTCTCGTTAATCTTGAGAGGATGGAAATTTGCGACTTTGTGGTCGCGCAGAGTATGGTGGATGTCTCTGGTCTCTTGAGTGGACTGTTTGAGCCCTTTGTACCGGAACCCGCCCGTGTGATCGCCATGGGCATGAGAGACCAGCACCCGGGCTCTCTTTGGAATTCTCCGAGTAGTTGAAGGATCGAGAGCGAGGCAGAGGTCTCGTGTGTTGATGAAGAGTCCGTCATGCCACCTCACTCTATCTTCTCGCATTGGCCTTTCCCTCGGGTATGGTCTCTAGTCGCTGAACAGCGTCCAGATGGAGGAAGGTCTCTCCCCTCGACTCTCTATTTACCACCTGTGGAATCGGACTGACCACTGTCGAACGGAGGATGACTGCCTCTGATTCTGTGAGCCAGATTCCCGGGGGCTCGTGTGACACGACGGCGAGGTGGCCCTCGTAGCCGAAGTCGCGACCCGTATTGAACTTGGAGAGTTGCTAGAACATGACGTATGGATTGCGGTGGTCCGTTCGAGTGGGATAAGCCGGGCGATACCCTTCTCGCCACGGTTTGGCAAGGTTAATCTTGTAGATAGGCCCATTGACGTTCCTTTGCGGGCTCGCCATGTCTGACATTGCTGTTAACGTAGAGGACGGTTTCGAGGATGGAGTGGAAGAGGAGCCTAACATTGTCCGGATTGGGAAGAAGCCTATCATGAACTATGTCGTGGCTTGTATGACTCTTCTCAATAGTGGGGTCTCGGACGTCATGGTGCGGGGGAGGGGCCAGTCTATTACGAAGGCTGTGGAGACTGTTGACATGCTGAGGAGAGCTTTCATGAAGAATATCAAGGTGCATTCCGTCGACATCGGGACTGAGGAGATCAAGAGGGATGACGGTTCGATCGCGAGTCTCTCGATGATCGAGATAATCCTCGGAAACTGACCGCAGCGTCGCCCGGACGGTTCGAGCGATATTATTAGTAGTAGATTGATAGGGCAGGCGACGATCCAGATTTGCAGACTGAGAAGCATCAGTATCCCAAGATTGTCGTGACGCCGCCCGGTCCGAAGGCTCGCGCACTAGTCAAGGAGGATGAGTCGATCATTTCCCAGTCGCTGGTCAGATTCTATCCGCTTGTGGCTGAGAGTGGTCATGGGAGTATTGTCCGGGATGTTGATGGGAACGAGTTTATCGATTTCAACTCTGGACTCGTCTGTCTCGCGGTCGGCCATTCGCATCCGCGGGTTGTGTCCGCGATCAAGGAGCAGGCTGAGAAGCTGATCCATTACTCGTGGACGGATTTTTACTACGAGAAGGTTGTCCAGTTGTCTGAGGAATTGGCCAGGATTACGCCGGGGAGTTTTGGGAAGAAGGTCTTCCTCAGCAATAGTGGGACGGAGGCGATAGAGGCGGCGATGAAGCTGGCTAAGTGGCATACTAGGAAGCACGCGTTCCTCTCCTTCATCGGCGCGTTTCATGGCCGGACCTTGGGCGCCTTGAGTCTGACGGCTAGCAAGCCGTACCAGAGGAGGCACTTCTTCCCGATGGTCCCGGGCGATACTCACGTGCCGTTTGCTGACTGTTACCGTTGTCCGTTCAAGCTTAGCTATCCCGAGTGTGGCATGTACTGTGTCGACTTTATCCAGGAACAGGTCTTGGACAAGTATCTGCCTCCCGAGGACGTGGCCGCGATGTTCGTAGAGCCGATCCAGGGCGAGGGCGGGTATGTTGTACCGCCAGAGGATTACTTCCCACGACTGAAGAAGTTGCTGGACAAGAATGGGATAATGATGGTGGATGATGAGGTCCAGTCGGGTATGGGCCGGACGGGACGCTGGTTCGGGATCGAGCACTGGGGTGTGGAGCCGGATGTTGTCTGTACGTCGAAGGCATTGGCGTCTGGTCTGCCGATCGGCGCGACCGTTGCGAAGAAGGAGTTGATGGACTGGGAGGGCGGGTCTCACGCGAACACGTTCGGCGGGAATCCCGTGTCTTGTGCGGCGGCGTTGCAGGTGATCAACGTCATCCGGGACGAGCACTTGTTGGAGAATGCGACGAAACAGGGAGCGTACATGATGAAACGCTTGAAGGAGATGCAGGAGAAGTATCCGATCATCGGCGATGTCCGCGGCAAGGGTTTGATGATCGGGGCGGAGATCGTGAAGGATCCGAAGACGAAGGAGTTTGCGGATAAGGAGGCGCATGATATCATGATGAAATCGTTCCGGAGAGGACTAGCGATCATCACCGCCGGCCATTCGACGCTACGCATCGCGCCGCCGCTAATCATAACTCGGGACCTCGTCGACTCTGGACTGGATATTCTGGAAGGAGCGATCAAGGAAGTCAACCAGACTTCGAAGTAGCCCTCTGGGAAGGAAAGGGCAGTTTGTGTCGCGGGATTTTTTTATTTTCTAAATTCACCGAGGAGGATCAGGCGGATCAGGGCTGGTTCTGCGGTGGATTCTCCAGTTCCGGGCGCGGAACGGGCGAAACTGAATAGTGCCATCAGGATACTTCCACGCGTGAAAATCGCGCCATCTGGGACCCTATGTTCAGATGCGAGATTCGGGCTTATTCTGAACGATTTTCCAGACGATATCCTCTCAAAGAGCACCTGTGTCGCGGGAATTTTTTATTTTCTAAACTTCTAGAGGGGTCGACATGCTGGCTGAAACGTTTCTGGCCGAGATTCACGATTTCTCGCGCAGAACAGGCTGATCGCCCGTTTTCTATAATTGCCGTGTGGGGTCCAGTCACGCTTGCGAAACCTGCAGCGTGGGGCCCCCCTTCCAGAATCGAGATCAGGGTTCATACTGCGCCTTTCTCGCTGAGAGCAATGCGATTTTGAGAATAATCGTCCCTAGAACTAGGTTCGCTTAAGCAGAAATCCATACTTGTAGAACGACAGTCTCAAGATAGCGGGAAGAATATAATCGGGTTCAGGCCTAGGCGGGATCTCTCCGGAGCGTCGGAATTGTGAGCACTTCGCAGAACACATTGCCCGGCGTTCACTGGCAAGAACCGATGGAAGGACTCGAATTCGGCGAACTCTTTCTCGGAGCAATAGCGAGTAGCTACTTCGCGCACGGCCGCATTTCTGGCTTCGGCTTCTGCTTCACTGACCGGAGAATCATCGGGTTCAAAATGCGACGGATCGCCCTTGCCTTGAAAGCTCCGTTCGTTGCAACTATCGGCGTTCTCTATCTGGTCGTTATCCTTGAGGCGCTGTCCGGAACAGCACTCCTAGCCTTGCTTCTACCACTCGTTGTTCATCTCGCCAACTGGCCCGTAACGGTCCTAACGAGTAGATCTTCCGAGAGTATCCTGTCCCGGAGGGCCGGCGACCCGTCGAAGTTGATGAAGAGGAGGAGAGACTTCGAACTTCGACGATACCAGATTGAAGAGTTGTTGATGAAGAGTCCAGGAAAGGGCCGCAATTTGTTGAGAACTGGCGGTGTCGGTGGCTATCTTAAGATCACGCTGAAAGACTACCAATTGAAGCCGATCGAGATCAAGATCCATAGATGGAATCAGCATCAGCGACTCCGGGACCTCGTCATCAATTTCTCTAACAGAGAACCGAAGGTCAGAGCACTGGAATACCCATAAGCTGATGAGCTCAGCCAAAGGTTTCCTGGATCAGCTGACAATCCCTAAAGGCTCCAGGGTCGTTGACATAGGTTTCTGTAGTAGCGAGGAACTAACTTGCTCTGTCGAATATCGTGGGCGAAGCAGGGGTCGTGTCTGGGGTCGAGCATTCGATGAGTCTCGTCAAGAAGATTGAAGCGGAGCTCGACGTCGCGAATGTTCGACTATTCGTAGGGGACGCGATCCGCGTGCCTCTTCCCGCAGATTCAGTGGACATCGTCTTGTTCAAGGGGGTCCTACATGAGGTGAAACATACTGTGGATGCGCTCTTCGAGGCGAAGAGAGTCTGCCACAAGAGTGGAAGAATCGTCATCGTCGATTTCCTCTCGTTTCCCCTTACATGGTTGAAGCGATCCAACCTCAGATGGGCACCTCAGTCATCCTTGGAGGATCCATGAATTGCCACCAGCTCTACATGCCGGTTTTAGCAGAGAACAGATTCACTCATTCTTAGAGAAAGCGGATCTCAGAGTGGAGCGGTACGAGGACAACTTTGCACAAGGCAGATTTTATGGCCATCCCGTCCCTATGTTCTTAGCAACCTCAACCGTACAGAAATAGAGCAACGAGACTGGACGAATCCGACAAGAGTTCTGAAATGGGACTAGGACCTCTTTGCAGTCAAGAAGATGTGGACTGCAGAATCCAGTCTGAAGATTCCGACCATTTCCTTCTGCAATTTCGAAAGCGGGTCTCTGTTCTCTTGCAGAAATGCAGCGAGGGACGGGTTTTGGAGACCTCTCGTGAAGCACCCTAGCGGATAGAGCTTGATTCTTTTCAAACCGGCTGAGCGGGCCAATCTCTTTGCTTCAGCAGGAGTGTAGAACACTGCCCACCATTCCTCTTTAGGGAAAGACTCCAAGTTCAGCGAGTCGGGCTTTGATTCGAATCCTCCAAAGAATGGACCTTTCAGTGACTCCTCAGAAGGCTTTAGATTGTCTGGGAGTCTGTAGCCTATCCGTTTCTGTTTGCCATCTTCATTGAACATCTCGACATAGTAGAGGGCTCCATTGATCTGATCGAATCGATGGATCTTCCGCTTGGTCTTTCGAGCAACGAGCGCATTCATGAAGTCGATGCCTAATAGACCGTCCCTCTCAAGGACCCGGCTAGCCTCTTCCAAGAATCCCCGCGGGTCGGCTGCATACGAGAGGGCGACGCCTCGACTGAAAACCGACGCAAAGGAACTCTCTCGAAAGGGGAGATGACACTGATCCGCCACTACCAAGTCGACGTTGCTCACGAGTCCGGCTTTCTGAAGCCTCTCTTTTCCTACTTCCAACATTCGAGGCGAGTAGTCTATCGCGACGATTCTTCTCCCGTGTGAGGCGTGCTTGATTGTTGAGCCGCATGTCCCTGCTCCAAGCTCTAGCGACAATCTAGAATTTTCGAGAAGATCGTTGATGTAGAGGTCAGCTTCGTAGTAGTAGAAGTAGTGTGGAAAACTCTTGTTTGTGACCGTCTCGTCCCACCTGTCAGCTCCGGAATCCCAATACTTCCGAGGAAAATAGGCCAAGTAGCCCACCTAGATCTTTGCTACAGGGACCCATTCGTCCCTGAGGATGCCGTAGACGAAGCAGTCCCGCCAGTTCCCTTGAACCATTACACTCTTCCGAAAAGGAGCGCTCTGCCAACCTCAGTAGCATACCCCTTGCCCCAAGACCCTCTACTGAGAAAGTAGCCGATGTATGCCTGCCCGATAATCCTCGCAAGATCCTCTCTGCTCTCCGGGTCTGTGGCACGACATACACAGTCTCCCACGAGCGTTTCGCTTTCCTTCAGAGTTACCGCGAACCGAAAATACCTTCGCGGTCTGGAGCCTCGTCCCGCGAGAGCCCCCTGCACTAGATCCCTAATGCCCTTCTCACTCACTACTCCATTCGGCATGTACCGCGTAACCTCAGGGTCAGACCAGTAACTATGAAGCGAATCCGTGTCTGACTTTTCGATCTCTCTCAATACGAGCCGCGGAGTCGTGAGTCGGATATTGTCGAGGGCGACTCCCGAGATCACAGGCATGAAGGTAGAGTAGGAGCCGAAGAACTTGCCGTATATACTCGGACTGGTCCCTTCTCATCAGAGAAACCTTCTAATTCCGTTTATGAGAACTATCGTACTCATTCTTGAGGAGACCCAAGACTACTGTGTCGTGGAACGAGTTGCCGAAGAAGACGTTCTCTCGCAACCTTCCCTCCTCCTTGAATCCCATCTTCTCTGCGAGGGCTATGCTCGCCTTGTTCTCAGCATAGGTCCACCCTCCTGCCCGATGAAGGTTCAACTGTTCGAAGGCCTCTTTCAAGAGGAGACCGACTATTTCAGTCCCGTATCCCTTTCGCCAGCGATCTTTCTCTCCTATAGCTAGTCCAATGTCAGCGCTCGTTTACCTTTTCGCCTAACTGCTGTAGGATATTGAACACCATCCTATCAGCTTGCGACTCGACTTTTCCTCTATGCCGAACCTTCGCGTCATGGCGTCCTCGCCCTTCAAGTTATTGTCGAACTCAGCAACCAAGGCTTCCATTGAGATTGCATGATCAGGCTGCGACCGAGCCAGGCGCATAACCTCCTCATCATTCTGCCACTTGTGAATCAACTTCAGGTCGTCCCTCTCAAGAGCTCGAAGAAGGATGCGTTTCCCCGTGAGCATTGTTGATCTCTCACCTGAAATTGTCGAGGCACTAACGCTTGCCGTGATGATGGAGTTCCGACTTAAATGAATCTCAGGTCGAGTTCTCTGATCCTGTATTAGGATCCTCGGTTGTACCAGAGACATTATGTGGGTAACCAAAGAAATCCTTGATCTGTGGTTTGGACATGTAGCTGACTAGGTAGAAAGCCAGGACGATCAAGCCAAGGAACAGAAGCGCTAGAGGCCCTGAAAATAGCGCAAGGAAAACACTCGCAATTATCACGATAATGTTTGCCAAGATGCCGAATTCCCGGGCCCATTCGCGTCCGTTCCAAGAACCGACTCCGGTAGACAGGCTGAAGATTCCCAGCGCAAGAGTCCACCAAGGATGCCCCTCGATGGTTATACTTATCAGCGTGAGAATAGAGAGGGAGGGAAGAAGCATACGAGCCGTTCCAAGTGTCATAGCGTCTCCTACGGCCATGAATAGAGCCGATAGCGCTTGAATCCCGAGGGGCCTCTTTGTGATCTTCCGATGAGGCCTCATATATGCTGGGATTCTGACGAATACTGTTGGAGTTGCAACCGCAACCCCCGCGAGACCGAATATGAGAAGCGGCCAGAATTTCTGCCACTGGGTTGGAGGAGGCTGCACGGCGGTGGATTCGGGTCCACTCTCCTGGGACCAGCTGACCTTGCTAGTTGCCAGTAGATCGTTCAAGCAGCATGCGGTAGGTTCGCCTAATGTCACTGTTACAGAGAACGAGAATGTGACTGTGCGATTTTCAGGAACGCCTACCTCAGCTGCGAACTGAGTGTAGCCGTTGAAGATAGCATCATAAGGACAGTGAATGTCCGACGCGCACTCATGCCAGTTGATAGAAGTGTTGAATGTTCCTAGGTCCACTGGTGCCGGGACACAAGCGTTTACCGTGTTCACGTAAAGAGAGACCTCCCCTGAAAAAGGATCCACCTCTAGTGGAATAGAGGAACCGCTCATGCAACCTGCAGGAATCCACTTGTCAAGTGATTCATAGCCAGGAAAAACCAGGTTCACGTAGTCCTCAGTAGCATAGGTGTGAAGAGTCAAGTTCTCAGTGCGAAGAGTAAGTAGGATCGCGTAGATGGTGTAGTAGCCCTGGGGGGTGCTAACGTGTTCCGACAGATCGTACAAGTCGGTGCTCGCGGAGAAGCATAGCAAGATTCCCTTTCCCTGGTTGTCTCTTCCGCAGGAGAGAATGTCGCTAAAATGCCGGACGA
>WNFX01006803.1_pt1 | contig 10825 bp, 12 predicted proteins | sample 5400111 | NCBI WGS metagenome assembly WNFX01 (sample SAMN13153363, study PRJNA577476) | soil metagenome | isolation source: 40 cm soil or saprolite under grassland replicate 1 | place: USA:California | collected 2016-06-15
GCGGACATCTCTGTGTTCGTGTAATTCGTGTGTTTCGTGGGCTTTTCTCCCAATCCGTGTTATCCGTGGTAAGTTCTCAATCTTGAGTTTGGTCGACCGCCACCTTCGTAGCTGGCTGGCGCATTTCAATCTGCGCGCTCACCTTCTGGATTTGCGCGGTCTGCTCTTTGAGCCGCGCAGTGACAGTCTCCTCCAACTTAGCAATCGTCGCCTGAAAGTCTCTCCGTTGCAGGGCCACGGTTGACTTTAGGTCAGTAATGGCTGCTTGCTGTTCCTCAACCTTGCGATGCTCTTTGAGAAACTCGTTGAGCAACATCGCGTTCACAGCGTCGTAGCGCACTGTGTAAGGTTTTCCTTCCTTATCGGGAAGCACCAGCGCGGGATTCACCTTTGCGACGTCTTCGGCAATTAAACCGAATTGCGGTGTTCCCGTGGCGTCACTTTTGTAGTGGAAGGTCACCGGTCTGAGCGAGAGAATTACTTCACTATCCTTCTCCATACTGGCGATGTCTTTCTTAAAGCGCTTCGAGGAAGCGACTGTGCCAAGCTGGCCGTCAGCAGACACGATGACAGGCGCCGTCATGGCGTTGTGCGTAAACCCGCCGTAGACGCTGCCAATCCAAGTCGTGTTGCTCACGTTCCTCCCCTCGACCTCCGAGCCGATGCAAATGACGTTATTGGCAGTGATGACGCGAATCCCGGCACCCGCACCTAGGGCCGTGTTGTTGTGGCCCGTACGATTCTCTCCAAGCGCACCTACCCCGATGCCCGTGTTGTCGAACCCGCTGGTGTTGAACGAGAGGGCAGAACGACCAGTGGCCGTGTTGTTGTGGCCCGTGGTGTTGTTAGAGAGCGCACCAGCACCAGTGGCCGTGTTGAGGCTCCCCGCTTGGCTTCTGTAAAGTGCGAAAGCGCCATTGGCTACATTGTCGAACCCGCTGGTGTTGTGGAACAGGGCATAAGCACCAGTGGCCGTGTTGCCGTGGCCGGTGTTGCTTAGAAGGGCCCAAGCCCCACTGGCCGTATTCTGGCTGCCTGAGGTGTTGTCCCCGAGCGCTAGAAAACCAGTGGCCGTGTTGTCGGACCCGCTGGTGTTGTGCGAGAGGGCGCTAGCACCAGTGGCCGTGTTCTCCGTGCCATTGGTGTTGCTAAAGAGCGCGTGCGATCCCGTTGCAGTGTTGTAGTCCCCGTGGTTGTAATAGAGTGCTTGATAACCAAGGCCCGTGTTCCGGGTGCCGGTTGTGTTGCTAAAGAGAGCGTCAGTTCCCTCAGCAGTGTTGAAGCCTGCATAGCCTCCATCCGGCGGCGGATTAACTGCTTGCATCCTCGGTGAAAGCGCGAAGCAGATGAGTGTGAACGCAACGAACAATAAGATTTTCATGATTTAATCCTTGCTTTTGATTGATGGTTTGTTTGCGAGTGAACCCTTCGCAGTTTTCCCGAGCGGGAAGGATGTCAGGGGGCGGTTTATCGCTGCTGGCAGACTTGCCGCAAACGGCATCGTGCCGCTCAGCGCAAGAAGGCGTCAAGCGCTTTTTCGACGTTCCGATGGATTAGTTTCCACGCGTCGCCCTTTCCAATTCCATAAACGCACTCAGCTTTTCATCCGCACCCACAACGTGGCGCTTTCCGTCGCCGCGGTGCGCGTCAGTAATCCAGATCGTTTGCCCTTTGGAATCAATGGCTGACACACAGCCCAACTCCAACCGGCTTTGCTGAGATTGTCGGCGATGGTCTCCCAGTACTTCATACAATTCTGCCTTTGGCTGGACCGACTTGTTAGGCGACTCTCACGGGCGCTCCTGGGAAGCGCTTAGAACTTCTTTAGCCGTGTCAGGAGGCAGGTGCGCCAAGGCTATGCGCGTTACCTCTTCCGCCCTCTGCCGGCTCTGCTCCGCGATTTGCCGGTTCCGCCGCTCATGTTCCGCTCCTGCTTGGCCGATCTGCAGTCCGAAGAAGGCACCTACGAGAGTACCCGTCACGCTCGTGAATAGGCCAACGATAGCGACAAAGTCACTGGGTTCGTGCGCCGGCGTCCTGGGATGAATCACCAAAAAGATCGTCAGCCCCGCCGCAAGAGCCAATCCGACAACCGAAAGCCAGAAGGCGTGGCGGATGCGACTTCGCTCAGTGGCAATGTCAATCTTGTCAGTGGAATCATCGGCCATCTTTCGGATTTTACCTCTTTTGCTCTCCACCCGGCAATCACAAAATGATATGCACAAGCGCAATGACGCGGGCGACATTCACGATTGCTGGGAGGGACGTTGGTCATGCGCCCAAAGATCATACTCATGGCAGATTTTTTTCGACGATAATACCAACGTAGAGTCCGGTGATTTTGCTGAGATTGTCAGCGATTTCCCAGTCCTTCAAAACGAGGCATCGTAACCCGTCGGGCTACGCCAGCGCAGCATCTACATTTGGGAAAATCCGAAAAGTTCGATCAAGCCGCGAAATTTCGAAAATCGAGCGTATGGTTTCCTGCAGGCCACTTAGGAAAAACTTGCCACCATACCCTTCAACCTCTTGCATGGCTAGAATAAGCGCCGCCACCCCCGCGCTGTCGATGTAAGTCGCACGGGAAAGATCTATCACTATCCGTTCCGGTTTTTTCTTGATCATTGCGTTAAGAGACTCTGTGACGCCAGGCGAAACGTGCAGATCGATGTCGCCTTCAAGCGGCAGAACATTCGGGCGGTGTTGATGCTGCACCGGACTGGCTGGAGAAGCGTTTTCCCTCATACAATTCCTTCATCGTCACTGCATTACCGATTGCGCGTATCGTTCGGCTAAAATCGCCCCGGCCCGCGTCACAGGATCGCGCTAGAACCGTTTTTGATTGCCGGATGATGATGAATCCGGCATGATGCCATCGACGTTACGCGCCACCGCGCACCATAACTCCAGAGGATGCGAGATGTTCTTTTGGTATTTCGCCATTTAGGAGGCACATGGCCAGCGAAGTAATCACGCTGACCCGTCGCGATGACCTGCATCCGAGTAACGCGAAGTTTCGCAGCCGCTCACACGATGCCGTGATTCGCGTTTACGATGAATCAGGCAACGTGATCGAAACGCACGAGCACGCGGGCGAGTTTAGGGAGTGGTGAAGTTTTTATGAAACATTTGTCCAATTTGGCAAAGCCCGATTTCGCTTAGTGGCGCTGAGCTGGATCTCGTTAGACGGATGCGCGCCTCATTACTACGCGCAACGTCACTGCTGGCGTTCAACGGGATTACAAAGCCTTCGGGCTCGCTATTAGGAGTGACGCTCAGTCTGATGAGCCGGCGCCTACGGCACTGTAATTCTCAGAATTTCCCCCAAGCCAACCGGAGGCGGACCAAAGCCGACGTTGGAAACATAAAGCGCGCCATCTGGACCCAACGTTATGCCGGTGGGCAAGAAGAGTCCCGAGGCGATCTCCGTTTGATGACCCGATGGATCCACTCGTATCACTTTGCCAGTAAAGGGCGTGGGTTCACCGGCGGCTGTGCTGGTCTCCAACACGTACATGCGATTTCTTCCATCGAAAACCAGACCAAGGACGGTGGTGAGTCCCTCGACCGCGACCGTTACATTACCGGCGGGGTTGATCTTCAAAATTTTCGAAGAGCCCGGAACAATGGGAAAAGTATTAAGATTTCCTACGTAGAAGTTGCCGTCATAGGCAACTGCAGTCGGCACGATGTGCCCTTGGGTGGCAGAAATATCTGCGATACGAGAGATCTGACCGTCCGGCGTAATCTTATCTAGCTCACCGTGGTTTGGTTCAACGGCGTACAGATTCCCACCGACTGCGATCATGCTCCACCAAGTTCCATCGGGTTCAAAATCATCAGGCTCGGGATGGGCTACAGGAAAAGCCATCACAAACGCGCTCAGATTAGCGATCAGGTCCAGCGTGCCGTCAGCATTGACGCGGATCACGCCGTTGGGCATCTCCGGCACCTGCGGCACACCATGTGAACAGCCAGCTCCGGCGAGCAAGATATAAAGCGTGTCGCCGATAAAGGCGACATCGGCTGCGCCGCTGATGAGGTTGCCTAAATTCGCACTCGTTTGGCTGGAGGGAAGATTATCCACTGCCGTCGTGCGGACGCCGTTGGCGTCGATCTTCGAGATACGCGAGCCAGTGGCGCTGCCTGTGTACGGCCCAACAGGAGGAATGACCTGTTCGCAGCAGCCTTCAGTCGAGTTCGCCCCGCCAATTCCCCCTTCGGCAACATAAAGGTTGCCGTCGGGACCAAACTTCAGACCGCGGGGGTTGTTTAATCCGGTCGCAAAGACCGAGACGTTCTTCGGAGGCAATTGCGGCGGGCTAACCGCTTGCATTGTCGGCAAAAGGCCGAAGCAAACCAAGGCGACGAGAAATACTGGAGCTGCTTTTTTTAGCTGAATCCACTGATACATATTTGGACTCTCTTCTTTTCCCCGCTGGTTGACCTTTGGTGACCGCAGGTCTGAAAACGAGACGAAGCTCGCGGAAGAAGCGTCCTATGCCGGATTCAGATCTATTAAGTGACGCTGAGTTTACCAAGAATCTCGCCTGTGGTCTATAGCACCTTGGTCTGTCAGGCGGAGTCCTACACCGCCTGCGGTCCCATACTCCGTCTTTGGCCTCTGAACCGCTGAGTCCAATTCAAGAAGCGCCGTGAGCTTTCCATCTCCTCGCACAACGAAACGCTTTCCGTCGCCGCGATGTGCGTCCGCAATCCAGATTGTTCGCCCGTTTGAATCAAGGGCTGACACGCAGCCCCAACTCCAAACGGCTTTGCTGAGATTGTCAGCAATGATTTCCCAGTTCTTCATGTGTGCAAATTGTGACGTTCCATTCGGGCGTTGGACAATACGTAAAGTTTGATGGCTGGTTCTACGTACCGCCACAGTTGTGCTATCAAGTGCAGTAAATAACCAGCCGGCCGCGTGGGCTGCGTTATTGGCCGATTATGAAACACGCCGTTGGTTCTTTTCTTACGAGCCACGACTCACGTACGCCGGAAATATCGAGAAATCCTTTTGGCAACGCGCCCATGCGGGATTTGCACCTTATCTGGCAGATTACGACGAGCTGAACACTTGGCTGCTAATCCGAGTGGATCATCATCCGGCCAAAAACGATCACTTCGTTGTCACGCCAGTCCTGCGGTTTTTCTATAAAACGATCTGGCTCGAACTCGGATACAGCAGCAACAACCACGTCATGGTCAACTGGACCAAACAATTCTGAAGAAAGGAAAACACTATGCGTCGCAATCTCATAATATTTGCAATTCTAACCGGACTCTCAGGCTCGGCTTTCGCGGAAACTATCGCGACCACGGTCAATGGAATGGTCTGCGCCTTTTGCGCCACCGGCATCGAAAAGACATTCCGAAAGCAGCCAGAGGTGGCGACCGTCAAGGTCGATCTACCCACGAAGCGTGTTACGATTACAACAAAACCGGGAAAGAGTCTGAGTGATGCTAAGATCAAAGAGATCGTTACCTATTCCGGCTATACGATGGGGAAAATCGTTCGGAAAAAGTGAGTCGGCGCGGTTGCCTGGTGCTAGCGGACACCGTGTGAATTGCGAGCGGGCTGGTTCGGGTCAGCGTTGCGGTGAAAGGTCACGAGCTTGTTGAATTGGATGCTGCTTAGGAAATTCACCCGGTGATGAAACTGGAAGTCCAGTGATCCGCGTTTACGATGCAGCGGGCAACGTGATAGAAACGCACGAACACGCGGGCGATTTCAACGAGGGGTGAGGTTCATTTTCATCGACTGCGTCATGTATTCGACGATCTATCTTAGCGGCTATGATTCAACCGGCTCCACCAAGAAACAGGAAACGACCCGTTCAGTACTTTGAAAGGGCGTTGACTCGTTTACCCGCTGAGCCCATAGAACAAGCAATGGACTAGTACCATGAACTTACCCTGCCTTTTGAAAGGGTACCTGAACGAGCCGCGCGTCCTCCATTACGGGTTTATCCTGATGTATTCGCTCATTGTGGCGGTCGTCCTGGCGCCGCTACTGCTTTATCTATACCGACGACGAATAATTCAGCTCATGGGTGGTGTGGCGCAGACCAAAGTAAGCGCATTAGGCCTAGTTCAGCCCACGCTGCCAGATGAGCTTGAATCCGCCGGTGTCATGCTTGTCCGAAGAGATGGCTCAAGCGAGTCAGCCGAAAGTCTAGAAACCGCCGGGCGTCAACGCGCGGGGCAGCTCACCCACGCCGTAATGCTGACCGTACTGGTGTTCGCGATCACCACCCCCGCCACGCGGCTTGCCGTGAAATTACCTCCAGCTGATCCCCACCTGTCTGCGGTCCTACACATGGTCGTCTGGTCGGGGACATTTTTCGTATTGGTCTTGCTTATGCTCGGCATGGCTTGGCCGATCGTGCTGCTCGGGACTGCGAACCCGAGATTCGCGCGGTGGTTCTTCTTCGCCACGGTCCCCTGCTTTCTGCTCTACCTGGCGCTCGGGTTCGGTGGGGACGAACTCAGCCAGCAGGTGCCATCTGCGGCTTTCATTCTCCTTATGTGCATCGGCCTCGGCTCTCGTCACATGCGCGACGTCGTGCCTACGTTGATGCTAGCGGTGTTCACCATTCTACTCATCAGATTGGAAGTAGCCTATCTCGTTGTGTACGGCATCGAACCGTGTTGGGTGCACTCGCCCGTCCTGAGCGGCGGCCTGAATGTGATCAAGGTGCTGGCCTGGCTCACAATAATACCGAGCATTTGGTGCGCCTACAGGATGCTCGGCGCGTTGGCATCCGCATATTCGAGCAAGCGACTCAGTGACGCGCAGCTGCAGATGCTCTTATGGTTTGTGCTCCTTGCCCTGCCACTGGTGACAAATGTAATCTTCGTAGGTCCGAGCACTCCTTCTATCCTAGCCGGCATCCCCGTCGCGGCCACAGCCGGCGCCTATAGCTGGCTCCTACACCATCTTCCCGCACCCCACAGGCCGCCGGTCACACTGCTGCTGTTGCGTGTCTTCGGTCAATCGCGTCGCGAGGAGCGACTGCTCGATAGGCTGGCCTTTCACTGGCGATTCGTCGGCCCGGTATGCATGATCGGCGGGCCAGACCTGGCCAAGGCGTATGTAGAACCTCACGAGATCGCAGCGTTTCTGTCACGAAGGCTTAGCGGCGGCTTCATCGCCGATGCAGCGTCGCTTGCGCGCCGTATGAGGGAAATCGATCTGGAGCCGGACCCGGATACCCGCTACCGGGTGAACGAGTTCTTCTGCGCGGGCGAGATCTGGATCGCGGCGGCGAGACATCTCATGCAGCGCTGTGATGTAGTGGTCATAGATCTTCGGCAGTTTCGCGCAGGCAGGCTGGGAACGGCTACCGAACTCGAGATGCTGTCACAGCTCGGCGCTCTGGGAAAGACGATCATAATCGTGGGCCAGGCGACCGATATGGGCGCCGTGAAAGAGGGGATCGGCACGGCTCACGAGTCGTCGCCAAAGCACGTCCTGAAGGATGCGGATATGTTCAAGCCACACGAATTCTTCGCTAAGGTCGTACAGGTAGCGAAGCGCCGCGTGCAGGCTGTTCACGATCTGGGGCCACCGAGCTGACACAAGCCGTCGTTGTCGGTTGGGGCATACATAAAACCCTGCTAGCAAAATACCCCGAAACACAAAGCCCAATATCTAACCCGGCGCAGGCAACATGATCGAAACGCACGAGCACGCAGGCGATTTCAAAGAGTGGTGAAAGCATCACACTTCGGATTTTGAGCAAACAAAAAGCCGCCACGCGGTGAAGCGTGACGACTGATTGTGAAATGCCGCTGCCTTGTTGGGGGCGGTGCGGTGCTAGGGATTGCCAACTACTTGCGGTGCGGGTTTGCTCGCTTCAAGCTGCGCGCTCACTCTGTGGATTTGGGACGCCTGTTCTTTTACCGTCGCAGTGAGCGCCTCAATTTCTTTCTGCTGTTGTGCAATAGCCGCCTCGAAATCTTTCCGCTGCTGCGTGATTGTCGCTTCCTGCTCCTGATTTTTGCGGTGCTCTTTGAGGAACTCATTGAGCAGCATCGCGTTCACGGCGTCGTAGCGCACGCTCAAGATTTCACCCTTCTTGTCGCGCACTATCAGGTCTTGGTTTACCTCTGCCACTTCCTCGGCGATTAAACCAAATTGCGGCGTGCCTTTAGTATCGCTCTTGTAGTGGAAGGTCATTGGCTTGAGCGCCAGGATGGCTTCGCTGGCTTTGTCGATCGGTTTAATGTCATGCTTGAAGCGCCGCGACGAGACGGTGGTTCCCAACTTTCCAGAGGCATCGACTCCCACAGCAAGGGTGGTGCCGGGATCACTCGTCGCCCCATGGATGTTGTCGATATAGCAGCTATCGCTAACGTTTGCACCCGTACTCCCGATAGCAATAACATTGCTGGCCGTGATGACAGAAGTCCCCGCGGCGACGCCCAAAGCGATGTTGTTGTCGCCGCTGATGTTGGCATCGAGCGCACCGTTGCCGATGGCTGTGTTGCCGACGCCTGTGGTATTGCTAGCGAGCGCTCGATAACCGTTCGCCGTGTTGGTGCCGCCGATTGTGTTACTAAGGAGCGCTTGGTAACCAGTGGCCGTGTTGGCGGGGCCTGTTGTGTTGTTAAAGAGCGCCTCAAAACCGTTGGCCGTGTTGCTTCCGCCTTCTGTGTTGTTAAAGAGTGTGAACGCTCCATTCGCCGTGTTTTGGCTGCCGGTCGTATTGTTTAAAAGCGCTCCGGCACCAGTGGCTGTATTTTCGTCTGCGGCGTTGGCAAGGAGCGTCCCAACGCCGACACCCGTGTTCAGGTTGCCTGTGGTGTTGCTCTCGAGTGAAAATATACCAAGGGCAGTATTGTATATCCCGCTGGTGAGGTTAAGAAGGGCGTTTTGGCCTTCTGCCGTGTTGCCGCCGGGATAGCCTCCATCCGGCGGTGGATTTACTGCCTGTGCGTTTTGGACGAGCGCAAAGCAGACAAGTGAAAATGTAATTAGAATTGGTGGAATGCTTGTTTTCATATCCGGGGAGTTTCGGAAAAATCTTGCCAGCTTGTCGAGGCTATTCGCCGCAAGCACAGATCAAACTGGAGAAAAAATCTTCAGGACTATGCTGCCTGGGAGCTTCATCCGGTGATGAAGCTGGACGTTCTGTGACTAAACCCTACCGACCCAACTGCTTTAGGGATTGTTGACTACTTGCGGCGCAGGTTTGCTCGCTGCAAGCTGTGCGCTCACCTTCTGTAGAGTCGCAGTCACCGTCTCAAGCTGCTTTTGCTGCTGCCTATCAGTCGCTTCAAACTTAGCAATGATTGTTTCGGCCTGCTGCTTTAGGCCTGCGGTCAGGGCCTTAATTTGCCCTTCCTGCAAAGCGATCACTGCCGCTTGTCTTTCAGTCGTGGCCTTCAATTCCTGCACAACGCGCTTCTGTTTGAGCAACTCGTTTGCCGACAGAGGCGACCCCGTGGGGGCAACCGCCAAGCTGGCCGTTTGCAGCTACGACAACCGGGACACCGGTGACTTCTACACCCGAGATGTGGCCGATAAAGCAGCTGTCGCTCACGTTCGCACCTGCGGAGCCGATCGCAATAACGCTGTTGGCGTTCGTGATGGCGCTGCCAGCGCTGACGCCTAGGGCTATGTTGTCGGCGCCGTCTGTGTTGTTTTGGAGCGCGTCAGCACCGATGGCCACGTTTTCAAAGCCCGAGGTATTGTCCCGGAGCGCAAAGAAGCCGACTGCCGTATTGGACGGACCGCTAGTGTTGTTGGTCGCGGGTCCGGAGGAGGCGAAGAACCCAGCGGGGACAATATCCTCCGCCTGATTCGAATCCGTTGTAGTGACGCCCAGTCTGCTGAAAATTATGCCCGATAGTCAAGGCAATTCGCCACCAACGCGAATCGCCACTCCCAGCTCCATAAACGCAGTCAGCTTTTCATCGGCCTGTACAACGAACCGCTTTCCGTCGTCGCGATGTGCGTCTGCAATAAAGATTGTTTGCCCGTTGGAATTGATCGCTGAGACGCAGCCCCAACTCCAACCCGCTTTGCTGAGATTGTCAGCGATGATTTCCCAATTCTTCACGAATTCGGAATACCTTTAGTCGTCGTTCTTAACGGTTTTCGGTGCGGATTTGCTCAGTTCAAGCTGTGCGCTCACCTTCTGAATTTGCGCTGCCTGCTCGTCGAGACGTGCAGTAAGCTGCGTGACTGTCGCTTGGAAGTCTTTCGTCAACTCCTCAACCTTGCGATGCTCTTTGAGAAACTCGTTGAGCAACATCGCGTTGATCTGTTCGTAGCGCACGCTCAGGATTTCGCCGCTTTTGCGGATTACTAGCCTCGGGTCCACCTCCGCCACGTCCTCGGCGATGAGACCAAAGCAGGGTGTGTTTTTAGCGTCGTCCTTATAGTAGAAGGTGACCGGTTTGAGCGCTAGAATGGCTTCGCTCGCCTTATCCATCGGTTTAATATCGCGCTTGAACCGCCGCGACGAGATCACTGAGCCCAACTTTCCAAACTCGTCGATCAGCGCAGTCTGCTGCGTGCTGGGATCGACAGACTTTCCGTAGATGCCCTGGATATAACAGGCGTTATACCCCGAGTAAAACGCATTGCCAATTCGGATAGTGTCCCTTTCACCTTCAAAGTTGGCCGTCGTGCCCGAGCCAATATAGATATCGCCAGAGCCCGACCTATTGCCGGCACCGGCTTCCCAGCCAATCGCCGTGTTGTGGTTGCCGCTGATGTTTTGATGGAGGGAATTCTGGCCGAACGCCGTGTTCTGATCGCCGTGGTTGTTTTTGAAAAGCGCTTGATAGCCCGTCGCCGTGTTAGACAAGC
>WNFX01018311.1_pt1 | contig 10824 bp, 9 predicted proteins | sample 5400111 | NCBI WGS metagenome assembly WNFX01 (sample SAMN13153363, study PRJNA577476) | soil metagenome | isolation source: 40 cm soil or saprolite under grassland replicate 1 | place: USA:California | collected 2016-06-15
CAAGCGGGTCGGGCCGGTCGGGCGCCGGAGGTCACCCTCCTGGGCGCCCGCGATGTCTGCATGCAGCACCTCCACCCCTGCCACCGTCGCAGCCACGACGGCCACGTGTGCGTGGCAGTGTCGCCGACCTGCGTGACGGGAGCGTTACGGCGCCGGCGTGGCAACCATGACCTGCCGCCAGCCACGCGGTGACGCCGCCGGGAACGGCACCGAATTTGAAGAACACAGCAATGAGGGACGCTCCCATGGATGTCAAGCGGCTGGGGTGAGGGTGTCGTGGCTTGTCTGGTTGAGCGCTGCGAACACCTCCCGGGCGACGTAGCGTTTGAGGCAGCGGGTGATCTCCTTTTTGGACTTGCCCTGCTTGAGCCGCCGTGCCATGTAGTCCTTGGTGGGCTGATGCCAGCGCAGCCGGACCAGGACGATCCGGTACAACGCGGCGTTGGCTTGGCGGTCGCCGCCGCGGTTGATTCCCTAGGGAGGCTGGGATGTCAAGCGGGCGCTTGGCTGACGTTGACGATGATGGGTCCGGCGTCCAGGCTGGTGGTGGGGAAGGTCGCCTCGTGTCCAGCTTCGCGCTGTGACTTGACTTGCGCCTTGAGCGCCGTGTGAGGGGCCTTCCCCGTCTTCTTTGTCGAGCGTCGCCGACGGCGGACCTCGGGGGTGACGGTGAACTGCTCGGCGATGAGCTGTTTGGCCTGCTCGGGGGTGACCGGCCGTCCTGCGAGGTCGCAGACGACATACGGCTCCCCGCGGGCGAGGGTCAGCCAGGCCCGCTCGGCGAGGCGGGCGGCGACCACGCACAGGGCTTTGCGGTGGGTGGCGCCGCGCTGGGTCATCTGGGCGTGGTAGACCGCGGCGAGTTGGGGGTCGAGCTTGCGGGCGGTGTCGGCGGACTGGATGAGCTGGCTGCGCAGCGCGCGGGGCCCGGCCTTGGTCATGGGCTGGTGCTTGCGGTCGGTCTGCCCGGTCTCGCTCGCTCGGGGCGTCAGCCCGGTGAAGGCCTTGAACGCGCCCGCGTTGGGGAACCGTCCCGGCCGGCCCATCGTGGCGACCAGCTGCGCGGTGCCCACCGGGCCCAGCCCTGGCAGGCTGGCGGCCAGCCCAGCCGGGTCTACATGGTCCAGGGCGGTGTCCCGGGCGTGCTGGTGGCGGGCTCGCTCGGCCTCGGCCGCGCGGACCAGGCGCACCTCGCTGGCGACCTCGGCGGCCAGGTCGTCCAGGGCGGCGGCGCTGTCGCCGTCCCACAGGGCAACCGCCTCGGCTGCGGCAGTGCGCAGCGCCTGGGTCTTGGCCGGGCCGAGCTGGCCGCGGCTGCTGGTGGCGATCAGCCGGGTCAGCCGGGCCGGGCCGGCGGCCAGCAGCGCCCGCGGGTCGGCGTAGCGCTCCAGCACGGCCAGGTCGGTGTGGTTGAGCCCCTCGCTCAGCGCCGCGTTGATGGTGGGGACCATGGCTTGGGCGAGCGCGCGGATGCGGTTCTTGCGTCGGCCGATGTCGGCGGTGAGACGCGCCACGGCACGCACCCGACGGTCCAGCGACGCCCGCGCGGCGCTGCCGAACTCGACCGGCACCAGACCCGAGGGGGCGACCAGCGGCAGCCGGGCGAGCGTCTCGGCGTCGATCCTGTTGCTCTTGGCGTGACGGGCCAGGAACCGGCGCAGGTCGGCGGCACAAGGCCCGAGGTGACCCGCAGCACGGTGTGGCCGCGGCGGCCAAAGAACACCGCTGTTGGCAGCCACGCCGGGCCGGTCGGTTCCACGACCACGACCAGGTGGGTGCCTGGGTCGGCGGCGGTGAGCGCGGCCGCCTCGAGCGCGGTGAGGCTGGCGACCGTGGAGCGGGCGCTGCGTCGGGCGCGAACACGCCCGGTGTCGTCGACCACCACGGCGGTGTGGTCGCTGGTGATGCCAAGGTCGATGCCGAGCAGACGAGCAGGTGATGGCAGCTGCATGGCTCCTCCAACCCAAGACCAGACCGGCACGAGCACCTCGGCCGTCCCGAGAACGCGCCGACCACTGCCACCGTCCCAGGTCACGTCGCCTGATCTTTGGCCAGGCGTGCTCCACTCATGTGCTGCAGCCGGGCCCGGCCCAGCGGGTCGGCCCACTTCCCCTAGTCGGGCGCCGTGGCAGGTGCCAAGGAGGCAATCAACCGCGCGAGACGACCCGGCATCCCCGAGCCCCTCAGAGACGAACTTGTGGCGCCTCCCCGAAACCAGCCGGGCGTACATGCAACCCGGGACCTCAGCAGCGATCAACCCGCCGAGGCTCCCTACATGAGCCGGTGGCGGGTGGTCGTGCCGGAGGACGCCTGGATCGGTGAGGCCCCACACAGCATCGCGAAGCAGGCGTCGCTGCGCAGCCGGTCGGGGTTGTCGCCGGCGGCGACCAGCAGCGCGCCGGCGCTGTCTTGGCCGATCCCGAACAGCGCGACCAGCTTGGGCGCTGTGGTGGCGGTGAGCCGGTCCAGCTGCGTGGTGAGGGTGGTGATCTCGGCCGATAGGGCCTGGTGGCGCCTGGCGAGGGTCCCAAGCGCGACCATGGCCGCGGCCAGCGGGCCGGATCATCTCCACCTGGCCGGTGCCGGCCTTGGGCGTAACGGTGAGCTGGCCGGCCTGGACCGCCCGGGCGGCGGCCTCGGCGTCCAGGGGGTCGGACTTGCCGCGTCGGCGGCGGGCTTGGCGGTCGGGCCGGTTGACCTCCAAGACGGCCTGGCCGCCTGCGGCAAGGAAGCGGGCGAGCCCAGCGCCGTAGGCGCCGGTGCCCTCCACGCCCCAGGCGACGGGCTCGCCGAGCCCGCGGGCCCAGGCGAGCAGGTCGTGGTAGCCGGTGGGCGTGGTGGGAACCTGGACCGTGGCCATGCGGCGGCCGAGCTGGTCGCATGCGTGGGCGACGTGGACGTCGAGGTGGGTGTCGACTCCGACGGTGATCTGTGGCGCGCTGGGGTGTGCCATGCTGGTGATGGCCGTCTCCTCTGCTTGGCGGGGTGGTGGATGGCACGCGCGCCGGCCGGGCGGACAGCACTGCGATGGGTCTTGGAACAGGCTCCTTATCTGTAGCGGGGCCCACGGTCAACGGGTGATTAGGGTCGTGTGAACCGCTCCTTCGTTGCTGGCCGAACACGGCGGACCGAGCCGGGGTCATAGGTGGAGCGCCCGCAGCGCAGCGAGGACGACCGACCTTGACGCCGGCGAGGGCCGTGGCAGGATCGTGGCAACGAGGAAGTGGCACTGTCACGTCACGGGCATCATCTCGGCGCGATCTGCGGTAGCTGGTGGGTGGTCGGGGGCGGGCAGTGCGGCGCGTGGGCGTCCAGCCTTATCTGGGTGCTCGGACCTGGGTCCGGCGACATGATGGGTGATCGGGTTCCCCGCGGCGGCGGGTGCGGCCGCTCGTTCTATCAAGGCCGCCACGACGGGAGCGTGGCGACCGGAGCATTCGGGAGCCAGCCGCACCACATCAGCTGATCAGTGGGCCCACGCGTGTTCGTCCCGCCATGCTCACGCCAGCGGCTGCAGCGACACCGGCCGCAGGGCCTGGTCGCCGAGCTCCCGCAGGGTGTGGTAGGCCTCGCGGGCGAGCTTACGGGCCACCGACAGGGTGGCGCGCTTGGCGCCCCGCCGGTCCTTGACCGCCAGCCAATAGGCATGGTCGGGGGAGCCCGGGCGGGCGGCGCATATGGCCGCCTCGTAGAGCGCCCAGCGCAGCACCGGTGGGCCTTGGCGGCTGAGCCGGCCCCGGGTCCGCTTGCCGTCGGACTCCGCCACGGTCACATCCAGGCCGGTGAACCGCACCGCCCGGCGGGAGCTGGCGAACCGGCGGGCGTCGCCCAGCTCGGCCAGGATCGCGGCGGCGGTCAGCGCCCCGACGCCGTAGCGGCGCATCAGCGCCCGGCAGCCTGGCTGCCGGCGGGCGAACCGCAGCAGCTGGGCGTCCAGCGGGTCCAGCTCGGCGTCGAGGCGGTCGATCATCCGCAGGGCCAGGTCGACGGCATCCCGGGCAGCGCCGGGCAGCTCGACCCTGGCCAGCCACGCCCGTCCTTCTGCGCTCAGCAGCCCTGGGCGCTCGGGCAGGCCGTGGTGGAACAGCACCGCGTGGATGCGCTGCCGCCAGGCGGTACGCTCATCCAGCAGCGCCTTGCGCAGCCGCACCCGGGTGCGCAGGTCGGCCAGGTGCGCCGGCGGGATCCATGATTCCGGCAGGGTACCGGCCAGCAGGAGGTCGCGCAGGTGGCGGGCGTCGGCCCGGTCGGTCTTGGCGCGCCGCTTGGGGCCGCGCAGCGCGCGGGTGTCGGCCGGCTCGGCCAGGTGGGCGCCGAACCCGGCACCGGTGACCTCCTCGGCGACAAACCGCCAGCCGGTGGTGCCCTCGAAGGCGAAGTCGGCCTGCTTGCCGACGAACCGGGCCAGCCAGGCGCGCAGCTCGGCACGGCCGGCGGGCTGGATCCGCCCGCGGCGCGCCTCCCCGGTGTCGCTGTCAAGGTAGTCGTAGGTGATCTGCCGGCGGTGGATGTCGAGTCCTCCTACGATGGCCATTGGGACCTCCTCTGGCTCCCGCAGTGTGATCTGATACGGCCAGCGTGCCGCATCTGAGCGGAGGGGGTCCCGCTCACATGCCATCTATCAGGTCACGTTCGTCCGGTTGGCGTGCCCGTGGTGGCCACGGCTCGAGTCGACAGGTCCCTACAAAAGGCACGAGGCCGGTGTCCGTGAGGGTCAGGCTGTCACCGCGACCACCACGAGAAGATCATCGCAGTGTCCGTGATGCTCTTCATGTGAGGCCCGGTGAAGCCAGCGGTCAAGGCAGATCAGCGCGCCCGCGGCTTGGAAGGGGTCCTGGCTCGAAACAGCAGCCGCTGCCAGATGGGCGATCGACTGCTCCACCGGCGCCCACAGCCGCGCCTCGGGCCCGCACGCGGTTGAATGCCCGCTGGGCGTCGGTGAGGCGGCCCCTGATGGATCCCGCTGCCGTCGCTTCCTGTCGCAACCCGCAGAACAGGCCCAAAGCCGTCAGAGGACGGCGCCCACTCGGGTTTCATGGTGTTTTCCCCGCTGGTAGGCTTGGCCGCACAGCGGTCGGGAGGCGTAGCTGCGCAGATGAGGAGCGGCGCGTCCGGCCTCGATCGGCTGCGGAGACCTCGTTTGGCTCGAGTTGCCCATGGCCACGATGCAGCATCCCAACCAGCGCACCGTGATCGGCGACATCGAGCCCGGTGCCAAGCCCACAGCCGTGGCTGCCGCGCCGCTCGTATGGGCCAGCGGGCGGCGTTGACATGCCGCCCGGGTGGCAGCCGACGGGCCACGGCGACCGCGTGGTCGCGGAGCGGCCGGGCAGCGTTCCTGAGATGGCGCCGCAGGCGCCGTCCGGTGTGCTGGCGGGTCGAGCGCGGGAGCTGACGGCGATCGCCACGGCGATGACGGCGGCGCGGCGTGGTACGGCGCGGGCGGTCCACGTCCTGGCCGCGGACGCCGCCATCCGGATGCCGCGCCTGACGCAGTTCATGGTCCCGGACCGCGAGCTGGAGTTGATGCTGACCGGAGCGCTGGCGGGGCTCGGGGACGCCGCGCCGGCGCTGCGGGCGCGGCTGCTGGCCCGCCATGCGGTGATCGCCGAGGATGCCGGGGATCGCCAGGCCCGCAGCGACCAGGCGGTCAGGGCCGCGCGCGCTGCTGGGGACGCTGGGCTGCTGGCGGAGGTGCTGAGCGCGCGGCTGTACGTGCAGTGGGCGCCGGAGACGGCCGCGGAGCGGCTGGCGACCTCGACCGAGATCATCCAGCTTGCGGTGCGGACCGGGGACGTGCGGCGGGAGTTGGACGGCCGCATGTGGCGGCTGATCGCGCTGCTGGAGTTCGGCCGGGTCGCCGAGGCCGAAGCCGAGCTGGACCGCTATGAGCGGCTGGCTGAGCGGCTGGACCAGCCGGAATTCCTGTTCTTTGCCCGCTCCCGCCGCGCAACGCTTGCCACGTCGCGCGGCCGCTTCGACGACGCGGAGCGGCTGGCCCGCGCGGCCTACGACCTGGCGCTCAAGGCCGGGCTGCCCGATGCCGTCAACGTGTTCGGCGCCCAGCTTGGCATGGTCGCCGCGGCGCGCGGCCGAAACCCATCGGATGAGATCCCCGAGGTTCTGGCGGTCCAGGATGTGCCCTTGGTGATCCAGGCCTACGGCTTGTTGGCCGCCGGCCGGCACGAGCAGGCCCGTGCACTGTTCCCGGCCGGCTTGGAGGGGATCGACCTCGGCCGGGTTCCCGGGCCGGCCCGTTTGATCCACCTTGCCATGGTGGCCGAGGTGGCCTACCAGCTGGGTGACGGCGACGCCGCCCGGTGGGTCCGCGACCAGCTGATCCGCCACGCCGACCGGTTCATCGTCGCGGCCGGCGCGGTTGGGTGCGGCGGCGCGGTCTCTCGGCTGCTTGGGCTGTGCGCGCTGACCCTGGACGAGTTCGATGACGCGGTGGGCTGGCTGCGCCAGGCGGTGGCCAGCCACCGCCGGGTCGGCGCGGCACCGTTCCTGGCTCGTGCCCAGGCCGAACTCACCATCGCGCTGCGCCGCCGGGGCCGGGCCGGTGACGCGCAACAGGCACGACAGCTCCTGGCCGAGGCAGCAAGCGCCGCGGCGGAGCTGGGGATGCCGGTCCTGGCCCACGAGATCGCCGGGTTGCGGGCAGCCGACACCGAGGCGGGTCCTGACCGGCCGTGGCTGCGCCAAGACGGTGACACCTGGCTGCTCACCGTGGGCACGCGGACCACGCGGCTGCGGCACAGCAAGGGGCTGGCCCAGCTCGCGCTGTTGCTGGCCAATCCCGGCCAGGAGATCACCGCGGTCGAGCTGGCCGGCGGGGTGCCCGCCCCGTCGGTCCCCGATCCGGTCCTGGACCAGACCGCCAAGCGGGCCTACCGGCAGCGGCTCGCCGAGCTGGACGGGGCGCTGGATCGGGCCGCCGCCCGCGGTGACGCCGCCGCTGCGGACGACCTGGAGGCCGAGCGGGCCGCGCTGGTGGCTGAACTCAAGCACGCCGCCGGGCTGGCCGGCCGCTCGCGGGGGTTCTCCGATGAGGCTGAGCGGGCGCGGGTCAACGTCACCCGCACGATCCGCCAGGCGCTGGACCGGATCCTGGTCGCCGACCCGGAGGCCGGCCGCCACCTGCTGGGCTCGGTGCGCACCGGCCTTCGCTGCGTCTACCGGCCCGGCGGCTGATCGAACAGCTCCGTTCGCCGGCAACGAACGCCTCCCCAGTAGCCGCAACTACGAGGAGGCACGACATGCGGATGATCGTGTGCCACGAACGCTGATGGAGGTTGCGATGTAGAAGGTCGTGATCGTCTGGATGCGGTGCGGTGCTGGTGATGGAGGTTGGCCCTCCGGGGTCGCCCTGCAGGGGGAGATCCCAAACCACCGCAGGCTGCTCTGGTGAATGAGCCGGGGTGGTGAGCGTTGCGGAAAAGGCGCCGGTGAGGCGTCAGGTGGGAGCCGGGAAGGCGAACGTGAGTGAACCGCTGAGGAAGTGTCGAAAGCGTATCGATGGCATCGAAACCGGGGTCCAGTTGTTGCCCTGGGATGAGCCAGAGGGATACCTGCTTACTGCTCTGGTGGTGCCCGGCACAAAGGCGGCGCGAGCTCGGCGCAGGCGCAGCACCGAACGTGGGAACCCCTCGCCCTGTCGGTGCCGGTCGGGTGTTGGACCGGCCGGCCGAAGGGAGTACCCCAAGCAGCGGAAACTGCAAGGGGCAGAGTACCGGTGCGGGGCAGGGGGGCGGACCGTCCCGTAGTAGCGGTGATGCCTGGTAATGCGGGCGGAGCGAAGGGGGCGGGTTGCCTGGGTCGGCTTGGTGGTCAACCGGCATGGCCGGGAGGAGCCAGGTGAGCCGACCAAAGCAGCAGGACAAGCCGTTCGACATCTCCAAGTGGGTTGTCTGGGAGGCGTATCAGAGGGTCAAGGCCAACAAGGGCGCGGCCGGGGTGGACGACCAGTCGATCGCCGAGTTCGAGCGGGACCTCAAGGGAAACCTGTTCAAGCTGTGGAATCGGCTGTCGTCGGGGAGCTACTTCCCGCCCCCGGTGAAGGCCGTGGAAATCCCGAAGTCCGGTGGCCGGGGTGTGAGAATCCTCGGGGTGCCCACGCTGGCTTCAAACTGCACCTCCTGCAGGAGCGGTTGGGGTTGGGGGCTTGAGGTGGGCCGAGTCGGCCACCTTCTGACGGCAGGCCGCCTCGACCTCGGGTGGGAATGGCACGCACCAGCGGCCGGTTGGGGTGCGCTCAGCTCGCCGGTGGCGAAGGGTGCGGGTGCTGGCACGTGGTGGATGTGGCGGAGCCAGCGCACGGCCTTGACGTCGAACGCTCGCCCGCTGCCGGTCAGGTAGCCGGTCTGGTTCAGCTCGTCGGCCAGCTCGGCGTCGGTTCGTTGGGGGCCGAGCCGCCGCAGCAGTTGGATCACGCCGTCTGGGGTGCGCCGCGTCTGGACGGCGGAGGGGCGGCGGCCGGTGAGGAGCTCCTCGGTAGCGCCCGAGTGCCAGCGGATGCCGACGCGGAGCTTGGCCCGGTCGGGCTCGGGCAGCACGGTGACGTCAGCAATCAGCGTGCGAAGCATCCGCTTGCGGTCCTTGGCCGAGGTCGTCGGCGCGTGCCACAGCCGCGGGAGGTCGCTGGTCAGCGCGTGGAGCTCGGCGGGTTCGGGGAGCGGGGCGAGCTGCGCCTGGGTGGCGGCCAGGGCCTGTTCGGCTTCGGCCTGCGCGACGAGCTTGGCTTCCCAGCGGGCCTCCAGGCTGCGTGCTACCAGGCGGTTTTCCGGCTCGCAGGCCACAAACGCCCGCTCGGCCCGTTCAGCCTGGTAGCGGGCGCGCTCGGTGGCCAGCTCCGCGGCCCGGCTGACACGGGCCCGCCGGTCGGCAACCTCGGTGGCGGCGGCCAGCGCCAACGCGACCTCCTGTGGGTTCAGCGCCGCGAGCAGCCGCTCGGCGACCGCGTCGTCCAGGGTGGCCGCCCTCACCGAGCGGCAGTCGGGTGTGGCCATCTGGTCGGCGCGTGAGGCCGCGCACTCATAGGCGGCGTGCCCGTCACGGTGATAGCGCGTTGACATCGGCCGCCCGCAGCCACCACAGATCAAGATGCCCTGGCACAAGGCCACACCCTCGCGAGGCGGCCGTGCGCCCTGGTTGGTGGTGTTGGCCGCAAGCCTGGCCTCGTTGGCCAGGTAGTCATCCCAGCAGATGAAGCCGGGATGATGATCGTGGATGACCACCGGCCACTGGGCTCGAGGCAGCTCGACGGTCGTGGTCGCCACCGTGGCATCCGGGCGGACCATGCGGCGGGAGCGGAACCGGCCGAACACGTAGCAGCCAGCGTAGGCGGGGTTGGACAGGATGCCGAGCACGCGGGAGTGGGTCAGCCGACCCCAACGCAGCTGCCCAGCCCAGATCCCGCCGTAGGCGCGCAGCGGGAAGCGTCGCCCTTTGAACGCGGCCACGACCCCGTAGGCCGACCCGGTGGTGCGGAAGGAGGCGAACACATCCGCTACGGCGCTCTGGACTTCCTGGTCGGGGTCGATGACGGTAGCGCCGTCATCGTCGTAGACCAATCCGACCGGCAGTGGGAAGCGCAGCTCGCCGCGTTGGGCAGCGGCCCGCTTGGCGCCCTGCAGCCGGCCGGCCAGCACGTGCAGCTCTGCTTCCGACATGGTGCCTTTGAGGCCCAGCAGCAGCCGGTCGTTGAAATCGCCAAGGTCGTAGACGCCGTCGGCGTCGATCACCAGCGTGTCGGTCAGCCGCGCCAGTTCCAACAGCCGCGACAGGTCGGCCGAGGAGCGCGCCAGGCGGGAGATCTCCAACCCCAGGATCGCCCCGACCCTGCCCTCGCAGACCTGGCCGACCAGCTCTCGAAAGCCGGCGCGGTGCTCGGCCGAGCGGCCCGACAGGCCCAGGTCGGCGTCGATCACCTCCACGCTGGCGCGTCGCCACCCGAGCCGGACCGCCTGGTCGGCCAAGGCGTACTGGCGGGCGGTGGACTCGGTGTTGTCGCGCACCTGGGCCAGGGTCGACTGGCGCACGTAGACGATCGCGACCCGGTCCAGGTGGCTGGAGGTGATCTTGGGATGGGCGCTGCGGGTCACAGGGGCGTTCACCTGGCGCTCCCAACGCGGCCTCGGCCATGTTGGCGACGACCGCGACCAGCTCCAGCTCTGATCGGCCAGGGAGCATTCAGTCCAGCTCCCGACGGCCGAGCAACTCGGCGTTGATCGCCGCGATCTCCGCCAGCATGGCCTCGACCTGGGCGGTCTGATCCACCCGGCGGCGGACCAGCTCGACCAGCGCGGCCGGCACGTACAACAGCCGGCTGCGGCCCCGGGCTCGGCCGGTCGCCAGGTAGGTATAGGGGCCGTGCAGCTCGCCTCGGGTGCATCTGCAGCCCTCCTTGCCGCAGCGCCGCCCCTGGTCGACCAGCGAACCGCGCAGCAGCGCCTCGACGTCAGGCAGTCCCGCAGCCAGCCGGCGGCGTCGGGTGCGCAGCTGCCGCACGCTGAGCTGGGTAAGATCCGGGTTCTTGTTAACCATCGCCATACAAGATCATGACTCGTTGGTCGCTTGCAAACCGCCCTGCTCGATGGCGCTTACCAGCGACGCGAGCGCCACCAGCGCCGCGGCAGTCAGCCGATGCGCAGCCGGGACAGCGCCCCGGTCGGTCCAGGCCACCGGCACGGTCACCCGGCCACGCGGCCCGCCCTCGCAGACATAGACCAGCCCAGTGGACGGCCGCCGCCGTTCCAATAACACCACCAGCCGCTGCCCGGCCAGCGGATGGTACGGATGGGTGACGACCAGGGAATCAGACGG
>WNFX01020171.1_pt1 | contig 10823 bp, 9 predicted proteins | sample 5400111 | NCBI WGS metagenome assembly WNFX01 (sample SAMN13153363, study PRJNA577476) | soil metagenome | isolation source: 40 cm soil or saprolite under grassland replicate 1 | place: USA:California | collected 2016-06-15
TCGAGGAACTCGACAAGGGCGAAGTGGTGATACGCGTGGCGTATTCGAGCGTCAACTACAAGGACGCGCTCGCCGCGACCGGAGCCGGCAAGATCATCCGCCGCTTCCCGTGCGTCGGCGGGATCGACCTGTCGGGTACCGTGACCGAATCGACTGACGCGCGTTTCAATCGCGGGGACGCGGTGATCTGCACGAGCTACGAGCTGGGCGTGGCGCACGACGGCGGCTACGCAGAGTACGCCCGGGTCCCGGCGGACTGGGTGGTCCCCATGCCGAAGGGAATGAATCTCTTCGAAGCGATGGCCCTCGGGACGGCCGGGTACACGGCTGCGCTCGCGATCGTGCGCATGGAGGCGAACGGCCTCGCGCCCGCCAACGGTCCGGTGATCGTGAGCGGCGCGACCGGCGGCGTCGGCTCGATCGCGGTCGACGTCCTCTCACGCCTGGGCTATCGGGTGGTGGCGCTGACCGGCAAGGAGAACGAAGCCGACTATCTCAAGGAGCTCGGGGCGGGAGAAGTGATGTCCAGAAAAAGCCTCGACCTCTCGAAAATCAAGCCGCTCGACAAGGCGAGCTGGGCGGGAGCGGTCGACAATCTCGGGGGAGAAGTGCTCGCCTGGATGGCGAGCACGATGATGCCGGGCGGGACCATCGCTTCGATCGGCCTCGCGGCGAGCATGAATCTGAACACCTCGGTCGCGCCTTTCATCCTGCGGGGGGTGAGCCTCCTGGGGATCGACTCCGGAGCCACGCCCATGCCCCTGCGCCGGGAGGTCTGGCAGCGGCTCGCCGGGGACATGCGTCCGGCGCACCTCGAGGAGATGGCGCGGACCATCGCGTTCGACGATCTGCCGCAGGCGTTCGACGGCCTGTTGAAGGGCGCGGCCAGGGGACGCATCGTGGTCGATCTGGCGCCCTGACATGAGCTCGATTCCCGGCATCTCCACTCAGATCCCGAAGCAGCGCGTGCTTCTGGTGGACGATTCCAAGATCGTGCGCACGACGCTCGCGCGCCTGATACGCAAGAGCTTCGACGTCCGGGAGGAGGCGAACGGCGAGACCGGCTGGCAGGCGATCACGACCGATCCCTCCATCGTGGTGGTGTTCTCCGACATCCAGATGCCGGTGCTGGACGGTTTCGCGCTGCTCGAGCGCATCCGCCAGTCCGAGGAGCCGCGCATCCGCAGCATGCCCGTGATCGTGATCTCCGGGAACGAGGACGACGCCACCAAGAAGCGCGCGCGCGCGGCCGGGGCGAACGATTTCATCACCAAGACCACCGACGGCACGGAGATCCTCTCGCGCATCGACAACCTCCTGCACCTGGTCGAGGCGAAGCAGCAGCTCGTCGTCAACAAGCAGGCGCTCGATGAAACCGCCACCCGCGACCCGGTTACCGGCGCGTTCACGCCGCACTACCTCGTTACCGAAGGGGGCAAGCATTACTCCCACGCGAGGCGGCACGGCGGGCCGCTTGCCGTGCTGACCTTCCGGATGGACAGCTACGGCGAAATCGCCGGGAAAGTCGGGAAAACCGTGGCCGACCAGTTGCTGGCGAAAGTCGCCAAGCTCGTGATGGGCACGCTGCGTGCGGAGGATTCCATGGGGCGCACCGCCGAGGCGACCTTCACGGTGATCTTCCCCGGGACCTCCTCCCAGCAGGCGCTCAATTTCGCGCGCCGCATGCACGAGCAACTGGAGAAGGCGCAGGTCACCTACCGCGACCAGGTGCTCAAGATTCGCACGAGCCTCGGTCTTGCGGCGCTCGACGTGGATGCAGTCGCCTCGATCGAGGAGCTGATGAAGACGGCACAGCAGCGCCTGCAGGATGCGGCGAGCCGCAGGGTTCAGCGCCCAGCCGAGCAGGAGGAGGCGAGTCCGCTGAAACCCGTGAGCTTGCCGGATGACCTGGACCGGGCGGTGCAGCTCATCGAACACGCCGATGCGCAGCAGCTGGGCGAGGCGGCCAGCGAAATGCTGCGGCGAATGCTGCCCTTCCTTCTGGCCGTGTGCCGGCGCCTCAATGTCGAGCTTCCGCTGGACAAGATCACCCAGGCGCTCAGGAACCGGCCGAAGTAGGGGTGGCAGGGGCCGAACCGCAACCGATGACGACTTACCGCGAATTCCACCGGCGCTCCATCGAGGACAAAGAAGGTTTCTGGGCGGAGCAGGCGAAGCTCGTGCACTGGGAGAAGCCGCCCGGAAAAGTGCTCGACTACGGCCGGCCGCCCTTCGCACGATGGTTCGTCGGCGGAGAAACCAACCTCTGCTACAACGCGCTCGACCGCCACCTCGGCGCGCGCGGGAACCAGAAGGCGCTCGCCTATATCTCCACGGAGACCGGCGAGGCGAGGAGCTTGAGCTACCGCGAGCTCCATCTCGAAGTGCAGCGCGCGGCGGCGATGATGCGCTCCCTCGGGGTCGGCAAAGGCGACCGGGTCGTCGTCTACATGCCCATGATCCCGGAGGCGGCGTTCGTCATTCTCGCCTGCGCGAGGATAGGCGCGATCCATTCGGTCGTATTCGGCGGATTCGCCGCCGCGAGCCTCGCCGCGCGAATCGACGACGCGCGACCGAAGCTCATGGTCACCGCCGACGGCGGCAGCCGCATGGGAAAGGTGGTCTTGTACAAGGCACTCGTCGACGAGGCACTGGCCCTCGCGAAGCATCCGCCGTCGAAGATCGTGCTGTACAACCGCGGTTTCGATCGGGCGGTGCGCATGACGCCAGGCCGGGACCTCGACTACGCGGGGCTGCGCGCGAAGCACATGGACGCGCAGGTGCCGGTCACCTGGCTCGAATCGAACGAGCCGTCCTACATCCTGTATACCTCCGGTACGACCGGCAGGCCCAAGGGCGTGCAGCGCGACGTCGGCGGCTACGCGGTCGCGCTCGCCGCATCGATGAAGCACATCTACTGCGGCGGCGCGGGGGAGACGATGTTCACGACCTCGGACATCGGCTGGGTGGTGGGACATTCCTACATCATCTACGGACCGTTGATCGCGGGCATGACCACCGTCCTCTACGAGGGCGTCCCGGTGCGGCCCGACGCCGGGATCTGGTGGAAGATCGTACAGGACCACAGGGTGAACGTGATGTTCTCCGCACCGACCGCGATCCGCGTGCTGAAGAAGCACGATCCGGCGTTCCTGCGCAAATACGACCTCGGCTCGCTCAAGCACCTTTTCCTCGCGGGCGAGCCGCTCGACGAGCCGACGCACGCATGGATCGCGCAGGCGCTGGGCAAGCCCGTGATCGACCACTACTGGCAGACCGAGACGGGCTGGCCGATCCTCACCTCGGTTCCCGGCGTGGAAAAGACGCCCATCAAGCTCGGCAGCCCGAGCTTTCCCGCCTACGGCTACGACCTGAAGCTCCTGCGCGAGGCCGATGCCGTCGAGGCCGCGACGGGCGAGAAAGCCGTGGTCGCGATCGCGCCGCCCCTGCCGCCGGGATGCATGTCCACCGTCTGGGGCGACGACGAGCGTTTCGTGAAGACCTATTTCGGCACGTTCCGGAACAAGCAGGTGTACTCGACTTTCGACTGGGGCATCCGCGACGCGGACGGCTATTACTTCATCCTCGGCCGCACCGACGACGTGATCAACGTCGCCGGGCACCGCCTGGGCACGCGCGAGATCGAAGAAGCGGTCAGCATGCACTCGAACATCGCGGAATGCGCCGTCGTGGGCGTCGCCGATTCCCTGAAGGGCCAGATGCCGCTCGCGTTCGCGGTGGCCAAGGATACGACGCGGCTCAGTTCGGCCGAAGGCCGCAAGGCATTGGAAAGGGAAGTCATGGAAACCGTCGACAAGCAACTGGGCGCGATCGCGCGGCCAAAGTCGGTACACTTCGTGTCCCTGCTGCCCAAGACCCGCTCGGGCAAGACGCTGCGCCGCTCCATCCAGGCGCTAGCCGAAGGGCGCGACCCGGGCGACCTCACCACGATCGAAGACCCGGCGGCGCTGGAGCAGATCCGAAGCGCGTTGAAAACAGAACCGGAGCGGATGAAGTGACGTACAGACGAGAAGCTTTACAACCGTAGCTAAATAAAGGAGGAGTACCATGTCGCAGACAATTCTGAAGTCCGTGGTGGCCATCTTGTTCGCGCTGTGCGCTTCGAGCGCGCTGGCGCAGATGCCGAATCCCTACGGCGCGCCGATCGGTCTTGAAAGCGCCAAGAAAGCCGTTGCCGCGGCCGAGGCCGAAGCGCGCAAGAACAACTGGAAAATGGCGTTCGCCGTGACCGACATCTCCGGCGATCTGGTCTATCTCGAGAAAATGGACGCCACCCAGACCGGAAGTGTCGCGGTGGCGATCGGCAAGGCGCGCTCGGCGGCGCTGTTCAAACGGCCGACCAAAGTGTTCCAGGACGCGGTGGCGGGCGGCGGTGCCGGCCTGCGCATCCTGGGGCTGGAAGGCGCGGTGCCGCTCGATGGCGGTTTCCCGATCGTCATGGATGGCAGGATTGTCGGCGCCATCGGCGCTTCGGGCGCCACGGGCGAGCAGGATGCCCAGTGCGCCGCTGCGGGAGTCGCTGCGCTGAAATAGGGTTATGTTCAATAAAGGGGCCGCGAGGCCCCTTATTTTTTACCCGGCTCCGGCATCCGCAGCAGCTTCATCGCGTTTCCGAAATAGATCTTCCGCTTGTCCGCTTCGGAGAGTTTGAGGTCCTCGACCGAGCGTATCCCCTCCCGAATGAACATCGGCCCGCCCTCGGGATCGAAGGGGCAATCGCTCGCGAACACCACGCGGTCGGCGCCGAAGAAATCCAGCCCGCAGCGCAGCGCCGATGCCGAGCCGCCGAGCACCGTGTCGCCGTAGAACATGCGGAAATACTCGATCGGCTTTTTCGCCATGCGCTTGAGCACGTCCTCGTAGTTCTCGTCGGCGGTGCGGCTGCCGAGCTGCGCCCACAGGGTCTCGGCGCGCCCCGAAAAATACGGGATCATTCCGCCGCAGTGGTGCGTGATGATGCGCAAATCCGGAAGCCTCTCGAAGAATGCCGAGAACACCATGCGCGCCATCGCGATGCTCGTCTCGAACGGCCACCCGAGCACCTGCCAGATCTCGTATTTCGATTTCTGCTCGCCGACGTAGTCGGGGCGCGAGCCGGGCCGCGCCGGGTGCATCCAGATCGGCACGTCGTGCTTCCTCGTCGCGCGCTCGAACACCGGGAAGAACTCTGGCTCGTCGAGCGCGCGGCCGTTCACGCTCGTGCAGATCTGCACGCCGCGCGCGCCGTGCTTGGCGATGGCGCGGTCCATCTCCTCGAGCGCCGCGGGAACGTTGTTCATCGGGAGCGAGGCGATGAACGCGGGGAATTTCTTCGGCCATTTCGCCGTCATGCCCGCCATGCCGTCGTTCGCGATGCGCGCGAGCTCGGGCGCGAGCTCTGGCCCGCCCACCAGCTCGGGGGAGGGCAGCGACAGCGTCAGCACCTGCTGCACGTCCGGGAAGTTTTCGTCGAGCATCCGCACCCGCGCCTCGATGTCCCAGAGCATGCGCAGGTTGCTCATGCGCTTGAGGATGCCTTGGTCCTTCAGGTGCTGCTTCATCATCTCGAGATAAGGCACCGGCATGACGTGATTGAAGATGTCGATTTTCATGGTTGTGAAAGTATTATCGTTTCCGGAGTCTTCATCGTTCATGACGTGATTGAAGATGTCGATTTTCATGATTGTGAAAGTATTATCGTTTCCGGAGTCTTCATCGTTCAACGCTCTTTTCCTTGGCAGGATGAGGATGGGCGCGGCGTATGGTCGGAGACACGACTTTAGCGGAGACGTGAAAGTCCCAGACCGCAGCGCCGCCGCTTGCAGCGAACTCCGCCACCTGCTTCGGCAGATCATCCAGATTCCTGAAGGTCTTTCCCGGGAGCCCGAATCCGCGCGCGATACCCGCGAAATCGCAGTAGCCGAACACCGACCCGTCCTCGGGCATCCCCTCCGAGCGGAGCTTGTGCAGTTCGGAGCCGTACGCGCCGTCGTTCATCACGACGATCAGGATGTTCAGCCGATGACGCTTGATGGTTTCAAGCTCCTGCACATGCATCATCAGGCTGCCGTCGCCGTCGAACAGCACGACGGTTCTATCCGGACGCGCCGCCGCGACCCCCATGGCGAACGAGATGCCGTTGCCGATCGCGCCGAACTCGCGGATGGTGAGGAACGTCTCCTGTGGACGCGAAGGCATCTGCGCGAAAAACCATGAACAGTGGCCGCCCGAGTTCACCATCTCCCAATCGTGCGGCAAGGCTTTTTCCAGCGCCTCGACCACGTGGCGCGGGTCGAGCAGCCCCGGCTCGATCTCGAACACGTGGCTGTCGGGTTTCGAATCGCGGATGCGCGCAGCCATCGCATCGCTTCGCCAGCTCCCGCTTCTCCCGATGCTGCGGGTCGGCAACGCCGCCATCAACGCCTCGACTCCCAGACGTGCGTCGGCTCGCAGGTGATGACGCGCCACTTCCTGGCCTTGACTGACTGCGACAGGGTCGATATCGATCTGCAGCATCCTCGCCTTCGGCCAGAGCTGGCCGCCGCCGCCCGCATGGTAGGCTAGCGAGCAGCCGACCGCGATGACGAAATCGGCCTGCGCCAGGTATTCGATGCCGACCTCGGGCGTGTAGCTGCCCGAGATGCCGATGCAAAAGGGATCGTCATGGAACAGCCCTCTCGCCGGAAGCGTCGTCAACAGCAGGCCACCCATCCTGGCGGCCAAGGCCTGGCAAGCGGCGCCCGCTCCGGCTTCGACCGCACCCAGGCCGGCGAGCACGACAACCCGTTCGGCGCCGGCAAGCAGTTTCGCGGCGCCGGCCACGTCGTCGGGATGCGGCGGAATCGGCGAAGGGCGCGGCAACAATTTGTGCGAGGGCCTGGGCAGATCCGCAGGTCCGTCCCACGGCCGGGCCTGCAGATCGAACGGAATACCGATCACTACGGGGCGACGTTCGCGACGCGCCTGCAGGAACGCGTCGCGTATTGCAACAGGCATGCGCTCGGGCATGTGCAGGCTGTGATAGGCGGCACCCGTTGCGGTGATGAGCGGTGCCTGGTCGATTTCCTGGTTGTACCAACCGCTTTTCAGCGGCGCTTCCCCGGCGAACACCACCAGCGGCAGATGGGCGCGCACGGCTGCGGGGAGCGCCGTGATCAATTGCGTCACACCAGGCCCGCACGTGACGCTCGCCACGCCCACTTCCCAGTTCTTTCGCGAGTACGCCATGGCGGCAGCGAGCGCGCAATGCTCGTGCCTGACATAGACCATGCGGCATCCCTCCTCGGACAAGCGCGCGGCCCAATTCATGTTCGCATCCCCGAGAAGAGCAAAACATGTTCGCACATCCTCCTGCGCGAAGGCCTTGGCGAGGATATCGTACACGCGGGGCTTGGCTTCATTCTTCATCGTCGCAACTCCTGCATCGAGCTCTCTTCTTAACCGTTGTGATCAGCGCCGGAGTTCACGTGCTACACGCCACTCGGTCAGCGAGACGTTGGATCGAGGAAGAGTCCACAGATTACGCCCAAGATTACTGCACCGAGTCACCACTCTAGCGGTACTGCGCACTCACGCAATAGTACGTGACGGTTTCGACCGAAAGCTCGCCGTACTTCCATGGTTCCATCTCGTACATGTTGTTTAGAGTGTGGCGGAGCGCCTGTGCAAGTCTACCAATGGGGCCATACACGTGCGGCGTGACTCGCACGAATTCCTTCCTGACGGAGTCATCGAGACCTTGCCTTTCCTGCGTCGGGGGCTCAATCCCCCACCGAATCGCCTCTTTGCGTCGGTTCACGATGGGGGGCTCATGTTGCCAGCCATACACATAGGTTCGCACCCAAGATGGCCCCGGCGTTGGGACCAATCCCGTACAAACGTATAGCGAGCGGCCTGCGTCCGGCTTAGACCAACCTCGTATCCAGTCTTCCGGCGCCTGTTTAGCGTACCGAAGATTTAGGTCCTGCCAGTAGATCTGATATACGTTGCGAAATGCAATGGAACCGTGGCTCGCTCCGTAGAGCGGAACCAGGCCCAGTAGTAATAGCCCCCCGACGAGGCCCCCGAAAAGATAACGTTGCTGATGCTCGGGCCGACCGAATATAAGTTTCGCGATTAAACGGGAGGTGAGGAACAAGATGGGGCTATACACCGCCAAATGAATTCCGCCTAGTAGCCACCACATGCTATCGGGACTCTGCAAGACCGCTAAAGCAAGAAAAAGAAGTGGCAGGAAACCGCCTACAACGAACGCAAAAAAAAGCAACGGTACCGTACACGCCATCGTTGCGAACAGCGTCCACTGCATTGAGCGAAGCGTCATGGCAGTGGCGTCTAACGTCTTGGTCAGCGGCGCCGATAAGCGTCCGCTGCACTTAAAGTTAGGCCATTTTTTTCCATTTTGACCAAGTGGTTGTAACCCGTGTCCTCAAACTAATTTGTTACCTATCTCCCCGGCCGGTCAGGCAGCCGACCTTAGATAGGGTAGTCCAGACCTCTTAATGTACAGGGTGCATCCTCCGGCGGATCGGGGATGATGCTCTGAACCAACCGGGAGGCGCAGCCAGCACCCCGCAGAGTACGCTCGGACTTCGTCGGCAAACTCACCCTCAAGGACGAACAACTCGGCACCTTGCTCATAGGAGATGATTCCAAGGTCTGCTTGCGGCTCCCAACGCTCGAGGCGCATCAGGTCCGAGAAGCCGGCTTGCTGGTAGAGCGGCTTGTGAGCTACGGCCGGAATCGAGCTGGGCTCCCACGCGAGCTTGTGGGTGTCGACGACTACGTGGCGCCGTTCCCGACCCGGGAATTGCCGCAGCTTCACGAGCAGGACACATCCAGGTTCCGAAAAAGGGGCATGACGAAAGCCTTCCGGATTGAGGAGAAACGTGCCCGCGGGCCAGTCCCCATGTTCGTCGGAGAAGACGCCCTCGAGCACCAGGATTTCCTCTCCCTCCGGATGGTCGTGCTCCGGGAACCTCGAAGTCGGCTCGTAGCGCACGACAGACGTGACTTGGCCCGATTCCGGAGGCCCCACCAAGTGGACTCGCTTTCGCCAGACCGACCCGCTCGGACTCGGCGTCCACCGCATCAGAGTCGTGTCGGCGACGGCTCGGACAGAAAGATTTCCGTTGATCGCCTCTACCATGGAGTTCTCCCCTTCGCGAGATCTGGTCAACGATCATCGCAGGGACGAAGCCTTGACCGGCATCCGCTTCACGGTGCCAGTTCGCATTCGCCCTGCCGCGCTGCCTCAATGCGTTGGGAAAAAGTCATGTTCTTACCCCCCATCGTGACCTCGAGAACACCCACGATGCGGCCCAGATCTATATTCAACAGCGCAATTCCAGTCGCGACTTGCGGACTCTCGCAGACGAGAAGATAGCGAATTGTGTCGCCACGCCGGCTCTCATTGCCTAGTTTGCAGCCCTGAAGCGACGGGTGATGCAGGACTGGGAACACGAGAGGGAGTTCGTAACTGCGCAAACAGCGACGCTCCCGGGTTGTAGCGTACCGCAAGTTCTCCTCAAGATGAGGCATTACGGTTTGGACCGTGATCTGATAGGTGCCCGGCTGAACTGCTTCGTCCAATGCCCACGCAGCTATACAGAGCCATGAGGCTGCCATCAGCAGGGGAGTGCCCGGGCGGCGCGAAAGCCTACAGAATGAGACCAGAGAAGGCACAACTTTGCCGAGGCCTAACGTTTGACATGAGCGGCAGACACCGGCTTGCCGGTGGCTGTCCGCTCGATGGAAGGGTTGGGCGTCACCTCCCCGGACAGCGCCCATTCTGCCACCCCTCGAGCGTGAATTCTCGTCGTGTCGAACAAGGGAACCTCCGAGTCCTGTTGGCCGACAAGTAGCGATATCTCCGTGCAACCGAGAATGATCGCCTCAGCGCCTCGTGCTGTAAGGTCTGTGATAATCCTTCGATACTCAGCACGAGAGTCGGGGGCGATCCTGCCGAGACAAAGCTCTTCGTAGATGACGCGATGAATGATCTCGCGGTCTTCCGGCCGCGGTATCAGCACTTGGAGCCCATGGCGCTCGCGTAGGCGGTCGCGGTAGAAGTCCTGCTCCATGGTGAATCGCGTGCCAAGCAATCCGACGGTCGAGAACCCAGCTTGCCTAATCTCGGCGGCGGTCGGGTCGGCGATGTGGAGCAACGGGATGGCAACTGCTGCCTCGATAGCGAAAGCCACCTTGTGCATGGTGTTTGTACAAAGAACCAAGAAGTCCGCGCCTGCCAGCTCGAGTGAGCGCGCGACATCGGCGAGTAACTCTCCTGCGGCTTCCCAGTCTCCAGCGTGCTGAAGCCGTTCAATGTCATGGAAGTCGACGCTGTATAGGATCACCCTCGCAGAATGGAGACCACCCAGCCGCTCCTTGATCGATTCGTTGATCTGACGGTAATAAGGAACGGTGGACTCCCAACTCATGCCGCCGATAAGGCCAATGATCTTCAAGGACGCCCCTCAGTGATGAATACTGACGCCCAACGTATAGTTAACTTCCGAAATGTCCCCTATATTGGACACCCGCTGTCCGGTGCCTGTCATCTCTTCCTAAAATCAATGTATTAGGGGCTGCGTACCTGCGTCGCGCGCATGGTGCGTCGCGATGTGGTGCCAATTATCACAGGATAGGCGCCTGGGAGGAAAGAAATGAACCAGGATTCAAGGGAGTCTGCGATGCGGGTATATCATGCTCCCGCACGACATTTCCGGATTTGACGATGGCCGATTACCGCATCGAGCACGACAGCTTCGGCGAGATCCGCGTTCCCGCCGACAGGCTGTGGGGCGCGCAGACGCAGCGCTCGC
>WNFX01006808.1_pt1 | contig 10822 bp, 13 predicted proteins | sample 5400111 | NCBI WGS metagenome assembly WNFX01 (sample SAMN13153363, study PRJNA577476) | soil metagenome | isolation source: 40 cm soil or saprolite under grassland replicate 1 | place: USA:California | collected 2016-06-15
TGCCGGAAAAACCGGACCTGACGCAGGCGGGAAATTTTTTCTACAAATTAAGAGGCGAAGTTCCGCAAACGTGGCAAATCCGGATGCTCGATACGATTTTCATCTTGTACGCCGATCATGAATTCAACGCGTCCACCTTTGCGGCGCGCGTGACGGCGTCGACGCTCGCTGGCATTTACGCGGCGGTGACTTCAGCGTGCGGCGCGCTGAAAGGCCCATTGCATGGCGGCGCGAACGAGGAATCGATGAAGATGCTCGAGGAAATCAAGACGCCCGATCGCGCCGAAGCCTGGTTGAAGAAGAAGCTTGCTGCCAAGGAGAAGATCATGGGCTTCGGCCACCGCGTTTATAAAAAAGGCGATTCGCGCGTGCCGGTCATGCGCGAGATCGGGCGTGATCTGGGCAAACGAACGGGCAAGGAACAGTGGATCCCGATTTGCGAAAAGCTCGAGGAAACGATGGAGCGCGAAAAACATCTCTGCGCCAATGTCGATCTTTACGCCGCGCCGGTGCTGACGATGCTTGGTTTTCCGGCGGCATTGAACACGCCGATTTTTGCGGCGTCGCGCGTAGCGGGCTGGTGCGCGCATGTGGTCGAGCAGCATGACAATAATCGGTTGATCCGGCCGCGGTCGCTTTATGCCGGCCCGGCGGCGCGTCCTTACCACGGCGGTTCGGCAGACGGCGCCGCGAGCAAAAAGCGGTGACGGGCAACCAGTCGAAATCGTTGCAGGAGCGCTACGCTCCGGCCAATTCTTGCTGGGGGTGCGGTCCGGCCAACGCCGAAGGCTTGCGCATCCGCAGTTTTCCACGCGGCGATGAGGTGGTGGCGGAATGGAAACCGGAGCCGAAGTACGAAGCGTTCCCCGGAGTTCTGAATGGCGGTATCATCGGCACATTACTTGACTGCCATTGCAACTGGACGGCCGCCTATCATTTGATGAAACGCGCGGGCGCGGATCATCCGCCGTGCACAGTTACCGCGGAATACACGATCAAGTTGCTGCGCCCGACGCCCACCGACAGCGCGGTTTCCCTCTCCGCGCACATTGTCGATCTAACGGACAATCGCGCGACGGTCGAAGGAGCTTTGAGCGCAGCCGGGAAAGTTTGTGCGACTTGCCGGGGCATCTTTGTCGCGGTGAAGGAAGGTCATCCTGCCTATCACCGCTGGTAGTCAGGAATTCGCTGCCTGAATTCCGTCGGTGCGCAATAAGGAACAATGCGTTTAGCTGGGTTTATGAAAACTTCAGACTTTCGTGTTGTTCCACTCAGAACTGAGATCGCGGAAGCGGCGCGACGTGCGGCTGGATCCGGCGCGGCCGATCATGCGATCGTCACCGCCGATTCGCCACGAGGATTTCCGTGTCGCCATTGTTTGCGCTGGGCGCAACCGGGCGAGCGCCTAATTCTTTTTCCGTTTGCGGCGATCCCGCCCGGCCGTCCTTATTCGGAAACTGGTCCGATCTTTGTTCACGCCGAGCCATGCGAGCGTTATGCCGCGACGGGGGAGTTTCCGGCAGACTTTCGCCAGGGTCGCGTCTTTCGCGCTTACAATTCAGCTCGGGACATGATCGATGCCGAGGTTGTTAACGGAAGTGAATCTGAAGCGGTGATTGAAAAGTTGCTGCAAAATCCCGAGACTGCCTTTGTGGATGCGCGCAGCGTGACCCGCGGTTGTTATACTTTTCGGATGGAACGCATATGAAAGCGCCCGAGCTTCTTCCTCCGTCCGACACAATGTATCGCGCGTTAGTGAATCGCGATTCCAGCTTCGAAGGCATCTTTTTCGTTGGCGTGCGCACGACCGGAATTTTTTGCCGGCCCACCTGCACAGCAAAAAAACCAGCTCGGCAGAATGTCGATTTTTTCGCAACGCCTACTGAAGCGCTGCACGGCGGGTATCGTCCCTGTTTGCGATGCAATCCAATGGATCCCGACAAGCGGCCCCCGAAATTGATCGAGCGTTTGCGCGCCGAAGTCGAGCGCGCGCCTGACGGACGAGTGACGGACAAGGAACTGGCGGCCTTGTCGATCGATCCTTCGACGGCGCGGCGGCAGTTTAAACGACACTACGGGATGACGTTTCAAGCCTATCACCGTGCGCGACGGATGGGACTTGCGCTCCGCGAGGTCCGGCGTGGTAGTTCGGTCGATGCAGCGCAGAACGGCAGCGGCTTCGAATCGGCCAGCGGTTTTCGAGATGCTTTCGGGCGGATTTTCGGTGAACCACCGACGATGGCGAAGAAACAGGGCGGCCTGTTTGCCGAACGAATCGAGACGCCGCTCGGAGCGATGCTCGCAATCGCGGACGACGAAGGTCTGCGCTTGCTTGAATTTGTCGATCGGCGGGCGATGGAACGCGAGTTGTCGATTTTGCGCCGACGATTGCACACAAACGTTGTCCCCGGCCAACATCGACATCTCGATGCGATTCGATCGCAACTGGCCGATTATTTTTCCGGAAAGAATCTCAAGTTCGATATCCCGCTCGCGCCGGTGGGATCGCCGTTTCAACTTCGCGCATGGAAAATCTTGCGCACGATTCCACTGGGCGAAACGCGATCCTATTCCTGGATGGCAAAACAACTCGGCGACGTTGCGATGCGTCGCGCGGTCGGTCGGGCCAATGGCGAAAACATGATGTGCATCATCATCCCGTGCCATCGCGTTATTCGCGCCGATGGCACCCTGTGCGGTTACGGCGGCGGGTTGTGGCGCAAGAAATGGCTGCTCGATCACGAGCAGAAGTGGAAGAAAACCGCGGCTTAGAGTTGTGGAGAAAACAGCCCGGCGGCCTGCTTGATCGGATCGAGGAAGGTCGAGCCGATCTTATCGAGCGTTACTTCGCGCGATTGCCGCTTGTCCATTTCGAAGAGGCGCGTTTGCTGCGCCGCGAAATGTCGATCTAAGACATCGAGATTGGCTTCGTCATTGATCCGGACCGAGCGGTTATCGAAATTGCCGGAGCCGACTGACACAAAGGTGTCATCTACGATCATGAGCTTTACATGCACCATGGTCGGCTCGTATTCGTAGATTTTTAGGCCGGCTTTGATCAAATCCGGCCAGTGGCGCTTCGATGCGGCGCGCACCAATTTTTGATCGATCTTCTCCCCGGGAACGATGACCTCGATTTTCACGCCGCGTTTCGCCGCCTCGATCAGTTCTTTTCGCATCAGGTCATCGGGCAAAAAATACGCATTCTCAATCCGCAACGTTCTTTGCGCCGATGCGATGGCGAGCAAATACATCAAATCGAGATTTTCGTTGTGCGCTCCGCTCCGGATCGCCTGGGCGAGGTAGGGGCCGTTACTTCCGAGCGGCGGAAAATAATCTGTGCCGTGCAGTACATTGCCGCGCGTTTTCAGCCAGTTGTTCATGAAGGCGGCCTGAAGTTGGGCCACGACCGGGCCGGTCACTTTGTAGTGATTGTCGCGCCAATGCTCTCGCGAATCGGCGTTGCCCATCCATTGATCGGCGATGCCCGCGCCGCCAACGAAACCGATTTTTCCATCGACAATCAGCAATTTGCGGTGGCTGCGGTTGTTGTAGCGACGCGGATCGGGCCAGAAGGCGCTGTGATACTTCACGATCTCGACGCCGGCGTTGCGCAACCGCTCCTGATTCTCGCCCCCCATTTTGCGCGTGCCCTGCGCATCGAGAATGGCGCGCACTTTCACACCGGCGCGCGCACGTTCGGTTAAAGCCGCAGTAAACTCGCGCGCGATCTGTCCGTCCCAAAAAACGTAGGTCTCGAAATTAATGGAATGTTTGGCGGAACGGATCGCGTTCAACATCGCCGGGAAGATTTCTTTTCCGTTTACGAGCGTAGTGATGTTGTTGCCGGCGACGAAATTTGGCCCGAGCAGCGAGCCGGCTGATCGCCGAAATTCCGGCGAACTTGCGGAATAAAGCGGTGCAACCTCCTGGCGCGGCTGCTTGCCGACCTTAAGCGCGCAGCCCCAGGTCAAGGTCGACATGTTAAAGAGAACAACGATTTTTGCGAGAAGATGCCGATTCATTTGAGTTGATCGCGATGATGCTTAAGTGCATCGGTCAGCCACGCGTCGAGACGCATTTCTTTTCCATCCGGCGTGCGCACGAGATAAGGCTTTCCGGTCAGCAGACTTTTCGAGGCGGAAAGGCGGATAAAATCTTCGGGCGTTTTAATTTCGCCTTTAAAATGTTGGTATTTGCCTTTGATGTGCGCGACGGCTTCGGCTGGCGTGTGGGAAACGCCATTGCGAATGAAGGTAACGTTGGATTTGCCGACGTAATCGATCAGATAACCGATGGTTTGGTCCAATGACTCCATGGCGAGCACCTGCGCGGCGAATCCAAATAGAACAGCGGCATGAAAAAGGCCACCCGTGCGAAATCTCATTCTGATGATGAATCGCGTTCCGCTATTGTGTCGCGCGCAACGGATTGTCGATCTCGCAAACGCGCGCCCGGGGTGACTCGAACACCCGACCGACGGATTAGAAATCCGTTGCTCTATCCGGCTGAGCTACGGGCGCAGATCGCGTTGCAATATGTCGCCGCGAAAAGAAGAAAATCCAGTGGATCGTTAAATGGTTGAAGCAAGGAAGGGATGAAGCGATGAAGAGACACACGCTCTAACGTTTCCCACGGTTTAACGATTCAACGTCGTCCATGAACTCGCTCTTTGTCATCGCGCCTTACAAATACGAAGGGCTATGGGTGTTCGATGATCCGGCGGCCGGTCTTTCCAGGGAACCTTTCATCGCCGGGATCGACACGATGATCGACAAGGCGGTGGTCAACATTCCACACGCCGAGCGCGGCTTTCGCGCGATTTTTAGCGCAGCGCCGTTTCCCGGTTCTCAATTTAGATTGGAATGGCGTCGCGAAGAGGCAGGCGGCAATTGGTACTACGGCGATCAGTTCAAAATGGAAGGATGGCTGTGTCCGGCCCTGTTTAAATATTTCCAGGCTGCGCCGCGTGAGATTTATGTGAAAGTCGAGCCTAGGCGCTGAGCTGAGCGCCTCGTCCCGAGATCGACAATTATTCGCGTGTCCGGTGTTTTATTTCCCAGACCCGCAGTGCCGCGAGTAGAAGGGCCTTCGTCCGGGTGAGACTGCCCGCAGCGGCAGGTACGCGCTGGCCGTTTGAGGGAGCAGTCGCAGCGTTTTTTGGCCGGCCTTGGTTTTTTCCCTGCGCTTTTGGGGTCTGAACGTGGCGGGCCGCCGATTCGCTTACGGGAAGATGGCCGCTGCTATGCATAATCGCTTTAGCTTGGATTAAGCAGCTTCCAAGCCACTCTAGAGGCCGCCGGCTCGACCGCGTAGATCGCCGCATCCCACCGGGGAAAGCGACCCAAACAGCGATGTTGAAAAGTCGCTTGTGTGGATGCGGCTTCTCCGCCACTTTTCAGCCATCATGGCGGATCGCAAAATCGGTTGCCTCAATATTCTCTTGTTTGTCGCACTTTGCGTCAGCCTCTTCGTCAATTTCGTGCTAGTCGCCCTTATTTTTCAACGCTTGGGAGGCGTGGTGGGTGAGGAAGAACCTCTCCCTCGCTTTCGCGAAGCTGTTTTGCAGCGTGGTAGCCGTGGGAGTTCCGACAAGATCGCTGTGATTTTGTTGCGAGGTTTGATCAGTTCGTCGATCCCCGGAAACATTAGCGATTCGATGGTGGACGACATTCGAGCGGCATTGCAACAGGCTGGCGAAGACAATCACGTCAAGGCGATCGTGCTCGAAATCGATTCGCCCGGCGGCGAGGTCACGGCTTCGGACGTGATTTACAACGCCGTGGTCAAAGCGCGGGCCAAGAAACCGGTCGTCGTCTACATGGATTCGCTGGCCGCTTCCGGCGGTTACTACATCTCCTGCGGCGGCAGGTTCCTGATCGCAAACGAAACCACCATCACCGGCAGCATCGGTGTTATCATCCAAACTCTGAACTACGAACAATTGCTCAACAAAGTTGGACTCGCCTCCGTCGTTTTCAAAAGCGGAAAGTTCAAGGACATGCTCAACGGCGCGCGACCGATCACTCCAGAGGAGCGCGATCTTGTCCAAAGCTTCATCATGAAAACGTATGATAAATTTCTCGGTATCGTCGCAAAGGAAAGACATCTGCCCGCCGATTTATTACGCAATACGATTGCCGACGGCCGGATTCTCTCAGGCCGGGACGCACTCGATCACAAGCTGATCGATGGAGTTGGCCAATTGGAAGACGCATTCGCCATGGCGAAGCAACTGGGAAACGCGCCGGAAGCAAAAATTGTGAAGTACGGCCCGCCCTTTAGCCTCAGTCGCTTCATTCGCGCGTTCGGACAAACCGATTCGAAGATCGAGCTTCAGCTTCCCAAGCAACTCATCCCGCAGCTGGAAACGGGGCGCGCGTATTTCCTGCCGAGCTACTACGCTCCGTAGGCGGGCATGCTGTCCGCCCCCTCACTGCTGGCGCTCGGAAGCGTCCTCAAGCTGCTGTATTTTTTGGTTGGCCTTTATATTTACATTTCGATCATCCGCCAAGTCAGCGGGCAAAGATCGACATCTACCAACGGATCGACAAAGCGATTTGGTCTTCCGGAAGCGGTTCTTGCCGCTGGTCTGACCTTTTTGCTTCTGCTTGGCGTTCTGGCGTCGGCTTCAAAACCATCGCTTCAGTTCAGCGGCCGCGTTCTCGTAGAAAATCTTCTCTTCACCATCGGCATTGTTTTGGTTGTAGTCGCATTTTTGAGGTTGCGCGGGTTCGATCTGAATTTGGTTGGCGGTTTTTCCAAAACCAGTTTTCTTCGCGCTCTGAGTACGGGAACAATCCTGATACTCGCGGCTTATCCTTTAATTGCCCTGGCCGACGCGATCACCCAGCGCCTTCTCGGAAGCGGCTCCAGCAAGCAGAGCATCGTCGAGCTGTTCAATGGCTCGCGCACGATCCAGCAGCGGATCATTATCATCATCTTCGCGGTCGCGCTCGCTCCTGCCGCGGAGGAATTTCTTTTTCGCTTCTTTCTTTACGGCGTCCTAAAACGCTATTTCGGGCGTTTTTTTGGCCTTACCGCCAATGCTCTCCTCTTCGCCGCCGTCCACACCCATCTGCCCTCTTTCGCGCCCCTTTTTGTTCTGGGAAGCTGTTTCACGATTGCCTACGAATGGAGCGGCTCGATTCTGGTGTCGATGACGATGCATGCGCTGTTTAATTCCGTGTCGCTCACTTTACTGGCGTTTCCCGAACTCTTTTCGCAATGAAATTGAGAGAGCTCGGCGAAGACCGGTTGCTCGCTCAACTCTTCTCGCATCTTCCAGCCGGGAGGTCCGTTTTCGCGGGCGCGGGAGATGACTGCGCATTAGTAGAAAATCGGGCCGGCCGAAATTTTCTTGTGCTCAAAACCGATTGCGTGGTCGAAGGTGTACACTTTTTGCACGAGGCCAGCGCGCTCGATGTTGGTTGGAAAGCAATGATGCGCCCGCTAAGCGATTTCGCCGCGACTTCGGCCGTGCCCCAATTTGCCTTGATTACGCTCATCGTGGCCAGCCAAACCAGGAGCGACGGGGTGAAAAGGATCTATCGCGGTTTGGGCCGGGCGGCGGCCCGGTTTCACGTCAGCATTGTTGGAGGTGAGACCAGCGCCACGCGAGGTCCCGCCGTTATTTCGGTTAGCGTTGCCGGATTTGTCGAAAGGGGCCGTTGCGTGTTGCGTAGCGGAGGAAAAGCCGGCGATGATCTTTTCGTCACAGGCCGGCTCGGCGGCTCGAGTCGGACGCATCTAAAATTCGTTCCGCGAATCGAAGAGTCGCGCTGGCTGACGAAAAATTTTGCAATTCACGCCATGATCGATTTGAGTGATGGCCTTGGCGCCGATCTTCCCAGACTGGCGCGCGCCAGCAAAGTCGGATTCAAGATCGAGAAGAAGCGTTTGCCGCTTGCTTCCGGTTGCAAGATCGACAATGCGATCTCAGACGGGGAAGATTACGAACTGCTCTTCGCCATTTCGCCGCGCCATCGCGGCTCCTTGCAGCGCAGTTGGAAAAGAAAATTTCCAGAATTGCCACTGACCCGGATTGGCCAGTTACATCAAACATCAAATATCAAAGATCAAACATTTGGTGGCTACGTTCATTTCAAATAGCCCGGCGGAGACGGAGGCGTTCGGCCGGCGATTGGCCAAGAATACAGGCCCGGGATCGGTGCTGGCGTTAAAAGGCGAGCTTGGCGCGGGCAAAACGCAGTTCGTCAAAGGTCTTGTCGCCGGCCTGGGCAGCCCGGCGCCAGTCACAAGTCCTACGTTTACCATTGTGCACGAATACGCCGGCGGGCGCTTGCCGGTCTATCATTTCGATTTTTTCCGGCTGCAAGATCGACAATCAGCCTCGCGGCTCGGTCTCGACGATTATTTTTTCGGCGACGGTGTTTCGGTCATTGAATGGGCGGACAAGTTTCCGGAATTAATTCCGGAACAGGCGCAATGGATTTCCTTCGAAATAAAATCGGAAAACGAGCGAACAGTCGCCACGTCAGGCGATGCTATACGTGATTCGCGTATGGCATCGCGGCGACCCGGGAAATGAAAACTCTTGCCCTCGACCTTTCTACCTCACGCGGCAGCATTGCCTGGCTTGGCAAAGATCGACAGCAACTTTTTCGCGAATGGCCGAACGATCGTAAGGATTCCGGAGCATTTTTTGAAAATCTCGCCAATGTCCAAAAGCAGTTTGGTGCGCCTGACACGATTGTCGTCGGGTTGGGGCCCGGTTCCTATGCTGGAGTCCGGATTGCGATCTCCGCTGCGATTGGTTTGCAAACCGCCTCAAATGCCCGGCTCATCGGGCTCCCTTCGATCTGCGCGATCGAGACGAACGAGAACGAGTATTGCGTCGTCGGAGACGCGCGCCGGCAATCGTTTTTCTTTGCCCGGGTTCGAGCGAATAATTTGATCGAAGGTCCGACGTTACTCAGCGAAATTGAATTGCGAGGCAAGATCGACAAGTTGGAAGACAAGGTGTCGATCTTTGTCTCGGAAAAACTTCCCCGGTTTAAGCGTACGGTGATTGCTTATCCTTCGGCGCTGGTCCTGGCTCGGCTGGCGCAGAATTCGCGTGGCGACTTTGCATCTCCGCCGCTTGAGCCGATCTATTTGCGCGAGCCGCACATCACGATGCCGAAAGGAACGAAGATTGCCGTATGACCGCGGCGAAGTATCGCTGTTGGGCTGAGATCGATCGCGGCGCGTTGCGGCACAACGCGGCCGCCGCGCGTGAGCGGATCGGAGCGGCTGAGCTACTCGCGGTCGTCAAAGCGAACGGCTACGGGCACGGCATGGTGGGCGTGGCCGAAGCGCTCGCGGATGACGCGCAATTGTTCGGCGTGGCCAATCTGGAGGAAGCGATTGTCCTCCGGAATTCGCTCGCTCATCCAGTCATCATTCTCAGTCCGGCGCTGCCGGATGAAAGATCGACAATTGTCGAGCGTGGTTTCATTCCATCGATCTCGACTCTTGAAGAAGCGGAAGATTTCAGTCAGTGCGCGCACACGGGCGCAGTCGCAATCAATTTCAAGATCGACACCGGAATGGGACGCATGGGTGTCCCGGAAAATGACGCGTTGGCGCTTTTCAAGAAGGTGGTGGCGCTGCCGAATATCAAAGTGCATAGCATTTCCTCGCATCTGCCGGTTGCTGACGAGGATACGGAATATACGCGCGAGGAGCTTTTGCGATTCCGTAAGCTTGTTCAGGAGTTTCGATCCGAAGCTCCCGGCGATTACAAAGTCCATGTCTTGCACAGCGCAGGACTGCTCGGTTTCGCCGATGCGACTTTCGATATCGTCCGCGCTGGCATCGTGCTCTACGGCATTTCTCCTTTGCCAGAATTTCAAAGGCTTTTGAGACCGGTCATGACCTGGAAAACGCGGATCGGTCTCATTCGCGACATGCCGAAGGGGAGATCGATTAGTTATGGCCGTACGTTCATTACGCCGAAATCAATGCGAGTTGCAACGCTCACCGCCGGTTATGCTGATGGATATCCGCGACATCTTTCCAATCGCGACGCCTGCGTGTTGGTTCGCGGCCGGCGATGTGCGTTGCTCGGCCGCGTGACGATGGACTTGATGATGATCGATGTCTCGGGAATCGAAGATGTCGAGATTGGCGATGAAGTGATCTTGATGGGACGTCATGGCGATCAAGAAATTTCGGCGATCGAGCTGGCGGAGCGGGCCGGCACAATCACCTGGGAAATCACCACGCGCATTGGCAGCCGGGTTCGGCGCATTTACATTTGATTGCCGATGTTCCAGATTATTTTCAACGAGTTGAGCGCGGCGGAGATATCGGCGCTGCCGAAATCACTTCAGCTCGATCTCCTGGCCGAGTTTCAAATTTTGCCGGAAGACCTCGATCATCTCGATGCCAGGCGGTTTGGCTTGATCGAGCGCGAAGGAAAAAAGTTATATCGTTACCGCGCAAAGGATTACCGGATTTATTTCGAGAAGACCGACGAGGGGATCACTGTCCATCGCGTCCTCCACAAGAACACACTGCGCGATTTTCTTTTCCGCAGCAAATTACCGACATCCGAAGACGCGCAGCTGGGAGAGGCACGCGAGTTCTGGAAACTTATCGAGCAGGGCGAGCGGACAAGGAAGGTGTAGATCTGTAGCGGCGGTCTATGACCGCCGGCAATGGACGCTCACAGAGCGCCGCTCCCCAGGCCGGCGTCTGATAGAGACGCCCTTAATTACTTCATTAAGAGCACCGAGCGGCTGCGCTTGATTTCGCGGGTGATTTTGCGGTGCATATGCGCAGGCATGCCGGTGACGCGGCGGGGGAGAATTTTTCC
>WNFX01006812.1_pt1 | contig 10814 bp, 11 predicted proteins | sample 5400111 | NCBI WGS metagenome assembly WNFX01 (sample SAMN13153363, study PRJNA577476) | soil metagenome | isolation source: 40 cm soil or saprolite under grassland replicate 1 | place: USA:California | collected 2016-06-15
TCCCCGCCAGCTGGATCCACGCGATGCTCCAGCCCCGCCTGGAGACCGACTGGGGCGCTCGATACGGCTACCACTGGTACGTCGAGACCATCGCGGGCCCATCGACTGGTGGCCGGCATGGGCAACGGCGGCCAACGCCTTATCGTCCTGCCTGACCTGGACCTCACCGTGGCCATCACCGCCGGCAACTACAACGACCCCGACCAGTGGCGCACCCCCGTGACGCTGCTGGAGCGAGTCATCCTGCCCGCGACGGGGTGACCGCGCACCGCACGCCGGTCAATGGCCGGCGTGCCGCTGGATGGCGACCGTCGAGCCCGTCAGCCGCGCCGGGAGACCGCCAGCACGCCGAAGAAGCCACCCGGCAGATGCGGTTGAGACAACCCCGGTACCAGCGAGAGGAGGATCCGAACCACACAACCCGAACGACCTCCGCTTCTCGGCACGTCCGGACAACCCAGCCATGACAGTCAGCCACGCTCCGTGACGAGCGGTCGGCGGCATGAGTTGCCCTGTGTCAAGTCGTCGGTCAGGCAACCTTCTGTTGATCTTGTTGGAGGAGGTGCTGAAGGGCGCCGTGGACGGCAGGGTCGTAGGGGGTGTTGTCCTGCCAGCAGCGCCAGATGATGCCGACCCAGGCTCTTGCGAGGATCCGGACGGCGTGGGGGTGGTCGTGGCCACGGGCGCGGGCCTGCTCGTACAGCTGGGCGGCCCAGGGGTTGACGTGGCGGGTGTCGGCAGCGAAGTCGCATACCGCGTCGCGGAGCTGCTTGTCCGCACCCCACCGGAAGATCACCGCCTTGACCTTGCCGGACTGACGGGTCGAGGGAGCAACCCCGGCCAGGCAGGCCAGGGAGTCCGGGGTGGGGAACCGGCCCCGAGCGTCGCCGATCTCGGCCAGCAACCGGGCCGCGCGGACGGTCCCCGACCGCGGCAGGCTGGTGAAGACGGCGCTGTCGGGGTGTGCCTCGAGCTGCGCGCCGATGCTGTCGGCCAGGGCCTGGATCTGCGCGTTCAGGGTCCGCAGGAGCGCGACCAGCGCCCGAGTAGTGACCGCATGGACACCAGCGTGCGCACCGACCGCCCCACGAGGAGCAGCGGTCAGCCGGGCGTACAGCACCTCAGGCTCGACGCCGCCACGGTAGGAGACGCCGCGCAGCCAGGTCGCCAGCCGCTTGACCGACAGCCAGTCCGCCTGCTCCTGGGTCGTGAACCGCTCCAGGAACGACAGCGCCACACCCTTGTGCACGGCGCTGAAAAGCGTTGCAGCAGCGGGGAAAACGCTCTGCAGGTGGGCGCTCAGCTGGTTACCGACCGCCACCCGGTGCGCAACCAGATCCCGACGTGCCCGGACACTGGCCCGCAGCGTGGTGGTCGCCGCCGAGTCGAAGACCATCGGCCGCAGCCGGCGCGCGTCAGTGCGCACGACATCGGCCAACACGTAGGCGTCGAACCGGTCGTCCTTGTTCCCCGCCGACCCGTACCGCGACCGCAGGTTCTTCACCTGCCCGGGCGGGATCACGAACAGGATCAACCCGGCCAGCAGCAGCGCCTCGACCACCGGGCCGTCCCCGCGTTCGATGCCGACCTCCCCGACGCCGGCCCGCAGCAGGCGCCGCGCCATCTGCTTCAGCCCGGCCGCGTCAGCCGCGACGGTGAACCGCTCGATCACCTCGCCCTGCTCACCGACCACGCAGACCGCGTGATCGTCCTTGGCCCAATCCACCCCGGCCGTGACACGCACGCCGCCGGGCGACTCGGGGATACTCACTGTTGTCTCCTCGCTGTTGCACCAGTGGGAAGACACCCGGTGGTCCCGGGACACCACAGCCGGTCGCTCACTGATCGGCGCTCATTGGCGCATAGCCCTGTAGCCAGTCGGGGTGTCTCGGTACCGCCGGGCCTCGCAGAACTCATGCTGGATCTCGAAGATCGAGCGGACGAGGGCGATGACCCAGCGGGACCAGGGTGCGCCGGAACCCTCCCACCAGAACATCCGATGAACGGCTCCGACACGACGAGAGTGGACCAGTGAGCGGACGGCCGCTGGTCATGGAGCTCACACGACCACAACGACGACGAGTATGAGGCCACGTCGGCCGATGAATGTGGCGAGCGGCCGCGTCGGGCACCGTAGAAGCGCACTCGGCTCGCCAGTTCGACGCGTCTTTTGCGGATCATCGAACCGATGCGAGAATCGCGGTCGTGAGGGGCCCGTACGCCATAGCGATCATGGTTGTCGCGCTTGTGCTGGCGGCATGGGCCCTGGGACTCGTCCTGGCCAACCGGCCGCCCGGCGTCGCCCTGCTGGCGGGCGGCGCGGTGCTCGAGGCGCTGCTCATCGGCTTCCTGGTCGGCGGCATCGTGCAGATGCTCGGGAGTCACCGGGAGTTCGCCCGGGCCGAGTTTGTTCTCTACCTGGTGGCGTGCGTGGCCATCCCGCCGGCCGTCGTCGCGTGGGGGTGGGGGGAGCGCAGCCGAGCGGGCACGGCTGTCGTTGCCGTAGGGTTTTTGATCATGCCGGTCATGGTGATCCGGGTACAGCAGGTCTGGGCTGGTCCCGTTGGCTGAGGCCGGCGACCGGGGACCGGCTCGGTCGACCAACCGCGGGTTCGGTCGGGTGCTGGTCGCCGTCTACGGCCTGTTCGCCCTCGCGGCGACCGCCCGTTCCGGGGTCCAGATCGCCACCAAGTTCCACGAGGCGCCCTTGGCGTATGTACTGTCCGCGTTCGCGGCTGTCGTGTACCTGGTCGCCACGGTGTCGCTGGCCCGCGGGGACGCCGCCTCGCGGCGAGTGGCCACCGTGGCGATCAGCATCGAGATGGTCGGCGTGATCACGGTCGGGGCGGCGAGCGAGCTGTTTTCGAAGGCGTTCCCGGACGCCACGGTGTGGACCGGGTTCGGCAGCGGCTACGGGTTCGTACCCCTCGTGCTGCCCTTCGTTGGCCTGTGGTGGCTGCGCCACACGCGCTGAGCGGCCCGCCGTCAAGCCGTGGTCGTGCATCCGCTCCGTGGCCCGCGCCTTGCGCTTGGGGTGGCATCCCCGCTCCCTGACCTGTCGGCAGATCATGTCACGCATGTGCCTGCAGTGGTTGGTGCCCGGCGGACGCCCGCACCGCCGGGCGAGCCGGATGGCGCGGGCGAAGGCGACCCAGCACATTACGCGACCGTAGAGGAAGTCCGGCCGTCCGCTGAGGCTCTCCCGGATCCCGTCATCGGTGTCCGCCACCCGCGACACCCGGTTGAGCTAACGTACGGTCGGCGGCAGATCCGGTCGTCCCGCGCCCCTTCGGGCGGGCCTCGCCATGTCGATGAATTGGTGGGCGCTCGCGCGTCGGCTACCGGCCGACTCGGCCGTCGATCCGCTCGCGCAGGAGATCGGCGTGCCCGCAGTGCCGCGCGTACTCCTCGATCATGTGTACCAGCACGTCACGCAGCGGCACCCCCGTCGCGCCGCGTGCGCCCAGGTCGGCACTGTCCGCGACGAACTGCTCGGCGAAGGCCACCTCGGCCCACCACGCCCGCCACGCTTCGGCCACAACCGCGGGTCCGCAAGGAAGCTCAGTACTCGGCGTCGGCCATGCCGGGCAGTCCCAGAACGGTGAGGAGCCGGTAGAACAGATCCTCAGCGAATGTCGCATGACCACCCAGGACGGCCTCCACCCTCGAAGAATCGGCCGTCAGTCCCGCTTCGCTCGCCCACCGCACCGCCAGCGGCGCCGCAATATGAGCGGGCGGGCAAATTCCGTACAGCCGGTCCCGGATCTCCCGCAGCGTCTGGTCGTCCACCTCCTCGACCTGCGTGTCACCGTTATCGTCCTCGTAGGCGTACCCCACTGCGGCCCGGTCGAGGTACCCCATGATGCGCTCAAGCATCAGCCACCCACCCCACCGGCCCGCTTTCGGGCCGTAGCCGATCAGCTGAGCGCCGTCGCTGTCGAACACCGTCCCGGCGAGTACGGGCTGACCGGTCTGTTCCATGACCGCGACGAGAACAGCCTCCCAGCCGGCCGGCGACGGCGAGGCGTTCCACTCTTCGGGCCACCGGTGCAGCTGCACCACCTGGCAGCCGTCGCCACCGGCGTGCTGCCCCACCACCCGGTCGACTAACGCTGTCAGCCCGTCAAGTTCCATTACAGGCCGGCTGCTGCGCGCGACGATGAACGTGCCCCAGAACCCCACGGAACGCCCTTCTCTCGACAGCCCGAGCGTCACCAACGTAATGCCCGTTGTTGTGCCGCCGCACAGCAAATTATCATGATCACAGGTGGTGCCGCGTCGGACGATAGCGGTCATCAACCTGGGCGGAAAGGCATCCCGCAACTGGCGTCGTCACCGCGACCGCGCGACCAGCGGCTACTTCATGCGTGCGTTTGGAAAGCTGATCAACCTGTGGGACCCCACACGGTTGATTACCCGTGGTCCGAAGGCCGGGCCGGGCCCGGTCCCAGACCAAGCTGACCGTGGGTGGCTCCCATGCACCGCCCGGTGACCACGGTCAGTCCGGCGTCGGCGGCCAGCCGCGCGGCGTCATCGGTTTCGGTACCGGGCTGGAACCACAGGACCCGGGCACCGATTGCGATCGCGTCACGCGCCACGGCCTCGGCCTCGTGCGGCGGGCGGAACACGTCCACGACGTCGACCGGATGGTCGATCTCGCGTAACGACGGGTAGGCGCGCTCGCCGAACAGCTCACCGCCACGCGGGTTGACCGGTACGATCCGGTAGCCCTGCGAACGCAGGTAGCTCGGGATGGCATGCGCGGGCTTGCTCTCGCTGGCCGAGGCTCCGACCACCGCGATGGTCTTGACGGTCCGGTAGATGCCGATCAGGTCCTCGTCGGATGGCTGGGCCAGGGCGTTCATGTCGGCCTCCACGCGGGGGTACGGTCGCCGTCCCTTCACCCTGACGCGTCCGCGCGGCATCCGCCAGCCGGCCGGCGACCAGGCACCCATCCACATCCGTACTCAGCAGCCGGACGGCAGGACCGACGAGAGCTGGTCACCAGGCACGCGGGAATTCCGGAAGGTCAACCGTTCGTGGTTGATGATTCACCAGCACTCGTCGTACCTACAGAGGCCGGAGACCGGCCGAGCGAGGACGGACCTGCGTCCTTGACCGGGTGCACCCACACGGCGAGGCGCCGAGTAGATGATCTGGTTTCCTCCTGGACATGGACGCTGGACCATATCGCAGCCACGCTGTCGCGCGCCATCGGGCAGCCAACCTCGACAACCGGTGCAGTGCACGTCCCATCCGACGCCTCGACCATCACCGTGCGTCCGATCAAGCAGTGAGCGGTCGTACCACGACCACTACCCTCGTGTCCTCTCATCGGCAAATCCGGAAGCCGCGTGGGCCCGACCGTCATCACCCTGTGTACTCGCAAGTCGTCGGCGATCCCATCGTCTCGCTGGCACCGCTGTGCAGGCGCAATCCGTAGGTGCCGATCACCGCTCTGTATGTACTGGCGTACCGGCTCTGCACTGGAACCCGTACCCCGATAGTGGTGGCTCCGGGCCGCGCTGCAAGGGGTCGGAGTTGTTTGCACAGTTCGGGATAACTGAGCCGGTCCTACGGTCAGAACACCAGTCAATGGATGGCTGGATTGTTCTGGAGGAGAAGACCGTGGGAGCTATCGATATCCGCCTGTTGGCGGGATCGACGCTTCGCGCCCTGAAGGGCGCGGGGGCGTCGGAGAGGACGCTGAAGGTCTACGAGTGCACCGGGTTTGGCGAGTTGTGCCGCCGGTTCGAGGCGCGCGGGGCGATGCAGTATTCGCCGGAGTTGGCCGACGTGGTGGTCCGCGAGGTCCGGGCCGATTTCGAGCGCGGTGCGTTCTCGTCGTGGAAGTGGACCGCGGTGCGTCGCGGCGCGGCGCTGCTGGACGTGTTCGACCGGACGGGGTCGGTCGACCTGGCGCCGTTGTCGCCGTGGAATGTGTTGCGGTTACCGCCGACGTCGGGGCAGGTGGCCGATCAGGGCAACCTGCACGCTTTGGTGTGGGCGGCGCAGCAGAGGCTGCGGGAGCTGGGGGTGACCCCGAAGACGTTGCAGCACTACCGCTACGAGGGGTTCGACCCGATCGTACGGGCCCACCAGGAGCAGGGGCTGACTCGGTACTCCGCGGCGGTCACGGCGGGGCTGGTTGACCGGTCGCGCGCCTTGCTGGGACAGGGATCGATGCGTCCGAGCGTGTGGCGCAATGTGAGGAAGTGCGCCGCGATATTGGACGAACTGTCTGGCACCGGCGGGCTGCGGCGGCAGTTGCTGCCCCACTGGGGACTGCGCCACCCTGGCGAGGCGTTCGCTGCGGCGCTGGAAGGGTTCTGCGTCGAAGCTGGCCGGCTCGGGTGGGGTGCGGGCACGGTCCAGGCGGCGCGCAGCGCGGTCCGGCAGTTCCTGTTCGCGGTCGAGGACGCCGGCATCATCACCACCGTCGGTGGGCTCACCGCGGGTGCGGTCAGCGACGCGGTCACCGCGGTGGCGCGGCGTCGGCATGGCGGGGCGGCGATCTGGCTGTTCGCGGTCAGGGCGTTCCTGCGACATCTTCACGATGCCGGTGCCACCCGCAGTGATCTGAGCCTGTCGCTGCCGCGCCTCGCCGCGCCCAGGCGGGTCGTCCGCGAGGGCTTCGCCGCCGAGGAGGTCCGCACGCTGCTGGATGCCACAATCGGCGACTCGATCATACAGAAGCGTGATCGGGCGATTATGACGCTGGCGGCGCAGACCGGATTGCGCGCTGGTGACCTGGCCAGGCTACAGCGCAGCGACATCGATTGGCGGACCAGCGAGATCCGGCTCGTCCAAGCCAAGACCGGGCGAGCCGTGTGTTTGCCGTTGAGCGCGGCCAGCGGCAACGCGGTCGCCGACTACCTGCTCAACTATCGGACCCCCGGGGACAGTCCGTTTCTGTTCGTGTGTTGCGCCGGGCCGATCCGGCCGCTTGACCCGAGGACGATCAGCGCCGTCGTGACCCGGTACATGCGCCGATGCGATCTGGTCGGTCGCGTTCCCCGGCGCGGGGCGCACAGCTTCCGGCGCGGCCTGGGAACCCGCATGTTGGAAGCCGAAGTGTCCATCGACACGCTGCGGCAGGTCCTCGGCCACACGCACATCGACTCGGCCCGACCCTATCTGTCCGTGCACGAGGCAGGGCTCAAGGACTGCGCGATCAGCTTGGCCGCCGCTGTGCAGGCAGGTGAGCCACGATGACGCCGATGTTCATCAGCGCCTTCGCCGGGCCCCTGCGCGCGTTCGTCGACCAGAAACGCGCCCTGGGGCATCCCTACGCCGGGTCGATCGACATCCTGCGCCAGTTCGACGCCATGTGCTCCCTGGAGTTCCCCGGCCGGGCCGACCTGGCCCAGGACATCTGCATGGCCTGGGCGGTCAAGAGGCCCACCGAGGGGCGCAACGCGTTGCGCAACCGGATGGCCGCCATTCGCGAGTTCGCCCGATATCTCACCCGCCTGGGCGAGTCCGCCTACCTGCTCCCGCCGGCGTTGACCCGCGAAGGCCCGCGTCACGTCCCCCACATCTACACGCCCGGCGAGATCGCCGCGATCTGGCAAGCCGCTGATGACACGCCGCCGCTGCCCGGATACCCGATCCGGCACCTGGTGATCCCGGCGATCCTGCGGCTGATCTACTGCTGCGGGCTGCGTCCGGTCGAAGCCAGAACCCTGCCGGTCAGCGCCGTTGATCTGGACCGGGGCCGGATCGACATCGCCGAGTCGAAGGGGCACAAGAGCCGGCAGGTGTGGATGGCCGATGACCTGACCGCCTACTGCCGGGTCTTCCACGCCCAAGCCTGCCGGCTGCTGCCCGGTCGGACCGTGTTCTTCTCCGATTCCCACGGCAACGCCTACACCAAGGTCTGGCTCGACAAGACCTTCCGCACCGTCCGCACCCGAGCCGGCATCACGCCCGCCGGGGAACACCAACCGAGGCTCTACGACCTGCGGCACTCCATGGCCACTCACCGGCTCTACCAGTGGGCCCGCCAAGGCAAGGACCTCACCGCCGCACTGCCGTACCTGTCGGCCTACATGGGCCACGCCCAGGTGTCCGACACCTACTACTACATCCATCTCGTGCCCGACACGGCCCAGCCGATGGCCGCCGACGTGTTCAGCGCGCTGCTGCCGGAGGTCGACTGCCATGAATGACTTCTTCACCGCCATCCGCCGCTTCCTGGCCGAGTACCTTCCCGACCAGCGGTGTTGCAGCCCGAACACGATCCGTTCCTACCGCCAGGCTCTCAACCTGCTCGTCGCGTACCTGAGGACCACGCGCCACCTGGCCGTGGCCGACATCGATTTCCCCAGGATCGACCGGCACGTCGTCATCGAGTTCCTGGACTGGCTGCAGCGCGAACGCGGTTGCGCCGCGACCACCCGCGACCAGCGGCTCATGGCGTTGCGGGCATTCTTCTCCTACGCCGGGTTCCTCGACTGCGCGCACGTCGCACTCAGCCTTGAACTCGCCGCCGTTCCCGTCAAGAAGACCCCTGGGAAGCTCATCGAGTCGTTGAGCGAGGCAGCCCTCCAAGCCCTGCTCCAGCAACCAGACACGACCACGACCGCCGGCCGGCGCAACCAGGTCTTCATGATCCTGATGTATGACTCCGCAGCCCGGTGCGGTGAACTAACCAGACTGTGCGTCCGTGACCTCAGACTCGACACCGCCCACCCCGTGGTCTACCTCCACGGCAAGGGCGGCAAGACGCGCATCGTGCCGCTGCTGGCCAGAACTGCCGAGCACTGCCGCCAGCACCTACGCCGATGCCACGGCGACGAGCCGGCCGGCAGCGACGCGTTCGTGTTCTTTACCACGATCCACGGGCAACGCCAGCCCGTGTCCGCCGACACCGTCGCCGCGTTCCTCAACGCCTACGGGATATCCGCCCGCGCGACCTGTCCCGAGATGCCCAATCGGGTTCACCCTCATATGCTGCGCCACACTCGGGCGATGCACCTCTACCGCCAAGGCCTGCCCCTGCCGCTGCTGGCTGACTATCTCGGCCACGCCAGCATCGAGTCCACGAGGATCTACGCCTACGCCGACACCGAGATGAAACGAATCGCCATCGAGAAAGCCGACCCCCTCCACAACCAGACACCCCCACCCCAGCCCATCTGGGCAGGCGACGAAGACCTGATCCTCAAGCTCGCCGGCCTCACCTGACCAGACCGGTTATCCCGAGGCCTGACCGCTCCAGCGCCAGGCAGAGTGCGGGCCGCGGTCCCAGCCTCGGGATAACCGTTCACTCGGCATAATCCTGGTAACCCCGAACTCGGGGTAACCAGGACATCTCCGACGCCGGCAAACGCGAAGGCATCCACGGCGACAAGTCCAGCCTCTGGGGATCCGTCGCCGACGCCGTTCGCGTCCTTCGACCCGGTCTCGTGTTCGTGGAGAACGTCGCCGCCCTCCTGCGGCGGGGCCTGGACGTCGTCCACGCCGATCTGGCCGCGATCGGGTACGACACGAGCTGGATCTGCCTACGCGCATCCGACATCGGGGCGGCACACCGTCGTGACCGGCTGTTCCTGCTGGCCGCCCGACGAGACCACCTCCTCGACGGCGGCGGTGGTGACGTTGCCGACGCCGTGCGCGCGTGACGGCAAGGGCCCCGGCCACCAGTACGGCCTGCCCGACTTGCTCGAACGTTGCCCACTGGGATCCGGGCCGGAGGCCCTGCTGCCGACGCCGACGTCCGGGGGCGGCACCGGCTACCTGAGCGGCAACCGCCGCGACACCTGGCGGCCCACCCTCGAACTGGCCGTGCGGGGCTACCGGCCATCGAAGAGCGGCCGACCCGACGGGCCGGCGGTGCTGCTACCCACCCCGACCGCAGCCGCGTACGGCTCCAACCAGTCGCTGTCGGCCGGCGCGGCGGTACGGCCGAGCCTCGCGACCCTCGCGGCCCGCCGGCTGCTGCCCACCTCGACGACGGTGAACACGACCGGCGCCAAGGCGCAGACCGGCTGGCCGACCCGAGGACCGGGCCGGGGCGGGCCCAGCGACGGGCTACAGGATGTCCTCACGCTCCTGACGCATCCGCGCACGAGCGGTGACGTGCCGGCGGCCAGCGGCGACCGCGGTGGCCACGTGCCCGTGCCGTTAGGTCTGTTGCCCACGCCGAAGGCCACCGATGGGCGGGGGCCGGCGCCGCACGGCGACGGCGGGGCCGATCTGTGTACCGCGGTGGGGCTGCTGCCCACGCCGAAGGCCACCGACGGGACCAAGGGCTGCCCGGCGCAGCGGGGATCGAAAGGTGATCTCACGCTTGCCTCGGCGGCGGTGCGCCTGGACCCGCTGCGTGGCAGCGCCGCCGGCGAGTGTCGGCTGCTGCCCACACCGCCCAGTGGTGGCCGCCCGCACCGCCTCCGGACGGGCGACCACCGACGCAGGTCGCACCGGATCCCACCCGGAGGGCCGGGCAGCCGGGATCGCCGAGGGCGTGCTGCCACGCGAGCTGTGCTCGCGGCCGGACCCGCCGGCCGCCTGGCAACCACCCTTTGCCGGATCCGACGCGCCGAGCCCGTGGGGTCCTTACGCCGGCGCGGTGACCCGCTGGGAACGTCTGCTGGGCCGACCCGCTCCGGCACCGACGCAGCCCGGCACCCATGGCAGGCCGGTGCTCGCGCCGCCGTTTGTGGAGTGGTTGATGGGCCTTTCTATCGGGTCGGAACTGGAGGCCGGCCAACACGGCAAGCCGTTCCTGCAGGCCAAGGCGGGGAGATCGGCGTGGTTGTGGTGCCCGACACATGTCGGGCACTTGGGACTATGGCCTCGCCCGGCCGTTG
>WNFX01006814.1_pt1 | contig 10813 bp, 10 predicted proteins | sample 5400111 | NCBI WGS metagenome assembly WNFX01 (sample SAMN13153363, study PRJNA577476) | soil metagenome | isolation source: 40 cm soil or saprolite under grassland replicate 1 | place: USA:California | collected 2016-06-15
CCTCCTGGACAAAGTGCGCGGCCACGGCTTGCGCATGGTGGGCCCCAACTGCATGGGGCTGTTGAACGCGAATCCCCGGTTCCGCTTGAATGCGTCGTTCTCTCCAATCGTGCCGGCGAGCGGGCGCGTCGCCCTCTCCTCACAAAGCGGTGCGCTCGGCATGGCGATTCTCGAGCTCGCAAGCGAACGCGGCGTCGGCCTGTCCACGTTCGTGAGCGTTGGCAACAAAGCCGACGTCTCTGGCAACGACCTGTTGCAGTACTGGGAAGCCGATCCCGCGACGGCGGTCATCCTGCTGTACCTCGAGTCGTTCGGCAACACGCGGCGGTTCGCGCGGCTGGCGCGACGCATCAGCAGAAAAAAGCCGATTGTCGCGGTGAAGGCCGGGCGCACCCGTGCAGGCTCGCGCGCTGCGGGCAGCCACACGGCGGCGCTCGCCGCCAGCGACACGGCCGTCGACGCGCTGTTTCGCCAGTCCGGCGTCATCCGGGCCGACACCATCGATGAGATGTTCGACATCGCCGCCTGCCTCGACGCACAGCCGCTGCCTTCGGGCCGCCGCGTGGCCATTGTCACCAACGCCGGTGGTCCCGGCATCCTGGCCGTGGATGCCTGCGAGGCCGCCGGCCTCCGAGTGTCGCCGTTCACTGACGCCACCCGCGAGCGGCTGACCGCATTTCTCCCAGCCGAGGCGAGCGTCGGCAACCCGGTGGATATGGTGGCGTCGGCTGGGCCCGAGGAGTACCGCCGAGCAATTGAAGTGGCGTTGACCGCCGCAGACACTGACGCGCTCATCGTCATCTACACTCCGGTGGATCCAACCTGCTGCGCCGACACTCTGGACGCCATCCGCGACGGCATCGCCGTCGGCCGTGCCGCGGGCGCGGCAGACAAGCCGATCCTCGCCTGCCTGATGGCGCGGACCGGACGTCCCGAACCCCTCATCGTCGGAGGCGAGCGCGTGCCCGCGTACGCCTTCCCGGAAAACGCGGCGCGCGCCCTTGCCAAAGTCGCGACCTACGCGGAGTGGCGCGCGGAAACGCCGGGACTCTTTTGGAGCTTTGAAGATATCCGAGTCGACGACGCGCGGGCGGTGTGCCGCGCCGCCACCACCGATGGCGCAGCGCACTGGCTCACCGACGACGAGACGCGCACCGTGCTCGGCGCCTTCGGCCTGCCGATGGCGGCAGGTACGCTGGCGCGATCGCCAGACGAAGCGGCGGCCCTGGCGCGCGTGCTCGGCTTCCCTGTGGTCGCCAAGCTGTCGGCGCGCGGCGTGCCGCACAAAACTGACGTCGGCGTGGTCGAGCTCAACCTCGAAAAGCCGTCATCCGTCCGCCGCGCCTTCGCGGAGATCATGGCGCGCGCGCGAAAGCTGGCGCCGCCCGATCAGATCGACGGAGTGCTCATCCAGTCGATGATCACCGGCGGCGTCGAGACGATGATCGGCGTCGCCGACGATCCGCTATTCGGTCCGCTGGTGGCGTTCGGGCTCGGCGGCATTCACGTGGAAGTGCTCGGCGACGTCCAGTTCCGTGTCGCTCCATTGACGGATCACGATGTCGACGAACTGCTCCACGGCATTCGAGGATTGCCGCTGCTGCAAGGCTACCGGGGCCACCCTCCGGCGGACCTCGACGCACTGCGGGAGCTGCTGCTGCGCGTGTCGCGGCTCGCGGTTGAAGTCCCGGAGATCACCGAGCTCGATCTGAACCCGGTGATGGCCCTCTCGCCAGGCAAAGGCTGCCGCATCGTCGACGCGCGCGTGAGAGTCCGCGCCATCGGTTCTCGGACGTAGGGCTGCTCAGGACATCGTGCAGACTTCTCTACCAGCGATACGTCAGCCCTGTCCGCTGATCTTCAGACAAATCGATCCGGTCAGCCGGTGGCCCGGGATTAGGCCGTAGAATGCCGCACAGCATGCCTCAGGATCCAATCCCGACGATGGCCCCCTCTGAGTTCGATCGGCGCACGTTCCTCGACGCGCTGCTCGCGGTCGGCTTCGTGTCGACGGCCGCGGCGATCGCCTATCCCGTCGCGCGGTTCCTGATTCCACCGGCCGGCGGCGAGCCGGTCACGCAAAGCGTTGTCGCCGGCCGCGCCGGCGCGTTGCGCTTCAACTCGGGCGCCATCTTCAAATTCGGCAGCAAGCCGGGCATTGTCGTCCGGACGGCGGAGGGCGAGGTTCGTGCCTTCAGCGCCGTCTGCACGCATCTGGACTGCACCGTACAGTTCAAAGACGACACGTCGCAGCTCTGGTGCGCGTGCCACAACGGCACCTACGACCTGAGCGGCGCCGTCGTCTCGGGCCCGCCGCCGCGCGGCCTCGAACAGTTTGTCGTGAACCTCCGCGGGGAGGGCGATGACGCGGAAATCGTCGTGTCGCGATCATGAGCCTGCTGGCCTGGGTGGACGAACGGATCGATTTGAGCGGCGTGCGCCACTTCATCGCCGAAAAGGGCGTGCCGGTGCACGCGCAGAAGATCTGGTACTACCTCGGCGGGATGACGCTGTTCCTGTTCGGCGTCCAAATCTTCACGGGCATTCTGCTGCTGCTCTACTACCGGCCGAGTGCGTCAGAAGCGTACGAGAGCGTCCAGTTCATCGTCACGCAGGTGCAATTCGGCTGGCTGATTCGCAACGTGCACAGCTGGTCCGCGAATCTGTTGATCGGCCTCGCCTTCGCGCACTTCTTCAGCGTCTTCTTTCTCAAGTCGTATCGGAAGCCGCGGGAGCTGACGTGGCTGAGCGGCATCCTGCTGTTGTTCCTGATGCTTGGCTTCGGATTCAGCGGTTATCTCCTGCCGTGGAACGAGCTGTCATTCTTCGCGACCAAGGTCGGTACGGGCATCGCCGGTGCCGTGCCGCTGGTCGGCCACTTCACGCTGCGCCTGCTGCGCGGCGGCGACGACGTGACCGGAGCCACGCTGTCGCGCTTTTACGGCCTGCACGTCGCGGTGCTGCCGGCATTGACCACCTTGCTGGTCGCCGTCCATCTGCTCTTCGTGCAGCGCCAGGGCATGAGCGTCCCGCTCTCCGTCGAACGCAAGCTGCGGCCCGGTCAGCGCCTGCCGCAGATGCCGTTTTTTCCGAACTACGTCCTCCGCGATGTGCTCGCATGGTACGTCGTGATCGCCGTGCTGGCAGCGTTGGCGGCGTTCTATCCGTGGGAGCTCGGCAACAAAGCGGATCCGTTCGCGGTCGTGCCGCCGGGCATCCGGCCCGAATGGTATTTCCTGGCGATGTTTCACACGCTGAAGCTGCTGCCGAGCCACATTTTGGGCTTCGAAGGCGAACAGTTGGGTGTCGTCGGGTTCGGGATCGCGGCGCTGTTTCTCGTCCTCGTGCCGTTCCTCGATCGGCGCGCCAGCCGCGGCGAGCCGAGCCGTGCGTTCACCGTGCTCGCCTTGCTGGGTCTGGTCTATCTCATAACGTTCACCATCATCGGTCATTACGCGAAGTAGGCGAGCCATGGAGTCGACCACGATCGAACGCAGAAACCGCCGCAGAAGAAATTGGCTCTGCGGGTTCAGCGGGTTCTGCGTTGAATGTGTGGCCGCCGTTCTTTTGCTGCCGCGCGTCGTGATCGCGCAGCCCGCGCCCGCGCCGAACACCTGCGTCACCTGTCACGCGACGCTGAACGACGCGCGAATCGCGACGCCGGCGACGCTCTTTTCGCAGCCCGACGTCCATCGCGAGAGCGGGTTCACCTGCGCCGACTGCCACGGCGGCAATCCGTCAGCGGAGGACAAGGCGCGCGCGCACGACCCGGCGCAGCAGTTCAAAGGGCGACCGGTCGGGCAGGCGATTGTCGGGACCTGCGCCCGCTGCCACAGCGACACGGCGTTCATGCGGCGGTTCGCGCCGCGCCAGCGGGTCGATCAGGCGACGGAGTACGCCGCCAGCGTGCACGGCCAGCAACTGGCGAAAGGCGATCGCAACGTCGCCACCTGCGCGAGCTGCCACGGCGCGCACGGCATCCGGCGCGTGAATGACGCGAAGTCGCCGATCTTCCCCACCAACGTGGCCAACACCTGCGCCGCGTGCCATACCGATGCGAAGCGGATGGGCGGCTACAAGCTGCCGGACGGATCGCCGCTGCCGACGCATCAGTTCGCCGACTATCAGAAGAGCGTCCACTACGCGACGCTGACGAAAGGGCACGATCTGTCCGCGCCGACCTGCAACGATTGCCACGGCAATCACGGCGCGGCGCCTCCAGGCGTCGGATCCGTGGCCAACGTCTGCGGGACCTGTCATGCCGTGTTCGCACAGAAGTTCGGCACCAGTGTGCACAAGGAGATCTTCGACAAGGGTTGCGTGGAGTGCCACAGCAACCACGCCGTGCTCAAGCCGACTGACGACATGCTCGGCGTCGCCGGCCACGGCGTGTGCGCGACGTGCCACAACGCCGCGGACAAGACCGACAAAGGTGCGGCAGCCGCGGTGGCGATGCGCGGCGACATCGACCGCCTCAAGGCGGGGATCGAGCGGACGGGCGCGCTGATCGCCCAGATCAAGAACGCCGGCATCGAGGTCGGCGACCAGCAACTGGCGCTGCGGGAGGCGGGCACGAAGCTGACGCTCGCGCGCACCGAAATGCATGCGTTCGCGCCGGCACAGGTTGCGCCGATCATCGCCGACGGCGTTTCGATCATCGCCGCAGTCGATCGCGCAGGCCAGAACGGCGTCGCCGAGCTTCGCTACCGCCGCCGCGGTCTGTTCGTCTCGCTCGGGGCGATTCTTCTCGTCGTCGCCGCACTTGGCCTGAAAGTGAGGCAAATCGATCTAAGTTCTTAGTTCTAAGTTCTTAGTTCTAAGTTCTTAGTTCCAAGTTCCGCCGGTAGGCGGTACGTGACCTGCCGGAGCCAGTGGTGCGCGCGATGGATGCCTGTCGGCCCGGCAAACATCAGGATGCATTCCCCTGCCACCACATTGAGGCCGAGTTCGGCGCCAACCCTCAGCGCCTCGGGCGACTCCGCGCCCTGCTGGAGCCATACGTGCCGGATGCCCGCCTCGACCGCTTCGCGGACGACCTCGACAGCCTGCGCCGGCGGGACGACGACGAGCGCCGCATTGACGTGCTCGGGAAGATCGCTCAGTCGCGCGTAGCAGCGTACGCCGTCAACAGTCGGAGTCGACCAATTCACCGGATACACGCGGTAGCCTTTCGTCCGCAGCACCCGGCACGCGAGGTTCCCGAATCCCTTCCCCGATCGCGAGACGCCGACGACAGCGAGTGACGGATTGTCGAGAAACGCTTCGATTGCTTTCGCGGATGTCATGATGCCTCCTTCAGATGCCCAGGCCGACCACCGCCATGCCGACAAGCGCGACGACGGCGCCGGCGAGTGCGTCGCCGTGGCGATCTATCCAGACACCGTCGGCCGCCGTGGCCGCCACGCGTGTCGGCAGCACCAGCGCGACCATCGTGCCAATCGTCGCCACTTCGTAGGCGACGATCACAGCCAGCGTGGTCGCCCAGCCGAGTGGCGCCGCCGCGAAGATCAGCGGGATGACGGCCACGCATGGATCGGCCGAGAACACGAGAAACAACGTCCAGGGGCTCAGCGCTGAAGGCGCAGGCCCATGGCTATGGCCGTGATGGTGGCGGTGTGCGTGAGCGCTTCGCCGCAGTCCCCAGACGGCGTACGCCACGCCGAAGCCGACCAGCAACAGGCCCGAGGCGCTCTCGAGGTGCCGGCCGAATCGCTCCAGCAGCTCGACCCCGAGAAGGACGCTGAGCAAGCCCAACGCCACCGATCCCGTGACATGCCCCAGACCGCACGCCGCTGTGACGAGCGCCGTGCGCCGCGCCGACCAGTGTTGCGCGCGCCCAAGCGCCGCGAACGGCAGCCAGTGATCGGGCGCCAGCGTATGAATCGACCCGACGCTGACGGCTGCGGCGACCAGCGCCATGGCCAGATTCATACGCTCAGTCCTGCGGCCGCTGACGTGGCGCACGCCGCGATGCGCGGCCGCCGGCGTCCCTTCAACCAAGCCACCCACTCCACGATACCCTCGCCGGTTCGCGACGAGACCTTCAGCACCCGCGGCACCGGCATCACGCAGCGGATGTTCCTTTCGATTGTGTCCACCGACACATCCAGCTGCGGCAGCAGATCGATTTTCGTCACCAGGACGAGATCGGCCTTGTGGAACATCGTCGGGTACTTGAGCGGCTTGTCCTCGCCCTCTGTGACCGAGAGCGCGACGACGTTCACATCCTGCCCCAGGTCGTAGACCGCCGGGCACACGAGGTTGCCGACGTTCTCGATGAAGAGGTAATCGAACGCCCGCCACGGCAGGTGGTGCAGACCGCGGTGTATCATCTCCGCATCCAGGTGGCAGGCCGTGCCGGTCGTGATCGACTCGGCGACGAGGCCGACCGCACGCAACCGGTTGGCGTCGTTGTCGGTGGCCAGATCGCCGGTCAACACGCCGACCTTTGCCGCTTCGCCGGTCCGGCCGAGGACGCGGGCCGTGGCCTCGAGGACGGCCGTCTTGCCGGCGCCCGGCGATCCCATCAAATTGACCGCCACCACGTCGTGATCCCGAAAATGCTCGCGGTTGTGCCGCGCGGCGCGATCGTTGCTCGCAAGGATCCGCTCGTGAACGTCGAACGGCATCACATGAGGATCGCCGCAGCCACAACTCGTACACATCACAGCACCTCCAGTTCCAGTTGCTCGAGGATCAGCTCGTCGCTCGGACCGTCCTCAATCTCCAGTGGCGCCTCGGCACAGAACGTCCGGACGCGGTAGACGTCGTAGGCGGTTCGGAACAGACCCGGATCGACTCCCGCCAGTCGGCCAATGCGCACGCGCACGCGGCGTACCGCCTGCGCGCGGTTCGCCGCCATCACACCCCCTATCTGGTCGAACATCGCTTGCACCAGGCTGTATTCGTGCATCGGCGTTACCTTTCCACCACGGAGGACACGGAGGACACAGAGGGAAAGGCCTTTCCCGTACAGGACGGTTCCTCCGTGTCCCCTGTGTCCTCTGTGGTGGAGCGTTTCAGTCCAAAATGCGCCGGTCGCTTTTCGAAGAAGGCGCGCATCCCTTCCGCGACTTCCTCGCCGTCGGCGGCGCGCGTCAACTCCTCGAGCTCGCGATCGAGGTGCAGGTCGAACCGGTCGAAGCCCGCCGAGGCGTTCAAGAGGTCCTTGGCCACCGCGTAAGCGCGCGCCGGACCGTCGGCGAGACGCTGCGCCATCTCGAGCGCCTGGCCCTCGAGCGCCTCGGCGTCGTACACCGCCGTGACGAGGCCCCAGTCGAGCGCGTCGCGTGCCGTCAGGCGCGGATTCAGCAGGACCAGCTCCATGGCGCGTCGGATCCCGACCAGACGCGGCAACAGAAACGTCGAGCTCTCCGCGCCGGTCAGCGCGGTCTTTCCGTACGCCCACTCGAAGGTGGCGCGCGTGGAAGCCACGACGAGGTCGCAGGCCATCGCGATGCCGAAGCCGCCGGCCGCGGCGACGCCGTCCACCGCAGCGATGAATGGTTTCGGCGCGCGCCGGATCTCGGAGATGGTGCTGTGGATGTACTCGAGAATCTCTTTGAACGCGTCACCGTAGCGCGGCTGTCGTTCCCTGATGAACTTCAGATCGGCGCCGCTGCAGAACACGCCCGGCAGGCCGCGAAGCACGACGGCGCGGACGGCGGTGTCGCGGGCGCACTGCAGGCCGGCACGCCGGAAGTCCCGCGCGGTCTCGATGTCGAGCGAATTGAAGCGCTCGCGGCGATCGATCGTAATCACCCGCACGGCGCCGGCCTCTTCGACGTGGATGTTCGTCATGCGAACTCCAGAGCTGCCGCGGTCAGGCACCCCTGTCGATCGAGGACCCACGGCGTTTCGGCGTGCGCGCCGCCTGACGCCAGGGTGTCGAGGTCGATCGCACCTGCGGCAATCAGGCGGAGCGCCGCGGAGACGAGCGGACCCGAGGCCGTGCGCATCATCCATTCCTGGTGGGCAAACCCATAAGCCTTGAACACATCGTCGGCGCCCATCGTGCGCAGCTCCTCGACCAGGGGCGACACCGGAAAGGGCCACGATCGGACAATCGGCGCGCCGCCATCGGGCACCTCGTTCACCAGATGCACGGTCGCGCGCGTCTCGCGGCAGCCCGCCGCGAGGGCGTCGCGCACGGCGCGAAGGCCCGGAAACCGCGGCGCGCCCTGAATCGTTCGCAGCGTCAGGTCGCTGAAGTGGAGATTGAGAATCCGATTCGGGAAGCGGCGCAGGAGGACGGCGGTCACCAGATAGAGATAGCCGTCCAGCAGAACCAGGTCCGGGAGAAATGGCTCGATGAGCGCGAGCGTCCCGCGATCGTACTCCTGTCGAACTGCGATGTCCCTGTAGATCGACGTGCCGCGCGCTTCGCAGAAGTCGGTGATCGGGTGCGACAGCGTGGGAATGCCGCGACGCTCGACACGCGCCCCTTCCGCGAACGTTCCCTCACTCGTCACGCAACAGACGATCTCGAACGCCGCGCCACGATCGGGCGAGCTGTTGAGAAGGTGCATCAGACCCGGCGCGCGCTGCGAGCAGAGCACGGCGACGCGCAAGGGGCCTTGATGCGCGCGGCCGGACGGCGGTCGTGTCAGCATATGCGTGGCAAGAGGTCACCCTCAGGCTCCGTCACCAGCCGGTGGCCGACGCCGGTATCCAGAATCACCAGCCCCGCGTGGTCTTCGGTGCAGCGACCGACGATCGCCGCGTCGCGGCCGAGCGGATGCCCGCGCAGCGCGGCGAGTACGCGCACCGCCGCGTCCGCGCGGACGCCGAGTAACGCCTTCCCTTCATTGGCGACGAGGAGCGGATCGATCCCGACCAGTTCCGATACGCCGCGCACCGCCGGCCGCACTGGCACGGCGGCCTCATCGATCACGATGCCGACCCCGCTCTTCGAGGCCATCTCCGACAGCGCCCCGGCGGCGCCGCCCCGCGTCGGATCCTTCATCGCCGTAATGCCACCCGGCACGGCCGCGAGCGCCGTTCGAATGAGGCCGTTGAGCGGCGCAACATCGGATCGCAGATCGCCCTCGAGGTCGAGGCCATGACGTTCGGCCATCACGGCCATGCCGTGGTCACCCAGCGTGCCGGTGACGACAATCCAATCGCCGGGACGCAGGCCGGCGTCGCGCACCAGCCGATCGGTGAGGGCCACACCGGCGGTATTGATGACGATGCCATCGAGGTCGGCCCGGCCCATCACCTTGGTGTCGCCTGTGATGACGGTTGCCGAGGCCTCATGACAGGCCTCGCGCATCGACGCGAGAATGCGATCCAGATCGGTGCGCGGAAACCCTTCCTGAAGGATGACGCTGCAGGTGAGACCAAGAATCTCGGTCGCGCCCATCATGGCGAGATCGTTCACCGTGCCGCAGACCGCCAGCCGTCCGATATCGCCGCCGCGGAAGAACACCGGCTGGACCACGTGCGAGTCGGTGGTCATCACGAGCCATCGGTCGCCGATCCGGACAGCCCCGCCATCGTCCATCGCCGCCACGCCGAGGTAGCCGGCCCGTTCGGGTGGATCGGTTTCAAAGGCGTGCACGAACGCGTCCTGGATCAGGTGGCGCATCGCGCCTCCACCAGCGCCGTGTTTCATGAGGATGCGCGACTCGGTGGCTAGACTGGACATATCAGGCCTCTCAGATTCCGCACGCCGCCGTACTGGTGCCAGATGCGGCAGGTCCCTTCGCTGCTCACCATGCAGGCGCCGACGGGCGTATCGGGAACGCAGGCGCCGCCAAACAGCTCGCAATCGCCCGGCGAGGCGATGCCCGCCATGATGTTTCCGCAGATGCACTGCCGAACGAGCGTCGACGGTGCGTGCTGGCACAGGGCCGCGGTGTCGATCTGAAAGCGGCGCCGCGCGTCCACCGACGCCCACGAGTCGCGCAGCCGGAGGTTGCCGTTCGGCACCTGGGCGATGCCGCGCCAGCGGCCGCCGATCGGTCGAAACACCTGCCACAGTTGCCGCAGCGCGTTGTGATTCCCCTCGCGTGTGACGCAGCGCGGAAACATGTTGACGACCGCCGGCCGACGATCGCGCACGAGCTCGACGAGCTTCACCAGCGCCGCGAGGATGTCGAGCGGCTCGAAGCCCGCAACAACGACCGGCACGCCTTGCCGCGCGACAAAGGCTTCGAAGATGCCCCAGCCCGTAATCGTCGCCGCGTGTCCGGCCGCGAGGAAACCCTCGACCCGCGACCCCGGCATCTCCGCGACGATGTCCATGACCGGCGGGATGAACTTGTGCGCCGACAACACCGAAAAATTCGGCGGAACACCCGCCAGCAGGACCGCCGCGGTCGCAACGGCGGTGGTTTCGAATCCGGTCGCGAAGAACACGACTTCATCCTTGGTCCCGCGCGCAATCTCCACCGCCTGCGCCACGCTGTAGACCACGTCGATGCGCGCACCGGCCGCCTGTGCCTGCGCGAGGGACCCCGCCGTGCCCGGGACGCGCAGCATGTCGCCGTAGGTGGCGATGCGGACGCCCGCCTGCGCGAGCGCGACCGCTTCGTCGATTTCGGGCTGATCGGTGATGCACACGGGGCAGCCGGGCCCCATGATCACGTTGAGCGCGTCGGGGAATACGGCCCGGAGGCCGAACTTCGCAATCGCCTGCTCGTGGCTGCCGCACACGTGCATCACCGACACAGGCGTGCGGCCAACCTGCGCCGTGGTCCGCGCGAGCAGGTCGACGAGCGCTTTCGCACGGGCGGGATCGCGGAACTCGAGCTGGCCGCTCACTGGTCTCCTGCCCTTCTTGCCCCTCCTGCCCTTCCTGCCCCTCCTG
>WNFX01006816.1_pt1 | contig 10812 bp, 11 predicted proteins | sample 5400111 | NCBI WGS metagenome assembly WNFX01 (sample SAMN13153363, study PRJNA577476) | soil metagenome | isolation source: 40 cm soil or saprolite under grassland replicate 1 | place: USA:California | collected 2016-06-15
TATCTATCCCACCCAATATATTTTGCAAGTATTGAAGAAATAAGTGCATTTTCACTAACACTATGTTCCTCAGCATCTTTATCTAAAGCTTCATCTAAATCCTTATCTATACGAATCGTTCTTAGTACCATCTTTTTCTTACTCTTTCCTTCTACAGTCAATAGTTAACAACCTTCGACCTAAAATATAACGTTTGAACTTGATCCGGTCAGGTGTATAAAGTAATGATATTCCGTACGTTGAATTTGCATATGAATGCTAGCCTGCGGTTATTGGTGGTGGTAAGCCGTTAACAGTAGGTATAGATGACCGTGTTGTAGGAGTTGAAGATATCTTATTAATACTAGCACGACCACCAGTCATTGCAATATCCTTTACTATTTTGAAGCTCTTTCCTTTAGAGTGCACTGCATTATTCCCTCATAAAATCTCTCTATAATGGTGATAAATGAACAGTAAATTAGAAGTTTAGTGGTAGGAATGAAGCTGCGGCATTGTAATAGTACTAGAGCATAAGGTGGAAGTTATCACCTAAAAATAGCATGGATTTAAAGCAGTTGGACTAATTGTACAATAGATGTCATTATAAAAATAAATATATCAATTCATTGATGGGTCTACTAATGGGAGACTAAAGTAAAAAGTAGCTCCCTTATCGTTAGTATTATTCTCAGCCCATATTTTGCCCCCATGATCTTCGATAATATTCTTTGAAATAAACAATCCTAAACCAGTACCTCCTATTTCAGACTTTGTAGCAAATTTTGTAAACAGCTTTGGCGATATGCTAGGATCTATACCTTGACCATTATCCTTTACACTCACAACAGCCTGCCTCCTATCGTTGCTTTCTACTGATAAGGATATAGTTCCTTCCTTTGTAAATTTAAGGGCATTACTAAGGAGGTTATCAATTACTTGCATCATTCTTACTTTATCTGCTTCTATAAGGATAGTCGGAGTATTATCTTGAATTAGAAGCCGCTTGTGTAGTAATTGTTCTTGTTGTTGACTTCTTCCTTCTCCTTGCTTTGTCTCTTCTTCTTTGTCAAATCCACACACTAGTCTTATATTCCTGTTAGAGTTTTTAATCTGATTTCTGTAGTCATCAATAATATTGAATATTACCTGTTTTAGATCGAAACGTTCCTTATTGAGCTTTAATAAGCCACTTTCTATTTTTGTAATATCTAAGATAACATGAGATAGTCTCTGCAGTCGTTTTGCGTTTCTGATTATAACATCCAAGATATTCTCCTGCTGTAACTGCCCTTCCAGCTTTTTGGAACGAAGAACCTCAGACAGGCCAATGATTGGTTGTATTGGAGTACGTAGTTCATGTGCTGCTATATTGATAAATTCTAGTTGAGCTTTATCACGTATCTTTAGCTGCTCATTTGACGATGACAATTGTTTATTTGCAGTTTCAAGTTCTTTGTTTGCTTTTTCTAATTCCTTTCCTCTTCTTTTTACTTCCTCACTTAGACTACTCCATTTGATAAGAAACACTATTAAAACTACAATTGCAATAGTAGCACCTGCAAGCAATGAAAATGTCTCTATTCTTTGTGAAAAAAGAACTTTGTCAACTTGGGAATATATTGTTGCAGTAGGTGTTATTACAAAAACAAAATATGTTGGCTTTCCAGACAGAAATATAGGATATCCTGTATTCAATCTTTCACCGCTTCCAAAGTCATAGACAGCATATCCTGGCTTACCTGAGAAAACTTGATGATATAGATTATTCTGTATTTGGTTATGATGGAAGAATTCTTGAACATCGCTTGCAAAAAAGTTCTTTCCTAACAATTGTGTCCTTGGAGTAGCTATGTAGTTTTTACTTTTATCATAAGCTACCAGGAACTGTGACTCTATATTGTAAATATTTTCATAATTGGACAAGAATTGTACAATGGGAACAACTGCTCTTACCGATCCTAAATATTTCCCTGTCTGAGTATTTATTACAGGATAGGTTATTCCAATTCTGGTTTTACCATCTAATCCTATATAACCATTAGAAAATACTGGTTTTAGGGTTTTTTCTGCTTGCACTACAGATTGTCTTTGTGAGAAATCGGTGCCCACAAATGTTTTTGAACCTTTTGCGGCAATATCTATCGTCATTGTATTGTTTTTATTTACAAGAAAAAGATGATCTACTATATTTTCTATTTTTAAAAAGTTGGCTTGAACTAACGTTTTCGTTTTAGTGCTAGTTAAATCTCCTTGCTGGAAAGATATTGAATTTGATAAACCCTCAAGTCTGGCTTCTACTAGACCCAGGTCTGACGCAATATGCTGAGAAAGAGTTTTTGTTGCCATAATCTGGCGATCTCTTTGTTGAGCAAATAAATTATTTTTGACATTACCTTCTGTAATATCTTGGAAGTAAAAAAATAAACCATAAAAAATTGATATGATCAATACAATACTAATAATGGCTATAGCTTTAGATCTTCCATAGAATATATCTTTAATTTTAAAACTACTATATTTTTCAGGCAATGAACAACACGGTTAATTCAGAGTTAAACAAGTGATGCTATGTATTAGTAGTTAGTTCTATCTGTGATACTAAACTTAACAAAATCTGCATGCTCTATTTTTTGAATTATATCAGTAGTGAGTCGATAATAGCAAAATGACATGACTTAATATACCACTTCCCAATTCTTAACTTCAATTCTGTCGCCTTCTTTTTCATACGCATATGTTTTATTATTTTCTTCATCTGCTGTTTTCTTATGGGAGTCATCACAAAATGGTTGGTTACTGCTTAAACCACACATACAAATCAATAAGCTTTTTGTCCCAAGCTTAATCTCCAATGGACCCTTGTTTTCCTTTTTGACCAGTCTTGCCAATATGCTATCTATATGCAGTATAATGCTATTATTCTGGATGTCCACCAATAACATATGATGTAATACATCGTATTACATATGATTATTTTTGAGCTTTCATGTGCACGTCCAGAATAAATGTTATCCTTTAGAGTTATAGTGCGATGAATATAAAAATATCAGCTGAAAACAACAACAAAACACTGATAGCGTTTGCAGGTATTGCAGCATGTATGTTAGCAGCAATGGTATATGGTTTAATGTATATTACTAGTTACTCAAATCAATACTATTTACAAACAGCTTCTGCTATAAAAGACAAAAATGCAACTACTTCCCCTTCTAACACTACTAACACTATTCAATTATCAACAAAAGAACTAAAACCAGGGGTATATAATTGGATAGATACTAGTAAGGGAGCATCTAATCCCACATTAAAGGCCGTTGCAAACGCTAGTAATATCATAAAAATCCAAAATCCTACAGATACAAAACATGAATTGATAATAGATACAGCGGCAGACGTATTACCATCAAGTGATGATATAAATCCAAATAGTTCAGGCCAATTGTCTTTCAAACCAACTATTACTGGTATATTTACATACCATTGTGCATACCATCCATACACAATGAAAGGAACAATTCAAGTGGTATCTGGTTCATAAAAAATGAGTTAATATATTTTGAAGTACAACAACGTAAAGAGCCAAAACTAGAAGTAAAGAATATCGAGCCTCAGAAAGTTAGAAGAGTCTTAATTTAAAAGAAAGGTATTTTTCATTATTGCCGGAGCTCTGGCTGGGCTTTTGTTATGGCAATTCCCTATCCTTTTTATCTGTGATGTGTGGGTCAGGCTATTATCTAACATGGATCATATTTGGGCATGTTCTTGGTGTTCATTCATCTATTTCATCAACCATTATTGCAGGATTTGTAATTCATTTTCTAACTGCTACTTGCATTGGTATAGTGGCGGGATTGTCTCTCTATAAGATGAACATTCTAAATATAAGTAAACCATTAAGGAGGATTATAGCAATCCATGCTATTATAAACGACACAATAGAAGAAACGCATCCAGAGTTGAGATAATTGAATATGGAGCGAAAGCAGCTAAATGGTCTATGTGTCGCCGTACTACTGCAGACACACCTACTCATGCGGATGCAGCTATTTTTTTAACCATCACATTCTATTAGAGGGGGTTTGTTCAGAACACGAAAGGGAATTAATGGCATATCACGGTTAGGGTAGCGATCAGAAAATACTTGTACAATAGTTTCACAATGACAAGTATGGAGTTGTCAGAAAAGAACTAAAAGCAATATTAGAGGCACTAACTACAGCACACAGATACTTGTATAAAGATTGGACTTCAGAACGTGAGTTTCCAACCTTATGTGAAAAGGAATATAACGATTTGATAAATAGATTTGAAAATAATATTCATTCACAATTCAGCCACGGTTGACTTTCGTACTCTTTGGCAAAAATGTGTTTGTGGTTGATTATGTTTTGGCCAGGGTGAACTCTTTTGCAGGTGTTAAAAGTGCAGATGCCTACATACTTACCAAATTGCAACATTACGACGATTGGATAATGAAGGAAATTAATAACAGATTCTTACTTCGCCCAGTTTTGCATAGATCGAGGTAATACAAATGACAGTAACATTTATTCCTATGGCTAAATCAATATCCTTCGTAGGAAGTACTTCAGTAAAACCTCAACTCTTCCGCATTCACATTTTCTTTTATTTTCATGAAATAGTAAAGTATATAAGTTCTGTTTTCTCTCAAGTAATTTTTAATGTATTCGCTAACCACAGGTGCCTTTGCTCTTTGATCTAGGAGCACGTTTAATGGTTGATTTTATTTGTAGATATGCACAATAGAGGGATCCGGGTTAGGCAAAAGATTGTTAAAGAACAGAGCCTATAGCCATGAAGAAAAAGTTATAGAAGAGTCTGGAATACCGTATACCTTTTTACGTCCGAACGCATTTATGCAGAACTTTGTAAATTTCTATGGTCATGCAATAAAAACCAAGAATGCATTTTATCTTCCAGCAGGAAATGCAAAGATTAGTCTTGTCGATGTTAGAGATATTGCGGCTGTAGCTGTACAAGAATTAACTAGAAACGGAAGTTAACCTGCAAATAAGGTATATGATATTACTGGCCAAGAAGCGTTATCATTTAGTCAAGCAGCAGAGATCATATCCAAAGAGATTGGTAGAAAAATATTATACATAGACATAACAGAAGAAGACTCTCGGAAAGGAATGAAAGAGATGGGAATGGAGGATTGGCTTATTAATGCCATTGTAGAGCCGTTCTCTAGTATTAGAGCTGGCTTTGGTTCGGAAAATACTACCGCAGTTGAACAGATTACAGGACGCAAGCCAATATCTTTCTCCCAGTTCGCCAGAGATTACGCTCAGGCATTTAAATAATAACATTTGGAACACTTCAATAGCTTAATCATATTCATCATAATCATCATTAGCCCTTGCTTCTACTGTCAGAAATAGAACTTCAGTTTATTCGATTACTTGTATTATTTTCTTCGCAAATGTTAGCTTTATGCATTTATAATAATTCGAGTTTTGTTAGCTATTTGAAGTCATTTTCAAAATAATATATAGAAGACAAAGACAAAAATAAGATGCAATATAATGTGTATCTCTCCTCAAAATACGGCCAACTCTAATTCAGAATCCATAAATGATAATGACATTAGTAAGAGTAAAAATCATGCGCCATCTTCACAAAACTCATCTTTTGCAATTATGGACATGCTTGCTCGCGGCCAATTGATTAGTCAGGCTATTTACATTGCTGCAAAATTTAGAATAGCTGATTATCTGAAAAATGGTCCCAAAAGTGTTGAAGAATTAGCAGAACAATCTAAAACTCATCCTGATTCTCTTTATCGGTTATTGCGTATGCTAGCCAGTGTTGGGATATTTACTGAAACTAATAAGGAAGAAGAGAAAGAAGGCAGTAATAAAAGAAAATTCGAGATAACACCAAAGGCGGCTCTTCTCCAATCAGAAACAAAAGAATCAATTAGAAACTTTGCTTTAATGTTTGAGTTAGAGTCATTTAATAAAGCTATAAATGATCTTTCCTATAGTATAGAGACTGGCGAAAATTCATTTAAACATGCAAATGGCTTAGATATGTTCGAGTATTTTCAACAGAATCAAAACCGAAAAGAGGCTCAAATATTTAATAGTGCAATGGCGGCACTTACCTCATCACATGTTTCATCGATTTCTTCCATGTATGACTTTTCACAATTTAATACTGTTATTGATATTGGAGGAGGACAGGGCAGCTTTTTATCAACTCTTCTAAAGAATAACCCTAATCTCAGTGGCATATTATTTGATCTACCCCATGCAATTGAAAGTGCCAAAAATCAGTATATTGGTAAATCTGCAAATACAAGAGCTGAAGATAATAAGGATTTTCCTTCCCGTTGCAAATTAATAGAAGGGGATTTCTTTAAATCTATTCCTATTGGTGCAGATGGCTATATCATAAAGAATGTGATTCTTAACTGGGATGATGATTCTGCTGCAACAATTTTAAAGAACTGCTTACAAGCGATGGAAAAAACGGTAACGACAATGAATGCAAGCCAAGATGGTAAACAAAAGAAGATTCATCCAAAGTTATTAATTATTGATTCAATCATGCCAGAAGGAAACGAACCGTTTATTGGTAAATTTATAGACATACTAATGCTTGCGCTCACTCATAAAGGAAGAATAAGAACTCAAAAAGAGTTTCATAAATTGCTCAATAGTTCTGGTTTTGGTATTACTAATGTAATACATTCATCTGATAATGTTAACTTTCTAAGCATTATTGAAGCAATACCGTCATCATCACTATCACAGTAATAATGCTCTAAGGTATAACCGTTAGACTAAACTGTCTTTACAATTATCTGTCAAAATTTTGTTTGTGGTGATTAGATAATTATGTAATCCTAGATACTTTCTTTTGTTTACCTCTTAACTCAGCTTGTATCCGTAGAGTCTCAAATATAGAGGCATATGACAGCACTGTTGATTCACTATTAGAATATGTTGCTAATCCAAGCACTTCAACAGTAGAATCATATTCATTATCATCATCCTTTATTTCCGCTGTCAAGCATGGTTCTTTATCTACTATGACAGTCATGACTTTGTTTTGCTGTTGTTTATCGAGTAAATGAATCTCTACTAGGTCAGAGTTACTCTTCGTGGGTAGTAATTCTACATTATTACTAAACTACAATATATGTATAATCCTATGATGTTTTTGTCAAACCTAGCAGACACAGTAACTCTGTCCTTTTCTTACCTCTTGCTAAAGAAAATACTAATACTGTTTGCATGACGACCAGATCTACATTTCAGAAAATACTTTTAGACGTGGGGTTTGTCGAAATAGAGAAAAGACCTTTAGCAGGACTAGCAGAAATAATGATGGGATACAAAAATGCATGAGGATGAGACGGTGCTGGATAAAATCGATTTAAAGATTATCAATTCATTAATTGGAGATTGCAGAAGTCCCTATAGAAATATAGCTGAGCGTGTAGGAATAACTCCAAATGCTGTCAAGACAAGAGTCAATAAAATGATCTCTCAGGGAATAATACAAAATTTTGTTGTAAGAATAAATCCAGTCATATTTGGATACGAGAAGGAATGTATTCTGACTGTTCGACAATATTATAAATCAATGAAAGAAGAACAGGATATTGTAGAGAAGCTCAATCTTCTAGGCGATGTATACGTCTATGCCAAACAATTAGGAGGAGATTCTATATTTGTGCTAGCAATTAAACCCGGAGCAGAAGACAAGATCGGATTGATGATTGATCTATTAAAACCAGCAATAGTTGATAGTAAATTTGTAGACTATAAGCCAACATCCATGAGTATAACCAACTCTGATTTTAAAATCATAAAATGTCTATTATCAAATGCGAGAATGGAAATTGCGGATATAGCAAAGGACGCCTCCATCTCATCAAAGACTGTAGCAAGAAGGATCGATAAGCTGCGTGAAGGCCGTATTCTAGAATTTAGTATTCTAAGGGATATGTCTTCTATGCAGCTTGTAGGTTTTATTGAGTTTGCCGTTGTAATCCACATCAACAAATCTTTCCACCAATATATCCTTAAAAGAATATATCGTGAATTGCAAGAGCACTTGGTGTTTACTCCAAATGAAAATCAAAGTGAGGTTATTTTTGCAGTATTTTTTTGTGCAAATATACCCACAGTCGATTCAATCTTGACTAGAATAAAATCATATGATGGAGTAGACCATGTTGGATTGTTTATTACAACCAAGTTGGTCTATTACCATGAGTGGTTAAAAAAAGAAATTGACAAAAGCTTAAAATCAAAAGAAGCAACTACAGCAAGAAAATCTCAAATTCTAAGGAAATTATAGCATACGAAAACTAGTTACCGTCTATAGAATCTTAATATTATTTTTTTATTTTATCATACCATTTGACCTGTTTGTGCATCTGGACAATTCAAAGGAGACATTTTAACCTTTAATGTGTCCTAAAACATACCTTGGGCTTGCACCATGGATAAATCAATCTTTGGCATATACTAACAACGTATCAAAATGACAGAAATGTTTGAAATAAAAGGTATGGGGAACAACAAAATATGAACAACTTAGCTGAGGAAATCTTTGGAAAAGACAGGTTTGATTTAGCGAAATCAACAACAGGTAGGGAATCAGTCGAACTACAAGCATTACTAATGCAATCTATGAAATTAGAAGAGGTCTATAGATCTGTATTGCCCAAAGTTACATCAAAGCTTATCCGTTGTCTTTTTATAATGTTGCAGGATGATCCTCATGTTAAACAACCTATCTTTATGATAGAAATATTTACAGAGAAAATGCATCAGACTCAGCTGGAATCGTTTAAGTATCATTTGTCTCTGGTCAGTGGCAGTGGTTCTGTTCCTGCAGTATATGATAATGGTAGCCACTTTGTAATAAACATGAAATTGACATTTGATATACTCAAAAGGCTGAACGATTCAAATTTTGTTCTAGAGATATGTGGCGATTATACTGGCACAGTAACAGCAGTAGGGGCGGCAAGAGAATATAGGCCAGAAGAGGTGTTGCATGGTAGTAGTAGCAATAGCAATAGGAATAGTAATAGTAAGCATAATAGAATCACATATAATGGTAGCATAAAAGGACAAAAAAATCAGAAGGAAGAACAAGAACCACAACAACATCAGATGGCGGGATCATTAGCATCAACAGACACGAAAATGAATCTTGAGACTCCTAACAGCAAAGATAAGAAAAATAATAGTAATAGCAATAACTATAAAACCATAATGTACACGCTAACTGCTATTGCAGGGATTGCTATCATCACAGGTTTTATCATAAGTGGAGGAACATTTCCAAATATTAATACACAATCTTCCCTCCCATCATCAGCATCGTCACTGACTTCAGCTGACATTGGAAGAATAAGCGGACAGGTGACTGGCCCATTTGGGCTACCAGCTGTAGGTGCTTCAGTAATTGCATATAAACAAGATGGATTGCCAAGCTCGATAGAAAAATCCCCGGGATTTACAACGAATTCGATTATCCTGGTAAATGGTCAGTATGCATTCAGTTTACCCTCTGGATTATATAGAATTACTGTTGCCTATCCTGATGGCAAAAATCAAATAATAGACAATTATGCAGTATGGCCTGGATCTGATACTAGTCTTGATCTGAAGTATTAACTGAAAAGAAAGAACCAGGATCATTTCTCAAAAGCGTATTTTGTGTAACTTCTCTTTTATCTTCTATTTCGGGCTTAGTGTTATCATCTTTCAAATTGAAAATAAATCTTTCAAACTTGAATCGTTGGACTGGACTGTACGACTAGAAGTGAAGAAGGGAAGAGTGTAATGATTATGCAGAGCTATTGAAATAAGGCTTCTTCAAAATTCAAAGTAAAGACATATTCATTCCTTATGGAAGCATTAGTTCATTCTAAGACCTGACATAAACCCAATACAACCAATACTATTCATTATAGCATTTTTTTATAATCACGAATGAACATTTGCTTTATCTCATCGGCATGATCTTCTAATTCATGATGTCATTTGATCTATTTTCCTTATTATTACTACTACTGTTCTTAATTCCAAGGGAATCTAGCTCATTTATCCACCAACTAACTTCTTTAGATTGACTTGCCTCCAAAATATTTATTGTTTTTCTGTATCCTGAGTCTGATAATTGGTCAATGTTATCTTCCAAAATATTGCTGTTTGTTGACATATTACATCATTCCAGTTAAAACGATATACAATTTACTTACCCAACACGCCTGACGCTAGCGTCATTCCTTAATATGCAATAGATAGATGGAGTTATATTATTTCTGTGATCCGTGCTATTCTTGTTCTCGTCTTTTTCTATGATAGTTTGAAGGACTTTCAAATTAGCCAATACATCCTATAATGAATCATCCTAACACTGTAGAGCTTTGTACTATAAAACTTCTCTGTTATCAGTCTACAATAGTACCCGTAAATAACTTTGAATTTAACATTGATTTAAGCATATGGTATTCTAATACCATTTTTCTAGCGGAACTATCATTAGGTCCATGACATAAACAATATATCAAATATGATATACTCCGTAATCTTTGCCGCAGACCATGATGGCTTAGTTTCTTGACTACCAATCCATCACCTATAATAAACCTAATTGTGATTTTACTTTCTTTACCAAATCAGGCATAGGGATAGGCTTCTTAAGAAAACAATCAACCTCTTCTACAGTTGGAAATGTTTCCTTAAAATTCACTGCGAAATTCTTCATATGCTGTGATGAAGCATACTCGAGGTTTACCATTCTTAACTTTCTTCTCTTCCTCCTCTATATCTT
>WNFX01007815.1_pt1 | contig 10812 bp, 8 predicted proteins | sample 5400111 | NCBI WGS metagenome assembly WNFX01 (sample SAMN13153363, study PRJNA577476) | soil metagenome | isolation source: 40 cm soil or saprolite under grassland replicate 1 | place: USA:California | collected 2016-06-15
TTTTCACAACCCCTTTTAGATATAATTTAATTGCTAAATTGGTCACCCGCTCCATATTTTTCAAACGCATAAAAATTTTTTATGAATCCGCTGTTCAAAAAGTTTTGGAAAAAAATATCTCTTCAGCGCAGAAAAATCAGTGATTATGCCGAACAACCTGAATTGAATAATATTTCTCCAAATAATCTTGACCCACGCACATTAAAACCTATAACAGAGGTGGTGCTGCAATCGGATAAATTCATTGTTACTATTGACAATTCACTATCTATAAACTGGATGACAAATGATAAGTATGAAAATTACGCAATAGATTTTAGTGCTGTTACATCGAAGGTTCAATTATTATCTATACAGATAAATCAATTGTTTGCAAGCAGAGCTAACAGGTACAAGTATAAAAAAATCACTGCGGAAGCATTGGGACTTGTGTTAGATGAAAAAAAATCTGATAATGCATTGGCATTGCTTAAAGAAGTGGAAGACAGAATAAAAGAATATGGTAAAGAAAGGGTACGAATTGCTTATATTTTTTATGCCTTCGTTACAACCTGTTTGGTGGGTATATTGCTTGGCATATTTGTTAAGAACAAAAACAGTAGCTGGTTATTTGCAGGGGATATAAATAGTTATCAGATTTCTATTGCAACACTGATGGGAGGTATCGGTGCTTTTGTTTCCACTTTTATACGGTTTAAAAATTATGAAGGAAATATTATTTCTGGTCTTTCGGCGCATAGACTTGATGGGTTTTTGAGAGTGCTATATGGTTGTATTGCAGCATTTATATTAGGGTTAGCCATTTACTCCAATACGATTCTTGGATTTTTGAATAATGCAACAAGAAGCCAATCATGGGTGATTTATTTTTTGGCTGCCATAGCAGGGGCAAGCGAACGCAAGAAATAGCGAACCGAAATCAATCCTTAAAGAAAAAAAAGATGAGGGCGGCAGTAAACAAAAAGTATCAGAAAAAACGGTAATGATCTATAAGAATAAAGAGAATGAAGACGATAATAAAACTGTATATAAACAAAATGAAGGACTCAATAAAATACAGGAAGAGATTAAAATTTCAGGGCAGTTTGTTCAGGGAAAAATTAACCTGCAGGATTACTGATAAAAATCCCGCTTGAAAAGTTAGAACGGATCCTTATCATATGCATCGCTAAATTTATTTATCATAAATTGTCACTTCTTCATAACCAGCATTATTTTTTGCAGCCCGATACATGCCCGCACTGTTGAATATCATTGCTGAATTGCCCTTTGCATCTACGCCAATCATACCGCCTTCTCCACCAATCTTTACCAGTTTTTTGTGTACCACTTCATACATGGCATCGTTGAGACTCATGCCTTTGTATTCCATTAAACAATTTACATCATAAGCAGCAACTGTGCGGATAAACATCTCACCATGACCTGTGCAACTGATAGCACATGTGTTGTTGTTGGCATAGGTACCACAACCAATAATCGGGCTATCCCCAATTCGTCCGTATTTTTTATTTGTCATACCGCCGGTAGATGTAGCTGCAGCGATATTGCCATTCATATCGCAGGCAACAGCACCAACTGTTCCAAACTTTTTATCTTTCATCAATTCTTCGAGACGCTGATAAGTGTGGTCGAGTGTGTAATTATCCGAGTCGCGAATCGCTTTCCATTGATCATAGCGAAACTGTGAAAAAAAATATTCATCAGGTTCCAATTTAATCCCTTGTTTTATCGCAAAATCGTTGGCACCTTTTCCGCTTAAAAAAACATGGTTGCTATTGCGCATTACTTCGGTGGCAAGCTCAATAGGATTACGCACATTACGCACACCGGTTACAGATCCTGCTTCTAAATTACTACCGTCCATAATTGCAGCATCCATTTCCTGCAATCCTTTTTTTGTAAATACAGAACCACGACCTGCATTGAACAACATATTGTCTTCAAGAATTACTATTGCGGCTTTTACTGCATTCACACTGCTGCCTCCTTCTTCAAGTACAGCGAAACCTGCATGCAAAGCTTCTTTTAATCCATTAAAATAAGCTTGTTCCAATTCAGGAGTCATATCTTCTTTAAGAATAGTTCCAGCGCCGCCATGAATGACTAATGTAATTTTTTCCATAAATAAATTGCAGGTATTGGCATACCAACGAAAATAAATATTTTCAATACTAAAAAATAAAAGTTTTGAAACTATAATTTTAAAAGCGTGTTTAACTTATTAAATAAATATTTTAGTAAACTGATGCATTAACCAAATGTGATGGATACAACTGCAATTAGTTAAGTTAAAACCGTTATTAGAGTTTATTCCGATTTTATAAAGAAAATAGTAGGCAACTTTCATGCAGGGTTTTAGGAAATCGAATAGTTTCAATTTGTTTTGTTGGTACTTATTAATTGAGAAAATCGCGATCAATTATTTAGTATACGATTGCTATGAGGATATAGTTGTAAGAGGGGGAGCATCATATTTATATCCAGGCATAAAATGTTTTTCTTTCTTTTCAATAATTGGTTTGTATTGTTTAAGATAAGTGTATCCTATAAAACTTGAAACAATCGAGGCACAGATAATACAAACTTTTGAAACGATCTGTAAAGCTTCAACGTTATAAGCCAGCGTTGCTGTAAAAATGGACATTGTAAATCCGATACCTCCCAACATTCCGATACCAAGCAATTGTTTGAATGTAGTATTATTTGGCAGTGATGCGATCCCTGTTTTAGAAGCAAGAAATGAAAATAAAAATATTCCAACGGGCTTGCCAATAATCAATCCCAGCATTACACCTAAACTTATTGTTGAGGTAAATATGTTTGCAAAATGCGAAGGCAAAACAATGGCAGTGTTAGCCAATGCAAAAAGCGGCATAATAAAAAAGTTGACGGGATAGTAGAGAAAGCGTTCCAACTTCTCTAACTTAAATAAAGGCATAGAAAATGCCATGATAACACCTGAAATAGTTGGATGCACACCCGAATTAAAAAGGCTGTACCATAAAATAATACCGGGAATTAAATAAAGAATCGTTTTGCTGACTTTTAAAAGATTGAGAAGAATAACAAAAGCAACAGTGCCTGATGCTGTTAATAAATATACAAGTTGCAACTTTGAGGTATAGAAAATCGCTATAGTGATAACTGCTCCTAAATCGTCGATAATAGCCAAAGCCGCAAGGAATATTTTTAGCTGAACAGGAACTCTTTTTCCAAGCAGGGAAAGAATGCCTAATGAAAAAGCGATATCCGTTGCCATTGGAATACCCCAGCCATGATGATATTGTGTGTTTCCATTGAAAATTGTAAAAATGACTGCAGGGCAAATCATACCACCTAATGCTGCCACGATAGGCAGTAATGATTTTTTTACAGATGCAAGCTCTCCTATACTTAATTCCCGTTTGATCTCCATTCCAACCAGGAAAAAGAAAAAGGTCATAAGTACATCATTAATCCAGCTTAAAGGTGTTTGGGGAATATTGAGAAAGCCAATAGCGGTATTTAAGTTTCTTTGAAAAAATCCTGCATAGGATGATTGTGTAAAGGATAGATTGGAAAGCAATAACGATACAATTGTACAGACAATTAAAATAATGCCGACCGAACGGCTATCTGTTAAAAATTTACGAATGGGAGTGGATATATGATGAAGTGATCTTTTAATTATTGAAAGAGTAGGCATGATAATTATTTTTAATATTTCTAATAGGTTATTAAAAACCAATTAATCATTCAAATTCCATGTAAATTTTCATTTCTATTTATAAAAATATAAAATTACATTGGTTTTAAAAATTTAAAATGTATATTAAAATTTATTTTAATTCTCTTTTAGGGCTTTACGAAGCTTACAGGATTATATGTTATGAAGTAGGAAGAATATAACAGGCCACTGGTGCCCTGCATGGTTGCGTGGATAAAAGTTGAAAATGCTCGACCGCTCCCGGAATTGTCCGTGGTTCAAGAATGATTCTGCCAAGGCATTGTTAAAGTATTTTAAAAGCGGATTATTGCCATACAAGGCGAAGAAAATACCAAACAAAATGCAAACAACAGGCTTGTATAAAAAAGCTATTTTTGCCAGAAGTTAAAACGATTCATTATCTTAAGATAAGGTATCTTCTTGAAAGAATGATTTGGTGCGGGCTTGGTATTTCAATGTTACAAATAGCCAATGCTCAATTAATATTGAACAAATGAGCGTAACAGGAAACGGTTATTAATTAAACAAAGCTTTTCGTTTGTTACAGATATTTAGCTGTTTCAGGATGAAATTTTTCCTCTCGAAGAAGATAGTAATGTCTCTAAATTCCGGGGTAATTTCCTCTCCTTCTCTTAATTCAAATGTTTTTTGCCCGGAAAGTAGTTCATGAATGAATTTTAAAATGACAGATTTGGAAGAAAAATCAAGCGGCTGGTTTGATTGGGGGTCAGCCAGGTAATTGATCTCAAAGATCATTTGATTCAACGCATATTTTTTGTTCTTTGCCTGCACGTATGATTTTGCTAATTCATGTGCAATTTCAGTGTAAGAAGTCATCGTTAATATTTTTAAGGATTAATGGTTCGTTACAGTTATAAAAATAGTAATGTTTTCTTCTTACACGAGTTAAAAGTCTATTTAAGAATAATTAATTTTTTATAATTAGATTTTGAGTTTTCAAGTTCTGGGTTTGATAAAAAAACATAAGCTTCTAAAACTGTTGGGCTGTTCAATAGTGAACAGAATGTATCCCGATAACTACGAACTATAAACTACGAAGGGGAACTACGAACTACGAACTGCGAACTACAAACCACAAACGACAAACGATAAACGATAAACTACAAACCACAAACCGCTATCTTTACGGGTAAAATTTTTCTATGCTTAAAGTTGGTGTATTTGGTGTGGGTCATCTTGGAAAATTTCATTTGAATAACTGGAAAGAAATTGAAGAAGTGGAATTAGTTGGTTTTTATGATCCTAACGATGCCACCGCAAAAGAGATTGCTGAAAAATATGAATTAAAAAGATTCACAGATATAAATAGTTTATTAGATAAAATTGATGCAGCAGATGTAGTAGCACCCACCAATCATCACTTTAATTTATGTGAGGCAGCTATTCGCAAAGGCAAACATGTATTTGTAGAGAAACCCTTAGCGGATACAATTGAAGAAGGCAGGCAAATCGTTAAGATAGCGAGGGAGGCCGACGTAAAAGTACAGGTGGGTCATGTGGAACGCTTTAATCCTGCTTTTCTTTCTGTAAAGGACCGGCAATTAAATCCCATGTTTATTGAAGTACACAGGCTGGCACAATTTAATCCGCGTGGAACAGAAGTAAGTGTGATACTCGATTTAATGATCCATGATATTGATATTATACTTAGCTTAGTAAAAAGCGACGTAAAAAATATTTATGCAAGCGGTGTTGCGGTAATGACTGAAACGCCCGATATAGCAAACGTACGCGTTGAATTTAATAACGGCGCTGTTGCCAATTTAACCAGTAGCCGTATTAGTATGAAAAAGATGCGTAAGATGCGGTTGTTTCAAAAAGATGCTTATATAGGAATTGATTTTCTTGCAAAAAAAACTGAGATCATTAAATTACAACAACCAGAAGATACTAATGCTTTTTCCTTTGATCTTGAAACACCCAATGGCAAAAAAACCATTGCCGTAATTAACCCTTCCACAAAACCGGTTAATGCGATTAAAGAAGAATTAAAATCTTTTGTAGAATCTATAAAAAATAATAAACCAACTGCAGTTACAGAAATTGACGGTTATCTTGCAATGGAAGTAGCACATAAAATATTGGATAAAATAAGCCATAACAATATCCTGGTCTGATTCATAGCATGCAAAATTCCAGACCCTTACATATAAGCCTGTTCATTATTAGCGATATTACTGCATCAGCGATCGTATGGACATTTATTGCGCTGCTTCGAAAACATCTTTTAAATGAAGAGCCATACACACTTTCAGGACTTTTTATACAAAACAATTTTTTTTCTGTAACACTGATGCTGATACCTGTTTTCTGGCTTATTCTTTATTCAGTGATTGGTTCATATAACGGGTCTGTTTATAAAAAATCGAGACTCTCAGAATTAACTGTAACTTTTATTGAATCTTTTTTTGGAAGTATTATATTGCTTTTTGTTTTGTTCTTAAACGATAGCGAGCGGCATTATACCTACTTCTATACTACTTTTTTTGCTTTACTTTTTTTGCAAACAGTTATAACATATATTGGCAGATTTATAATTATAAACTCTGCCAAACGGCATCTCGTTACAGGAAAATTTTTTTTCAATACCCTCATTGTAGGTAACAGCCGCAAAGCTTATGATGCATTTAAGGAAATAAAAAAGAATCATTCCGCATCGGGTTATAATATTGTTGGGTTTATTGCTTCAGATAAAACACAGAAGAATGGTCTTGGTCGCTGGCTGAACTGTTTAGGCAATATAGAAACAATGGAAAATATTATCCATGAAAAAAAAGTAGAGCGTGTAATTATTGCATTGGATAAAACAGAATCAGAATTAACTGAAAGCATCATTAGCAGGCTTAGTGAAAAAGATGTAGAAGTAAAAATGGTTCCTGAAACATTTCAGATATTGTATAGCCCGGTAAAAACAGAAAATATTCTTGGCGCTGTATTAATTGATATTGATACCGGTCTTATGCCCGCATGGCAATGCAACATTAAACGCTTGCTGGATATTATAATTTCTTTTATCAGTTTAATTATACTAAGTCCGGTACTTGTGTTCACTGCGCTAAGAACAAAATTTTCTTCCGGAGGACCGGTAATTTTTTCGCAGGAAAGCACCGGTTATAAAGGCAAGACTTTTTACATTCATAAATTCAGATCAATGTATATGAATGCAGAAAAAGACGGACCCGCATTATCGTCTGAAAAAGATCCGCGCATCACACCATGGGGAAGAACCATGCGCAAATGGAGACTGGATGAGTTGCCGCAACTATGGAATATATTGAAAGGAGAAATGAGTTTTGTCGGCCCAAGACCGGAACGGCAATTTTATATTGATCACCTCAATCAACGCACACCCTATTTTCGTTATCTTCTGAAAGTAAAGCCGGGTCTCACTTCCTGGGGAATGGTACGGTTCGGTTATGCATCAACGATAGAAGAGATGATAGAACGTATGAAGTACGACCTTGTATATATTGAAAATATTTCCCTGCTGCTCGATTTAAAAATTATGGTATATTCTCTTCGGATTATTTTATCAGGAAAAGGAATGTGATGTGCTAACGGAAATGTACTAATTTGAAAATGAAAAAGATTTTTTTTGTTACAAACTGCTGATTATCTATTAAGCTATGGTTCCGCCTCAGGCGGACTCTTGTACGCTTAAATCTATATTGTACAGTTTAAAGTTCAATGTTATTTTTGGATTCGCAAACTTTAAACATTAAACTCTGAACCTTGAACTGCAGAATAAAATTCTGAACTCCGAAGTCCTGGCCGACTGACAATTGAAATTATATTGTGGGAAGGCGGAGAGTGGCACAACAGGCGATCAGTAAAGCGGTGCTGCTTTTCCAATAAAAATAAAAATCAACTTTCTCCCCGAAACTTTCATTTCATTATCTTCAATGCAAAATTATTTGTGAAATATTTTTTTACAGTTTTTTGTATTTCCCATTTGCTGGTAATTGCCAATTGTCAAACTGCTTACTGGCAGCAACAAGTAAATTATACAATTAATGTAATGCTTAACGATGAAGAACATGAACTTACCGGTTTTGAAAAAATAGAATATATCAACAACTCGCCCGATACACTAACATTTATATATGTACACTTGTGGATGAATGCATATAAGAGCGATCGCACTGCATTCAGTGAACAATTATTAAAAAACGACCGAACAGATTTTTATTTTTCCAACGAAGACAAACGCGGTTATATCAATCAACTCGATTTTAAAATAAATAACATTACTGCAATTGTTGAAGAAGATGCACAGCATATTGATATCATTAAATTGAAATTACCTCATGCATTGGAACCGGATCAATCTGTTTTGATTACCACTCCGTTTCATGTTAAGCTGCCCTATAATTTTTCAAGAGGCGGACATATTGGTCAGTCATATATGATAACACAATGGTATCCCAAAGCAACGTTGTATGATAAAGATGGCTGGCACGCCATGCCTTATTTGGATCAGGGCGAGTATTACAATGATTTTGGTAATTATAAAGTAAGCATCACATTGCCGGATAATTATAAAGCAGGCGCAACCGGTGTTTTAGAAAGCACAGAAGAAGATGTGAAGATTGCAGAAACAAATAACAAGAAACAAATAACAAGAAACAAAAATGAAAAAACCAAAACCAGAAAGCCATTTTTTCCAAAGAAAGAAGTTGAATCACAAGTATCATCTTCTTCAAACAAAACAAAAACACTGCATTATACTGCTGAAAATGTTTCAGACTTTGCGTGGTTTGCAGACAAAAGTTTTATAGTTAAAACCGATACTATTCAACTTGCAACGCACACTGTAAAAGCTTCCTGTTATGTACTACCCGAAAATGCGGAATTATATGCAAACAGTATTCGGTTTATAAAAAGAGCTGTTCGTTTTTACAGCAACCAGCTTGGCGAATATCCTTTTCCAACTGTTAATGTTGTTTGCAGTCCAAAAGAAGGACCAGGCGGTGGTATGGAATATCCCATGATAACTATTGTGAATGCAGAAAAAGAAAAAGATCTTGATAAAACAATTGCACATGAAATTGGACATAACTGGTTCATGGCTATTTTATCAAGTAATGAAAGAGATCATGCGTGGATGGATGAAGGCATGAATACTTACATTGAGAATAAGTATATGGAATTATATTATCCTTTTAACAACAATAAAAAAAAATCATTTCACTTACCTGATCCTGCGGATAATTTACTCGCAATAGTTACAGCATTGCATAAAGATCAGGCAATAGAAACAACAAGTAAAGATTTTAATGCAGTAAATTATAGTGAAGTTGCTTATACCAAAACTGGTTTATGGATGGAGCAATTAGAAAATACTGCAGGCAAAGAAACAATGCATCGTATCATGCAACAGTATTACAAAGAATATGCATTTAAACATCCGCAGCCAAAGGATTTCAAAAGAGTAGCAGAAGAAATTAGTGGCAAAGATCTTTCTAATGTCTTCAATAAATTATACAGCACGGGCTTTATAGACAGCAGTGATCTTAAAAAGCAAACAAAACTGAAATTTATTTTACCTGAGTTTGATAATAAATACAATTATATCACAGTATCACCAATTGCCGGTTATAATAGTTACGATGAATTTATGATTGGTGGCGTAATTCATAATTATCAGCTTCCTTTAAAAAAATTTCAATTTTTAGTTGCGCCCATGTATGCGACAGGAAGCAGCCGTGCTGTAGGCGCTGCAAAATTTTCTTATAATTACTTTACAAAACGAATCTGGTTTGAAGCATCTTCAAGCGGAATAACTTATTCTATAAACAAATATGTAAAAGATGATGGCAGCACATTGTATCTTAGTCTCAAAAGAATTGTCCCTTCTGTAAAACTTATTTTATACAATAAAGATTTAAGAGAAAGGAGCAAATGGATTTTTAATCTCAGAAGTTTTATACTTAAAGAAGAGCAATTGCATTTTACAACTGTTATTATGCCGCCCGACACTTTTGATGTTGCAGATAAAGTCGCTTCAAACACTGTAATTAATCAGTTAAGGATAACTTATGAGAATAATCGCATATTATATCCTTATAATGCAAACATTACTATTGATCAGGGAACCGAATTTTTACGGGTCGGTTTTACAGGCAATTATTTTTTTGATTACAATGAAAAGAAAGAAGGCTTAAATGCAAGATTTTTTGTCGGGAAATTTTTTTATCTCAATTCAAAAACTTATGTCACTGAATACAATACTGACCGTTATCATTTAAATATGAGTGGACCCAAAGGTTATGAAGATTATACTTACAGTAATTACTTCATTGGCAGAAATGAATTTGAAGGATGGAAAAGTCAACAGATTATGGAGAGAGATGGTTTCTTTAAAGTAAGAACAGATTTACTTGGTAACAAAATTGGTAAAACTGATGATTGGTTAATTGCATTGAATCTTAGTGGCGATATTCCTGAACAGATCAACCCGCTTAATGTATTGCCATTTCGATTGCCTGTAAAATTCTTTCTCGACATTGGTACTTACAGTGAAGCATGGAAAGAGAATCCTGCCACCGGCAGATTCTTATACGATGCAGGTTTACAGCTTTCTTTATTTAAATCGGGAATCAACATTTATTTTCCATTACTGTATAGCAAGGTCTACAGCGACTATTTCAAATCATCCTTAGGAGATAAGCGATTCTGGAAAACAGTGTCATTCGATATTAATCTGTCAGTGCTTCAACCATCAAAATTATTCAGGTATCTGCCATTATAATATGTCATCAGCAGTTGAGATAATACCATCACATCAAATTAATAAATCAAAATGGGATGCATGCATTTGCAGCAGCAGCAATGCACTTATTTACGCAACATCATTTTATTTAGATCATATGGCGGATAACTGGCATGGCATTGTTGTAAGTGATTATGATTGCGTGATGCCATTACCCTGGCGAAAGAAATTTGGAATAAAATATTGTTACGATATTCCTTTTATACAACAACTGGGATGGTTTGAACAGCATCAAATAAATAACTTATTATTGCTGATTAAAAAATTTTTCGGTTTTTACAGCTATGGTGATTATGCTTTTAATTTTCAT
>WNFX01006817.1_pt1 | contig 10811 bp, 11 predicted proteins | sample 5400111 | NCBI WGS metagenome assembly WNFX01 (sample SAMN13153363, study PRJNA577476) | soil metagenome | isolation source: 40 cm soil or saprolite under grassland replicate 1 | place: USA:California | collected 2016-06-15
TTTGCAGCACCACTCAATATTTAAAAACAAGGTTATTCCGGAAGTAAAAAACACTTCCTGAAGCCGGCGAAAATGAGATTGACTTGTCTCCACAAAACATCAATGACAGCCAGTTGCAGATGATGTTTGCCATTTGTCACCCCTCTATTCCGGCTGAAGCTCAGATTGGCTTATCTCTTCGTATTCTTTGTGGTTTCGGGATTGATGAAATTGCAGATGCTTTTCTTACAAACAAAGAGACGATCAATAAACGATTATACAGGGCGAAAGAAAAACTTCGTGAAGAAAAGATAGAAATTGAACTTCCTGATTCTTTTCAAATTGAGGAACGATTAGAACCTGTACTGGCAACAATCTATTTACTCTTCAGCGAAGGCTATTATTCTGTTAGTCAAAATCAAATGCTTCGCAAAGAACTCTGTTTTGAAGCGATGCGCTTGTGCACCATGCTTGTTGAAAATAAATTCACCAACAAGCCAGAGGCAAATGCCTTACTTTCATTAATGTGTTTTCATGCCTCAAGATTCGATGCACGAACAAATAAAAATGGTGAGGCCGTTTTATATGATGAGCAGGATACCAACCTCTGGAACTCCGATCTTATAAGTAAGGGAGGATATTTTTTAAATTGTGCAGCAAGCGGGACTAAAATTTCAAAATATCATTTGGAGGCAGCGATCGCTTATTGGGGTACACAAAAATTGGACACAAAAGAAAAATGGGAAAATATTTTGCAACTCTATAATCGTTTATTGCAAATTGAATATTCACCTATTGTCGCCCTCAATAGAACGTATGCCCTTTCAAAAGCAAATGGAAAAAAAGAAGCTATTACTGAAGCGGAAAAATTAAACCTGGTTAACAATCATTTTTACTTTACCCTCCTCGGGGAGCTTTACAAGGATATTGACAATAAAATAGCAAAACAAAATTTTCAAAAAGCTTTTTCAATGGCAAAAACACAAACAGATAAGCAAACAATTCAAAAGAAAATTGATAGCCTTAGCAGCAAATTTTGAAGACATGTTTGCCACTAAGTATTATTGTTCCTGCATAAAACAAAACCCTCCATAACGGAGGGCTTTTAATTTTCACAGAGAATAATTTTATCTCCAATGTCCGGGTACCCAGCGATACCCTCTGCGCGCATACCTCCAGTGACCAGGCATCCATGCATGATAACGCCCTGGTCTTGCCCAATACCCGGGAACCTCAACATAACGGCTTCCCCTCCATCTCCATTCCGGACCGATCCAAATTGCTCCGCTATAAGGTGCGGGACCCGGTGCTCCAATTGTAATTCCTACACTAAATCCGGGCTTAACTCTTACGTATTGTGCATCAGCTTTTACTATCGAAAGACCAAGCAATGCTATAGCTACAATTAATATCTTTTTCATGGTTTAGTTTATTATTTCTGATTTGACAGAAATATTATCCAAAGGTTTAGTTTACAAATCCATGGGCTGTAAATTTTAACTACTGGATATTAAAAAATATTAATGCCTGCTGGGGTTTCAAAAAAGAGATGACAGTTTGAATCGCTAATCAATCCGGAACAAAAGGGATAAAAGTTTTATTATTTCTTTTTATAGATAGGTACCGTGCTGCATGGCTCTCCATACATAATAGTTTTGGCAACCGGTCTTAGCAGTTTGGTGATTTCCATATAGGCAAATTCACCGATTGGTGTTTCACCACAACCTTTTATTACAATTCTCTGATCACTAAATTGGTTCACATCAATCTTTTGTATGTTTTTAAGAAAAATGGTTTTGCGTATCTCTTTTTCGTCTCCCAATACTACATCTTTGGCAACCGGCTGAAGATAAGATCCTGCAAGCATATACGCCCATGGGGGGATTATAGCATCCGCTGAGCATACAACCCCGACATTTTTATCTTTGTAAATTTCCCAATCTAATTTTTTTAATGCCTCCCGAAAATCCTTTTCTTTTAATATCAATCCCATAAATAAAAAATCTTTCAAATCAAATAACATTACTTCCTCTCTCGGATAATACTGTTCAAGATCAAGAGTTACTAATCCACTCTCCGTTACTTTATTGATGATTGTTTCGCCCATAACAATACCTGGCTGATTTAGCTATTATGCAAAAATAACATTTATCGCACCCCGGATGTTCAGTAATCAGAATAAGAAGTCGTGGCGCTGGAAGCGGCGGCTTGAAAAATTTACTCCCTTTTAATAGAATTTATTTCTGTAGTCTTTGATGGTTGCTGCTTTTCTCAAAACTGCGGCAGGATCGAATTGTTGGCCATATCCATATTGACTGAATTGGTTGCCCATCAAAATTCTCATGCGGCTTTGTGATTCTAAATTTTTCTTCTGTGCGTTTATATCTGCATTTTCAACTGCAGTAGTTGCAATATCATCTACCCTGATTACATAAACACCTCCGTAATTCCCTTCTATGGCTTCATTTACAATCTTCCCTTTGTTCGCCGGGTTAAATACCGCTCCAACTACTTTTGACTCATAAGAAATTTGATTTTTCCCACTGCCGGCAAACCGAATACTGTCAGCAGTTTGAACTGGCTGTTTCATAGCAGCTGATACCGCCTCAAGTGTAGCAATATTACCTACTCTCTTTTTTAATATCGCCGCCTTTTTTTGATTACGTAAAATAGGTTCTATAATTTGACGGGCAGCCGCAACACTCATGATTCCAGGTTTGTTAATTTGTGTAACCACGGCCACTACATAATTATCTCCCACTCTTTCAGGCTGCAGCACATCGCCACGATCAGCATCAAAAACCCCTTTTATGAATTTTCTTGAAACACCAATTCCTGATATATCATAAGCATGGGAGTTAATATCTGGAGCAAATAATTTTTGCTGCCCTTTTGATTTAAGAGTTTTATCCCAATTTGCATCAAAAGATTTCAAATCTCTGCTTTCTCCGGCAAATTGGAGGGCGGAATTTTCTGCATTTCTTTCTGTTTCATCACTCGCTTCTATCTTTTTTGACAAATAAGCAATCTTGTATGCGGGTGTATTTCCTTTTTGTGATAAAATTTCAATATAGTGGTACCCAAAATCTGTTTTTACTACGCCATTTTCTCCTACTTTATGGTCAAAGATAAAATTGTTAAATGCTGGCACCATTTGGCCGCTAATTACATTATCATACACACCTCCTTTATCCTTACTACCGGGGTCATCAGAATATTTCTTGCAAACTGAGTCAAAATTGGCTCCATTTTTTATGGCAAGTTGAATACTGTCAACAAGTTTTTTTGCTGTCGAATCTTCCCTGATTGTTTGTCCCTGTTGCTCTGTTCCAATAAGAATATGCCGCACTTTTACTGTATCAGGCCACTGCTTCATGTCTAAAATTTTTGCTAAAACAAAACTTCCTTTGTCGACGTACGGCCCATAAATGCTGCCCACAGGATTTTTCAATATAGAATCCTTGTTTGGGGTCTGGATGTATTTTTTTCCAACATACCCATCATAAAAAGCAAATTCAGAATTTGCCTTTATAAAATCGGCCATATTCTTTGTTGTATCAAATGCGGTTTTTAAAGCAAGTGTTTTATTCTTTGTATCTGCGCTGTCTGCGGAACTTGGAGCAGCACTAAACAGAACGTATTCTATTGTCCTTGTTTCATCTTCTGATTTATACTGATCCTTGTGTTTATCTATATAGGCAGCAATTTCTTTATCGCTTATTGCCATCTCCTTTGAATTATCAGAGATCAGGTTTGCCGGAAGGTTTACATAAGAAATCTTTGCCATCAAGCTGTTGTCAGCATTCTGCCTTTCAAGGAGCCATTTCGGATAATGGATGCTTCCGGCAATTAAACCGGTATATTTTTCAGTAAGACGAGATTTTTCCATTGCGTCCAGCAACAGATTCAATTGCTCCTTTTGGTTTTTATCCTTGCTTCTTTTTATAGAAGTAATTATTTGTCGTACCCGATTTGGATCATATTGGCCGGTTTGTGGGTCACCTAAATATTGCTTTGCCAATTGAGTAGGGTCTGTATACAACATATCGGCAAACTCTTTTTTGCCGACGCTCAAACCGAGATTATCAAACTCATCTTTCAAAAGCAACTGATCAACTTCCTGCTTCCACAAACCAGCAATAATTTGCTGCCTTCCTTCTTCTCCTACATTTCCACCCTGTTGTTGCTGTTGATTTTGCTCCTGCAACTGCACTCTTTTCTCAAAGTCAATCTCATCAATCGATCTTCCGTTTACCCGTCCCAAGGTGGTGGAATTTCCGCCGGCAAATAATCTGCTGCGACCAGTAAAAGCATCCATTAATATAAACCCCGTTAAAGCAACCGCGATCGCTATTACCGCCCAACGAGCATATTTTTCCCGGATTGTTTGAATAACTGACATAATATGTGTAGAATTAAAAATCCCTCAAAGCTATACTTTGAAGGATGGCAAAAATAGTTAATTATCAATATAAATTCTTAAAATTCGCCGTTCGAATCAATTGAGAAACGGCAAAATAAATGGTTTAAATAAGCATCAACCTCCACATTGGATTATTGCTTTTGGGTATATTTTTGATCTCAATTAACTCAGATGAAGGTTTTTCTCCCCTCCTTTCTGTTAGTTCAAACTAATTTATGTGAATAAGCCGCGGTGAAACGTTAATATGAAACAGAATTATTGGAAATAAAATACATCATCTTTCAGCACATTAAAAAAATCATTCAGTAATTAACGAATTAATCAAACCAGATTAACACTAACAATTGTTGATTTGCAAATAAAAGTTTTACTCCCTTCTTTGTTCACATGTCTGTGAATTTGATAGAGGCTATATACTGTTGTCAAGAATCATCGCTGTCAATTTCGCTATTAACCATGTGTATAAACCCGAATCGATAACTTTGTAGTTGTGAATTGCAAATTGTTATCCACTAATTCACAACTGTAATAATAATAAGTTTTTTTATAAAAATAATTGTATTAATACTATTAGTTCTAATACAGGGATTTAAAAAATTGTTTTTGAAAAGTTTTTGAGTTGTTGGAATATTGCGCTCCATTGCGTAAGATTAAAAATTTTTTATAATGGACAATGAAATGTTGATAGCGGCCAAACAAGATGTGGAAATAAATGGTTTCCTGGATGTGGAACTGGATCCTACCCTTGATTTGTTTGTTGAAATTGAACGATTAAAAAAACAAAAAAATGCGATTCTCCTCGCCCACTATTACCAGGAGCCGGATATACAGGATGTGGCGGATTATATTGGCGATAGTTTAGGCCTGGCCCAGCAAGCGGAAAAAACAAAAGCGGATATGATCGTGTTTTCGGGAGTTCATTTCATGGCGGAGACTGCGAAAATTTTAAATCCCACAAAAAAAGTTGTGATCCCTGATCTGAAAGCGGGTTGCTCGTTAAGTGATAGTTGTCCGCCTTCGTTGTTTAAAAAATTTAAAGAAGAATATCCTGATCATGCAGTGATAAGCTATATCAATTGCAGTGCAGGGATCAAAGCGTTAAGTGATGTGATCTGTACTAGCAGTAATGCCAAGATCATTGTAGAAAGTTTTTCAAAAGATCAGCCAATTATTTTTGCACCTGATAGAAATCTTGGCGCATACATCAATAAAACGACGGGCAGAAATATGTTGCTTTGGAATGGTGCTTGCATGGTTCACGAAATTTTTAACCTCGAAAAAATTACTCGTCTAAAAATTCGGCATCCGAACGCAAAACTCATTGCACATCCTGAATGCGAAGACCCCGTTTTAAAGCTCGCTGATTATATTGGTTCCACCACCGGCTTATTAAAATTTACAAAATCGGACCCATCACAGGAGTACATTGTAGCTACCGAAACGGGAATACTTCATCAAATGATGAAAGCAAATCCTGATAAAACATTTATCCCAGCCCCCCCGGATAATTCCTGCGCATGCAACGAATGCCCACACATGAAACGTAATACACTTGAAAAACTCTATCTCTGTATGAAATATGATACTCCTGAAATAACAATGGATGAGAAATTAAGGATAGCCGCAAAAAAACCGATCGACCGGATGCTGAAAATAAGTGCTAAAGAGGGACTGTAATTCCTGTAAAATAATAATCATATTACTAAGTATTCCATAATACGGTAAGTATATTTGCAAAACAATAAATGCCGTTTACTTTTTCACACCCTGCAATTGTTCTTCCTCTGACCCGTGCCAAACTCGGACTTTCCGCGACGGCGCTAATTATCGGTAGTATAATACCCGATTTTGAATATTTCATTCGTATGCGAAGCCAAAGTAAGTACAGCCATACATTAATGGGACTTATTTGGTTTGATCTGCCTTTGGCCCTTTTGGTTTGCTTTGTTTATCATCAAATTGTTAGAAATTCTTTATTTGATAATCTGCCAGTATTTTTAAAGGAAAGGGTAATAGAATATAAAAGGTTTAACTGGCCAAAATATTTTGCTAAAAATTGGATAATTGTCTGTATCTGTATACTCATCGGTGCGCTTACACACTTGATTTGGGACGATTTTACTCATGAAACAAAATTTTTTATACAAGGGCAGCCGGAATTGTCTAGGATTATGAAGGTTGGAACAATAAACCTGGCAGGATATCGGTTTCTTCAATTTATAAGTACGGTCGTAGGCGCAATGGTAGTCCTCCTTACAATTATATTACTTAAAAGGAACTCATGTGACAAACGCATTGATTATAAATATTGGGTATTTATTGTACTTATAAGTCTATCTGTTATGGGTATAAAATTTATTAGTGGATTAAATCTTCATGAACATCGTGTTGTTATTGTATGTTTTCTTTCAAGTCTCATCATTGCTCTTATTCTGACTCCATTAATATTAAACAAAAAACAACAGACCGAAAGCGAATTGTCTTCTTGAAAAGGATTATAGATTAATCTCATCTTTTTAATTAAATGTTATTAAAAGATAAGGATGAAGTCACCTAGGGGACAAGACAAACATATAATACGACATTATTTTTGCTTATGCTTAAACAAAGCGCAGGAATATTACTTTATAGAAAGAAAAATGAAGAAATAGAAATCTTTCTTTGCCATCCGGGTGGACCTTTTTATAAAAATAAAGATGCCGGCGTTTGGACAATACCAAAAGGAGAATTTGAAAATAATGAAGAGCCCCTTGTTGCTGCTAAAAGAGAATTTCATGAGGAAACGGGCCAGAAAATAAACGGGGAATTTATTTCCTTAAAACCCGTAAAATATAAAAATGGAGGAAAGATTGTGTATGCCTGGGCCGTTGAAGGACAAATTGATGTGGGTTCGATAAAAAGTAATTTCTTTTCTCTTGAATGGCCGCCAAAGTCCGGAAAATATATCGAGGTGCCCGAAGTTGACAAAGGGGGATGGTTTACGGTAGAGGCGGCTAAACAAAAAATTATCCCGGCCCTTACACCCCTGTTAAATGATTTTATTGAGAATGTAGTTAAATGAAAACCTTGTATTATTGTTTACCCGCTATTTCGCCCACGATCATTTCTGTTAATTCATTTTTTCTCGTAACAGGGTTTATAAATTTTATATTCAGCTTAGTGACTCCAAAATCAGGAGTGCTATATGTTAACCCAATTTTGTAACCGGCCCGTTTTATTTCGTTCAGATTGTTTTGATCAAAAAGCAACCAGATTGGCTTTTTCCCTTGCTTGAATATAGAGTCATCAAATGGTTGCCGCTCCGTGGCCGTATAGAAATTAAAAGAAGAGCTGTAATTGTCTTTCCAGAAATAAATATTGGCCGGATCGACATTTCCTTTAATTTTTTTTGCCAACTCATTACCTCCCTGGTATTTTAATAGTTGCGGATAAAAATTTGTATTGAGAAGAAAAAAGGAAACAACCATTACGGCGACAGAAATTCCAATGCCTTTTTGAAGAAGGTTCAGCCGTTCATTCCTCAAAAAATAAAAGATAATCGCCAACATCGGAACGACAAGAACAATAATGAAGAAATTTTTTATCGGGAAAGCCCAAATGTTTATAGCGGCCACAAGAATTAACATCAAAACACAGACAGAGACCTGAATTGTAAAAATGACTTTTGCCCGAATTGAATTATGTAAAACCCAGGCAGCGGTCATTGCAGAAGTTGCAGGGAAAATTATGTTGAGGTAATGTGGGAGTTTAAAACTGGAAAAAGTTAAAAGAACAGCAATACCAATAAACGTAATCATTGTTAACCATTCATATTTTCTTTTAAAAAAATATTTAAGCCGATTGATAAAAGCAAGGTATGCTAAAGCACTCCATGGAGCAAAAGCCCAAAGAAAGCTGTGAAAGAAAAAGAAATAATCATTTTTCGCATCGCTTCCAAAACTCTCTCCCCGGAAACGTTCAACACTTTGTCCTAATAATATAAACTTTACCCCATTGATATGATCCTTTCCACGTACTATTTTTTCAGGATGTAAATTATACTGCAGATAAAAACAATAGACAACAGGGAAAATGAATGCGGCAAAACTAATCAGAACCACAAACCATTTCCAATTCCAGAAAAGCTTCCAGTCTTTCAGATAAAGAATATAAAAAAACAATCCAATCGCGGGAGTAAACACAGCAATATGGCCTTTTGTATCAAATCCCAGTGCTAACCCAAGCGCAAGACCAAAAGCATTCAGGATTTTTTTACGCCGGATAAATTCTACTCCCTGCCAGGTAGCAAAGGCAACACAAGCGGTTAGAATTGCATCCATGCGTACATCATTGCTGGCAAGAATATAAGCAAATGCGGACGCCGCCATCAATGCCGATAATTTTCCAACTTCTTCGTTATATAAAGCCCCTCCGAGTCGAAAAATGGAATAAGTTCCGAAAATAGTAAGAAGAAAAGACGGGAGTTTATACGCAAAGGAGGTTACACCGAAAATTTTATAACTAAATGCACTAAACCAAAAAAGAAGATGAGGTTTATCCAAATAATTTTTTCCTGCATCAATCAGGTTTACATAATCACGATTCAGATATATGTGAAGCGCAATATTGGCATGATGCGCTGAATCATTATCCATCAGCGGAACAAACAAGCCGGCTATATAAACCAGCCCCAGCAGGGAGAACAGAAAAACGTAAATGGGGGTAGAAAAAAGCGGCGAATTCAAAAAAAGATATTTGCCAGCAAAGTAAACGCCTTTTTGTTTTACAGGGAAGACAATAAATCCTTTACTTTAATTTTTATTTGATCTCTAACCTGCCTGAAATCATCTCCATTCAATTCTTTTGGATCAGGAATTTCCCAATTAATAAATGTTTTTGAAGGCATCCAGGGACAGGCATCACCACAACCCATTGTTACTACTGCGTCAAAAGGAGAGAATTGTTTTACATCATCCAAAGATTTCGATTGATGTGATGATAGATCATATCCTATCTCATTCATATACGCAACAGCTTTTGGATTTACTCTTCCGGAAGGTACCGAGCCGGCACTGTATGCTTGAATCATTCCCTTACCGAACGCTTTTGCAAATGCTTCGGCCATTTGAGAACGATTACTGTTCTCTATACAGACAAAAAGTATTTTTTTCATGAAAGTATTTTTCTCATCACCGTTGCCGAAGAAGGGCAAAGAGAAGAAAATTCAGATGTGTTTTTTATTGATGTGGGAACATCTTCCCTTTTGATTTCCTGATACCCTTCTTTGGCAAAAAAACCCTTTGCGGAGACAGTAAGAAGGTATAAGCGATCAATTCCTTTTTGTCTGGAAATTTTTTCAAGTTCTTTGTTAATTAATTTTCCCCATCCTTTTCCACGGAAATCGCTTTTTATACTCACGCTTCTAATTAAGGCGCAATTATCAAAAAGCTCAAGACCGCCGGCTCCGATAAGGGTGTCGTTTTGTATAAGGGCAAAAAGATGTTTACCGGCGCCCAGATCGCTAACCGGCAAATTATTTTCCTGCAGCAATTCAATTACCGCCCTGTTTAAATCTCCTTTGGCAGCCACTAGTTTATATTCAGTAATTGTATTCATATCATTAATTTAAAAAGAGGCCGCCCGATAATTGCGGCCTCCCTCATTTTAGCAGCAGCCCATATCTGTGATATTGCCGCAACATCCGCTGTCGCTACCGCAACAACCCGGATCTTTCTGATTTGTGTTCATGGCTTTATTGTTTATAAGTAAAAATTGAGTTACCAGCTTCAGTACTGCTACCTCGCTTCCTTTGGGTTGCACATGTTAAGGCCAACTAAATCGTTAGCCCTTTACATCGGGTCGCTGTTCAGCAGCATCTTGCATTTACTTCCTTTAGTTTTTCAAAAAGCAAATTAAAGTCACTGTTGAATTTTTCAAAAGCTTTCCAGTTGATGCAGTAGCAACTTCTCGGCCCATCGGTTTCTCCTGTGATAAGTCCTGTCATCTTTAATTCCTTCAAATGCTGGCTCACTGTGCTTTGAGCAAGCGGCAGCACTTCTACGATTTCGCCGCAAATACATTCATTTTTTTTGGCCAGCACATGCAAAATTGCAATTCGCGCCGGATGACTCATTGCCTTTGCAAAAGCAGCCAGTGATTGCTCTTTTACACTAAATTCTTCTTTTTTATGAAAGGCCATTTTCTTGTCTATTATCGCAAATATACGATAATAGAATAAATCGCCAAACCCTACTGCCGTAACAAAAAAAAATTTTAAACACCCTGCGTTCTCTTTTTTACCAGTGAAATAATCGTACCGCTGAAAACAATGCAACAGATACCAGCCCATGAAACAATATTAGGAAAGGAGTCACCCAGGGCCATGCCAATGAAAACAGAAAAAATAATATTTGAATAGCCAAAGACTGAA
>WNFX01006818.1_pt1 | contig 10810 bp, 10 predicted proteins | sample 5400111 | NCBI WGS metagenome assembly WNFX01 (sample SAMN13153363, study PRJNA577476) | soil metagenome | isolation source: 40 cm soil or saprolite under grassland replicate 1 | place: USA:California | collected 2016-06-15
CCGCCACCACGCCCGCTGCCGAAACGGCGGCGGGCGGCCGCCCGCCCGTCCCGGTTCAACCTGCCCGAGGCAGCGAGCGGAGCGGCGGGCGCGCCCCCGGCGCCGACGCCCGCGCCCCCGGCGCCCCCGGCGCCCGCGCCGCCCGCGCCCGCGCCGCCCGCGCCCCCGCCGCCCGCGCCCGCGCCTTCCATCCCGTCGGCCTCGGAGGAGACCGCGGCCATCGCAGAGCCGACGCCACCCCCTGCGCACGACCGGCACGACCGGCGCGAGCAGCACGGCGTCGCCATCAGCGGCAGGCGCCGGCGGGCGCGGGTGGAGACGCGCTGGGTCTTTCGAGATCTTGTCGACATGGCCGCCATACCGCATGGCGCCTACGCGGTTGACGAGGAGGTCGACGGCGCGCTGTGCCTGATCAAGACCGACGACGGATACGAGGTCTTCAGCGCGATCGACGGCGGCAAGCACGAGGTGCGGTTCTTCGACGACGAGGAAGCCGCGTACTTCTATCTGTTCGGGGTGCTTGCCGCCGAGGCCGTCCGCGGCGGCAAGCTGGTGCCGAAGTCTGACTGACCGCCGCCCGGGGCGGCGGTCAGTCAGACGTGCCTGGTCAGTTTGGCGTCCCCGCGTGAGCCGCCGCGTCCATCTCATCGAGCCAGGACCGCACGGAAGCATCGTGCTGGCCGAGCAGCGGGGGCGGCGCGTCCGGGCCGCGGGGCTGGTCCGGCTCGTCGAACCGCAGCGAAGGCCCGGGCAGCTCGATCCGGCCGAGCACAGGATGCTCGACCGGGATCACCAGGCCCTGCGATCGGGTCTGCGCCCACTCGTAGACCTCGTCGATGGTGCGGATCAAGCCTGCGGGGATTCCGGCGTCGGCCAGACGCGCAAGCCAGTGCGCCCCGCCCGCGGCGGCGAGCCGCCGTTCGATCTCGGCGGTCAGCTCATGCCGGCGGCTGACACGAGCGCGGTTGGCCGCGAACCGCTCATCATCGGGGTCCATCTCGGCGATGGCCGCGAAGCGCCGCCACTGCTGATCGTTGGCCACGGCGATCTGAATCAGGCCGTCGGCACAGCGAAACGTGCCGTACGGCGCGATCGATGGGTGATGGTTCCCCGTCATGTGCGGCACCTCGCGCGCCACGGTCCAGCGCGTGCCCTGGAACGCGTGCGCGCCCACGACGCTGGCGAGAAGCGACGTGCGGACCACGCGGGCGCGGCCAGTCCGCTGCCGCTCGAACAAGGCGGCGATCACACCCACGGCGGCATTGACTCCGGCGAGCACGTCGGCGATGGAAACCCCGACCTTGAACGGGTGGTCGCGATCTTGTCCCGTCAGGCTCATCAAGCCGGCCTCGCCCTGGACGATATGGTCATAGCCGGGCCGCCCCGCCTCCGGGCCGTCGTGTCCGAAGCCGCTGATCGAGCAGATCACCAGGCCCGGGTTGAGTTCGCGCAGCCGGGCATCGCTGAAGCCGAGGCCGTCGAGCACACCGGGCCGGAAGTTTTCCACAAGGACATCGCTGTGCCTGGTGAGGCGGGCAAGCAGATGCTTGCCCGCCGCGGACTTGAGGTCACAGGTGACCGATTCCTTGTTTCTGTTGCAGGACAGGAAATAGGTGCTCTGGTCGCCGTCCGGCCCGGCGAACGGCGGCCCCCAGTGCCTGGATTCATCGCCGGTCACCGGGTGCTCCACCTTGATCACGCGAGCGCCGAGATCACCGAGCAGCATGGTCGCGTGCGGCCCGGCGAGCGCGCGCGTCAGGTCGAGGACAACGATGCCTGCCAGCGGTCTGGCCATGAGGCCTCTCCAAGGTCGAGGGTTGCCAAGCTGCGGTTCCGCGCGACCGCACTGGGCGATCCGCCCATGTTGTTCCGTAACTGGCTCTGTTCACACACATGAGCCGCCCCGCACAGGTTAAGGTGCAAAAGCCGACGGGGTTGACGGTCCCCCCGCTCCCCAAGCAGCCCCGTCGGCATCCGACCGCTAACCCCGGGCGAACTCGGCGCGCACGCCAACAAGCCGCACCGGGCGGCGCGAGGTGAGCCCTTCGAGCGCGGCGAGCGCGGCCCTTTCGATGATCTGCGCGTCCAAGGTCGGCGCCGCGAGCGCCTGGCCGTGCGTGCGTGTGGTGAAAGGCGCGTAGCGGACCTTCACCACCACACGGCTGACCGCCCGCTGCTCGCTGGCGACGTCGGCCACGACAAGCTGGGCCAGGCGCACGATCTGGCCGCGCACCTGGTCCCAGTCACCGATGTCCCGCTGGAAGGTGATTTCCCTGCTACGGGAGCGCGCGAGGTAGGGGGCATCGGTCACCGCCGAGTTGCCCAGGCCACGGGCGGTCTCGACCAGCCACGGCCCGGTCACCGGGCCCAGGTGCGCGGCCAGATCACGCGGGTCGGTGGCCGCGAGCTCGCTGACGGTGCGGATGCCAAGCTCGGCGAGCCGCCGCGCCGTCTTGGCGCCGATTCCCCACAGGGCATCGGTTGGCTGCTCGCCGAGCACCTCGAACCACCGCTGGTGGGTCAGCACGAAGATGCCCGCGGGCTTGCCAAAGCCGGTGGCGAGCTTGGCCTGAAGCTTGTTCTGGCCGATCCCGACCGTGCAGTCCAGGCGGGTGGCGGCACGAACTCGCTCCGCGATCCGGCGCGCGGCCGCCTGCGGATCGTCGGTGTCGATGGCAAGAAACGCCTCGTCCCAGCCCACCACCTCGACAACCGCGTCAGACTCACGAAGCGTGGACATCACTTTCGCGGAAACGGTCTCGTACGCCTGCCTGTCGACGGGCAGGAACACGGCTTGCGGGCAACGCCGCGCGGCCGTGCGCAGCGGCAGGCCGGAATGCACGCCGTAGACGCGGGCCTCATAGGACGCGGTGGCGACCACGCCGCGCTTGGTGGGATCCCCGTCACCTCCGACGACGACGGGACGCCCGCGCAGCTCAGGACGGCGCAGCAGCTCGACTGCGGCGATGAACTGGTCGAGGTCGACGTGCAGCACCCACCGGGTCACGCCTCAGTCTCTCCCGGCCGTCAAACGCAATCTGGTCGACCGATGAGTCTCACCGCTCCGTATCGTCATACCGTTGATGACCCAGGATCAGAAGGGAGAGCGGATGAGCGCGGTACGGGTACTTGTGGGCACGCGGAAGGGGGCGTTTCTCCTGACGTCGGACGGTAAGCGTGACCGGTGGGACGTCAGTGGCCCGCACTTCGCGGGCTGGGAGATCTACCACGTGGCAGCGTCCCCTGCGGATCCGGAGCGGCTCTACGCGTCGCAGTCAACCGGCTGGTTCGGTCAGTTGATCCAGCGCTCCGACGACGGCGGAACGACGTGGGCGCCTGTGGGCAACGAGTTCACATACGAGGGCGACCCGGGAACCCACACGTGGTACGACGGCACCCAGCGTCGGTGGGAGTTCGCGCGAGTCTGGCACCTCGAACCATCGCTCACCGACCCGGACACCGTCTATGCGGGGGTCGAAGACGCCGGCCTGTTCCGCTCGATCGACGGCGGGCAGACCTGGCAAGAGCTCGCAGGCCTGCGTGGGCACGAGTCAGCGTCGTCCTGGCAGCCGGGCGCGGGCGGCATGTGCGTGCACACGATCCTTTTGAATCCACGCGATCCGGCGCGGATGTTCGTCGCCATCTCGGCTGCGGGTGTGTTCCGCTCCGATGACGCGGGCAAGACCTGGCGGCCGGCGAACCGCGGGCTGCGCACGGAAGGCATCCCCGACCCGAACGCCGAGGTCGGCCACTGCGTTCACCGCCTCGCGATGCATCCATCGCGGCCGGACGTGCTTTTCATGCAGAAGCACTGGGATGTCATGCGCAGCGATGACGCCGGCGAGTCGTGGCAGGAGGTCAGCGGCAACTTGCCCACCGACTTCGGGTTCGCGATCGACGTTCACGCGCACGAGCCGGACACCATCTACGTCGTACCGATCAAGAGCGACTCCGAGCACTACCCGCTGGACGGACGGCTGCGCGTTTACCGCAGCCGCACGGGCGGCAACGAGTGGGAGGCGCTCACCAGCGGTCTGCCGCAAGCCAACTGCTACGTCAACGTGCTGCGGGACGCGATGGCCGTCGACTCGCTCGACCAGTGCGGCGTGTACATCGGCACGACGGGCGGTCAGGTATATGTGTCGGCCGACGCCGGGGACAGCTGGGCACCCATTGTCCGTGACCTTCCAGCGGTCCTTTCTGTGGAAGTCCAGACGTTGCCATGATCCGGGTCGTGCTGCCTACGCACCTGCGCAGGCTCGCGTGCGTCGAGGGCGAGGTGACGCTCGACGTTGCTGGCACACCCACGCAACGGCTGGTGCTTGACGCGCTCGAGGAGCGCTTTCCAATGCTGCGCGGGACGATCCGCGACCACCGCACGGGCAAGCGCAGGGCGTTCGTCCGGTTCTTCGCCTGCGAGCAGGATCTGTCTCACGAGCCGGCCGACGCCCCGCTGCCAGAGGCGGTGGCGACGGGAGCGGAGCCGTTGCTTGTCGTGGGCGCCATGGCCGGCGGTTAGCGCCGGGCCCCGCCTGGTTGTCCACGGGTCCCGCGCTGGGTAGGGGGACCACCGTGGAAATGACCGAAGACGGCCGTGCCCGGCGCATCTGGAACAGGCGTGGCTCAGCGCGCGCTTCGCGCGCCGCGCGCGTGACCGGCCGGGTCGGGGCGCTGGTCGCGGTCGCGTTGCTCGGCGGTTGGCTTGGCCTGGCTCTCGGCGGTCACACCACCATCGGTATCGGCCCTGTGGAGACCCGCGTCGCCGTGCAGCCGTCGCTGTCCGGCCAGACCGTGGTCGACGTGCCACCGCTCGGCACGCTGCAACTGGCCAGCCACAAGGGCCCGCTGCGGCTGGACGTGGCAGTGCAGCGCATCAGGGAACGCGACGTCATCGCGCTCTCCCGCGATCCGAGCCGGCTCCGGGGTCTGCCCGACCAGGTGACACATGACTTGCGGCACGCGGTCACCGTGGCCGCGCTGCGCGGCCTGCTCGCCGCCCTGGCTGGGAGCGCGCTGCTCGGGGTGCTGGTGTTCAGGCGCGTGGGACGCGCCCTGGCCGCCAGCCTCATCGCACTGGCCATGCTCGCCGCCAGTGGCGGGATCGCGGCGGCGACGTGGCGGCCGAACGCCATACTGGAACCGCGCTACACCGGCCTGCTGTCGAGCGCCCCGTCGCTTATCGGGACGACGCAGGACATCGTCACCAGCTTTCAGACCTACCGCAAGGAACTCGCCCGGCTGGTCACCAACGTCTCGCAGCTCTACCAGGCCACCTCGCACCTGCCCACCTACCAGCCCGCGCCCGGCACGATCCGCGTACTTGACGTCTCCGACATCCATGACAACCCGGCCGCGTGGAACGTCATGCACTCGCTTACCAGCGAGTTCGATATCAACTTCATCATCGACTCCGGCGACCTCACCGACCACGGCAGCCCGCCGGAGAACCCCTTCGTCCGGGCGATTCGGACATTCCACATGCCGTATGTCTTCATCAAGGGCAACCACGACTCCATCGCCACGCAGCGCGCAGTGGCCCGGCAGCGGAACGCGGTCGTGCTCACCGGGGCCGAAATCACGGTCGACGGGCTGCGGATCATCGGCGCCGGCGACCCCCGGTTCACGCCGAACCTGTCGGTCAGTGTCGCGGGCGAGCAGTCGGCGGTCGCCGCGGCCAGGGAGCTTGCCGCCGCGGCACGCCGAGCCAGCCAGCCGCCCGACATCGCGGTCATGCACGACCCGGCCGGCGCCGCGGCGCTTGATGGCACCGTGCCGCTCATACTCGCCGGGCACATTCACCGGCGTATGACGCAGTCCCTGCCGGACGGTTCCCTGCTGTTCGTTCAGGGCTCGACCGGAGGCGCTGGGCTGCGCGCACTGCAGTCCACGCCGCCGACGCCGCTCGAATGCTCCGTGCTCTACTTCGACCAGGTCAGCCACCGCCTGCAGGCCTGGGACGACATCACGCTGGCCGGCCTCGGCGGGGCCGAGGTGCAGATCCAGCGTCACCTGGTGGCGCCGCCGAAGCCGGCCGGCCAGGTGGCGCCGTGGTCACCGCCACGGGGCGGCCGGTGAGGCGGACCGCGGATGGTGAGCGCGGACCGCCGATGGTGAGCGCGGACCCCGGATGGTGAGCGCGGACCCCGGATGGTGAGCGCGGGCCGCCGATGAGGGAAGATGGTCGCCGTGCACACCGACGCTGCCGACGGCGGGCGGACGCTCAGCGTCAGCGGCGGCGCACGGCCAGGGGTGGCGACCGGTCTGTGGCTGACCGCGGCCGGCTTCATCGCCGTGGAACTCGCGGTGAGCCCGGGGTACGGGTTTCACCCCGACGAGCTGTACTTCCTCGTCGCCGGCCGGCGCCCGGCGCTCGGCTATGTCGACCAGCCGCCGCTCGCGCCGCTGCTGACGCGGTTAGCCACGAGCCTTTTCGGCGACAGCCCAAGCGCGGTCCGGCTGATGCCGGCCCTGGCCGGCGGCGCGCTTGTCATAGTCGCCGGGCTGACCGCGCGGTTGCTCGGCGGCCGTGGGCGTGCACAGGTGCTCGCCGCGCTCGCCGTAGGGTGCGCGCCGGTGACGCTGGCGGCGGCGCACCTGGCGAACACAACGATCTACGACATGCTCGCCTGGTCGGCCATAACGGCCCTGACGATCGCCGCTGTGCTGCACGACCGGCCGCGACTTTGGCTTGCGGTCGGCGCGGTGACCGGAATTGGCCTGGAGGCAAAGGATCTGCCGCTCCTGCTGGTGATCGCGCTGCTGGCGGGCCTCGCCGTGACCGGCCGATGGCGGGCGCTCTGGACGCCATGGCTCCCGGCCGGCGCGGCGGTCGCGGTTGCCCTGTGGGCACCCAATCTTGCATGGCAGGCGACCCACGGCTGGCCCGCGCTGACCATGTCGCGCACACTGAGCGCAGAGCACTCTGCGCTCGGCGATTATGTCACCGTGCTTCCCGCACAGCTCATCTACCTGGGGTTAGCCGCCGTGCCGCTGGCGTTCGCCGGCCTGCGGCGCCTCGCACACGACCCCGCGCTTCGGTTCCTCGCCGTCGCCTCGGGGGTGGTGCTGCTGTTTGTGGTGGCCGACATCCCCGGGCGGCCCTACTACACGGCCGGGCTGCTGCCTGTCGTGTTCGCGGCCGGAGCGGCGACCATCGAAGCCCGCGCCGCCGACCGACGCGGTTTGCGCGCCTGGCTCCTCGCCCCCCCGGCCGGCGCCGCGCTGGGCGCGGCGCTCATCCTGCCGATTCTGCCCATCGCGGTCATCGGGCAGCTGCCGTTCCTGCACAAGCTCAACTACGACCTCGGCGCGACCGTCGGCTGGCCGCAGCTGACCAGCCAAGTCGCCCAGGTGTACGATTCCCTTCCGCCGGCGGAGCGGGTCGGCGCGAGCATCTTCACAAGCAACTACGGTGAGGCGGGCGCCATCTCCTTGTACGGCCCGCGGCTCGGGCTGCCACCGCCGCTGTCCGGGAACAACAACTACGCCCTGTGGGGACCGGGCAGCGCCCCGGACCGGACGGTGGTCGCGGTCGGCGCCGGGCAGCAGTTGCGCCCCTTCTTCCACTCCTGCGTCGCCGCCGCCACGTTCCGCAGCCCGCACGGCGTCAGCAACGACGAGAACGGGGTCGCGATCGTCCGCTGCACCGGTCCGCGTGCCCCATGGCGGGCGTTCTGGTCACACCTGCGGCACTACGGCTAGGGTGCCTTGCGATGGACGCCCGGCGCCACGCATGTGGTTGTGCTGGCCGCGTCAACGCCCCGTTGGCGGGCACCGATGCCCGTCCCGGCGGCTTTGTACTCCAAAGCGTTGTCCCAGCCCCGGAAATACCGGCCGGTAACGACATTCTGGAGTACAAAGCTGCGCCGACCCGTAGGCTCGGCGCAAGATGCCTCCCTGAGCGTCCACGACAGCGGACTATCAAGGGCTGGAAGGGACTTAGAGCCTTGGGCGCCAGCAGCGAGCCAACAGTCCGAGAAGCTTTCGGGTCGCCTTCGGCGACACGCCGCCAGAGTCGTTGCAGGTCAGGCCACATCCAACGCCCGTCAGCTACGCCGTTGGGCTGAGTTGTGGTCATCCCCATCCACGATGTCAACCCGGTGCGCCGCACGCCTTGGGTCACGTTCGGGCTTATCGCGATCAACGTCGTGGTGCTGCTGCTCACGCCCACATCGCAGACGTCGGTGACGAACAGGCCCACGACGGCCGCGCTGTGCAGGCAGGACGCGTTCTACGAGCGCTACGCGGCAATTCCGCGCGAGATGATTCGCAACAGGCCGCTCGCCTTTGTCACGACAGGCAAACCGGGTCGGGCGCCGGGCACCTGCCAGGCGGCGCGCCCCTCGTATCACAAGATCCCGGTGCTGTCCGTGCTGACGTCGATGTTCCTGCACGCCGGATGGCTGCACCTGCTCGGCAACATGCTGTTCCTGTGGATCTTCGGCAACAACATTGAAGACCGCTTCCGGCGCCTGCCCTACCTGCTCTTCTATGTGGTGTGCGGGTACATAGCGGCCTACGGATTCGCCGCGCAGAGCCCAACGTCAACCGCGCCGCTCATCGGCGCGTCCGGCGCGATCGCCGGGGTTCTCGGCGCGTATCTCGTCCTGTACCCGCGGGCCAGGGTCTGGAGCCTGGTGCCATTCCTGTTCTTCATACCGCTGCGCATTCCCGCGTGGCTCGTGCTTGGGCTGTGGTTCGTGCTCCAATGGGCGTATTCGGCCGGCTACGCCGCCGCTGGGGCCGGTTCCGTCGCCTATCTGGCGCACGTGTTCGGGTTTGTCGCGGGCGCGGTCATTGGCCTGGTTGTCCGCGCCGCAGGCCCGCCGGCGCCCGAGGTGGTGGTGCGGCGTCCGCTGCGCTGAACGGCGCAGCCGACATGTCGGATACCCGCCAGCAATCCGGCGCGCGCGCTTGCAGGCTGAAACGCATGACCGACATCTGCTACCACGCGATCGACCCGCGGCGCCTCGATGCCATGCGCGAGCGCGGCGCGGACGAGTTCGGTAACCCATGGAAACCGCGGCACGCGGCCGGCTGGGAACCGCTGCGGTGCTGCCTGCGCAAGGCTAGGGCTGGCGAGGACATCGCTTTGATCAGCTACAGCCCGTGGACGGACTGGACGCCCTGGGCGGAGGCGGGGCCGGTGTTCGTTCACTTCGGCGGGTGCGCCGGCTATCCGACCGGCGGCGAGTACCCTGCTGAGCTGAGCAAGAGCCACAGTCTGCTGAACCCGTTCGACCGGACGGGAGCGCGCGCATACGAGCACATCAGGTTCGTCGAGCCTGGCGAGGATCACGACGCCGCGGTGCGAGCCGTCATGAGTCAGCCCGGTGTCTCCAGCCTGCACGTCCGCAGCGCGGTGGCCCAATGCTTCACCTTCGAGGTTCGCCCCGCCTAGCTCGGTGCGTGCAGGATGGGGTAACCAGCCTCGTCGCGCGTGAACGGAGCCGCCGATGGTCACTCAGCCCTCCATTTCGGTTCGTGGCGAGGTCACCCTCGAGGTTGACCCCGAGATCGCCGTCGTCTCTATCGCCGTGATGGCGCGCGACAAGGACCGGCGCCGGGCACTGGACCTGCTGGCCAAGCGCAACGCGGCCGTGCTGGCTATGGCCCGCGCGCTGGGCGATGCAGTGGAGAAGGTGGAAAGCGGCGCCGCCAGCGTCCATCCCGAGCTCAAAGACGGCACCAAGGAGCGCGTCACCGGATACGTGGCGCGTGGCAATGTCACGGTGACGATCAGTGACTTCACCGTCCTCAGTGACATGGTGACGGGGCTCGCCGGCGAGGAGATGGTCGCCGTGACCGGGCCCTGGTGGCGGCTGCGGTCCGACAGCCCGGTCCATCGGCGGGCGCGGGTGAGCGCCGCGCGCGACGCCCTGCAGCGGGCGCGCGAGTATGCCGACGCGTTCGGCGCGAGGGTGACCGAACTCGTGCACCTTGCGGACCCCGGACTGCTCACCGAGGCCGGCCAGCCGCGGATTGTGCACGCAAGGGCGGCGGCGTTCGCTACGTCTGCTGTGGGAGACGAGCTGGAATTCGAGCCCGTCAAGCAGACCGTCCGGGCCGAGGTCGACGCGCGGTTTCTCATGACGGCGCCCACACTCGACGGATGACGGCACTGCGCAGATGACGACGCCGCGCCCTTGACGGCACTGCGCAGATGACGACGCCGCGCCCTTGACTAGCAGAGCGCAGATGACGAAGCGACGGACGAACTGGGCGGGAAATGTCACGTTCAGCGCGGCCCCGTGCTGCTGGCAGATCGGTAGCTTTGAACGATGTCGCACCACCCCTCGCCGACCTGGTTCCCGCCTAAGCGTCCACGGTGCGGCCCTTCCAGGCGCCGCCCTGCCCCGCCCAGTGCCTGCGGGCCGAGTCGAGCGTCATGATGGCGTAGATCACCGCGATCAGCGGAAGGACCGGCGCCCGCAGCGGTGACAGGCGGTATAGCCGCAGCACGGGCAGGTAGCTGACGGCCATCATGGCCCACGCTGTCAGCCCGGCGGCGGCGCACCAGGCGGCGGGTGACCCGCCGCGGCCGGCCGCGACGGCGATCACCCCCGCCGACGCGGCGGCGGGCGGTATCAGGTAGGCCCACACCAGGCCGGCGACCGTGCAAACGAGCAGGGCCGGCGAGTAACGCAACTGGTGGTAGGCGCTGCGGGTGACCATCGCCCACAGGTCGGCGAGCCGTGGGTACGGCCGGCGGCTCGCCACGCGGGTGGTGAAACCAAGCCAGCATCCGGCGCTACCGGCCCTGCGCTTGATCAGCTGCCCGAGCGCGACATCGTCGATCAGCGCGCCGCGG
>WNFX01008385.1_pt1 | contig 10809 bp, 9 predicted proteins | sample 5400111 | NCBI WGS metagenome assembly WNFX01 (sample SAMN13153363, study PRJNA577476) | soil metagenome | isolation source: 40 cm soil or saprolite under grassland replicate 1 | place: USA:California | collected 2016-06-15
GTTACTGCAGGCCTTTACAGTTATTATGCCTCGAGGTGTTCGTATTCGCCCTGTCTAACTATGTGGGGAGCTACTCATTGAAACCAACAACACGAAACAATCTAATCATCGGCCAATCTGGCGGGGCAACTGCCGTCATCAATGCCAGCCTGGTTGGTGCCGTCGAGGCGGCGCTGGCAGAAGAGCGCATTGACGGCATCTATGGGATGCTGCATGGCGTAGAAGGCCTACTGAAAGAGGACATGATCGACCTGCGACGACAGACGTCATCTGTGTGGACAAGGCTGCTCTATACACCCTCAGCGGCTCTGGGAACATGCCGCTATAAACTTAAAGATGAAGATCCTGAGCGAGTTATCGCTATTTTGCGCAAGTACAATATCCACTTTTTGCTCTATATAGGTGGCAATGATTCCGCTGACACAGCGCATCGCCTCGCGCTTACAGCGCAACATATGAACTACGATCTGCGTGCCATTAGCGTCCCTAAGACCATTGATAACGATTTACCGTTTACCGATCATTGTCCGGGCTATGGCAGCGCGGCGCGCTTTATGGCATTAGCAACACTAGATTCAGCCATGAATACGAAGACAATTCCCTGGTATTACCCTATCAAAGTAATAGAGACGATGGGGCGTGATGCTGGCTGGTTAACTGCATCCTCCGCATTAGGTAAACGTGACGAGAGCGACCCCCCACATATCCTGCTTATACCTGAACAACGTTTCAACGCTGACCGGTTTTTGAGACAGGTCGAGGAAGTTTATCGTCGTGTGGGATATGTGGTTGTGGTTGCTGCCGAATCCATTCGCGATGAGCAAGGGCAGGCGCTCGGCGCGATCGCACAGGTCGGAACTGACGCATTTCAACACCCAATGCTTAGTGGAGCTGCGCAACATCTGGTAGAATTAGTGAAAAGGGAGATGAAACTACGCGCGCGCTTTGATAAACCAGGCGACCTGCAACGTATAGCGTCTTTCGCAGTCTCGATTACCGATCGCGATGAAGCCTACCTGGTAGGAAAAATGGGAACAAAAGCCCTATTAGATGGCGAGAGTGATAAAATGATCACACTAGTTCGTCATAATGAGCCAGGCTATCATTGCACTAGCGGATTGGCGGAGCTTGCACAGGTTGCAAACGTTCAACGCCTGTTACCCGATGAGTACCTGGATGAGAGCAAAACTATGGTCACTCAGGCATTTTACGACTATGCATTACCCCTGATTGGTGATCCAATTCCGGATTATGCAAGGGTGGAGAAGATAAGGATACAACGTGATGAGTAAAGTGAAACGAGCTATTCTTGTCGTTCTTGACGGAGTCGGCGCTGGCGCAAATCCCGACGCCGATGACTACGGAGATGATGGAGCCAGTTCGCTTGAACATTGCGAGGCGGGAACAGGCAAGGACAGCACAACAGGCCACTGGGAAATGACCGGGGTCGTCTTGCACAAACCCCTGCCTACCTATCCCAATGGCTTTCCTGCCGATCTCGTGACACGCTTTGAGCAGGCTATCGGGCGTAAGGTGATCGGCAATAAGGCTGCTTCTGGCACTGAAATCATCAAGGAACTGGGCGAAGAACATATGCGTACGGGCCGTCCCATCCTCTACACGTCAGCCGATAGTGTCTTCCAGGTCGCAGCGCACCAGGAAGTGATCCTGCTTGAAGAACTGTATCATATGTGCCAGATCGCTCGTGATATGCTTACAGGCGATCATGCAGTAGGCCGTGTGATTGCCCGCCCGTTTATTGGCACGCCAGGGAATTTCAAGCGCACCGAACACCGGCGCGATTTCTCACTAGCGCCACTGGGTATTACATTACTTGATGTGTTAAAGGATACTGGCAAAGAGGTAATTGGTATTGGCAAGATCGAAGATCTCTTTGCAGGTCGAGGTTTGACGCAGAGAGATCATACCGAAACGAATAAAGGTGGCATGGCGGCAACACTGCGCTGGCTGGAGCGCGACTTTACCGGCCTGCTCTTTGTCAATCTTGTAGAATTCGATATGCTATGGGGTCACCGTCGAGATAGCCAGGGATATGCTCAGGCTCTACAAGATGTAGATAGCTGGTTTGCTCAGGTACAACGAGCTATGCAGCCAGGCGATGCAATCTTTTTCACCGCTGATCACGGTGTGGATCCCACCTATCGAGGCAGCGACCACACACGCGAGCAGGTGCCGTTACTTGCTTACGGCCAGCCTGTACGGGCCGGGATTAATCTTGGCATGCGCCCTACTTTTGCGGACCTTGGTCAAACGTTAGCCCAGGCATTTCAGGTCACACCGCTCTCGGCTGGCACCAGCTTTGCTCAAGAAATAGGACTGGTATGACCGAGACACAGCGTTACAATCCTTATCCTGTTTTACATGCAGAACGCATCTATTTGCGCCGTCCTACATTAAAAGACGCGAACGAGGTATTTAATTGGGAACGGGACAACGAGGTATGGCGCTATGACCCACATCGCCCTTATTCACAGAATTTGAGCGAGTTTCTGCCTGTTTTCGAACGTAACTATGTACAAGGGAATGGACGGCAATTCTGGTTTATCATCGAAGATGAACAACGTATTCCAATTGGAACTATTACCTATTTTAATGTAGATAATCGCGCGGGCCAGGCTGAAATTGGCTTAGGTTTGGGGGATAAATCTCGCTGGGGTAAAGGCTACGGGCCAGAAGCTATTCGGACACTGGTGGAGTATCTTTTTTCCCAGCCAGGCTTCGCGCGCATTTACGCAGAAACAGCTAGAGCTAATCAACCTGCGCGGCGCGCATTTGCCAAAGCAGGCTTTAGCGAAGTTGGACAAATCTTCGATCCCCGTAGCTCAGGTGATCCCTGGGTACTTTTAGAAATTTGGAAGAAGAGGACATAAAGAGTGAATTCATCAAATGGAACCATCGATCCTGCTATTTTCAAAGCATACGATGTGCGCGGCATTTACGGACAAGACCTGACCGACGAGATAGCGTATCGCATCGGTCGAGCAGCAGCGCACTATTTACATGCGCCGGAAATTGCCGTGGGGCGAGATATGCGCCTCTCATCACCGCAGTTAGCCGCCGCGCTTATTCGAGGTATCACCGACCAGGGAGTGAATGCCATTGATCTCGGCATGACAACGACGGACGAATTATATTTTGCCGTGGGTAAATTCAACTATCCCGCGGGTGTCATGATTACCGCGTCGCACAACCCTGGAAAATATAACGGAATGAAGTTCTGTCGCGCTCAGGCATTTCCTATTAGCCTGGAATCAGGACTGGCAGATATACGTGACATAGCGATCAGCGGTAACTATGCCGAAACTGCGCACAAAGGGCAGGTCATTCAAAAGGACGTTCTCGATGATTACGTCCAGCACGCCCTTTCATTCATAGACGTAAGTAAAATCAGACCGCTCAAAGTTGTAATCGATGCAGGCAATGGCATGGCGGGTTTGATGATGCCACGTGTATTCTCGTTCCTACCCTGCGAACTGGTACCTCTTTATTTTGACCTGGATGGAAATTTCCCCAATCACCCTGCTAGCCCGATCGAGCCTGAGAATATGCAAGATCTGCAAAAGAAAGTACGCGAGGTAGGCGCTGACCTCGGTGCAGCTTTCGATGGCGATGCTGATCGTATGTTCCCTGTAGATGAGCACGGCGATATCGTAGATGGCTCGATGGTGACGGCGATTGTTTCAAATAGTCTGCTTCACAAATATCCAGGATCAACCATACTATATAATCTGATCGTTTCCAAAAGCGTGCCTGAGCTCATCAATACGTTAGGCGGCAAGCCCGTTCGCACTCGCGTTGGACATTCTTATATCAAAGCCGAGATGCGACAACTCAATGGCATCTTTGGCGGTGAACACTCCGGCCATTTCTATTTCCGCGATAACTGGTTCGCCGACTCAGGTCTGATTGCATTTTTGATTACACTCGAACTCGTTTCAATCGAAGGAAAACCGCTTTCTGAATTACTTAAGCCGCTCGACAAAGGTGTGCGCAGTGGTGAGATTAATAGCGTGGTTAGCGACGCGCAGGGCAAGCTACAAGCGCTAGAAGAAGTGTTTGGCAAGGATGCCCAGTCCGTCGATCACCTGGATGGTATAACAGTAGATTATGGGAGTTGGTGGTTCAATGTGCGCCCATCTAATACTGAGCCTCTACTGCGCTTAAATGTCGAAGCAAATAACCGAGCGTTGATGGAGGAGAAACGGGACGAATTGCTGGCATTTATACGAGGTTAGAACAATAAGGAGGAATATTATGGCTCAACCTCTGCCCTGGTGGTTACGCGCCATCTTTGTGCTGGTTGCAGCACAAGCACTGCTGCTCGTAGCCGCGCTCTTTCAACCCCCACTCATTAGCTTGCTTGTTCCCTGGCCAGCGTCTCCTTTGAACGCGCGCTTTATCGCAGCAATATATACAGCGCTGGGTCTTGGTGTGTTGTTGTGCAGCGTGGCACACAGTTTTCGCGAGGTGCGGATTGTGCTTTTTGGCATTGGTTTTGCCACAGGATTACTCTTTTTGCTAACACTTTACCGCATGATAGTCTATCCCGGTGAACTCACAAAGTTTCCACTTTTCTGGATGTTGTTCTATCTTATCGATCCATTGCTGGTGGCATTCAGCTTCTGGCGCCTGGGAGGACGTGATAAAGCGCCATCAGAACCAAATCAGCTCGCGTTGCTCTGGGTTATACAGGCTGTTATCCTTGGAGTCTTCGGATTACTATTGCTATTTTTTCCTGGCGTCGCGATTAACATCTGGCCCTGGGCAATGACCGTGCAGTTATCTCAATTGTATAGCGGTTTCTTCATATCGCTGTGTGTCGTCTCAGCGATGGCTGTGCGCGAACCCCGTTGGGAGGGTGTACGGTTGCTTGTGTTTATATTCGCAACGCTAGCGGTGCTGGTCTTGATCATCTCGCTGGTGCATATCAATCGATTCAAAAGTGACGCATCCACAGTAGTGTGGTTTGTTTTCTTTGCTGCCGAAGCGATAGTGTTTGGTGGTCTCCTGATAAGCCACCTGGTCAGACCCTCGCTGAAAGGGGCAATCTCATGAATGCGCAACCCGGACAACTCATCGCTCAACCTGGTCTGGCAACTCGAATTCTGTACATCTACCTCTGGCTTACGATGGGTCTGCTTTTTATCCAGGGAAGTGGCTCACTTTTACTAAGGCTACGACCAGACATCGAGTCTATTACTCCCGGTCTGCTGGCAACGATCATGAACGGCAATATACCTCACGCGATTCTGCATATCACCTGGGGTACAATTGGCCTTATCATCCTCATAACCCAGCGATCATATAGTGTCCGGCTTACCCTGGGCCTGATCTTCGGACTATTTTATACCTTGCTTGGCGTCCTGGGAATCCTTCTGACAAATCCATTCGACTTGCGACTGGGGTGGCAGGAGAACCTGTTTCATTTAACCGTAGGCCCATTGATGTTGATCCTCGTGTGGTTTTCATGGCGTTCAAAGGATGCAGTTAAAGGCGATAAAAGTAAAAGTCAACCGCTTCCTGATTAACGTTCTATATCTGGCCGTTCGTATTCATTCAGGTGAAATCAAGCTGATTTTCACCTGGTAGGAGAGTGTCATGTCATTATCGAGCCTTGATCAGACGGCTGCCCAACCCGATTATGCAGCTGTATATGCTGAATTGCGACGCACGGTCATAGCTGCCGGGCTGCTAGAGCGGAGATATGGCTACTACCTGATTCGCACATCCTTTTGCTTTCTGCTTTTCATATTCGGCGTTGCGCTGCCGTTCCTACTTCCAGCAACCTTTGGATGGTCAACGATTGCAAGCATTGTACTCGGTTTCGCAATGGTTCAGGTAGCCTTGATTGGGCATGATGCCGGTCACCTGGAGATATTCCGGAAAACATCGAAGAACTGGCTACTCGGACAGTTATGTTGGAGCATCTCAACGGGGATTAGCTTCTGGTATTGGAATGACCGGCATAACAGGCATCATGGGCACACAAATGACCTGGACGAGGACCCTGACATCCAGGGTGGTGGTCCCCTTGCTGTAGCCTTTACTGAGGAGGAGGCAGCGGCGCGTCATGGTTGGAGACGCGCTCTTTTAAAATATCAGGTTGTCTTAGCACTTTTGGGTCTATTGTTGTATACCTTCGCCTTCCGCGCAGAAGGCTGGCTTTTCACAATACGGAAATTAAAAAGCACACGGCGTCTGCTTGAGATTACGTTGCTCACCCTTAGCATAGCGTTGTGGCTCATGTTTATCATAGTACTTGGTTGGCGAGGATTTGGCATCTTCTTCGCAAGTAATGTTGTGGGAAGCGTCTACTTTGTCGCAACCATCGCCCCCAATCATAACGGGATGCCTGTTTGGGCCAGGGATGTAAAACTTTCATTTCTGGAGCGCCAGGTGTTAAGCTCGCGTGACCTCACTTCACATCCCGTGTGGGATTTTCTCTACGGTGGTCTGAATTATCAGATCGAACACCACCTATTTCCCACCATACCAAGAGTGAATCTCAAGCGCGCCCAGACTATCATTCAACCATTTTGCGAGGCGCACGGCCTTTCTTATCAAGTAACAGACCCATTGACCGCGTACTGGCAGGTGTATTCAGTATTACGCAGGGCCGGCATCGCTGCAATTGAAATATAAGTGAAACTTCTACACCGTCAATGTATCCGTTATAAGGAGGTGAAATAGTGTCTCGCGTAGTTATAACAGGAATGGGACTCCTTACACCGGTGGGCAACAATGTTTCAGCCACATGGGAGGCTCTGTGCCAGGGAAAATCTGGCGTAGGACCAATTACTTACTTTGATACCAGTCGGTTTCGAGTGCATTTCGGTGCAGAGATTAAAAATTTCGATCCTCTATTGTATATGGAGCGGAAAGAAATCCGCCGTACTGACCCTTTCGAACACTTCGCTATAGCTACAGCCAAACAGGCCATGGCCCAATCGGGTTTGCCGATCACCGAAGAAAATGCCGACGACATAGGCATTTATATCGGGAGTGGTATAGGTGGCTTATCAGCATTATTGGATGCAGCTAAAACCCTCCTTGAAAGAGGTCCCGAGCGGGTCAGCCCACACAGTATCAATATGATTAGTATCGAAAGCGCTCCCGGTCTTGTCTCGATCATGACCGGAGCAAGAGGCCCAAATTGGGCTGCCGTTTCTGCTTGTGCCACGAGTAGTAACACCATAGGTGAAGCCTGGGAAACGATTCGCAGAGGTGACGCCAGGGCCATGATTGCAGGTGGATCTGAAAAAGCTATTAACCCGCTTTCTTTGGCAGCTTTTGATAATATGCATGCGCTTTCACGTTCTAACAATGATCCTCAAGGGGCAAGTCGCCCTTTCGATGCCACAAGAGATGGTTTTGTGATGGGCGAAGGGTCTGGGATGCTCATCCTGGAGGATCTGGATTTTGCCAGGGCTCGGGGTGCAACCATCCTTGCTGAGATGGTGGGTTATGGTTCAACAGCAGATGCATATCATGTGACCGAGCCTCCACCAGGAGGAGCAGGTATAGCGAAGGCTATGCGTCGAGCACTGCAAAAAGCCGGGGTACGTCCTGATCAGGTCGACTATATTAATGCTCATGGCACATCGACACTTTATAACGACCGGACTGAGACAAATGCTATAAAGGACTGCTTCGGAGAACATGCTTACCGGATACCGATTAGTTCGACCAAGTCTATGATTGGACATACAATGGGGGCAGCGGGAGCTATCGAGGCAGTAGTCTCCATTATGAGCATTTTGACGGGTATAATAGCGCCAACGATCAATTTGCATCATCCTGATCCTGAATGTGACCTGGATTATGTACCTGATAGGGCGCGGGAGACAACAGTAAACGTCGCGATGTCAAACTCCATGGGTTTTAGTGGTCACAATGCCTGTCTGATTTTCAAACGTTTTCACGAGTAAAGTGAACAAGTAGGAGAGTAGTGAAGCTCAGCCATAAAGGAGGGCTTTATGAAAGAAAGTGTTGTACCTGGGACCTTAGTTACAAATTCAGGCGCATTACTAGATTCAATCAAGCGCCCACCTGTCAATGAGTACGCGGCGTTAAAACAACAGATAACAAAGCGGAGGTTGTTGGATAAACAGCCCCGATACTATACATACAAGATTCTTTTCACAATGGGCTTGCTGGCCGCGGGCGTCGCCTATCTCCTGGTTGTACACAACTTCTGGCTTCAGCTCTGCGATGCCGTCTACCTGGCCTTTGTCTTTGGTCAGATTGGTTTTCTTGGCCACGACACGGGTCATCGTCAAATTTTTCATGCTGCGTGGAAACATCACCTTTCATCTATGTTGCTGGGCAATGTGTTGATTGCCATGAGCTATAGTTGGTGGATTAGTAAACACAATCAACATCATGCTTATCCTAATCAATTCGATATGGACCCGGATATGGATATTCCCGCCATCTGTTTTTCGCAAGAAGAGGCTTTGAGCAAGCGAAAACTGAGACGTCTCCTCGCGTCGTATCAGGCCTATGCCTTCTTTCCTTTAATGTTGCTTGTAGGCATAGATTTTCAGCGGACAAGCATTTTCTATGTATTACGGAAGCAAGGGAAAGAGCGCCTGCTTGAGGTAGCGCTCCTGCTTGTTCACTATCTGCTCTATTTTGGTCTGATATTCTCTCAGATGACATTTTGGCAGGGAATAGTGTTCACATTTGTTAACCAGGCGCTTTTTGGCCTCTATATTGGATCAATCTTTGCGCCTAATCACAAAGGCATGCCCATGCTGGAAAAGAGCAGCAAAATGGACTTCCTGCAGCGGCAAGTGCTGACCGCTCGCAATGTCTCGTCTAGCCCTTTCAATGACTTTTGGTACGGCGGGTTGAATTACCAGATCGAACACCACCTTTTCCCGAGTATGCCACGCAATAACTTGAAGGAAGCGCAGAAAGTTATCAAGTTGTTCTGCCAGGAGCATGCTATTACCTATCACGAGACAGGGATGGTCCAGTCATACAAAGAAATTTTGCAGTTTCTGCATGAAATTGGCGCACCTTTGCGGCAATATTCAGAAGTTATGTAACAGGAAGCTGGCTCAATATGATTGCGCAGGCCTAAGATTCAGTATTATCTTTTCTGAAATACCATCCTTTGATGATCCATGATATCTCTTTTGAAACATTCATTGTTATAGGTATGGCGTATCGCTTCTATTTTGTAGCGAAAATCTTGGTCTGTAAGATAAAGTAGGAGCAGCTTGAGGGAGGCAAATAGCTTTGGAAAGCTAAAATTCCAAAGCTTGCCCCATTGTTCCATCGTTTCAATGTAATCCAGTCGACCGTTGTTGCGAGAAATTTGCTCAAAGTAAGGTTCTGCCGCTCTCACAATTTGTTCTTCCCCGGCAGGTGGCCACGAACCCGGGTAAAATTTTCCTAAGACGGCCAATATGTATTCGTTCGAACCCTTTTCGGCTTGTAAAGAAATACGCTGATACTCAGGCGCATTTTTCCCCCACATCATGGTTTGTAAATAGAGCTTTCCACCAACTGGAAGCAGTTCGTGACAGAGACGAAAGAACTGCCCATAGACATGATCCTGTTGCCCTGCTAAATACTCCTCGATTGAACAAAAATGTTCAAAGGCCCCTACGCTGACAATGCCATCAAATGTGCCAAAAGTGTCAACGCTCAGCTCTCTCCAATTCAAGAGATAAGCTTCAAGGCCGCTACTTTTACATGTCTCTACTTGTTTCGGAGACAAGGTCAATCCAATAGCCTTTCCCCCTCTTTCCTGCACAGCTTTGAGTATCGGTCCCCACCCACAGCCGATGTCAAGCACTTTTGAACCTGCCTTGAAATTAAGACTTTGGAGAATATAGTTGTGTTTATCGTCCTGGGCCTGTTCCAGAGTCTTAGAGAAATCGCCGTTATAGAGGGCGCAGGTGATATCGCCATGGTCACCGAAGCTTAAACGGAATATCTCATCCATATAGTCATAGGTGGCTTCAATGTCTTGTTGAGTGGCCATAGATATCCCCTTTCACCTGTCTTGCTTACTTTGCAAGCGTCAAAACGCTTCCTCTTCCTCGTGGAGGGACTATGAAATCTGCTATGCCTTAGATGAAAGTATACACTATCAGGGATTAAACGTATCTACTACTGCCAGTCACAGGTTTACGTGATAGGGATTCTGTCCCCGCACTACCTGTAGTAAAAAAGCAAAGTCCAGCGACTTCAAGCCCGCTGGTCCTTTATAGACGACTCGACCCGCGACATCATGAGCGCCAGCCTTAAAATCATGGGGCAAAGTATTATCAATCGGCGGTGTGTTATACCCGTTAATGATGAGGCGAATATAATCAAAACCGAAGCCTGGGGAGACCGTCACTCCGTTGCTGTTGTCAACTGTAAAATTGAGCACGTAGAACTGTTGCCCTATTGTAGCCTGGGTACCTCGATACGCATAGAGAACATTCACACTTGTGAGGTGATAGACAAGAGTATTGCCTGAGAAGTTATACCAGATGGTCAATGTTTGGGAATATGTCTTCTCAGCAAAATGGTTGGGATCGAAAGAACCACTGAAAGGGATGATAAGAGGTGTTTCACCAAGCAACAGGGAACCCAATTGCAGTCTCAAAGTGGAGAGTTGTACTCCATTGGTTAAAGGGAAATCGATCCATCCGACTTCGTTAGCGCCCGGCTTAGGACCAGTAGAAAGATGTACATTGGTTGGCGCAATTGGTTTCACACCAGGTACAAGCAAACGGGCCACATCATAATAGATCACGGAGACCTGGTCGGTGGACTTATTCGTGA
>WNFX01006821.1_pt1 | contig 10807 bp, 10 predicted proteins | sample 5400111 | NCBI WGS metagenome assembly WNFX01 (sample SAMN13153363, study PRJNA577476) | soil metagenome | isolation source: 40 cm soil or saprolite under grassland replicate 1 | place: USA:California | collected 2016-06-15
TATTGGGACCGGCATTTTTGTGTTGGTCGGCACGGCGGCGGTCGGCGCGGGGGACCGCCCGGGCGCGGGTCCGGGACTCGTTCTGTCCTTCATCATCTCAGGCGTCGCGTGTGTGCTGGCCGCGCTGTGCTATGCCGAGTTCGCCTCTATGATCCCCGTGGCCGGCTCCGCGTACACCTACTCTTATGCGAGCCTCGGGGAATTCCTCGCATGGATCACCGGCTGGAACCTCGTATTGGAATACGGCGTGGCCTGCGTCGCCGTCTCGATCGGGTGGTCCGGCTACCTGGTCAGTATTCTCGACAGAGTGGGCATTCACCTGCCGATGGCGCTCATCAATACGCCATTCGAGGGCGGCATCATCAATCTGCCGGCTGCTCTGATTGTGCTCGCGCTGACGGTCTTGTTGGTCATCGGCATCAAAGAAAGCGCCCGCGTGACCAGCATCATCGTCGCGATTAAGATCGCCGTGGTGCTGTTCTTCATTGCCGTCGGAGCGTTTGCCGTCAATCCCGCCAATTGGTCGCCGTTCATGCCGAACGGCTTTGCGGGGGTGGGCTCTGCCGCTGCCATCATTTTCTTTGCCTACATCGGCTTCGATGCGGTCTCCACAACGGCTGAGGAAGCCCGCAATCCGCAACGGGACGTCCCGATCGGGCTCATGGCCTCGTTGGGTATTTGTACCATTCTGTACGTGGTTGTGGCGGCCGTCCTGACCGGGATGGTTCCCTACACACAAATTCACGTCAAGGCGCCGGTTGCGGAGGCGTTGAATACGGTGGGCATCCGATGGGGCGGCGCGTTAGTGGCGACGGGGGCGGTCGCAGGGATCACGAGCGTGCTCATCGTAATGCTCCTTGGGCAGATCCGCGTCTTCTATGCGATGTCCCGGGATGGCTTGCTCTGGCCCTGGCTGTCGGTGGTCCATCCAAGGTTCGGAACGCCGCATCACGCGACTGCGGTGACGGGAATCTCAGTCGCGATCCTTGCGGCGTTTGTGCCGATCGGTGAGGCGGCGAATCTCACGAACATCGGCACTCTCTTTGCCTTCACCTTAGTCTGCGGGGCTATCATAGTCTTGCGCCGGACCAACCCCGGCCAGCGCCGGCCTTTCCGAACGCCTTTTGTTCCCGTGGTTCCGATTTTGGGAATGCTGGCCTGCCTCGGCCTCATGCTGTTTCTGCCGGCCATGACCTGGTGGCGTTTTGTGATATGGTCTCTGCTCGGAGTTGCGATCTACGGGGTGTACGGTCTGAGTCACAGCAAGTTACGGAAGCCTGAGACCCCCCCGGGGGTGCCTACTTGCAATACTAGGTGAAAGAACTTATGTTAATCGTTTCTGCATCATATAGTACTCAAAGCAAATGCCTCGCAGCAGCGAAAGGAACGCGATGGTGACGAAAATCGATCGATTGGTGCTCATTTCGATAATTGCAGTCACGCTCGTGGGGGCCGGAGTGTTCGTCCCGACCGTCAAGGCCCAGGCTCCTCAGCCTCTGGAAGAAGTGGTCGTCACAGATACCAAGCTCAAGCTCGAAGAGACGGAGACGGAAGATTACGATCCCTGGGAGCCGTTCAACGAGAAGATGTTTAACTTTAACTACAAACTGGACCGCTACGTGATCAAACCTGTGGCGAAGGTCTATAACGAGATCGTGCTGGACGGGGAAAAGCAGGCCATCGCGAACTTACTCGATAACATTCGCGTGCCGAAGCGCTTCGTGAATAGCCTGCTGCAGGGGAAGTTCAAGGGCGCCGGACGAGAAATCGCGCGTTTTGTCATTAACTCCACGCTCGGCGTCGGGGGCATGGCCGATGTGGCGAAATATCAGTTCCATCTCGAAAAAAGTGATGAAGACACGGGCCAGACTTTCGGCTACTACGGTGCAGGCCCCGGGCCGTATCTAGTCCTGCCGTTTTTGCCGCCGATGGACGTACGCGACGGGATCGGCTACGTGGTCGACCTCGCCCTGGACCCACTCACCTATGTGTTGCCAGCGGGCCCTTCAGTCGGACGGTATACGGAAGATATGGTCAACAATCGAGCGCAGAATCTCGATACGTATCAATCGGTCGAAGAATCCACCCTCGATCTCTATAGCGCGGTCCGCAATGGGTATTTAACGAAGCGCAAGCAACAGATCGCGGAGTAGCGCGTCCTTATAACTGAAACCAAGCGGCGATCTGCCTGATAATGGGTCGGCGTGATGGCTGTCCGTTTGCCACTGGCTTAATAGGATCGCTCACGCTTCGATATTGTAATCGTGCCTACAGGTTCCGGTAACCCTCGGTCGGCCCAAACAGCGCCTCCTTACGACATGACCGGAAACCGCTATAACAAGTCTTATAGCCACGCGGATACCGGCCGATAAGAACCCTGATTGTCTGATTCAAACCAAGAAAAGAGGATCTATGTTGAACCGACCCAGTTCTCTGGCGCTTGCAATCATCATGTCTTTTGGCACCCTTGGCGTGGCACCATTGACCACGAGTACCAACAACGTGCAACCGCTCGAAGAAATAGTTGTCCGCGATACGATGCTTCACCTCGAGATGACCGACACGGAAGAGTACGATCCCTGGGAGCCCTTTAACGAGAAGGTGTTCAACTTTAACTATAAGGTCGATCGCTTTGTGCTCAAACCGGTGGCGAAGGTTTATAACGAGATCGTGCTGGACGGGGAGAAGCAGGCAATCCATAACGCGTATGACAACGTCGCCATGCCGAAACGCTTCATCAATAGCCTGGTCCAAGGCAAGTTTAAAGGCGCCGGGCTGGAACTCTCGCGGTTCGTCATCAACTCAACGCTGGGGGTAGGTGGACTCGCCGATGTGGCGAAGTATCAGTTCCACATCGAGAAGAGCGATGAAAATGCCGCTCAGACGCTTGGCCATTATGGCGTTGGTCCGGGCCCCTATCTGGTCCTCCCATTCATGTCGCCTCTGACGGTCCGGGATGCGGTGGGATACGTCTTCGATGTGGCCCTGGATCCGATCAGCTATGTGTTGCCGCTGGTCGGAAACTTTGGAAAGACAACGGAGGGTCTCGTCAACAACCGCGCGGTCAACATCGACAAGTACCAGAGCGCGGAAGAAGGGATTCTTGACCTTTACAGCGCCGTTCGCAACGACTACCTGACGGGCGTCAACAACCGCTCCCCTAACCGTCTTCCCTCTTCTCGGGCCGCTGCCAAGTAAAACGTCTTCTGGCAAGCGTGTCATAGTGTCTTATTGCCCAGTGCTTGGAACTGTCGGTATAGGCTGGCGGCGCCCCAAGCAAGGCTAAGCAGCATCAACACAATCCCCAGTTGCTGAACGATATGGGCAAGGCGGTGATCGTAGGGGAGCCATCCCAGGCTGCCAAGAATTTGTTCCCAGTCGTGATAGTCCTCGACATCCTTGCCGGTGACGCCTCCCACGAGCATCAGCTCGCCTGCACGTGCATCGTTTACGTACGGCGCGATATCCATCAGATTCTCCGCAACCCACCACAGACCGACCGCGGCTCCGAACGCATCCCGGGTTTGGACCAGCAGTACATAGGTGCAGATCGCAGGAATCAACAACTGTCCAATTGTGCCTCCAAGAACGGTTAGAAAGCGTCCCAAGGGACGGAACACCAGGTGCCCGGCCTCATGAAACGGCAGATTGATATTGTGCATGAACGACTCGCCCGCGTAATTGGTTTCGAGCGGCGCCGCAATAAAGTGCCAGCCCCAGACAAGCAGAACGACATACGCCAGGAAACGCCCTGCAAGATAAAGATGAGGGATGTCACTCTCGCGAGGGAGGAAGAGCTCGATCGTGGACTCCCACAACGTCGGGTTTTCCGCTTCGTCGAAGACAATTCCGCATCGTCCGCATTCGGCGGTGTCCGCAGGTTGCTCAGCATGACAGTTGGGACAGACCATAGGCACAAGCTTTTTATAGAATCAGCATGGCATCGCCGTAGCTGTAGAACCGGTAGCGCATCGCGGCGGCTAGTCGATAGACTTCCAGCATTCGTTCGCGTCCTGCGAGGGCGCAGACCAGCATGAATAGGGTGCTCTTCGGCAAGTGGAAATTCGTGAGCATCGCGTCCACGATTTTGAAATCGTAGCCCGGATAAAGAAACAGATTCGTCTCGCCTGCTCCTGCTCTCAACGGGAGACCTTTCGCTGCCGCAGTCTCCAGCACTCGAACGGCCGTGCTGCCGACCGCGATGACCCGTCCGCCGCGCTCTTGGGTCTCTCGGATTGACGTCACGGTGTCTTCAGGCAGCTCGTACCATTCCGGGTCCATACTGTGTTCACGAATATCGGAGGTTGTGACCGGCTTGAAGGTGCCCGGTCCCACATGCAGGGTGACCATTCCCAGACGCACTCCTGCGGCCCTCAAATTCTTGAGAAGTTCCTGGGTGAAATGCAGCCCCGCTGTGGGGGCGGCGACAGCTCCCGGATGCCGAGCGAAGATGGTTTGATAGCGGTCGCGGTCCCTGTCTGTTGGAACTCGATGAATGTATGGGGGCAACGGAACGACGCCTGCTTTCTCGGCATAAGCCAGTACATCCAGGTGCGCGGGGAAGGTAACCGTTGATCTGCCGGCTTCAGAGGCGACGACCTTCACGAGAAGGTCCTGGGGCAACTCCAATTGCTGTCCGGGCCGAACCTTCCCGCGGATCACCACCTCCCACGTGTTCCCTCCCTTGTGGGGCCTAACCAGGAGCAGTTCTATTTTTCCTCCGCTCGGCCGTTTCGTGCCGAAGAGACGAGCGGGGAACACCTGCGTGTCATTGAGAATGAGCAGATCGCCTGGAGCCAGCAGCTTGGGCAGCGCGTAGATGCGCTCATGAGTAGTGGCCCCGGTTTGCCGCTCGATCACCAACAGCCGGGCATGGTCGCGAGGTTCGAACGGTTGCTGGGCGATCAGTGATTCGTCCAGCGGATAGTCAAAGTCATCAAGCCGCATCAACGGGGAAGGCTGGTCAGGGTCCGGATTTCGGTTCCAGGATAATAATAGTGAAGGATAGTTTCGGCGCTGTAGCCTCGCTCAGCGAGTTCTTTGGCGCCCCATTGGCACAGACCAACTCCATGGCCGGCGCCCCGCCCGGTGAACTGGATCCGCAGTCCAGTCAACTCGAAATCGAACATGGTGCTCGCCAGGGTGACGTAACCGACGGTGCGGCGGAGATCTTCTCCCCGGAGAAAGAGCTCCCCATCCGAGTGCAGGATGCGTATCTGAGCGACTCGGCCCGACCGGGTATAGGACATGGGGTCAATGCTGGCGATGACCCCGACCGGAAAACCTTCTTCGCGCAAGCGCCCCTCCAACAGCGAAAGCAAGACATCCGTACGCCACTGATAGTGGGGTGAGTTCATGTCGAACGGGCACTCGACACCTTTGAGATAAGGGACGTCCATCGACCAGACATATATCGCGTCTTCGGTCGGGCCGGCAGCGGTGGAGTGGTAGGCGGCGAATATCGGCAGCTCCCCATAGGTCACAATGAGGTTGCGCGTTTGCTCGACAGCCCGGAGCACGGCGGCGTTGCTGCTGCGACCCTGATAGACCTGATCCTTGGTCGAGGACAGGATGTCGAAGTCCTTTTTTCCGACCTGGCGCATCTGATAGAGGGCGTAGGTCCTCGCGGCAATTGCCTGGACCTTGAGCGCTTCGGGGTGCCAGCCCGGATTCATCTCCGCGGGCACGACACCTTTGACGTAATCCTCCAGATCCAGTTCATTGACAACCAACATCCCATTGTTCTGGCGCTTCACAATCACTCTCCCCGGCAGAGTGACGCCGTTCAGGACCACTTCCCCGTTGCGGCCTCGCAACTCAGCCCGGTCAGACCGGACTTGGCGGCCGTCGATCATCAAGCCGCTGCTGTTCGCACTCACAGAGATTCTAACGGAGCGGCCGTCGGCCAATTTCTCATCGCCGTTGCTCGTGATGAGAAGGCCATGCAAGGACGTGAGTGTGATGGACTCAGCCTGCTGTTGGAGGGCGACGCGGATCGTCTCGGCGGAAACGACAGGAATGGAAGCGATCCATACCAGGACGACAGCAAGAACGCCGATCCAGGGGGAGAGGCTAGCTTTCCCTCTTAGTAACGAACAAAACGCCTGGCCGTTCAGCTCGGCAGAAAAGTTACCTGTCCCAGTTTCTTGCATGTCCATTCTTAACTCATTATCGGCGGAAGAAGAGCCACAGCATAAGGCTAAGGATGATGCTGATCAGGAGACTCGTGCTCAGCGGCAAGTAGAATGAAAAATTGTCGCGCTTGATGAAGATGTCGCCGGGAAGCCGGCCGAGAACGCCGATGCCCGGCAGCCGGCCGCCGAAGACCAGGAGCGCACCGATCAGAAGGAGTAGCCCGCCGAGTCCCAGGAGGAGTTTGCCGAGGCCGCTCAGATCCATGATACCTTCTATTACTGAGCCGCGGCAATCAGCGCCTCAGCGATCTGAACGGCGTTCAGCGCCGCGCCCTTCCTCAGATTATCGGCGACAATCCAGAGATTCAGACCGTTGGGGATGGATTCATCTTCGCGGATGCGTCCAACATAGACGTCATCCTTGCCGGCGACGTCGATGGGTGTCGGATAGATCTTGTGGGCTGGATCGTCATACACCATCACCCCTGGCGCCTCGGCGAGCAGGGCGCGAGCTTCGTTCGCAGACAGCTTCATCTGGGTCTCAATGTTGACGGATTCGGAATGGCCGACGTACACCGGCACTCGAACTGTCGTCGCCGTTACCTGGATCGAATCATCGCCCATGATCTTTCGCGTTTCATCTAGCATCTTCATTTCTTCCTTGGTGTAACCCGTGGGAAGAAAGTCATCAATGTGCGGCAGGCAGTTAAACGCGATCTGATGCGGATAGATGGACGGCGTCACCTCTTTAAAGGACAGCAGATCGCGGGACTCCTCCAACAATTCATCCATGGCTTCTTTTCCTGTCCCGGACACCGATTGAAATGTGGTGACGACGACGCGCTTGATGCGGGCCACTTTGTGCAACGGCTGCAGAACGACCACCATTTGAATCGTCGAGCAGTTCGGATTTGCGATGAGACCCTCGTGCCGGGCCAGATCCCCCTTGTTCACTTCGGGAACGACCAGGGGAACCTTCGGGTCCATCCGCCACGCGGCGCTGTTGTCGATTACGATGGCCCCGGCCTGCACCGCAAGCGGCGCAAATTTCCGGCTTATATCCGCGCCCGCTGAAAACAACGCCAGATCGACCCCGGCAAACGATTGCGCGGTGAGTTCGTGCAGAAGCACGTCGTGATCCCGAAAGGCAAGGCATGTCCCTGCGGAACGCGCAGACACGAGCGGGCGAAGTTCACCAACCGGAAATTTCCGCTCCTCGAGGATCTCGATCATCTCGGTGCCGACGGCCCCCGAGGCGCCGACCACCGCCACGACATAGGAAGCTTTGCGTTGCATTGGGTTCATAATAGCAGTCTGGCCGGTGAGAAATAAAGATTCAGGAGCTACTGTCCAGCCTTGCGTGTCCCGATTGGCTTACTGGCTGAGTCCTGCCTGGCGGAGAAAATCCTGAGCGACCTCGCGCAGCGGCCGGTGTTGCCCGTCGATCTGGTAGTTCAGCTTTTGCATGGCCGCATCAGTAAACTTTCCCGAAAGTTCCGCCAGCGCGTTGCGTAGTGAGGGGTGCGCCGCGAGACTGTCGCGCCTGACTGCGATTGCCGCTTCATAGGGCGGGAAATAGTGCCGGTCGTCCTGAAGAACCGTTACATCCAGGGTCGAAAGTAATCCATCAGTCGCATTGCCTGCGGCCATGTCCACCTGCCCCTGCTCCAGCGCCTTATAAATGAGGCCGAGATCCATGGTGCGGACGGGTCCCTTGAGCGGCAAGGCATAGGTCTTCAGCAGGCCGCTCAGACCATCCGGGCGCTGCTGAAATTCGTAGCCGACGGCGAGCCTCCATCCCGGCACGTACTTCGCGGCATCGCTCAAGGTGTTTATCCGGCGTCGGCGCGCATCCTCTCTGCGGATGACCAGGGCGAAAGTATTATTAAACCCCAGCGGTGTCATCCAGTCGATTTCAAAGCGGCGAAGATATTCAGATTTGACCTGCTCAAATACATGGCTCGGATCGGAGGAGGGCGGGAGCTTCAAAATTGAAGTCAGCGCAGTACCAGTGTATTCCGGGTACAGGTCGATGTCTCCATGGACGAGGGCCTGGTGAGCCAATAGGGTGCCGCCTAAATTGAGCCTGCGCGCGACTTTGCTCTGCAGCCGGTGCTCCAGATGTTGCGCGATAATCTCCCCGAGAATGACCTGCTCGGTAAAATTCTTCGAGCCCACCACGATCGGCTGCTCCTTGGAGCAGCCGGCGCTCCAGCCCGTGACACACGCGAGTAGGCCCGCGGTGATCAGGCGGCAGAGAATTTGTGCTCGACCCATCCAAGTCCTCCATCGGCGAGAAGGGCGATGGCTGCTGCCGGAATGGCGCCCGCGAGAATCAGCGTGGTGTCCACGGACGCCAGTCCCCGGAAAATGAAGACGCCCAGCCCGCCGCCCCCGATGGCCGCGGCGATCGTGGCGGTGCCGATCGTGGTGACCGTTGCTACGCGCACACCGGCCAGGATGGTCCTGGCGGCCAAGGGGAGCTCTACCTGCCACAATAGCTGCCGCCCGTTCATTCCCATCGCGACGGCTGACTCCCGTACAGCAGGATCCACTCCGAGAATGCCGGCGAGTGTGTTGCGCAGGACCGGCAAGATCGCGTACAGCACCAGGGCCAGGATCGCGGTATGCTTGCCGATGCCCCCGATGAACGGGATCGGAATCAAAAAACCAAATAGCGCCAGGCTTGGCACTGTTTGCATCACATTGGCGAAGCCCAGGACCCAGCCCCGCCAGGAAGGCCTCCGGGTGAGTAGGATGCCGCCGCCGATTCCCACGCCGCCGGCAATCATCATGGCGACAAAGACGAGCCACAAATGTTCAAGAGTCAAATCGAGGATTTCGCGCGCGAGGCCTTCCACTTAGACTTCGTTTTTCACGTCAAGGCATGCCAGGAACGCCCGAGCCTCCGGCGTCGCGGCATGCAGAAAGTCCGCCGGTGTCGTGAGCGTATCCAGCCGCCCGTTATGCAGCAGCCCGATGCGGCTGCCGAGGATGAGGGCTTCCCGCACGTCGTGCGTCACAAAGAGGGCTGTTTTGCTGAACTGCCGGCGGAGCACGAGAAATTGGCGTTGGAGCTCCAGGCGCGTGACCGGATCGAGCGCGCCGAACGGCTCATCAAACAGCAAGAGCGGCGGGTCTGCGGCCAGGGCGCGGGCGACACCCACCCGCTGGCGTTGCCCGCCGGACAGCTCCCGGGGATAGCGCCCGGCGTACTGTTCGGGAGGAAGGCCGACTTGCGCGAGTAGAGCGGAGGCACGCTCGCGGACGGCTGAACGCTCCCAGCCTTCGAGGCGCGGCACTAACCCGACGTTGTCGGCGATCGTGAAGTGAGGAAAGAGACCGACGTCCTGGATCACATAACCGATGTGCCGCCTCAAGCGAATAGGGTCCCAGTCGATGGTTGGAATTCCATCCACCAGGACCTTCCCACTGCTGGGGCGCAGCAGATCGTTGACCATTTTCAAGGCAGTGGTTTTACCGGAGCCGCTGCGGCCCAGCAAGACCAGCGTCTCGCCGGCGTGCAACTCGAAACTCAGCCCGTCGAGGAGTGTTCTATTCCCAATGCGATAGGAGACGTTCTGAAAGGAGACAATCGCGTTCACGCGCGCGGAGGCAGCCCGTTCGCAGCGAGGCACAGATTTTCAGCGAATGCCCATTCCCCATCCACCCATTGCGCTTCGCAGATAAACCCCGCGCGCTGCGCCATTCCGGGAATCTCATCGGCGCGGAATTTATGGCAGGCCTCGGTCCAAATCGTCTCTCCCGGCTCAAGAGTACAGGAAAATTCCGCGGCGGCGATCGAGATGGTCTGTCGGCGCTTCGACCGCAGATGCATTTCGACGCGGCGTTGTCCCTCGTTGTAGCGCGCCTCATGCTCGAAGTTCTCGAGAAGGAAGTCGCCGCCCAGTTCACGATTTATTCTGGCGAGGAGATTGAGATTGAAGGCGCGAGTGACGCCGGCAGGATCGTCGTAGGCGCGCAGCATTGTGCGAACATCCTTCTCCAAATCCGTTCCGAGCAGGATCGCATCGCCGGGCCATAGGCGTTCACGAATCTGCCGAAGGAACTCCTCGGCCGCGGCGCGCTCGAAGTTTCCGATTGTGCTGCCGAGAAACAGGACTAGCAATGTCTGCCCTGCGCGCCGCAGGCGAGCCGCATCGGCAAGGCCGTCCAGATAGGGCTTCTCGAGGCCGACGATGCTGACCGTGCCCAGTCCGGCAAGTTCCTGCCGGCACTTCAGAAGCGCAGCTGCGGAAATGTCGATCGGGAAGTAGCTCACCGGCTCGCGGCGCGCCAAGGCCTCTAAGATCCACCGGGTCTTTTTTCCGGTGCCGCTTCCGAGTTCCGCAACCGCCACGGGCGGGGCCAGGCGCTCGAGAATGTCAGCCGCGTAGCGCCGCATCAGGCGCTCATCGGCGCGTGTGAGGCCGTATTCGGGAAGCAGCGTAATGACCTCGAACAGAGCGGTGCCGATATCATCGTAGAGGTAGATGGAAGGGAGCTCGCGCTGGCCTGATTTGCTGAGCCCCGCTCGCACATCCGACGCGAAACTGGGGAGGGTAGGCGAGGTCGAGGGAACCGACATCTCAGTTCTCGACGCATCGAAAACCGGCATGGAGATACCGGTAGTTGGGGCGAAACCAGTTTCGAAATGAGCGGCGGAGCAAGCG
>WNFX01006823.1_pt1 | contig 10805 bp, 11 predicted proteins | sample 5400111 | NCBI WGS metagenome assembly WNFX01 (sample SAMN13153363, study PRJNA577476) | soil metagenome | isolation source: 40 cm soil or saprolite under grassland replicate 1 | place: USA:California | collected 2016-06-15
CCACCCCGCTTTGTCCCTTCTTCTACAATGGCATCAAGATAGGCCGCATCGTCAACCGCGGGATCAATCACCGTTGCTCCTTGGACACCGCTTCCCAGTACAATGGTATTGGTACCCGGCCCGGACATGATCGAAGGATTGGGGGCCAGGATAATCGTATATGGCGTTTGCATTGCAATCTCCTACATTTTAGTCATATGTCCGGGCACATCCCATGGGTTGCCAGCGTCCTCGGGCAGGTAGACACGGGTTACACCATTCTCCCGCACTAAGACCGGCATATGTGTAACAACATGCCGCGTAGTAGTAGACTCAAGGGCCTCTTTTACGCTGCCGAAAGTCGCCAGGTCGCGCAGCTGGCGAATGGTGGCAAAGACGAGGGGAAATGTTCCCTGCTCGGAGCGTTCCAACGCCCCGGCAGGTGTAATCCACACACCTTCGCTTGTCTCCAACCTGTCATGCGCGGCCTCTTGTTCTGCCGGCGCGGTCGTAATAAAGAAGTGGGTGTCAAAACGTTTCGGCATCCCCTCGGGCGTAATCCAGTGGGCGAAGTAGCCCAGGTGGTCGGTGGCCAGCCTGAGATTTTCAACCTGGGCCAGCTCAACCAATGAACCTCTGCGCTGGTGAAAAGCCTGCCGATAGGCAGCAAAACGAGGCACGTCCTCCTCGTTAATCGCCAGCATTTCTCCCGTACGATAGGCAAGCAGGACGCCAGCTTCCTCGAAAAGTTCACGAATGGCGGCAGCTCTGACCCCGCTGCCCAGTACGGTACGACTTTCGGGATCTGCTGGCGCTGCTGTGACTGGTGCGACAGGGGTACACACATCCTTCGCCAGCTCAGCCGCCTGGTCATCGGCCGAGACCGAGCCACCCGGAAAGACGTAGACATCCGGCATAAAATCGCTTTGGATGACCCGCCGCACCATGAATACTTCTATTCCTTGCCCTGAAGGCACATCTTGCCTGCCGTCAAGGGGAGCAGGACGTAACAGCATGATTGCTGAGGACATGCGAGGCTGAACTACTGTGGGTGTCGCTTCCATACTATTTTCTCCATTCTTCCAGAAACAGGCTATGTACTTCTCTATAGTATCACGTCTGGTTGACTTCTTTGCGCTTGCCTTCGTCGTATGATACAGTGAAGTAACTATTCAGAACCTCTCGCCGCCTGCGGCGGCTTGTTCTGTTTGTTGGTTGCGAGTTGTGCAGCCGCAGGCTGCACAACTCGCAACCAACAAACAATGTGTGCGAATTCACGCAGAAAAGAGCCTTTAGATACATGTCCATTAGCAACGAAGAACAGCTATCACATACTACTTCACTACTACGTGTCGGGCTCATCGGAAATCCCGTCGCGCACTCCTATTCGCCTCGTTTTCAACAGGCTGCCTTTGATGCCCTTGGTATTCCTGCGCGCTACGAGCTCTGGCAAACGCCTGCAAGCGAACTACCTGCCCGCGTTGCTTCTCTACGTGCGTCGGGGTGCCTGGGTGCCAATATTTCCATCCCCTATAAAGAGGTCGTGCTTCCCTTATTGGATGTAGTTGACTCCCTGGCGGCACGCATCGGGGCCGTCAATACAATCGTTCATCGCAATGGGTATCTCTACGGCTATAATACCGATGCTGCTGGTTTATTGCGTGCGCTGGTAGAGCAGGGAGTTGGAAGGCAACTTGAGAACGCTGGCGTTTCACTTAAAGGCTATACCGCTGTGCTCCTTGGCGCGGGAGGAGCAGCACGCGGTGCGGCTTTTGCGCTTGCCTCTGCATCGATTGATGGTCTTATTATCGTCAATCGCAACCTGGAACGCGCTCAACAACTCGCCGCCGAGGTCCAGCAGGACAGTGCTTGCCAGGTTTTTAGCTTGAGCAATCCAGACTTTTTAATTCCCCGCTCTACATCGCTCATCATCAATGCAACCCCGGTAGGGATGCACGTTAGCAACAGCCAAGCGGGGTCCAGGGGCGCCGCCCCTGGCGGGGTTGCAGGGGTGTCCCCTGATTTCCCTCCTCCACTCGCCCCCGGAGGGGGGGTACCAAAAAACCTATACTTGGAAGGACAGGCGGCAGAGGAAGGACAAGTAGGGGAAGGAAGCCAGGGGGAAACAGAAGATGTCAGCCCGCTGCCGGCGGAAGTATTGGCCCGTTTTGATGCCGGTACATTTGTCCTGGATATGATTTATAATCCTGTACAGACACAATTACTCCGTCAAGCTCGTAATTTGGGCCTACGCGCTGCCAATGGACTGTCTATGCTCCTGCACCAGGGAGCATTGGCTTTTACTTTGTGGACAGGCCAACCTGCGCCACTTGAGATAATGCGTTCAACACTGCTGTAAAGGAGATAGTTATGAAGTTTGTCAGCTTTTCTACCACCGATATTCCCAGGCCACACCTCGGAATGATACAGGATAGCGAGGTTCTGGACGTTGACCTGGCTGCCCATGCCCTTACGATCATAGGGCCAGATCAGATGCTTGACCTTATTGAAGACTACGAAAAAGGGAAGCTGGTTTTACAAGCTATCCTGGACAAAGCTGCGGGACGACGTTTTAGTGAGGTCAAGACGTTTGCTTCGATTGGTGCAGTACACGATGTATCCGAGGTGCAACTTGCCGCGCCCATTCCCCGGCCACGTAAAAATATTGTTTGCCTGGGCCTCAATTATGCTGACCATGCCAGGGAGTCGGACGAAGCCAGCGGGCGATCTACTACGACCCTGGAAGCTCCTATTTTTTTCACTAAGGCGCCTACCACCGTGAATGGCCCCTACGGCGATATCGTTATTGATCCAACCGTCTCCGAACAGGTCGACTGGGAGGCTGAACTGGCGGTAATTATTGGCAAGAAAGGCAAAAACATTCGCGAGGAGGATGCGCTTGAATATGTCTTTGGCTACACCGTGCTTAACGATGTTACGGCTCGCGACTTACAAAGCCGGCACAAACAGTTTTTTAAGGGGAAGAGTATTGACGGCTACTGCCCCATGGGTCCATGGATTATTACTGCTGATGAGATTGCCGACCCGCAACAGCTGCCAATACGCTTGCGCGTGAACGGTGTTACCAAGCAGGACTCGAATACAGGCATGATGATCTACCCTGTCCGGCAGATCATTGCCATTCTCTCTAGAGGCCTGACGTTAGAGCCGGGTGATATCATCGCTACTGGTACACCCAGTGGTGTCGGTTTCGCACGCAAACCGCCCGAATTTCTCAAGGCAGGAGACATCATGGAGACGGAGATCGAGGGCATTGGAACGATGAGGAATACAGTAATCAAAGAATAAGCAAACAGGCAAGGGCCACACTGCGTGCGGCCCTTGCCTGTTTGCTTATTCTTTTATACCCTTACCTCTTCGCGTATCCACGCGGGCATATTCCCCCAGAGGTTGAGCGCCCTGGAACGTGTATGCCAGAGGCGGGGCGGGGATGTTACATCGTGATCGTAGTATTGTTGGAGTTCGCCAGAAAGCTCTATATGTATACCTTCGGCATCGGCCATACGCAAGAAAAGATCATTGCCGGCCCCATGCCGACCAGGTCCCCACAAAACAGAGGTCTGGCAGCGACTCAGATAGTCGGCCCACTTCAACAACTCCTGCCCATCAGTGATGCTATAGCCCACATGATCGATATCCATCTTTCCCTGCACAAGCATGATCGTGTGATGATCGCTATTGCAACGCAGCCAGGCGCATTCACGCAGCAGCCAATCCGAGATATCGAAACCCAGGGCCTCAGTATAAAACTCAACCATCATTTCTAGATGTAGAGTTTGTAGCCCTATATGTTGCAAGCGGTAAGGACGCAGCCCTGCTCGCAGTTCCCCTGCTATTGGAGGAGAGGGTGCCAGGGCATCATCAGGGGTAACCGAGATTTCAATGCGGTTACCGTCGGGATCACTAAACCAGAGGGTATCACCCATCTCAGGTTGGCCATCACGCTCTTCCAGCTTGACTTCAATACCCGCTAAGTTGAGGCGAGCAGCAAGTGCAGCGAGTTCGGCATCTGTATCAACCTCGAAGGACAGGTGATGGAGATGAGTACGCTGAAACGGGTTACGTCCATTACCTGCGTTGGGGCGCCTGTCACTAAAGAGCCCTATGGTATGATGCTCATCTCCAAGAGAAAGAAAGACGTTCGCATTCTCCAGGTCAACGTTTTGATCAAAAGTGTTATCAGACGTATTGCGCAGGTCGAATCCTAGAACCTGGCGATAGAAACGTGCCTGGGCCACTACATCCCTTGCCCACAATCCAACGTGGGCCAACCGCTTGACTTTGACCTTCTGTATCTGCTGCTCACTCATGGCAATCTCCTAAATATGGACTACCCCTCACTTCATGACTGATGTGTATGATACAGAGTAGTAGACAGGAGGTCAATGAAATTACCTAAAGGTCATATAGCTAGCTTCTCAAGTTTCTTCAGTTGTAGCCGCGGCGAAGGAATACTCAGCTTCACTTTGGGAAAGATCAACCGTCTCTAAAACGCGCACAAGTGGGGCAGCAGGCAGCGGGGTCTCTGGCGAACGCCGCCTCATCGGGGGAAATGATGAGCCTCTCAGCTCTCTTGAGGGTGGCGACTGCAAGGCGACTGGCCGGAACGTACGATGTAGTTTCAGCAGTAAATGTGGAGTAATGAGGAGGGTCGTTACTGTAAGTATGGCAATGGGAATTAATAGTAGATACTCCAAACGCAAGACCAGGGCGGCCACTATTATGCCCCCCACGAACATGGAAATAAGCATCAATGCCAGCGAAGTACCTATGCGTAATGTATTCGCAAGCAAAACTCTCCTCTTTCCGCTCACAACTAGAGACCTCTGTCGCTGAGCAACTCTCCCTGTTGCCAGGCTTCGTCTCATATCGGCAGGCCATAAAGCGCTGCTCACTCCACTGGCATGGCGTCGGAAGCTTTGTAACTTCTTACTATCACCCCTACCCGGGTACCCCATACCTGGACTATCCATATTTCCGGTTACCTTCATGAACAGATTATCCTCTCGCGACACTGAAGTGCCGGCACAAAGACGGCTGCACTTCAGTGCTGGCGTGCAACACACCCTTCGCCTGTATACGCCCTGATGTAGTACAATACAACTATCAACCACTCTACAACATCCCGCCACCCATTGCCAGTAAATCACCCTATTTCACTACTATCTGCGCATATTCCAATACTACCCCGCCCATGCAGGCACGGCACAATGAGTCCATACGCAGATAAAATAGCGACTTCCCAGCCCTCTCTACCACATCCACCACATCCACCACATCCCACCATACAATAAGATGATCGACCAGCAAAAGTTGTATTGCATCCCCCCACGCCTTCAAGGCATATCCAACCACCCATCCACCTATCATCCCCCAGGACCCGCTGTATTGCACAACGTCATGCCCTGGTTGTGTCTGCACACCGGCACTTCACTATCGCGAAAGGGAAAGCATCGTTAAAGCTGTTCTGAAGAAATCCGCAAAGCAGTTACCTCCTGGAGAAACGCTCTTTCCACTTTACCCCACTTCCGCATGACTCTGTGTGGTCACAACTTCATCTTACTGCATCGATGTCTGCTTCTGGTTATGAAGAGATGATGGTTTAGTTAAGAAAAGGTCAAAACAATAGGTGAGTTCTTAACCATTTATAGATTTGTTTCTATATTAGCCTTCACCCTCCCTTTCTACTTCGACTCTTATCTTGCCACGCAGGCCGGTCACGGCAGTTGTATGTGCCGGCGGATCCCATTCAAATGCAACCTTTTGTCGCTTGATGGGGACATTTGCATGTAGCTTATCCCAGCGGTCCTCGCGAGCCATAGTAAGCTCGACATTCTGCTCGTCTATATCCAGACGACGCGAGATCACCGCGAGGAGATCAGCTTTAATCAACTCCAGCACCTCTGGATTGATTTTCATACGATCCTGTACCAACACGACCTTCAAGCGTTCCCTGGCAAGCTCTCCCGGCGTGGGTTTCTTGCGACCTGACATAAATTGAAAAAGACCCATAGCGTGTGCCCCTTTTCAGGATGGCTAAGAACGTACCTGCCTCTCCGCCAGTGCTGGGCCAAACCCAACAAAGCGTCGCAGCCTCTCAAAAAGTGATGGCGCTTCCATAATCTCGTTGAGGGGAATTTCTTCACCCAAGATGCGCTGGGCGGCATTGAGGAATGAGCGGCCAGCGCGTGAGCGTCTTTCGTAGACGATAGGTTCGCCCTTATTGGTGGCAACAATGATCAGTTCATCTTCGGGCACAATACCCAGAAGGTCTATGCCGAGCACTTCCAGGACATCTGCTACATCCATCATGTCACCCCGCTTCACCATTTCCGGACGTAGCCGGTTGAGGATCAGGCGCGGCTCGGGCTTGCCCGCGGCTTCTACAAGACCAATGATGCGGTCGGCATCTCGGACTGAAGCCATCTCGGGATTGGCTACGATGATAATCTCGTCCGCACCGACAATCGCGTTACGAAAGCCTTGCTCAATACCGGCAGGGGAATCAATGACCACAAAGTCAAACTCCTGGCGTAGTTGTTGGCAGAGCTGCTCCATCTGGACACTGGTGACAGCGTTTTTATCGCGTGTTTGGGCGGCAGGCAACAGGTAGAGTTCGGGCAGGCGCTTATCTTTGATGAGTGCTTGCCGCAAGCGGCATTGCCCTTCAACAACATCGACAAGGTCATAGACGATACGATTCTCCAGTCCCATGACGGCATCGAGGTTACGCAGGCCGATATCAGAGTCCACAACGGCGACCCTTTTTCCCTGCATAGCCAGAGCAGTACCAAGATTCGCTGTGGTTGTGGTTTTGCCAACACCACCCTTCCCTGATGTGATGGTTATCACCCGGCTGTCCATAAAGTACGCTCCATATAAGACAACTGTTTCATAACGCTGTCTGAGACAGTGTATACGCGACCTTGAGGGTCGTTTCTACTGATACGAACTACCAACTCTAAAAGTGTCTTTAAGTTAAAAAACCGCCTTGTGTCCACTATTTTCGTGGTGGATGCCCATTGACCCAGGTCTCAACCACAATCCGGCCATTTCTGATCGCCGCAACCTCTGGACGCGGCTGTACATCTGTTCCTTCAGGTGGCCGTGAGAGCAGGTGGGCGATACGCAACTGCACCGGAGTCAGGTGCAGCGCACAGACGCAAGCGCTTTCATTGTTGGGATACCCCGCGTGGACCATCCCGCGCAGCACTCCCCACACGATGATATCTCCACCCGCGACTATTTCAGCACCGGGATTGACATCGCCTACTACGATGATATTGCTGGTATGATGAATGGCTTGTCCAGAACGGATGGTGCGTCGTAAGAAGAGGGTGTCAGCTATTTCTCGCAGATCACGTTGATCCTGCACCGTCTCATCCAGATTTCCTGTACTTACAGGTGTACCGGGAGCAAGAGCAGGAGAGGAAGGCACCTGGGTCTCAGCGTCTTTACGCACGACAGTGATTTGTTCTAAGGACGTCACCGACATTTGATAGTGTGCCAGGAGATTTTCAAGTTGGGTACGTTCGCTTCCACGGAGCAAGCGACGACTGGTGTCAACTGCCAGCGAAGCGCCACGGAAAAAGCCAGGGGCTTCTGCAAGCCGATCAGAAAGTGCCTTGAGCAATTCGCTAAAAGGGGTCTCTGGCTCTAATGTCAAAAGCAAGCCATTGCGAGTACCCTTTATCGCAATATATCCTTGCACAGACTGCTTCTCCTCTCTGCCCAGTCTGCTTTGTTCTTCGGAAGCATCTCTTTCCGAAGTATCCTCCATCTCCATAAAATCCCCTATTTCACTACTGGGAGCAGATCTGTATCTAGTAATGCTGTTGCCCAATGGAATGGGCCATACAACGTGCATCCTAACAACATACAGTATAAGCTGACAGGTAGCAAAACGCAATAGCTCTAGGCATTCTGTAGTGTTTTTGCGTGGAGGGATTGCCCCTCCACGCAAAAACACTACAGAATAGTACCCTTGTAGGTGCCAGGGTCACATGCATACAATATGAATAGAGTGACAACGGATGATGCCGCTGGCGCATCCCTTTGTTCGTGCTCTTCGCCGCTTGCGCTGAGGAATCCTGAGGTCGCCAGCCATATCAAACAGTGGGGGCAATACTCACGTACATGTTGCGGCTGCGCCGCAAATAGTCCTTTTATACAAGTTTGTGTGTGTTTTGCGTGCGCGCCCGCGCACGCAAAACACACACAAACTTGTACTACAACTTGCGGTCGCCTGCGGCGACCCGCCTGTACGAGGATATTGCCCCTACAGCATCAAAAGATAGAATGGTCATGCACAATGGCAGACTTTATGAGCTTCCCTGCTGCTCGCGAACGCGTGCTCACCTTTGGAGATACCACTATCGGCATCATTCCCGATATCTGCCTGGTCTCGCATTTCCAGATTGGCCTATGGCAGGTACTCTACCGGCCAGCCGAGACAGGCAACGTCAAACGGTGGGGCTTGCCACACATGATCCCCAACTTCTCCCGCCTCAAGGACGGTATCTTTAAAGACAAAAACACCTCGCTCCCTATCCATGGCTTTGGTCGCAATCTGCCCTGGACAGTAACCGCGCAGGAGAGCACGCGCCTGAGTATGCAGTTGAGCAGCAGCGATGCAACCCGCCCGGACTATCCTTACGAGTTTACGTTCACCGCAACCATTGCCGCCGGCCAGGGAACGCTAACCTATACCCTGACCATGGAGAACCACAGCGCTGAAGATATGCCTATTGCCCCGGGCTTTCATCCCTATTTTACTGTAGCTCAGCAGGATAAGGCGCAGCTTGTCACCTCTGGCCTACCAGGCTTTGAGGCCAGGGCCATTGACTGGGACGCCAATCCGCCTGATAATGCCAACCCATTCCCGCATCATGTCACTATCCAGGTGCCCCACGGCGGCACATTGATAATTGAGGAACTGCCGGTTGACAACAATTATGCCCTGGCCAATATGCAGGTCTGGTCGGAGCCCCCTACGAAACCCGATCATGCCTTTGTCTGCTTTGAGCCAACTGTCGGCAGCGAAGATGCCCTTAACCGTCCTGCCGACCGCCTGACGATTGCGCCGCACAGCTCGCGGCAGATTGTATTGCAATTGACAGCTAAGCCAACATCCACACTTTCACCTGGCTAAACACATACCTGCCATCATGAAGTTTTTACGCGTGGTAGTAGAGCATGATGTGATAGGACCCCGAGATTCCGGCAAAAAGTGCCGTTTGTTGATTCCCTGTTCATCTACGAAAACTTGCCGATGTAGTAAGTAATGCATTGGTCTTTTTAGCCCTATGCAGAACGCTGTCACGTCTTGATGCTACCTATGATGGTGTTGACTTCGGGAGACATTTCTTCACATGGAGCAACGCCGCCATCCGGTGGATACAATCATCGAGAGCCTTCACAAGAATCGAGGTCCTACCTTATGCGAGTCCGAAGTATATCTGTAAGCCTTATAATACCCCTTATGACTCTATGTATGCTTATCGGCTTCAATCCTCTACCGCCGCTGATGGCGCACGCGGCATCAAAACCACGGCCTCAACCGGCGAAAGATAGCCTTCAGATCCTGCCCAAAAAGCTGGCTAAACAGTCGACTATACCCGCCAATACAATATCTCTCTATGAGTCCACAACCAACGCCGTCACGATGTACAATCAAGGCTGTCGTGCCGCCCATGGAGCGCCTGGATTGATTATTCTTGATTGGGGCCAACCTGTTTATTTAGGTAACAACACCTACGGCACCTATGACTTTGGCGGACATGACGATTCGGATACCGCCATCCTGCATGCCGTTGCCAACTTCGCTCAAGGGGTCTGGTCGTGCCGCACCAGTTCCACGAACATCGCTATCGGTATTGGCGAAAGTAACTATTACTCTGGTAATTCACTCCCTCTCACAACCGCCGCGTGGTATGCCGATGGTCAGCAATGGGGCAATCTGGTCAACATTGTGCAAAGCTTTATCTCAAACAATCACTACACTGTCGTGGGTTCCAACGGAGCCGGCGACCTGGAGGTGGAGTGGGAGAACTTTGCACTGACGAGCAGCATGGTCAATGGGTACAACAGCGTCACCCGGCACGCCTACTTCGATTTCGGAGACGATTCACCCGGATGGTGGTCCAACTACCAGGTATGGTACGTGGCGTATGGAGCAACGGATAATTTCCCCCTACCTGAGATCTACTACAATGCTGATGCAACATACGACTGGGAGCCTCTGGCCGTATGGGCTTGCAAGTACGAAGGCGGTCCCATCTACTTCAAAGGGACTATGTCCGAGAACGCATCCGGCACCAACTCTCCCGCCCAGGCATTTATTGATATGTACAATGCTGAAGCTTCGAATAGTTGCACAGCTAGAGACCTGCCCGGGATGATTTTCTCAACCGAGATTTTTTGGGCATAGGGCTACCATACAAACGCCTGCAAGCGAGTGTGATCTATCCTTAATCCTTCACAGTCGCTTGCAGGTGCCAGTTCCTCTGGTTCCCCTCACAGTGTCACTCGAAGAGGTGGTATTGAAAAGGTTGAATGTACCATGCAGAAACGAATTCATAAAAAGCGCCGTACAAAGCGTGTAACTGATCTGAACAGGCCTTCTCGACTCCAATGGAGATGGATGATTGTTGGGTTTGCTGTGGTCATCGCCGGTGTGACGCTGGTAGTATTCGCCCATACACTGGCAAGTCGCCAGCAGCAGAAATCAACAGATGGAAGCAAGATGCAAGTCGCCAGTACTTCTGCTCCACTACTTACTCTTATGAATACACCTGATGCACAGC
>WNFX01019767.1_pt1 | contig 10805 bp, 12 predicted proteins | sample 5400111 | NCBI WGS metagenome assembly WNFX01 (sample SAMN13153363, study PRJNA577476) | soil metagenome | isolation source: 40 cm soil or saprolite under grassland replicate 1 | place: USA:California | collected 2016-06-15
AACCAAGTGGTGCTCGGGGCGGGACTTGAACCCGCATGCCTTTCGGCATACGCCCCTCAAACGTACGTGTCTGCCATTCCACCACCCGAGCGTTTGAATTTGGAATGCGTGCAGAATCTTCCGCAGACCACGCGGCGTGGCAAGCATCCTTTCGGGCCTCCTGCTCTTACTCGTGCTCATAATCGCAATCGATACCCGAACCGAGCGTGAGCACCGGTGAGAGCACGCGATGTGAAATTTGGGTGATATGCAGCTACCCTTTCGGATGCTGTCGATTCCGGCGGGTGAGAACGGCAAAGGCGATTGGCTCAAACTCGATCTTCATATCCACACCCTCGATGATCCCAAAGACGCCGTCGACTATTCCGCGCACCAATTGCTTGAGCGCGCACGAGCGCTTGGCTTTCGCGTCCTCGCGATCACACTGCATGACGCCGTCTTTGATCGACAACAGGTGTTCGCCGACGCGGCAGCAATGGGCATTTTGCTTATTCCTGCGGCGGAACTGAGATTGTGCGGCGCGGATGTGATCGTGCTGAATGTGACTGGCGAAGAAATCGCTGGGCTGAAAGATTTTGATGATTTACGACGCCTGCGCGCACAGCGTGGGACCTCAATTTTTACAATCGCGCCTCATCCATTTTATGTTTTTGGCAGCTCAATCGGGTCGCGCTTGCTGAAAGAAATCGATTGCTTCGACGCGATTGAAATTTGCCATTTTCACAAAGGCTTCTTGAATCCAAATCGTCGCGCGGAAAAGGTGGCGTCGCGTTTTGGCAAGCCATTGATCGCCACGTCCGATGCTCATCGGCTGCACGCGTTTGGTCACCATTACACGAGTATCCCTATGCCGCGGCAGCTCACAGCTGAAAATGTCTTTACCGCCTTACGAATGGCCCGGCTTAAGCTAACGAGTCCGCCCTGCAGTTTTGTCGATCTTGTGACCGCGATCTATTTCATCTTCCTCGCGCATCCGTTTCGAAGACGACGGAAGCGTCGCCATATGATTCGGGTCGCTCGCAAACAAGATTGCGCGCGTCAGCCCTTGAATCCAGATCACGAACATGAAGGTGCCGTAAATTTCATGAGTCGAGACCTTCCACGCGTGAAAAAACGTTAGGGCCCCCTTCAACGCCGAGCCGCTGTTGGCTCCAGATCGTAAATCACGCCCCAATTTCCAGACGCTACAAGCGCGGCCGTTTGTTCCCATGGCCGTCGACTGGTGCTGTAGTTGGCTTTTTCTTCGCGGCCCCAAAATAGGTAGCGCGTCTGTAGCTCATGCGCAATCTCTCGCCAATTTACCTCGCCCTGCATGAGCGACGTAAGCTTGCCTTGGGTAGATGCGTAGTCGAATCCTTCCGACATAAGGTGGCCCGGATATCCAAGGACAACCTTTCTACCATTCAACAGTAAAGGATGGTTATAAGTCGGATATGCGGCAAAGCGCGCCTCGGCTGGCACTTTTTGCACAGCCGCGCCGACTCCGTCGACTTCTGCGCGAACGGCAAAATCCAGGCCATGTCTTCCCGCAGCCAAACCACCAATCAAACTAATAAATCCCGACCCGAAGAGTGCGACGCAAGTACAAATCCGGAGGTCGATCGGCCAGTTTGCGATCAGGTCTTGCCAGAGAAATGGCAGTATAATGAAGTAAGCCCAAATTATCAGCTTCATGTTGTCCCAGTACCACGGCCCTGTTTTCACATTGCAGGCGAAAAGGAAGATCGCGACGGCTGGGATCAAGAACGCGAGACTGGTCGGCAAATTGAAAATCGAGCGCGCGTCATTTTTCCAAAAACGCCACGAGCAAAACACAATCAGGAGAAGAATCAACGGGATGGTGATCCCAAAGTTCACGCCCCAAAATTCGAAGAATGGCCTGGCGAAATCCGCGTCCGTCTGAACCCAGCCGGGTTTCCATTCTAGAATGTGGCGCGCTCGGAATTGATCAGTGACCAGCCAGACAAAAAATGTCGCTGGCAGAAAAGCGCAGCCAGCGAGCAATAACAATTGTTTTTGCATTGCTGGCCGACCGATCAAAAACCAAAAGCCCAGAAGAATCGAAAGCGCTATGAAAGTGTGCACGTGAAAGAGCGGCATCGAAGCATAAAGTGCGCATTCAACCCAAAACGGTAACGGCGGTCGCGCCGGATCCGATTTAACTTGATCGGATCGGGCGAAGAACTTTGCGCGCCATTGATATAAAAGGAGCAATCCGGCCGGAATAGCGTAAAGCAAGCCGCGCTGCGTCAGAAACATCGATAGCGCAATGCTTTTCCAAGCGATTGTTTTTGAGCCCTGATAATCAAGAAACTTCAGCGTTTTAAAAAATTCGAAACCTGCAATGCCCCCATTAAACAGAAATCCGGCGATACCGAAGGTGCCGGCCCAGCGGAAAAACGCGTAAAACGTCGCGAGTGACGCAACTAGTCCCACCCAAACCAATCCGCGCGTCAGGTCGAGATGAACCAAATAGAGCAGAGCGTTGAATAAATCCATCCCCGCCGGATATCTTAGTTTGCTAAAAACATAGATCGGGTTGTCCGGCCAAAGCGCGACGCCACTCGCGAAATTCCTGATCAATGTGATATGCAGCGCCAGATCGCCCAGGTTGTTTGGAGACTGAATTTTGAGCTCTTCTCCGTCGATATAGAGAAGCCAGCAAAAGGAGCGCAGGGCAAACAAAGCGAAGCATATCGCGATCCCCCAAAACCACAGATGACGGTAGCGCCTCGCCATCGGTGAAGTGCGCTGTTGCGCGACAGTCTCCAACTGCCGCTTAGACTTAGAACATTTTTGTTCTACTATTGGAGAATTTACCTTCTTCCGTTGAACGACAGTGTCGGAAGTTCCGAGATACGCTGCAAGAGCGAATGCTCCGCCTGATACAAGCGCGAAAATCGCGCTTAGTTCGTTCAAACCGTTCCCAGCCATTCCCATAAGGAGGCCACAAACAGTCGAGAGATTGACAAACGTCAGGCCGGCGGAAAGCCATTTCATCGAAAATGCGATTTGATCCTACCCTGGCCCTTTTCCCCTAAAATCCGGTAATCGGCCCGGAAAAAAATCCTTAAAGATTTTCGCGCTCAGATAAAGCTTCGAAGTATCCTGGTAAGCGCGAATCCTTAGCGGCTGAGTATAATAGGTGCCCCGCAATTTCGCTTCGACGTCTTTAATTCGATCTTCTTGAACGAGGAGAAAATCTGCGTCGAGCTTTGCGGGGAGGTTCTCGTGCTCGTAGTAGCCGATGTGCGGAAAATCACCGAGAATCCATGGAAGCGGGTAAGTGCTCGTTCGAATCATGTTTCCCGTCAGCTGGTAGTTACGGGGGTCCCGCTTCGCCAACTCCAGCAGCGGTCTCGTTAATTTATAAATGTCATTGTAAGTCTGAACGTAGACGTACGGTTCAGTGTCCGTCGTGCACCGGAAGTAGTTTAGCCAGATTGTCGACCCCAGTGAGGCGCATAACAGGATGGCTGATACCACATAAGTTGCGAGGCGATACCTTAAAGGAACGACCAGCATGGCTGCGCCAAAGATGAACAGAAAGGGCCAAATAAAGCTAATGATGCACCACGGTGTCTTATAATTGACGATGCTGTAAGCGATGAGCGTTCCAACACCGTAGATTGCCAGATAACGTAAGCTTATGTTCATAAACCTCTGGCAGAACAAACAAAGAGTCAGGCCGCCGAGGACTGGCCACTCGTACCGAGCGATAAGCGCAATCCAGTAGTAATTGATCCATGAGTGATTCTTCCAAATCAAATTATAAACTTCTTTCTCGTGTCCGTGCCCTTCATGGCCGGTCGCGAACCAGGCTTGGTAAAATTGATACAAACCCTTTATGCCGCTCCAGTGGAAGAATGTTCCGGAATAAAAGAAAACGATGGCGGCTGCGCCCACACCGATGACAAGCGTTAGATCGACATAATCCCAAGTTTGTTTTGCTGGGCGCTCGTCGGGAAGACGATTAAGACGGTTTGAAACGAACAAGACCGGCGCGGCGAGCGCGGCACAGCCCAGGTGGATGATGTAAGTTTCCTTCGTCAGGATCATGCCAGCCAAACCCATGCCGGCACACCAAAGGTACTCGCCTGCTCCAAATTTCCAGAGACCAAGCAGTCCGAGAATGAACAACATCGAGAAGAGCACGAGCCACACCTCGTGAATCGAGTAGCGTCCATAAAAAACAAACCCGGGCGATACCGCCATGGCTAGGGCAGCAATTCGGCTTTCGGTTCGTCCGACTAAGGGCTCGAACTTGAATGCAAGCCAGACGCAACTGATGCTCACAAGCACAACCGGCAGCCGCAACGCCCAGACATTTCGGCCAAACAAGGTTTGCGAGAGCAGCAGAACGTAAAAATGAAGCGGCCCGTGATAATTCGTCGGGTCGTATTTATAGAACCCGTTTTTCATCATTTGGTCGACAAACCAGCCGTTGATTCCTTCGTCGAAATGCGGTGGCTTGATGCCAAGGAGAAAAAAGCGCAGGAAAATGGCGAGCCCAAGAATCAACCACGGCGTCCAACCTGTTTCTGCGAGCCGCGTCCTCCATGCGTCCAGTTGATTGCGCAGCATTGGAAAATCTGCTAGCGCGCCGCCCTCGCCGCTGCTAGTACGCGCTGCAATGCGCATTCTCGTAACCGGTGGCTGCGGGTTCATCGGGAGCAACTTTATTCGGTATATCCTGCAACATTACAAGCCCGCGTACGTGACCAACGTTGACGTGCTCACTTACGCGGGCAATCTCGCTAATCTCGACGGCGTGGTCGAAGAACATGGCGAGCGCTACGAGTTTTTCAAAGCCGACATCGCCAACGCCGATCAGATGGATGCGCTCATGACCGAGCATCAATTTTACGCCGTAATTAATTTCGCCGCTGAGTCACATGTCGATCGCAGCATCAATTCACCTCTCAATTTTATCCATACGAATGTCGTTGGCACAAGTGTGCTCCTCGATTGTGCACGGCGACACGGTGTGCAGCGCGTCATCCAAGTTTCCACGGACGAAGTCTATGGCTCGCTCGGCCCCATCGGCAAATTCACCGAGCAGTCACCGCTCGATCCGAGCTCTCCATATTCGGCGAGCAAAGCCGGCGCCGATCTTCTCGCGCTCGCCTCATTCAAGACCTACGGCCAGGAAGTGCTGGTGACGCGCTGCTCGAACAACTACGGGCCATGTCAATTTCCGGAAAAACTAATTCCGCTCATGATCATCAAAGCGCTCCGTGAGGACCCGCTGCCAGTCTATGGCGACGGAATGAATGTGCGCGATTGGATTCATGTGAAAGATCATTGCGCCGCCATTGTAGCCGCACTTTTCGAGGGGAAGCCGGGATCGATTTACAATTTCGGCGGCGACGGCGAGATGCTGAATATCGATGTGGTGAAAATGATTCTCGATAAGCTGGGCAAACCTCACAGCTTGATTTCGTTTGTGAAATGAAACTTGTCATCGTAGGCGCTGGCGGCCGGTTAGGTACCGCGCTTGCCCGCGAATATCGCGAGAAATTTTCGGTCATTGGATTTGACCACACGCAACTCGATCTCGCAAACGCTAATGAGTTGCGCGAGAAACTGTGCACGATCGATTTCGATCTTCTCATCAATGCGGCTGCGTTTACCAATGTCGATCTTTGTGAGAAGGAGCGCGACCAGGCTTTTCGAATCAATGCGGATGCGCCGCGCATTCTCGCGGAAATTTGTCGAGACAAGAACGCGAAGCTCATTCATTTCAGCACCGATTACGTATTCGATGGCGGAAAGCGCGAACCCTATATCGAAAACGATCCGGCAAATCCGATCAGCGTTTATGGCGAATCGAAAAGGGCAGGGGAGAAATTCGTCTTACGAACCCAAGATCGACCCGCCTCGCGCCCAGAGGGCAGCCGATTGGATCAATCAGCTGGGTCGCCCAGCTCCTTCGATTTAGGACCTCCCGCGGTTGCTGCGCTTGATGCTGAAGGAGCTGCCCGGCTTCGCCGGGTTCGGCAACATCTCATCGTACGGGTCTCGTGGATTTTTGGTCCTGACCGGCCGAGTTTTATCGATGGAATGATTAAGCGGGCCCGCGAAAACGAACAGATTGATGCAATTTCCGACAAATTTTCCACGCCCACTTACACGCACGACATCGCCCAAATGTTGCCACAGTTTTTTGAGGTAGATGTTGAAGGCGGCATTTTGCATTTTGCCAACGCGGGCGAATGCAGTTGGCAGGAGTATGCGCAATGGGCGCTCGATTGCTGCGCTACCGAAGGAATTGCGCTGAAAGCGAAAATCGTCGACGCGCTTAAGCTAGCCGACATGAAAAATTGGAGCGCGCGCCGTCCGGTTTATTCAGTCCTTTCCACTGCAAAATACAGTGCGCTGACGGACGTTTCGCCGCGGGCTTGGCGTGATGCCGTCGCTGACTATATTAGACACTTCTATTCACAAAAATGAGAACACGCATCTTCGCTTTTACATTGTCGATATTTGTTTGCGCCATCGCGCACGCGGAACTGAAATGGGAACAAACTGCGGTCGAATTGCATCCCGCGCCTAGTGACAAAGAGGCGGTCGGCCATTTCAAATATCAGAACACCGGCAGCCAACCGGTGCGGTTTAAATCCGTCCACACCTCTTGTGGGTGCACGGCTGCGCAATCTCAAAAGGAGGAAGTGCCGCCTGGAGAAAAAGGCGAGATCACTGCAACCTTCAAAATCGGCGATCGTACCGGCACCCAGGTAAAGAGCGTGACGGTCCAGACCGACGATCCGGTTAATGCAACCACGGTACTCACTCTCAAAGCGGTGATCCCGCAACAACTTGAGATCAATCCAACATTTGTATTCTGGGGACAGGGCGAAGCGCTCAAGCCAAAGTCGATTGTGGTTCGCGCTAGCAAAGATTTTCCGGTCAAGCAATTGAAGGTCGCTTCATCCAGCCCGGATTTTCAAACAAAGGTCGAGCAGACGGGTAACGGGCAGTTCAAGATCGACATCCAACCGAGCGATACCAGCCGGAACATGGCTGCGACTCTGACGATTCAGCCGGAGGGTTCGACGAAAACATTTTATGCGATGGCGCGTGTGACCAATGCGGCGGCAATCCAGTAGGTCGTGAGATCTTCGCTGGTGCGTCAGGCGCTTATTCTGGCGGCGCTTGCGCTGCTACCAGGAATTGGGGAGGCGATCTATTTTCGCGACAAAGTTTCATGGCAGTCGCCGATTCCGATTTCGGAAATGGTGACGGTGGTGCAAGCGCGCTCCTGGGACGGAAATGCGATCTGGGTCGACGCGCGGCCAGATGCGGAATTTGAACGGGAGCATATTCCTGGCGCTGTGTTGTTGAATGAAGACAGCTGGAACGAATTGCTGCCGCAGTTTCTTGCCGCTTGGTCGCCGGAGAAGCGCGTTGTCGTCTATTGCAGCAGCCAAAGCTGTAACGCCAGTCGTGAAGTGGCGCGACGTTTGCGCGATGAAGCGCAACTCAAAAACGTTTTTGTTCTTCAGGGTGGCTGGGAAGAATGGCTCAAATTGCGAAAATGAAATTTGCCTGGCGAATTGTCGACCTGGTCGTCGGCGGAATTTTCATTTACGCCGGCGCAACCAAAGCGCTCGATCCGATTCGCTTTGCCAGCGACATCGACAATTACAAAATCCTTCCGTGGATGATTGCGGCAGGGCTCGCGTTTTATTTGCCGTGGCTAGAAATCTTTTGCGGGCTCGCACTGATTTCGTGCCGACTTTATCTCGGTGGATTGTCGATCTTAACCGCACTCACCTCCATATTCATCTTCGCTGCGGTTGCCGCAAAGATTCGCGGCCTCGATATCACTTGCGGCTGCTTTGGTCACGCCAGTCAACACTGGAGCTTCAGCGGTCATCTCGCGTTGGATCTCGCGATTCTCGCCGCTTTGCTCGCACTTTACTTCAAAGTTGCATCTGGAAATAGGCTGCAAAATGCCGCCTAATTCTTGTTAGATGGTATCCGCATGAGCGACTACAAAGATCGGGCGCGACGATACCACCACGCGATCCGGGAGATTCTGCTTCGCGATTGGGATCCCATCGGGGTCCGAGATGTTGCCGAGGCTCAAGATGAGTATGATTCATACATCCCTGGCATTTATGGCCGTCTCATCCATCGCATCTCAGAGCAGGAGTTGTTCGATCATCTTTGGCAGATCGAGACTCAGCAGATGGGTTTGGCCGGAAACCGCAGCAAGACACAGCAGGCCGCCAAGAAGCTCCTTTTGCTCAACACGCAGCTTGAATCCACGCCAACCATCTAACCAGACGATGCAGCGAACGGCTACCCGCTGCGCGATCACGTTTTCCAATGATTAAAACACTTCCACTCCGATTGGCGCTCGCTCTCGGTAGCCATCGCTGATCTTCTTCTCGTTAGACCTCAAGCATGCGCTTTGTCACGATGTTGCTGTTGCTGCCGCTTCTCGCCGCTGCGTCGGAGTTCCAGAATAGCGCCACCTTCGATTTGCGACCGGAGATCACGCTTCAGCTCCGAGCCTCGAAGTTCGATCCATCGCGACACAAGCTTACAAAAAATAGTTCGGGTGCCGTGAGGCTGATCGACGGTCGACAGTTTTTTGGCACCGACGGCGGCTTACCTCGGACACAGCTGGATTCCGCGAGTATCATTGTCGAAGGCGGTAGAGTCCCTCTGGACGTTGGTCAGATGTACGAGCCGTGGTTCGGCACACCTTCACGCAATACTTTTAGCCTTACGCGGTGGGAAGATGGATGGGTGTTGACGGGGTTGTTTTCCGATGGTGCCGGAACATACGTGGCACGCTGGCGCATCCTCAACGGGACATCTGTTCGTGAGGTAATTTCCGATGACGAGGATTTAATCTCCTCGTTATTTCACCACTCACCAGTTCACCAATGAGGTCTAACGAGGCGATGCAGTCAACCCACCACTTTGTTGCAACCGCTGAAAATAAACGCACCGTAATTTTCAAAGTGCTTGGTAGCTGCTCTCTTTTTCGTTAGGCGACTTTTCGTTTTGCTTGGGGCTGAAATTTGACGCGCGCTCTCCGGTCGCGCTGCGAACAATAAATGAAGCGACGTGTCGAAGTAAGAGCGCGTATCTGCCTGCCATGAAATGGTCGCTGGATTTATTGAAAGGAAAATGGATGAAGCATCCAGTGCACCCGATCATTGTCCATGTGCCGATGGCGATGTGGCCGAGCGCGCTGATCTTCGATCTCCTTTCGCAATGGCAGATTGGTGGAAATGCAATGGTCCGCTTGTCATTTTACGCCATCATTTTTGGCTTGGTCGCCTCGCTCCTGGCCGTTCCGACTGGGGTGTTGGACTGGAGCGGTATTAAGAAAGAAAAGCCGGCATGGAAGATCGGGTTATACCACATGATGCTCAATCTCATCGCCGCGTTGTTGTTTGCGATCAATTTCGGCCTGCGGATGCAAGACTTCCGCGAAGCGACGACCGTGGCCCGAATCCCGCTCGGGCTCTCGGTTATCGGCACGGGGTTGCTGATTGGTTCAGCTTATCTGGGCGGGCGGATGGTGTACACCTACGGCATCAGCGTCGCACGAATATCGAAAGCGAAATGGCGGAAGATCGCCGAAGCCGCTGGCGCGAATCTTCCGCCGGAATAAAGGCGAGCCATGTTGAAGGATTTTCTCGAAGGTAAACCACTGCGGCATCCGCTCCATCCGATGCTGGTCCACTTTCCGATCGGGCTGTTTCTCTTGAGCCTCTTGCTCGATCTGGCGAGTCTCGCGCTTCCATCGGTGCCGGGTCTAGTCCGTGATTCTTTTTATGCGATGCTCCTCGGAGTTATCACCGCCCTCATCGCCGCAGTGCCCGGCTTCGTCGATTACACGGATATTCGCAGCGATCATCCCGCCAAACGCACCGCAACAGCGCATCTCACCTTGAATCTGATTGTCGTTGCGCTCTACGGAATCAACCTCGGTGTCCGTTCCTCGTCTCTGGTCGATCCAAAAATTCAGACGGTGCCCCTGATTTTGTCCTTCGTCGGTATCGCGCTTCTCTCCGTTTCCGGTTATTTGGGAGGTCGTCTCGTTTACGACGACGGGATCGGCGTCGGCCGGCATAAACGGCGGACGCCGACGCCAGAAAGCACGCTTCGCCTCTCCGCGACGAATATCGCAAACGATGGAGATCTTGCCTTCGTGCCGATCCCGGAAGCCGACCGCCTGGGCGAGCGAGAAACGTTGCGCGTCGAAATTGACGGGCAGGTGATAACGATTGCGAAGATCGACGAAAACTTTTATGCGTTCCAGGAATTTTGCACGCATCGCTTCGGACCGTTATCCGAGGGTGCCTTCGAGGGGTTCAACGTCCAATGTCCCTGGCATAACTCGTGTTTCGACGTTCGCACTGGAAAGGTCACCCAGGGACCGGCTACAGTGGATTTGAAAAGCTTTAAGGTGGAGACACGCGATGGCAAAATCCGCGTCGGCGTTCAACGCGGGACTAGCGAATCCACATGATCAGAAAACTTAAATCCGGCGGTTATCGATTGTATTCTCGCAAGAAAAATCCAAAGACCGGAAAGCGGAGAAATTTAGGAACGTTCAAAACGAAAGCTGCAGCGAACAAACACGAAAGAGCAGTGCAGTACTTTAAACGGCGTTGACTCGTTCGGCTGCAGTGTTAAACAAGCAAGAAAAGGAGATTGGTTATGATGCACATGCTGATACGTCACAAAGTCGCTGATTTCGCCAAATGGAAGCAGGTCTATGACGCCCATGCTTCGGCGCGGCAGAACGCAGGGCTAAAGGAAGAACATCTTTTACG
>WNFX01006827.1_pt1 | contig 10798 bp, 12 predicted proteins | sample 5400111 | NCBI WGS metagenome assembly WNFX01 (sample SAMN13153363, study PRJNA577476) | soil metagenome | isolation source: 40 cm soil or saprolite under grassland replicate 1 | place: USA:California | collected 2016-06-15
CGAAGAACCACGCGCCACAGCACAGACGACAACGAGTGGGAGTTTCGCGTGTTTGTGCCACAACTAAGTTGGACGCGCCGACCAGGACTAGACCAAGCGACTTGGCCGTTGCGCGCCACTTGGAGTAAGACTTGAACTGAGTGCAGCCCAGCGGACCGAACTCTATCTTACGACGTTTAGACATGGATGACTCCTAGACTTGAACAGGCTTCAGCGTATTCATGCATGACCACACCAACGCCGCGACCCAACCGATGAAGGTCCAGCCGAGGAAAAAATTGGTTTCCTTAGAGTTAGAGTGATCCGAATTCCCGGCAACGCTGGCAGGTTGTGATACGTCGCTGGTTCACCCGGTACGGTCGATTACTCCTTGATGGGCCGATCAACCGCTTCTTAGTCGCGCTGCCGCCCCCTGGGGACTTGTTAATCTGCGCCAAACATTTGTTCCTCGCCGCCATCGGTGGCAGTTCGCGCCTTATTTTGGCGAGCGGTGGCCTTCTCGGCTGGTGGCGACGGCGGGGCCGAGCAGTTAGCTGCGCGAATTGCCACGAGCGAGGAAGGTGTGCCAGCGATGTCTGGCGGCATCGTTTCGCTTAGCCTCATAGATGCCTTCGCAACGAACCGAACAAAACCGAACGTGAACCCACCAACGCCCGTTCCATATATTACGGAAGCGGGCACCTAATCCCAGCTTTCCATGGCATAGAGCGCACCTTTTCATGGCTGCTTTTCCTTGCGCCTGGATGCCGTGCTCGGCCAGCATCCGGCGTTCTTTGGTCTCCTGTTTGAGTGTAATGTTCAAAGCTGAACAATGGTTCGACTTGTATTTTTTGGACAAGGACCAGCATTTTTTGGATAACCGATGGGGTGATTTGTGCGTTGGGATACAATGAGAGCGTCTAGGGGAACGATAGTTCGAGACAATGACGCCGATAGGGACTCCAGAACTTGTCTTGCTGCTCGTAGCGCTCGGCGGGATGACAGCCGCCGCGACCTGGGCCGTGATCGAGCTGAAGAAGCCGCGAAGATGAACGTGGAACGAGCGCCATGTTCAGATTCTTAACGCGGTCAAAACGAGTCAGGTCGGTCTTGGCCTGCTGAACGCCTGTGCCAAGGTGTTCAAGGAAAAGGTTGGCGGTGCCAAGACTGACCGGGCCGAACTGGCCAAGCTTCTACGCAGGATCGAGCCCGGCGACGTGCTGATTGTCACCCGCCTCGACCGGCTGGCGCGCTCGACCAGAGACCTGCTCAACGTCATCGCTGCGCTCGCCGATTTTGCTGCGGGAGCATTATCCAAAACAAGTGGTATCGCCATGCATCGCGCCAAAAAGCATCCGAAACTGTCTGCGGACGAGCGGGCGCTCGACTGCTTGAACGAGGAGGAGATCAAACAGCTTACGACGCGGGAGATTTTCGCCTACTTCAAGATCATCGATAAAGTCGTGTCTAGAGTCGATGTGCGTCGTCAGTTGCGTCCTTGATAGTCATTTCCAGACGGGTTTCTCGATTGTGGTGGCTCGCTGATAGTCGTTATGACGGCTTCCCGCCTTCTTCGATGAAGTGGTCGTAGTCGTACGCTGCTTGCGCGTATGGTGCTGCGTGGCTGATTGCCTTTTGCGTACACTCGGGGCACGCGATGTGACCGCACGACCAGCGTGAGAATGCGGGCTTGCCGCATTGGCACCAGCCAATGCATCCTTCCTTCTTAAGGTGCTGAGCTAAAAGCTTGGGCGTCGCTTTATCGTGAAACCACACATATCCTGATTTCAATAACGGCTTCATTGCTTCGTGACTCCTTTTGTTTGCCGTCGCCGACGGCGGTGAACCCCGTCATCCTTTGGTGCGCAGCAGAGCGGCCAGGCGTTTGCGCTCGCGCCGCTCCTGGGCCATGACGCGGTCGAGCACACGGCGGTCGATACGGGCTTCGAGCGCGTTGTGCAGGATGCCGGCGAGCACATCAGGCGCTAGCGCCTCGGCCTGACACGTCTGGCCGTGGAAAGCGCGGCGGTCGCTATCCTTGGCCGGCGCGGTCGGCAGGCCGTATTGCCGGATCTGGTCGGGAGTCACGGCTAGGCGGGTGAAGGTGACGTTGCCGCCTAGTTCGCGCGCGAAAGCTTCAATGTCTTCCTGATACGCGATGCATTTGTGCGCGCCGCTCGGGTCGTGGTCGCCAAGGTCGAACACATCGGTGGGTCGGTCGTCCAGTTGGGCGGCGAAGTTGTATTTATCAGTGAGGCTATCGAAACCACCACCACTCATGACCACCGCGCCGAGAGGATGTGCAACCCGCTCGAGCTGCGGCACCATGCCTGCGGCCTCGCAGATCAATGCCGTGACTTCTGGCCGGCGCTGTGGTCGAGCTTGAAGTTCTTCGCCATCGCGTGGATGGTGCGCAGGAAGTGCTCAGTGCCCTCCCAGTAGTGCGGCTCGGAGATGACGCCACCATCATCACGAATCACATCCATCGGGATGATGCGGGCACGGCGGGCACGGTTGAGGTGCTCGCATAGGCGGCCGTAGGCGCGCTCGGTTTTCTCGTAGTCGTGAGCGCCGACGAGTCGATAAAAAATCTACCGGATCGTGAGCGAGAGATAGTCCTCGTACTCTCCAAGCACACCACGCACCTGCTCGAGCAGCTCCAGCGTTGCGCCGCGTGGTGTCCACGGGGCAAAACCGCGCACACGTGTACGCACCCGCTGCGCGCCGCCGAGCAACAAGACGTCGGCCCCGCTCATTGCCGCCCCTCGCTGTCGAACCACACCCCCTCACAGGAGCTGTGCAACGTCACGCCGTCCGGCCTGCCGGGCCAATCCCAACGCTGGCCGTTGGTCGCCGGCCGCCCACAGTTGTCGCAGAGCAAGGGCGGAGAACGCCCCCCATTACCCGCCGAAGCCGCTACAGCCGCTACAGGCGCTACAACGTCGGTTTCATGGGCATTTCTTGCACTGGCTGAGGCGCTACAAGCCTCAACCTTATCCGCTACAGGCGCTACATCGTGTAGCGGCTTGGCCTCGTCCGTAGCGCTTTCACTTTTTGCAGCCGCTACGCTAACGTCTTGAAAAGACAGCGATGTAGCGGGTGTAGCGGCTGTAGCGGGTTTATCAGCTAAGGGGGGAAGGTAGCGCCGCCTTACGTCGTACAAATCGGCGCGGTCGTAACCCTTGGGAACGGCATCCCCGATCCGCAGGTTCTTCGATTTCACGTCATATTGCCGCAGCCGGCGTGCCAATTGGTTGTCGCTTAGCGGCTTGCCTTTGAGATCGTTCCACGGCGCATCCTCGAGCAGGTACAGCTCGGCCAGGATCTTCTTGGTGGTTAGCTGTTCTTCGTCCCCAAACACTGTCCGCAAATCAGCCAGCAGCCGTATATTGAGACTGGGCTCGATCTCGCGCGCCACCGCCACCAGCGCCTTGGCCGCCTCACGGGCGAGCTTCGGCCAGTCGGCACCGGCAATATCGGCCACGGCCAAGAGCGGCTCCCACATATCCGCATTTCGGTCCTCGACCCCAGCCGGTATGTCCGGCCGCGCCTCGGTGGCCTCGTTCAAGATGACGGCGGCCCATCCCGCCAGGCGACGACATAAGACTTCGCCTTGCGGCGCATGAACGCGGCGGCGAAACGCCTCAATCGTTTCATCCGGTGCACGCCGACGCATGCGAATTATCACGCTGCGCGACAGAATCGTGTCCGGCAGCCAACCGAGACCGGCCAGGGCGACGGCGCTATAGGACGAAATTTCCTCGGTTTCGACGGTCTTGCCGCGCGTCACGCAACGACCAGCTACGGCACCGCGACGGTGGCCAGAATTTAATAGCGCTCTGAGTTCTTCATTTTCCTTGGCCTTTGCACCAAACACGGTGTCGATCTCGTCAAACAGGATCGTCGGCGGTCCGTCTTCGCCGCCAACTTTGCGAAACAAGTATGCCGGCGTGACATTTACAGCAGCTACCGGCTCAGGGACGAGCAATTCTGAAACTTCCATTGATCGCGTCTTGCCGCTCGCCGGTTCCGGGGACAGAAAGGCAATCCTCGGCGTGCTTTCCCATGCGTCCATAAGGTGCGCATGCGCGATCCAGAGCACGTGTGCGATCTGTGCATGGCTGGACGGATAAACGACAAAGCGCGCCAGGAAACGGCTCACATCCTCGAGCAGCGCCGCGCCCTGATCGCGCGCAACTTTCTCGCGTTTTATCTTGCGTGCCTTATTGCTGTCCTTGATTTCATCGCGAAGGCGTTCGAGCGCTTCAATGGAAACCCTTTCTGCGTCATCCATGTAAGTCGCTCCACAACTGAACGAGCAACTTGATTTCGGATGGCGACCATGCACGCGCGATATCCGGTTGAAATCGCTGCAACCGTGCCGAAACTTCATGCAGTTGCCGCTCGCTGAGTTCTGTCAGCTGGCGCTTCGCATGGGGTTTCTTCAGAGCTTCACCGCCTTGGCGCAGCTGATAAACCAATGCTTCGACCGTGCTAGGGCTCAACCCTTCATAATCAGATTGACGTGCATAGCTCATTGCGCAATATACGAAAGGCGGGTTGCGGGCCCGCCTCTCGTACTCTCAAGTTCAATACGGAAGCTCCTCACCCGTCTCATCGGACGGCTGTTGCGGCTGCTGCTTGTGCGGCGGCCGTACCCGAATGCAATCCACGAGCTTGCCGCCCATGTCCGTCTTCGTTGGGTACAGTTCGATCCAATGACCGGGCCAGTGTTCGGTATCGCCGCCTGCGATAGAAGCGACGGCATCCCAGTTGACCTTGTTAAGTGGTAGCGCCTTCTTCGCTCCAACGAAGTAGAGCACGGTCTTTACCTGCTCTCGGCCGTCGGGGGTTCTCAGCGTTTCCATCGGGGCATCCTTGATTTGGACGACACGGGGCTTGCCTTTGAGGTCTTCGCTTTTTATGAATCGGCCCGGGAACACTTCATTTCTGGTAGCCATTTCAGTTTCCTTTCGGGTTTATGGCGCACTTGTAGGCGTTTTCGACCTTGCGCCGATGGTCGAGACGGCTTGCACTTATCCGTGGGGTGATTTACGTCTTGCATGGCAAGGTTCTCCTTTGCCCGGCGCGTTTTCACGTCCGGGCATTTTTTTGTTTAGGTTTTGTCTTTACGAGGCCGCCCCGGTCCGCCGCTGCGCTTAGACGGTTTGCCGCGCGGTGTGCCGCGAGTTACTGCAAATTGCTGTTGTTGATGGCGCTTGATGGACTCGACCAGGACTAAACGATTGCGGCCGTCCAAGAACGATTCGTAGATCCCCTCGTTCAAACGCCGATAGAAATCGGTCAAGCCGCAGCCTGCTAGCTTTGCGCCCTCGCGCGGGCGCACGGCAAATGGCAGGAGACTGACGAGAGATTTGTCGGACATGGGCGCTGCCACGGGCTACCGGCCGCTCGATTGCGGCTTCGGCGGCGATCTTCCCGGCACCTTACCCCCCGGCGTCTTCTCGGCATCCGGCAGAGTATGGGGCTTTAGATCACGGTGGGCAGCGCGCCCGCTCCTCTCCTTTGCTCAACTACGTACATGCATCAAGGAGCACACCCACGATAGGGTGTGCGCGATTTAAAACACGGCGCGGTGGTTAAATCAAGAAAATTTTTGAAAAGGTATGACAGCCGACGAGATAGGGGTTTTTCCACTGAATTGTCCCCAGGTCGTCATTAGTTTAGCCCGCTTTGTGAAAAGGTCGCCGCGCCTATAGGCCGCTTCGACTTTGTTTCCAACTTTGTGTGCCAAAGCCATTTCGACGACGTGGTTTGGGAAGTTGGTGGCTTCTGCTGCCCAGTCGCGGAACGAACTTCGAAAGCCGTGGACGTTGGGGCTGCCTAGCTTCTTAGCTAATTGCAGAAGAGTAATTGGGCCGAGTGGTCTGCTGGCGCGGTATCCGGGGAAAACAAGACCCTCCGGGCGAGTATTCCGCGGGAGCGCCGCGAGAGCGGCATTGCTCAGCGGGACTCGGTGCTCCCGACCGCCTTTCATTTTCTTGGCAGGTATCGTCCAGGTATGATTGGCAATGTCGATTTCGTCCCAGGTTGCGTTGAGCGCCTCGCCTTAACCTAGCGGCCGTCAACACGATGAATTCCAGGCACCGAGCCGCCGGACCGTCCTGCGCTCGCAACTTGGCCATAAAGGCCCCTACCTCAACATAAGGCAACGCCGCGAGATGTTCGGTCTTGCGAACCTTCGAACTCGCGGGGAGCAGGTGATCAAGGTGACCGCGCCATCGGGCGCAATTCTCACCTGTGCGATAGCCGCTGACGCGGGCCCAATCCAAAATTGCTTCGATGCGGCCGCGTACCCGTGATGCGGTTTCGGGAATTGTTGTCCACAGCGGCCCAATCGCCTTCATCACCATTGCCGTGTCGATGGCATTTACCGGCAATGCGCCAAGCACCGGATGGACGTGCTGCGCAAGGGTATTCACCCACTGCTGGCGATGTTTCGCACTGTTCCATCCGGCCTCATGACTCGCGATGAATGCGTCGGCGCATTGTTTGAACGTCATCGCTTTTGTTGCAGAGAGCTGCATTGCTGTCCGCTGTGCCTTCCGGTGTTCGATTGGATCGACGCCTTCACTGCGGAGTTTGCGTGCTGCGGCGGCCTTCTCGCGGGCTTCGGCTAGGGTCACGTTCTCGGTTGAACCGAGGCCCATGTAGCGCTCGTGGCCATCGAGCTTGAACCGAAACACCCACGAACGCCCGCCGGGTGTCACCTGCAGATAGAGCCCGCCGCCGTCAGCGTGCCAGCCGATACCGGCGGTCTGCACCTTGCGAGCGGACAGCATGTTGCGCTTCATCGGATCAACGCCATCATCCGTATCCCCGCGTCTATCCACACTCTGCTCGCGGGTCGCTGTGAAAGGTAGCGGAAGGCGGTGAAGGGCCGCAAGTGAAAGTTAGGCCCAGTCCACCGAGATATCTCGCATGTTAGCGAAAGGTAGCGAAAGGTGGCAAAATAACCGTCAGCCGGAACCAAGCTCCGCCACTATCACGGCATCGACCTGTCGCAACCGGCGCTCGAGCTCGCCGCCGCCAATCTCGCGGGATCGCCGTTCGAAGTCGATCTCGACCATCGCGATTTCGTGGAAGCCATGATGCGCAGGCCCGAGCATGCCGACGCGGCCTGGTGCGGCCTGTCGATCCATCACTTGTCGAGCGCCGACAAGCTGCGCCTGATGAAGGCGATCCGCGGCGCAACGGGCGGGCGCGGCATCTTTCTGCTCTACGAGCCGACGCGGCGAGACAATGAGGATCGCGCCGCGTTTCTCGACCGCTTCTTGCGCACGAACAAACCCCTATGGACGGCGTTGACGCCCGCCGAATGGGACCAGATCTGGCACCACGTCACCACCTGCGACTTCCCCGAGACGGCGGCGGTGTGGTGCGAGCTCGGCCGCGAGGCCGGCTTCGCGCAAGCGTGGCAGGTCTTCGTCGATCCGACCGACTTCTTCCGCCTGTTTTGCTTCGAGGCCAACGCGGCGGCGGCGTGAACGGCGGCGACGGCCGGTCGGCGGCCGAGCGCACGATCAATCCCGTGGAATGCTGAATTCAGTGCGTGCAAGGATCTTTCAGCGCGCAAAACGGTCTCGCCGCTTCGAACGCCCGGCTTGCCCGCAGAACAAGGGCGTCCGCCCCGATCGCGCCGACGATTTGCAGCCCGATCGGGAGCCCGTCGCGCGTCATTCCGCAGGGAATGGACGCCGCCGGCTGCTGCGTCAGGTTGAATGGACAAGTGAAAGGCGACCAATTCGTCCACGCCTCGCCCCAGTCGCCCGATGGTGGCATCAGACGGCCCGCCTCGAACGCGGGCAGCGGCATGGTCGGCGTCAGGAGGAGGTCGTAGCGCTGAAAGAAGCGGGCAAACGCGGCATGCAATTCCGCGCGCTTGAGCTGCGCGCGAATATGGTCAGTCGCCGAGGTCTCGCGCCCCTGCGCCGCCGCCGCGACGAGGCCGGGGTCGGCCAGGTCGCGGACCCGTTCGCCATAGGGCTGCAGGAGCATCGCGAACGCTGGCCACCACAACGTGTTCCAGGCCGCGATCGGGTCTCCGTCAAGGTCCGGATCGGAGTCATCGACGCGGGCGCCGAGCTCCTCGAACACGCGCACCGCAGCCATCACCGCCGTCTCGACCTCTCCGTCGACGCGCTCGGCGTATCCGAGGCGCGGCGAGTACGCGACCCGCATGCCAGCGACGCCGTCGTCGAGGCCGGTCCGGAAGTCGGGCGTGGACGACGTCCAGGCATAGACATCGCGCATGTCGGGAGCCGCCATGATGGTAAGAGCGAGCGCCGCATCGGCAACGGATCGCGTGAGGCAGCCCGCATGCGCAAGCGTCCCGAGCGGCGAGGCCGGCCACGCCGGCACACGCGCGCGCGTCGGCTTGATGCCGTAGCTGCCGCCGAACGCGGCCGGGATACGGATCGACCCGCCGCCGTCGGTTCCGAGATGGATATTGCCCATGCCGAGCACGACGGCGGCCACGGCGCCGCCGGAGGATCCGCCCGGCGTTTTGCGCGTGTCCCACGGGTTGCGCGTCACTCCGGTCAGCGGGCTATCGGTGACGGCTTTCCAGCCGAACTCGGGCATCGTGGTCTTGCCGATGAGGATCGCGCCTTGCTCGCGCAGGCGGGCAACCGCCGGCGCATCATGCGTCGACGGCGCATCCGACGTGAGCCTGGATCCGAACCGCGCGGGCATGCCGGCGACAAGGAGGTTGTCTTTAATGCCAACCGGAACGCCATCGACGAGACCTCTGGGCGCGCCCGCCATCCAACGGGCCTCGGCCTCTCTTGCGCTCCTGCGCGCGCCCTCGCGATCCACGCAGCAATAGGCGTTCACCACGCCGTTGTGCCGATCGACCTGATCGAGCACGGCATCAACCATCTCGACCGGCGAGAGATCTTTGCGCCGATAACGAGAGAGCAAGTCGGCGACCGACAAGAAGGCGGTGGCATCCTTTGGAGCTTTGGTTATGATCCGAGCTCCTTCGTTCGCATCAGATCGCATTGCATGAATAGCATATCGTGGCACGGCGCGGTGCGCTCGAAAGTAAGCTCATCCGGACGAGGGAGGAGGGCATGACAAACCGCCGGCAATTCCTGAAGCTGACGCTTGGGCTTCCTTTTTCCTCGGGAGCACTGCCGCTCGGGCCGGATCCGCTCCACGCGCAAGAACCGTGGCCGACGCGCACGATCACGATTGTGGTCCCGTTCCCGCCCGGCGGCGTCGCCGACTTCGCGGCCCGCCCGCTCGCCGCCCATATCGCCGACACGTTGGGACAGAGGGTCGTCGTCGAGAACAAGGGTGGAGCGGGAGGCGGGATCGGGCACGCTTACGTCGCGCGCGCCGAGCCCGACGGCTACACCATCATGACCGCGCTGCCTTCGCTTGCCGTCATTCCCGAAGGCAATCGGCTGGCGGGCAAGCCGATCCCCTACGCGATGGACCAATTCGTGCCGCTCGCGCGGATGTTTGCCGATCCGCCTATCCTGGCGGTGAAAAACTCATCGCCGTGGAATTCGTTCAATGATTTCATCGCGGCGGTCAAAGCGAACCCCGGCCAGATACCCTATGGCACGTCCGGGCATCTGGGCACCGTGCATCTGGCGATGGAAATGTTTCTCAATGCGGCGCAGCTCAAGATGGTGCACGTGCCGTACCAGGGCGGCGGCCCGTCGTTCAACGCGCTGTTGTCGGGCCAGGTGCCTGTGGTGCCCACGCTCGAGTCGACCGCCAAGGGCCAGATCGATGCCGGAAAGGTCCGCATCCTGGCGCAATGGGGCACCGAGCGGCTGCCGAATTTTCCGCACGCGCCGACGCTGCAGGAGGCTGGATATCCGGACGTGATCTATATCCTCTGGACCGGCGTATTTGCGCCGGCGAAGACGCCCGCGCACGTGACGCGCATTTTGCGCGACGCGATCCGCCCCTTCATGCAGGACAAGGCCGTGATCGAGCGCTTCGTGAAGGCCGGAAGCCAGGTCGCCTACCTCGATGGGCCGGAATTCTCACAGGTCCTGGAAGCCGACACGGATCGCCTGCTCAAGGTGGTGCGCAAGATCGGCCTCTCATAGCCGCGCATGAGGTGGGGGCCGTGATCAACGACGACAATGCAATGCGGGAGCTGGCCCCTGTTGCTGACGGCCTGCCGGGACTCTACAAACAAACGAATGCTGTCGGCGGTGTCGCTGCGACCCGTCCATCCCAGCGAGGTTCAAATGACATCACGTCGTAGCTTGTGCGGCGCCATCGCCGGCGTCGCGTTCGCTGCCGCAGCTGCGGCGGCTGAACCAGAAGCATGGCCCACCCGGGCGATGCAGGTCATCAGCCCGTTCACCGCGGGCAACGCCAACGACACTGTCGCGCGCGTCGTGCTCGACCAGGTTTCGCGACAGCTCGGCCAGCCATTCGTTATCGAGAACAAGCCGGGCGGCGGAGGGACGATCGGTCCTGCCATGGTCGCCAAGGCGGCGCCGGACGGCTACACCATTTTGCTGCATTCGTCCTCGCTGAGCTCGCAAGTCGTGCTGCATCGGACTTTGCCCTACGATCCGATCCGCGACTTTGCGCCGGTGGTCATGTTCGGAATTCAGCCCAACGTGCTGGTGGCTGCGCCGTCGACGGGCTTCAAAACGGTTGCCGACCTCGTGGCAGCGGCGAAGGCGAGACCCGGCGCGTTGACCTATGCCTCCGCCGGCATCGGCTCGGCCTCGCACATGGCCGCCGAGCGGTTGCGCCTCGCCGCGGGGATCGACGTCCAGCACATCCCGTTCCGCGGGGCGGAGGGCATGGCTGAAGTGAT
>WNFX01006828.1_pt1 | contig 10797 bp, 6 predicted proteins | sample 5400111 | NCBI WGS metagenome assembly WNFX01 (sample SAMN13153363, study PRJNA577476) | soil metagenome | isolation source: 40 cm soil or saprolite under grassland replicate 1 | place: USA:California | collected 2016-06-15
CCTGACTGACGTCACACGTCGATTGAGCGGCGGGGACCTTGCAGCGCGGGCCGAGCTCGCCGAGGCGGCGCCTGCCGTGCGCCAGCTTGCGGAGTCGGTGAACGACATGGCGATCGGACTCGAGCTGCGCGGGCGGGCGGAACAGCAGCTGCGCCTGCTCGGTCACGCCATCGCGTCGACCGACGACATGATCAGCGTGACCGACCTGCAGCATCGGATGACCTTCGTCAACCGCGCGTTCCTGGATGGCTACGGATATTCACTGGAGGAAGTCATCGGCCAGACGCCCGCGATGCTTCGGTCGCCCGAAACTGCGGGTTCGCTCGGCGACGAGATCCTGCGTGCGACACACGCCGGCGGATGGCGTGGCGAGCTGCTCAGTCGGCGGAAAGACGGCACGGATCTGTTCATCAGCCTCAACACCTCTCTGATTCGGAACGACGATGGAGGGGTGATTGGATTGCTTGGCGTCGCACGCGACATCTCCGAGCGGCGGTCGCTGGAAGACCGGCTGCGGCAGTCGCAGAAAATGGATGCCGTGGGACAGCTCGCGGGTGGCATCGCGCACGATTTCAACAACCTGCTGACGGTCATCATCGGATCGGCCGATCTGCTATTGGAAGACACGAGGAGCACCGAGACGGCCCACGAGCTTCAGCAGATTCGCGCCGCCGGTGCGAGCGCCGCGTCATTGACGCGACAGCTCCTGGCATTCAGCCGCAAGCAGGTGCTTCAGCCGCAGGTCGTCGACCTCAACGAAGTGCTGACGGAACTGGGGTCGCTGGTTCGACGCCTCATCGGCGAGGATTTGCGCTTCGTGAGCCGGCTGGCGCCGGGGCTCGATCTGGTGTTCGTCGATCGCTCGCAGCTCGAGCAGGTGGTGCTGAACCTCGCGGTGAACGCTCGCGACGCGATGCCCAAGGGCGGCACGCTGACGATCGAAACACTCAACATCGCGATCGACTCGACATTCACGGCAAACCATCGTGGTGCGGTGGCCGGCCCATTCGTCCGGCTCGATTTGACCGACAGCGGCGTCGGCATGGATGAAAAGACGATGGCGCGAGTCTTCGAGCCGTTCTTCACGACCAAGGGGCCGGGGAAGGGCACGGGACTTGGCCTCGCGACGGTCTATGGGATTGTCAAACAGAGCGGAGGCTACATCTTCGTCGAGAGCACGCCTGGTGTCGGTACGACGTTTCATGTGGACCTGCCTCGGGCGACCGGGGCGCCGGCCGCCGTCGTCGAAAGCCACGCCTCCACCAGCCGCGGCGACGAGACCGTCCTGCTGGTCGAAGACGAAACCGCCGTGCGCGTGATTGCACGGCGCATCCTCACTACGAGAGGATACCGAGTGCTGGAGGCGAGGAACGGCCACGAGGCGATCGAGATGGCGCGTGCCTACCGTGGGACGATTCACCTGCTGTTGACGGATGTCGTCATGCCGGAAATGAACGGAGTCGACGTCGCAAACCAGATCGTCATCGAGCATGACGAAACCTGCGTGCTGTTCATGTCGGGCTATCCCAATCAGGACGTGCTGAAGCGGCCGAAGAACGCGAAGGTGGGCTTCGTCGACAAACCATTTACTCCCGATCGCCTGCTCCATCAGGTTCGGACGCTGCTCGGTTCAGCGGATCGATTCGACGAGCCGGCGATCTGAGCGCTATTTCCTGGCGGCCGTCCCGTCCACCACGAACTGACCGCCCGCGAAGTCGAAGGTCGACTTCCATTTGTCGCCGTCCGGCGCGATCGTAATCTTCATCGGAATCGCCTGACCCTGGATCGCGAAGTTGTACTTCAGCGCCAGCGTCGAACCTTCTACCGAGATGTCCGTGATCGCCTGCGGGTCCGGCGATAAGTCCGACGTGATCTCGCCAGTCAGCTTGCCGCTCTGATCCTTGAGCGTGAGGTTCAGGCCCATCGAACCTTGGGGCGTGTCGACCCCGAGCACCCAGGCGCCGACGAACGCGGCGATTCCCGTTGGGCGAGGGGCCGCAGCGGCCGCCGAAGGCGCCGTCGTTGCCTTGGCCGCGGTCGTCACCACCGGTCCCGTGACCGTGACCTTCACGTGCGCGTTGGTCCAGCAGCACTGGAATCCGCCGCCGCCTTCTCCCGTCGAGTCGTTCGCCTGCAGGCGCAGCACGTATGCGCCCGGCGCGGTGAAGGTGGCGGTCGTGGTGTTCTTTCCACCGGCGGCCTTGTCGGGTCGCGGATTGAACGGGTCGAAGGTCACCGCCGCCGGGCCTCGCATCATGCTCCACTTGAGCGATGGCAGCGGGGCAGGCGGCGCGGTTGCCCCGGGCGTCGCCGGCGGGAGGTTGAGCTTCGCTCCTTCATCGGTCACCCAGGTGGCGAGCGTAAGCGGCTCGCCGGTCGTCGCGGTGTAGGTCGCGGCGATCCCGGACGGCGGGCCCGCCAACGGCGCACCGTCCGACGCGAATTTCAGGACCGGCGGCGTGTTCTTGTTGGCCGGATCCTCGTACGGTTCCAGGATGTATTCCGGCTTGGTGTGCAGCGTGATGGTGTTGCTGAAGCCGTTGACGACGAGTGTCCAGGTCAGCTTCTTGTCGGCGAGATCCTTTGGCGCCTTGATCGAAAAGATGCCCCACTGCCGGCCTGCCTGGAAATGGGTGGGCTGACCCTGATCGGGCCCGCCGGGATCGATGTGGTTGTTCGGGCCGATCGGGATGTCGAGTTCCTGCTTCGTGTTCCGATTGATGTAGCCGACAAGGAAGCTGACGCTGCCGTCCTGGTTGTGGTACCACCCTTCGAACGCTGGCGAGACGCTCGACCCGCGCTCGCGCAGACCCAGGGACAACGGAAGCTGGCTTGGGAGTTGACCCTGTCCCTGCTGTCCGGCGTGGACGAGCACGCTGGACGTGACGACAGTCGCCAGGCTCACCGCGGCAAGAATCGTCCCCTTGATGCTCATCGTTCCTGCGCGGGGGCTGTCGACGTCGCTTTGGATGCCGCGCGCTTGGCGACTTCAGCCTTGAAGTCCTCGGCGTTGTAGTACGTGATGTTCAGCCACGCGTGGCCCATCTCGTCCACCGTGCGATCGCCCCAGCCGACCCATTGATCCGGATCCGGATTCGACTTGTTGCCCTTCGTGTTGTCGTACCACGCGATGAAATGAAGCACAGTGCCCTTGGGCAGCAGCGGCGCCGCGTCGTCCGCGTAGATGTACATGTTGTGCCAGTTGAAGTTGAAGTCGGTGACCTGGCTCAGCGTCTCGCGCTTGCCGTCGGGGTACATCGCTTCCATCGACATCCCCTTGCCGCGCAGGTGCATGTGCGCCTGGAAGTTCTCGATGCGCGCGTTCTCGCGGAGGGTGATGAAGTTTTCAGTCGTCGTCACCGCGTTCGGTGGGATGTCGAGCGGCTGGGCGTTCGGCAACGACACGCCGGGAGGTGAAGAGAACGTGTTGAACAGCGCGAGCACTTCGCGGTGCTTCGGCTTCTGGTCCTTCGGGTAGAACCAGACGGCGAGCTCGGTGTGCGCGGTGATCTCCTCGCCGACCGCGTGATAGTGCATCTCCCACGTGATGCTCGAGCCGGGAAGCATGAGGCGGCCCGAGTCGGGACGCATCTCGTCGCCGTACTTTCCGACCGCCCATTCCATGAAGAGTCCGTCACCCGCGACGTTGGGGTCGCCGGTCAGCATTTCCTTCGGCGCATCCTTCTCGACCTGGCGCAGGAACGCGAGCGCATGATGCGTGATCTTGCGGGCCTTCACTGACGAAGGACGGATTTCGATCGCGCGGACCCACCGTGGCTCGGTCAGCCCGGTCGGCGTGCTCGGCCGCCACCACGCGTCCTGCGCGACCGCAGGCAGTGTGTACTCCGGCGACTTCACGAGCAGATCGGGCTCGCCGTACTTCGCCGCGAGCTGCCACGTTTTGGTCTCGTCGATCCACTGCTTCGGTGGTGGCATGTCCTTGGGGTTACCTTTCGGAGCGCCCGCCGCTGCCCACGCGAGGATCGTCTGGATCTGATCGTCGTTGAGCGACCGATCGTTCTTGAACTTCTGAATGCCGACCGTCTTGTCGATATGCCATGGCGGCATCTGACGGCCGCCCACGCGCGCCGCGATCGACTTCGCCCACGGCCGCGCGTCTTCGTAGCTCACCAGCGACATCGGCGCCATGCCGTCCGGCCGGTGGCAGGCTTCGCACTTCGACTGAAAAATCGGCGCGATGTCCTTGGTGAAGGTAGGCGGCGTGTCGGCGGCGGCGGCGGGGAAGGCGAGTAGCGCCGCAAGCACCACGAAGCCGAACCCGGCGGAATTCCTGAAAGACATGACGGTTCCTTTCATACGACGCGCAACGGACGCCAGGTTTCGAGAGCGGGAGTAGCCATCCATTCTAACTGACGTGGTCCTGGCAGTCGACAGTGCAGACTTGTAAGCCGAGCGTGACAGGTTAGTATCGGGGCTGACATGCGCATTGCCTGTCTCGGCGGCGGACCGGCTGGGCTTTATTTCGCGATCGCCATGAAGCGCCGCCTACCTGGTCATGAAATCGTCGTCATCGAGCGCAACCGGCCGTACGACACGTTCGGTTGGGGCGTGGTGCTGTCGGCTGAGACCCTGGTCAATCTGAACGCGAGCGATCCTGAGAGCGCCGACGATATCCGGCGCGCGTTCGTCTACTGGGACGACATCGCCGTGTTCTACCGCGGCAGCGTGACACGCTCGTCCGGCCACGGGTTTTGCGGCATCGGCCGCAAGCGTCTGCTGAACATCCTCCAGGACCGGGCGCGTGCCCTCGGCGTTGCGCTGCAGTTCGAGACCGAGTTCGAGAACGCCGACCGCTACCGCGAGTACGATCTCGTGGTTGCGGCCGACGGCGCCAACTCGAAAATCCGCAGCGCCCTCGCTGACGTGTTCAAGCCCGACATCGATGTGCGGGCCTGCAAATACATCTGGCTCGGCACCACGCAGCGATTCCAGGACGCGTTCACCTTCATCTTCGAAGAGACCGAGCACGGCTGGATCTGGGCGCACGCCTACCAGTTCGATGCCGATACGGCGACGTTCATCGTCGAATGTTCGGAGACCACGTGGCGCAGCTTCGGCTTCGACGCCATGAGCCACGAAGCAACGCTCGCCACCTGCGAACGAATCTTCGCGAAGAATCTCGGGCCGCATCGGCTGGCCGCCAACACCAGGCTTGCCGCGCCGACCAGTCCCGCCGATGCGCACCATCCGAGATTTGCGCGAAGGCGGAAGCTCGCCGGTGCGTCCGCGAGCGAAGGCGGGCCTGCCACGCCGAAGCTCCCGCGCGTGGACGCGAGCGAAGGCGGGTGGCTCAATTTCCGCCGCGTGCTGTGCGAGAAGTGGTCGCACGAGAACCTTGTTCTGATGGGCGACGCGGCGGCAACTGCGCATTTCTCGGTCGGCTCAGGCACAAAGCTGGCGCTGGAAAGCGCCATCGCGCTCGCCGACTACTTGCACACCGAGCCGACGATGGCGGCGGCATTCGATCGGTACGAGCAGGAGCGCAGAACCGAAGTGCTGCGGCTGCAAAGCGCGGCGCGCAACTCGACCGAGTGGTTCGAGCATATCGACCGTTATCTTCATCTCGATCCCGTGCAGTTCAATTACTCGCTGCTGACGCGCTCCCAACGCATCAGCCACGAGAACCTGCGTGCGCGTGACAAGTCGTGGCTCGAGAGCGCCGAGATGTGGTTCGAGGAGCGGGCCACAAGGGAGAAGCCGCGCCACTCGCGCCCGCCGATGTTCACGCCGTTCCGTCTGCGCGGCCTGCGACTGAAGAATCGCATCGTGGTGTCACCGATGGATCAGTACCGCGCCGTCGACGGCACGCCGACCGACTGGCACCTGGTGCACTATGCCGAGCGCGCCAAGGGCGGGGCAGGACTGGTCATCACCGAGATGACCTGCGTATCGCCCGAGGGCCGGATCTCGCCCGGCTGCACCGGCCTTTACGCGCCCGAACACGAAGCGGCGTGGAAACGGATCGTCGATTTCGTCCACGCGGAGACCGACGCCAAGATCGGCATCCAGCTCGGACACTCAGGGCCGAAAGGCTCGACGCAACTCGGCTGGGAAGCGCCGGATGTTCCGCTGCCGGACGGCAACTGGCAGGTGATTGGCCCATCTCCGGTGGCATGGTCGCCGCGCAATCAAGTGCCCCGGGAGATGACGCGCGCCGATATGCACGCGGTGCGGGACGAGTTCGTGGGCGCGGCGTCCATGGCCGCACGGGCCGGCTTCGACCTGCTCGAGCTGCATTGTGCGCACGGCTATCTCCTGTCCGCGTTCATCTCGCCGCTGACCAACCGCCGCACCGACGCCTACGGCGGCTCGCTCGAGAACCGCATGCGCTTTCCGCTCGAGATCTACCATGCCGTACGGGCGGTCTGGCTGCCGGCGAAGCCGATCTCGGTCCGCATTTCCGCCAGCGACTGGGTCGGCGAGGAGGGGATCACGCCTGAAGATGCCGTCGAGATTGCGCGTCTGCTTGGCGACGCCGAGGTCGACATCATCACGGTGTCGGCGGGACAGACCTCCACGCGGGCGCGGCCAGTGTACGGCCGGATGTTCCAGACCCCGTTCTCCGATCGCATCCGAAACGAAACCGGCATCGCCACCATGGCCGTCGGCAACATCTACGAGCCCGACCACGTGAACTCGATTCTGATGGCGGGCCGTGCGGACCTGTGCTGCCTTGCGCGGCCGCATCTTGCCGATCCCTATTGGACGCTGCATGCCGCGGCGCAACTCGGGTATCGCGGCGAAACCTGGCCCAAGCCCTATCTAGCGGGGCGCGATCAGCTTCACAGGCTCGCCTCGCGCGCCGAGGCGTCCACGGTGAAGGTGTGAAAGATTCAACAACATGCGCGACCTTCACCCCACCCATTTCAATTGGCGCGTCGACGGCAGCATCGCCGTCATCTCGCTCGCACGGCCCGAGCGCAAGAACCCGCTGACGTTCGACTCGTATGCCGAGCTGCGCGATACATTCCGGGGGCTGGCCTTGGATGAAGCCATCAAGGCCGTCGTCATCGCCCCGAATGGCGGCAACTTTTCCTCCGGGGGGGATGTCCACGACATCATCGGTCCGCTGCTGACCCGCGATATGAAGGGGCTGCTCGCCTTTACACGGATGACAGGAGATCTCGTCAAAGCGATGCGCGCCTGTCCGCAGCCGATCATCGCGGCCGTCGACGGAGTGTGCGTCGGCGCCGGCGCCATGATCGCGCTCTTCGCAGACCTGCGCATCGCCACCCCGGCGGCGACGACCGCTTTTCTCTTCGCGCGCGTCGGCCTTGCCGGCTGCGATATGGGAGCCTGCGCGATGCTGCCGCGCGTCGTCGGCCATGGACGCGCGGCGGAGCTGCTCTTCACCGGTCGCGCCATGTCGGCGGAGGAGGGCGAGCGCTGGGGATTTTTCAACCGCATCGTGGCAGCCGATGCACTGGAACGAGAGGCCACATCGCTCGCCGAGAGTCTCGCCCAGGGGCCGACCTTCGCGCACATGATGACCAAGACGATGCTTAATCAGGAATGGTCGATGACGCTGGACCAGGCGATCGAAGCCGAGGCGCAGGCGCAAGCCATCTGCATGCAGACGCACGATTTCAAACGCGCCTACGAGGCGTTCGTCGCGAAGCAGAAGCCGCGGTTCTCCGGAGACTGAGATTTTGAACAGGAGATCAGGAGGTCAAGAGTCTTGGTACTTTTTGAAAACAATACACTCCTGATCTTTTGATCTCCTGCGAAGGATTCTGAGATGCTGAGAGGCGGATCTGCATTGGGTCCGACAGGGCACGTGGATACGTTCGCGCGCGACCATCTGCCTCCCTTCGACCAATGGCCCGACCTGCTGCTCGACCGGCCGGAGTTTCAGTATCCGGAGTACCTCAACGTCGCCGTTGAACTGACAGACCGCATGGTCGAGAAAGGGTTCGGCGACCATGTTGCGCTGATCGGCAACGGACGGCGACGCACCTACAAGGAGTTGACCGACTGGACCAACCGGCTGGCCCACACCCTCGCCGAAGATTTTGGGGTCAAACCCGGCAACCGCGTGCTGATTCGATCTGGCAACAACCCGGCGATGGTGGCCGTGTGGCTCGCCGTCACCAAGGCTGGCGCCGTGGCGGTCAACACGATGCCGATGTTGCGCGCGGGCGAGCTGACCACGATCGTCAACAAGGCCGAGATTGGCCTGGCGCTCTGCGACAATCGCATCGCCGACGAACTGGTCGCCTCCGCCAAAGGCAGCGCATTTCTGCGGAGCGTCGTCTGCTTCGATGGCACCTCCAATCACGATGCCGAACTCGACCGGGTCGCCCTCAACAAGCCGGTGCAATTCGAGCCGATCAAAACCGGCAGGGACGACGTGGCGCTGTTGGGATTCACGTCCGGCACCACCGGCGAGCCCAAGGCAACCGCCCATTTCCACCGCGACCTGCTGATCATCGCGGACGGTTACGCGAAGGAAGTGCTGCGCTTGACGCCGCAGGATGTCTTTGTCGGCTCGCCGCCTCTGGCGTTCACCTTCGGGCTGGGCGGCCTCGCCATTTTCCCGCTGCGCTTTGGCGCGACCGCCACGCTCCTCGAGAGTGCCTCGCCCGGCAACATGATCGACATCATCGAGACCTACAGGGCGACGATCAGTTTTACGTCACCCACTGCGTACCGCGCGATGATGGCGGCGATGGACGAGGGCGCTGATTTGTCGTCGCTGCGGATGGCCGTCTCGGCGGGTGAAACCCTGCCGGCGCCGGTGTTCGAGGACTGGACGCGGCAGACCGGCAAGCCGATTCTCGATGGCATCGGCACCACCGAACTGCTGCACATCTTCATCAGCAACCGCCTGGGCGATGCCGCGCCCGGCGCCACCGGCCGGCCCGTGACCGGATACGAGGCGCGGATCGTCGATGATGAAATGAACCCGGTGCCCGACGGTACGATTGGGCACCTTGCCGCCCGCGGGCCCACCGGATGCCGTTATCTGGCGGACGATCGTCAGACCAGGTACGTGCGCGATGGCTGGAATGTGACCGGCGACGATTTCGTCAGGGACGAGGAGGGCGTCTTTCATTTTGTGGCCCGCGCCGATGACATGATCATCTCAGCCGGCTACAACATCGCCGGGCCCGAGGTCGAAGCGGCGCTGCTGTCGCATTCGGACGTCGTGGAGTGCGCCGTCATCGGTGCGGCGGACTCCGAGCGCGGGCAGATCGTGCAGGCACACGTGGTGCTCAAAGAAGGCGTCGAACGGGACGAGGCGTGTGTGAGGCGGCTGCAGGACCACGTGAAGGCGACGATTGCGCCTTACAAGTACCCGCGCTCGGTAAAGTTCGTGAGCGCGCTGCCGAGGACCCAGACCGGCAAGGTTCAGCGGTTCAAGCTGAAGCCTTAACCGCAGAGAACGCAGAGATCGCGGAGCATGTGATCACGTTGACCACGAAAACACGAAATCACGAAGACGCACGAAGAATTCAGCCACCGAGTCGTCGAACGACAGAGCTAAAGGACAAGAAACCTCCCAACGCATCGCAGGCCGCCGCGACGCGGCGGCAGACGTTCGGCCGGCGAAGCCGGCCAACCTGCGATGCGTTACTCCTGGGCCCTCCGTGTTCTCTGTGGTTCTCTGTGTTAGCCGTGGGCGGAATTGCAGCATGACGCTTTTTCTCTGCGATCTCGGCGGTCTCCGCGGTTAATGTCTCAGCGCATGCAGTTTCTCCATCCGAAGCACTGGTCCCCTGCGAAGGGCTTCTCCAATGGTGTGGCCGCGGAGGGCCGTCAGGTCTTCGTGGCCGGCCAAGTCGGCTGGAACGCGCGTCAAGAAATCGTCGACGATGACTTCGTGGCGCAAGTCGAGCAGGCGCTGCGGAACGTGGTTGATGTCCTGGCCGAAGCCGACGCTCGGCCCGACCACCTCGTTCGCTTGACCTGGTACATCACCGATAAGCGGGAGTACATGGCGCGCGCAAGCGAAGTCGGGCAGGCCTATCGGCGGGTCATCGGCCGGCACTTCCCTGCGATGACGCTGGTGCAGGTGGTGGCGCTGGTCGAGGACCGAGCCAAGGTCGAGATCGAGGCGACGGCGGTCGTTCCGAACTTAGAACTTAGAACTTAGAAGTTAGAACTCAGAGAATCAGGGCCTCTTGACGAAGTTGACCTGATCCATCAGCAGCCACGTGTTCGGATCGAACGTCACCGCCGTCGGCTCTTTCGCTGTCGGGATCGTGAACCGGTTGTCTCTGGCACTGATCTCGCGGCGCTCGACGTGTGACGCTGTCGGTCCCCCGCCCTCGACTTCGACGCCGATCTCGATCGGCATTCGGTACGGTTCGCCGGTCTGCGTTTGCCGGATGTCGATTTCAATCTGCTTCGCCGCGGCGTTGTATCGCCAGCCTCCGTCGAACGATGGCGACGTCGGGCGCCGGAGCCATTCATCGAAGAACCACCCGAGGTCCCGTCCTGACGCCTGTTCCATCACGCGGCGCAGGTCGTTCGTGGACGCGTTCGAATCCCGGTAGAGCCGGTAGTACTCGCGAATGCCGGTCCAGAAGTTCGTGGTGCCGATCACGCCGCGAAGCATGTGCAGCACCCATCCGCCCTTCTGATACACCAGCTGATTCAGCACTCTTCGCATGTCCGAGAGGTTGTCGTGGATCACGCTGATACCGGGGAGCGATTTCTCGGTGGCAATCGCCCGGGCGCGGCTCGCCTTCAAGTCCGTGACGAACGCGTCGCGGCCTGCGTAGTGCTCCGTATACAGCAGTGTGAAATAGGTCGCGAATCCCTCGCTCAACC
>WNFX01006830.1_pt1 | contig 10797 bp, 6 predicted proteins | sample 5400111 | NCBI WGS metagenome assembly WNFX01 (sample SAMN13153363, study PRJNA577476) | soil metagenome | isolation source: 40 cm soil or saprolite under grassland replicate 1 | place: USA:California | collected 2016-06-15
GAAGACTGCATCCCGGTCTACGACATCACCGGCCATGGTGTCATGAGCAAAGTCGACAGTTGACGCGTCGCAGAGAGCGAGGGGCCAGTCGACTAAGGGGCCGCGGAGAGGATGCCAGACACTGTAGAGCCTTGTTAGACTCCTTCAAGAATTCGTGTGATATAGAAAAATGGGCTGTCAGCAGAATTTGAAAGTGAACGGCGTCAATGGCCTCCACGGAAACGGCCACTCACTTCACAACTTGCCATCTGCCTCTAATTACAGCGTCGGCCTCAGTCCCATAGACATCCCTGACAATCCTACATCCCTCATCATACGTATGATCTAAACATCAGACCGGCTTGCACATTCTTCCCCCCAGGAGCACATACCAATATGCGCAGCCGAAGCCGGCTGCTGAAAACTATACGTCTCGCCCGTCGCAGTCGGCCAGCTTGGATCTCGTCGTCGAATCTACCAATCCGCTCAGACAATGCTTCTCGCAATACAATACGCAGAACGCAATATACCACATAATCCAAAACTTCCACCGAAGTCGCCTTAAGTGCAGCCTTCACGCACTCCGTTACTTCTTTCTGATGAACCCTCTCGACCTTGTTGAGATCATCGTAATCTTCATAACTCAAGGAACTTTCCAGATTTACGATTTTGAACCCACATTTTTCGTATATCAGGTCAGATTGAGTGCGCAAATCCCGAAAAACAATGTTATGAAGGGTGCGCGCGACGTTGGTCTGTGGGAAGTCGTCTTCGGGGCGGTAGCGGAGTGTATAAGGCTTTACTTCATGATAGATTGGGGAGCGAGTCAGGAAGTAGACCTTGCCGGACACTGTTAAGTCTTCGCTGGATGCCATTATCAGCTGCATGTATGTTGTAGAGCTACACTCGTGGTAGCGCGGGTGAATGTTGAAATGTGCGGGTTGACAACTCACCTCATCTGGGTGGCACGTGACTCGTTAAGCTGCGAAACTGTAACATGCTTATCTCATAAATCAGACTCTGTTTTGGTGTTCTACTAGGGTAATATGTGGGTCACATGGTAATTAGTGGGTACCGAACTCCTGGGCCAATCAGAACGCGTAAAATTAGGGAACCCAAAACAGAGTCTGAGAACTTATGGTGCGAAAATCGCTAATTTGGCCGCACTCTACTAAGAAACAACTGATTCATGACACCCTGATTGCCATACTGCACTTTGCACCCTCAGCCACGTCTAAATCTACTCCTAATACGCTCATTCAAAGCGCCTTTTCTCGCTCTATATTCATTATCTCATATGGATCCCGTCAATCCTCCTCCTCCGACAATATTCGCGGGTGCGCCGCTACATCCATCTAGCCCTCTTTCGAGCCTCCCTCCTATCTCTACGAGTAGTCCGCCTCCCTTTTCCAGCCCTCTTAACCGTGTTACTCGAATCGAATACGATAATAACTGGGTCGATAATGAAGACGATGATGATCAAGATTGGATTGATAGTGGAGGCGAAGAATCCCGAGCAACACACAGCAGGAGATCCAGAGCTGGTACAGCGTACGGGTTACAACAGGTGCTTCAGGCGCTAAGGAGATGTCGCTGGACGTTTAAAGATCTTATACATAACTGGGTACAGGAGGAAGACAAGGATAATCATGAGGTTATACTAGAGCATCGGAGTTATAAGACTGCAGCCCAACGACGACGGGTCTTAGTAACGGCTGTCGAATCTCTTGTAGCAAGCGGGGTAGATACGACTACATCGACGCTTTTAGCAGAGTTCAATCATCTACTTCAAACTCCCTTCTTGGGCCAGTTTGATCATACTACGAATGTCGATACAATAGACTTTCATCTTGCATTCCAAGATATCAAGGCAACTGCTCCAGTGTGGCATAAGCTCTTGACCGAATTGTTAAGGAATCAGCGTTCTCATTGGAGTAGCTATAACGCATGTTCAGATAAACAAGTTCTATCAAAACGTGTGTATTTCATCACTAGTGTTATATGCCATTCTCGTGCAAAGAAGAGGTCAAATCTCCTTCCCTCAATCTTAGATATGTATCTCCTCGGCTCTGGCGTCAAACGTCGGGTTATAGAGACTCTATCAGGGCTTGGAATATGTCATAGCTACATGACTGCCAACCGCCTAATATCAAAGGTATCAGAGAATGCAAAGGCAAGTAAAATATTTAATCCAGAGTCCTAGAATCCCGTGACAACTCCTGAGAACTCCTGAGCGAATCAAACGGCGTTATGTAGCGTAGTCGTCCGCTTATCCTACTAGGTCAGATGACCTTCTCAACTCCTGAGAACTCCTGAGAACTCCTGAGCGAATCAGAAGGCGGCACGCTGTCATCAACCAAACTCACTAGGTCAGATGACCTTCTCAACTCCTGAGAACTCCTGAGAACATCATAGCTTGTTCTATACTTTATTGCTAATTAATTTATAGGAGGAGATCAAACGTCTAGCAGCACACCCACAAGCAGTTGTTGTCTACGATAATATCAACTTCAAGGATACCAAACGAGACGAGTGCCTAGGGCACAAAGCAACGATGGCGGCGATGACTACAGCTGCAATTATTCTGTGCCCAGACCTACCAGCTACAGGCCTTCGCCAGTCAATGCATGATCCGACTATTCCACTTGACGTTTTCGATATTTTCAACGCCCCAGCAATCTCTGGTAATGATAACGAGGTTGGGAACGATATTACAAGAAGCTTGATAGTCGATGCAATCAGAAGGGTCCACTCTTCTGGTGTCCAACGAGTATTCGAACATCATCAAGAACGGTGCCCTCAAATGCCTATCATTCAACAGATCGATACAAAGAAAACCGAATTCTGGCAGCTCGGTGCAATATATGAAAATGAGGGCACGATAGCAGGCACATATAACGTACATCAGAGGATCTTTCTCAATCAATTTGGGCTCTCATCACCAGAGGACCCCACAAGCCAGGACCATAATGATTTCAACGACCGCCTTTGGCTAGTCCATGGCGACCAGCTTACTGCACATCATATCCGTTCCGTGAAGCACGAGCAATTTGATGCATCAAAGCCGTTTGATAGGCGCCGTTGGTTACTTGGCATACCAGCGTGGTTTCATATCCAGATGAATTTACTCCTTACCATCGTTCGGACACATTGGTCACCTGGGCGGGGCGATCAGCGAACGCATCATTGTTTGGAATCTGATATTATAGCAATGGGTCGAACATTGACTAGTCGGGATAATATCAAGTATCATCTTACAGAGCCAGTCGTGTCACAGAGCTTCACAGCCCGTGTGCTAGCGTTGTTCTACGCAGCAATGGAAACGAAGGGCTACTTGGCTGATGTTCAGTCTAATCCCTATTACTTTGAGCGGCCAGAGCATATCGATGAGGCTATTAGTCGCTTGATAACGGGAGAGTTTCTTGAGCTCGTCGAGGAAATACGACTGACAGCCTTTACTCTTGATGCATGGAATGGCAATGGGCATACGGATCCGGAGTTCAAGACTATGTGCCGTATGCTCCAAGAAATCGAGCTTTTCTTGACTGTACGCCATGCAGTCAAGCATGGGGATATTGGCATGCTACGTCGTCTCGTAGATCCATTAATCGTCTACTTTTTCGGCGCATTCCAATCAAATTATGATAACGAGATGTTGTTCTATCGTTGGAATCTATCCCCGGTCAACACTTCTGAGCTCCAGCATGCTATACTTGCATCAGGGCTCGTGAATTGGCATGGTAGACGAACTACGTTTAAGGCAGTTGATCTTGGCTTAGAGCATTTGAACGGCAGCTGTAAGATCGAGATGAAGTGCTATAAGAACTCAACACACGACGCTAATATTATATTCGATCGAGTATGCCTTACAAATACATGGATTCGGGGCTTACGGACAAAGATCGAGGCAACTTTTGGGGAAGACATGCCTGGAACCCATACAACCTCGTCAGTAGGAATGGATATGTTTACACTCGCTCGAAATATCTTTAAAGGAGACCTTTGTACCCCTCGAAAAGTCGCCGAACAGACCTATTCTGGATATGAGTCAGAAGATATCCTCTGTAATGGTATGGAAGTACTTGCACAGAAGGTCGAATCGTTTAACAAGCAGCATATTCAACATTCAGCTACGTCTGATGAAGGAGACTTGTCCCAGGAAGATTACACTGTATTAACTGATATTCAGGAGTATGGCTCTATTATTACAGAGGCAATGGATGAGGCAGGCGATCCAGCAATCGTAGCTCCTATGATAGATGGTAATATTGAAGGGTTTATGGGATAATTCATTCGAGAATCGACCAAACTCGCTAGGTCAGATGACCGTCCCAACTCCTGAGAACTCCTGTGAACTCCTGAGCCAATTAGAAGCGAGACTCTTACTTATCACTCTAACGAAATTTTAATTTTCCTAGCTAACATAGCCCGTATTCTAAATTAATACCTACTAATTTATAAGTTAACTAGAATTTAAAATTATCACGCAGGCAAGTGTCTGTTCTATTTAAGTAGGATTAGAGCTTTTAGCAAGAGTATTCTGGTATTCAATTGCATTTCAGAGTCTCTTATCATACAAGACGACCATACAGTCATACTTGCGGTTAGGCCCGCAAAGAACATCCTACCCTGTTCGGCCATACGGCCTACTAATTGGAAGGAGTCTTCTTGAAGCTTTCCCCACGAAGCAGAGGACTGCAGAGGGCCCTACCAACTCCTAAACTTACAAGACGGCCATATAGTCATACTTGCAGTTGGGCCCGCAAAGAACATCCAACCCTGTTCGGCCATACGGCCTACTAATTGGAAGGAGTCTTCTTGAAGCTTTCCCCACGAAGCAGAGGACTACAGAGGGCCCCACCACTCCTCACACCGCGATGCCGCTACCGCCAGCGCCAGGTGGTGGACCACCGGCCGGCCTCAAAGCCGCAAAACCACGCGGAGGAGGTGGTGAAGGAGTGCGACGTCGGCGCCGCGTTGAAAGACTGCAACCGCCGGAGCGGGCAGCTACTCGACAGCGAGCGCACGTCGAGCCACACTTCTTCACCTGCTTGGCGCCCTTTTCAGAGTACACCCAGCATTCCTCATCCGCGGCCTGGCAGGCAGCGCAACGTCCCTCCCCCTCTAACTTCTCCCCCAACTCCGTCTCCATAATCCTACCAATGTGACCAAAGTCACGACGCTTGGCAGACGTCATCCCCCCCAACTCCTCCTCACTCCTCGACCACCACTTCCCCTCCACCACCGGCACATATTCTTGAGGTGCCCTACCCCGGGGGTCCCAAGCCCAGGGCAGGCGCGGTTGGTCGGCCAGCTGTGCTTGGTCGAATGCTGCTTCTGAAGAGGCAGCAGCAGCGGGGGCGGCGGCAGGGGCGGCAGCAGGGGCGGGCAGGACACTATAAGTACGTTAACATCAGGTCAGTATACAAGAGATTATTTACTAGAAGTACTTACAACATCTCTTCGTCATTATCTCCTCCTCCACCAAACCAACCACCAAAATCATCATCATCTCCTCCACCAAACCAACCACCAAAATTGTCATCATCCTCCTCCTCCTCCACAGCAGCAGGAGTGGCGGCAGGGGCGGCGGCAGCGGCAGGAGCAGGAGCAGGAGCAGCAGGAGCAGGGGCAGCGGCGGCGGCAGGGCGGCGGCGGCGGCGACGAGACGGGCTATCAAAGTAAGTATATGATATGATTGGACCAGGAGTTCTCAGGAGTTCTAAGGGTTCTAGGAGTTCTCAAGAATTCCAGGAGTTCTCAGGAGTCATTAGGAGTTTCATATTACTTACGACAGGGGCGGGCGGTCCAAACCAGAACGCTGCTCACGGCGGCGAATGGCGGCGGCGGCGGCAAGCATTCTGAGCTCATTGAGCTCCACATTCTGTGTGTGTAGCAGCACCTACGACAAAGAAGGCATTTTGTTGTTATTGTTGTTGTTATTGTTATTGTTGTTGTTGCTGCTGTTGGTTCTTAAAAAAAGATAAAAGAAAGAAAGAAAGAAAAGATGAAAATCAAAGGGAAGGTAAATCTATATACCGCTAGCTTCCTATTGATTAATTCTTTTAATTGTTCTTTCATTATCCTATTCACTCTTCTTGCCCATTGACAGCTTTTCTAATGATTCTATTGGCTCAGGAGTTCTTAGGAGTTCTCAGGAGTTCCGGTTTAGGGTTAGTGCAAAACCACCTCCTATTGATGGACCTCGCTTAATGGAGACAATAATCTACCTATTGTTAGGGAACAAATGAATACAGAAGTTATAAAATGAATTGATTCTATTGGCTCAGGAGCTCTCAGGAGTTCTCACAATAGTAACACTATCAAAGTGGTCAATATCTCCAGCTAGTATTCATGCTAAGAATACCAAATTTGACTAGAAACAACGCAACGGCAACACCATCAAAGTGGTTAATATCTCATCTATGACTATTTCGTGTAGGAATATAACATTCGCCTTAAGGTATAATGAAATTCTCCTTGCCCTTTTCCGATATCGTCCTCTTCCGCCCAGTCCTTGATACTAGAGTAAATATAACCCCTCTACTCGTATTAATATCTCTACTAGATAGTGGAGACTTGCGCTTTGAGGGAGTAAGACAAGACGAAGAAGAAGCTGCTCTCTTCCTCGAAGGAGTGGTAGTATGAGGAAGTCTTAACCCTGAGGGGCCTAGCTACGTCTTAGGGATAATCTCTAGAGCTTCAGACTCTAGCTGCGTCTCAGGAACAATTTCTAGAGCCTTAGACTCTAGTTGCATCTCAAGAATTATATCCCGAGACTTATCTCGACTCTGATCCTTGTGAAACTCAGGTGTAGTACCGTGCTGTTTGAGTAGACTATCAATACTTGATGCCCTGCTTCGAGCTGCCTTAAGCATCCTAATCGCATCTTGCACCCCACCTGATACTGGTAGTAAGAGTGAAGGGTCAGGTACCGGAGACTGGTTAATTGTAGCGTGAACTAGCCCCCTTAATGCACTCTGTTGAATAGCTTTCGCAGCCTCTCGTTTAGCTACATATGTTGCAAGGGTGTCATCTCTCTTACGAGTGATTAGCTCGTACTTCTGTGTAGCTGAAAGAGTAGACGCTTCTTCCTCCTCAGGAGATAGTTGAGTAGATTGGGCTTGTGATATTGACTTAGACTGCACCTTCCTTGCCTGTCTCTTTTTAGCGTAGATCTCCTGGTATCTATCTTCAACCTCCTCAACTATTGCCTGCAGCTGCGTTACTAGGGAGGCACCGAACTTCTCTTGATATCCCCAGGTTCGAACAAGCAGTGCTTTAGAGGTGAGAGTATCGAAACAAAGCGTAGCCCAAAAGCTAGGAACCACTTTCTTGTACAGGTATGCGAGTTCCTATAAGCAATGTTGGCTTATAAACGCTGAAGACGGCATAGGAAAACGCCGGTTAGGATTATTATAAATCCCATTGACTTGAGTACTAGCCCACTTCTCAAGCATATCTAGAGCAATACTAGCTCGAGAATCAGCCAGTGGCTTACTCACTGAAGCAGGAGACTCAGGGGGAAGAGACAGTGTTGGAGCTAGGCTTGGATTACAGCCATTACAGCACTTAGATACTGGTGTACGGATCACCTCCACACCATCCGGTAGCTTGCCTTCTCCGAGGTAATCTAGTAACGGCTCCCGCTTACACGAACTATTGCAGATCTTCTTCCAACAATCTGCTAGAGCTGCGCGACTAGCTAACTCGACTTTGGTCCAGTGCTTAAGTTGTCTCGGTAGAGGACGATCTAAAGCCTGGTCGGATGCTATACTCTCTGCAACACTGTCTGTAACACTCTCTACAACACTCTCCACATCACTGAGGTCTATAGTCGTAGAGCTGACACCAAGTCTACTACGTATAGCACGTCGATCGGTTGGTAGCTGGTTTCGGTATGACCTCCTCTGAGGTAGTAGTATTGGGGACCCCTGCAACTGGCTTGAAGGATGATGTCGATCACACCCCTCTGAATCAAATGCCCAGTATGGTAGGAAAACAAAGGCTTGACTAGTCTGGCCTTGACCACGCCCGCCACGGCCAATTCGCTGCCAAATCTCACTAGGTTCATTATCGATAGGGAAGCCCCAATTGACTACCCGTGTAACGTCTGGTACATTCACACCCATACCAAGCGATGTTGTTGCCACCATAATCCGAATAGAGGACGATGGGTCTTTGAATTTGGTATACCGTATATCACGGTCGTACTGAGAGACACGGGAGGTAAATGTATTGATAATATCAAACACGCTAGATCCCTCTTTATTAGATGTCGAGTAGGGATGAGTAAAGGTAGTCGATTTTGAAAGAAGAGCGGTTCGAAAGAAGGCTGCTATTGCTGCTACCTTTGTATGACTATCAACAAAGACGATTGTCTTAGGTATACGGTCTGGCGTAATAGTATTTTGATAGGTATCGACTGAATTATCTAATAAGAAGTACAAGGTCTCGAATGTAGTAATCTGGCCTCGAGGGATTGGATATACACAGATTGATATATCTTCACGATTAATCGAGGTTCGAATAACTTCTGTTTGAAACATACGACTTCCTACTTGCCGGAAACCCGCATTCTGTAGAACAAGGTGCTCTGTTTCTGTATCAAGCGTAGCAGAGCACCCAAACCAGACTACCTACTGGCGTAGGATTGAGCGAAGTTCGCCAAGCATAGAAAAGTGCGCTCGAAAATCCTTCCATTGCTTAACCAAATGGCACTCATCAATAGCAACTAGCCCAATACGTGCTTGGAGTTCCGGATCTTTTAATGCATCACGAAAAACCTTCGATAGTGCTTGCTCAGGCCCTAGGAGTATATGCGTGAATTCTCCAGACTGTATCCTCTTTATTAAGGCTAGTTCCCGGCGCTTGCTCTCAGAGGTAAGTAAGCATGGGTTGGTACTACCAAGCTCCCTGATATCACGGAACTGCTCGTCTCCAAGCTTGCTTAATGGAATGATTTGTAAAGTGATCTTCCTAGTCAAGATAGAGTAGGCATGGAAGATTAGGCTTTTCCCAAAACCTGTACGTGCAATTAAAAGGGTATCCCCTTTTCCAAAAATCAATCGCCGGAGAGTACGCACTTGTTCTGGGCGTGGATCGCGAGGAGTCTGAGGGTCCATCTTTAGAAGTATATTTCGAAGGCATTGCTCGATCACTTCTACTTGTGTATGGACATTCTCTATACGGCTTGCATCTTGAATCACAAGAGGTAAATCTTTGAGTTCCAAGGAAGAAATATAGCTAGTTAAGCTCTCAGTTGAAGGCAATACTATCTGCTGGACAGCTCCTTTCCACCGCCGCTTTCTAGAATCACGCTTCTTTGGTCGTGGCTTATCACTCCACCTGGCCATATCGCTGATTGGCTCAGGAGTTCGCAGGAGGTGAGGGAAGTGGTTGGTAGGGTGGCAGGAAGTGGTAATTCAGAGAGGGTGTATATCGCCCTCGATTGTGATTGGCTCAGGAGTTCGCAGGAGTTCGCAGGAGGTAGGGGGAGTGGTCGGTAGGGTGGCAAGAGATAGTAATTCGGAGAAGGTAGGAGTGTATGTGACCCTCGATTGTGATTGGCTCAGGAGTTTGCAGGAGTTCGCAGGAGTTCGCAGGAGTTCGTAGGGGGTAGGGGGAGTGGTTGGCAGCGTGGCGGGAAGTAGGAATTCAGAGAAGGTGAGAGTGTTGCTAACCCTCGATTGTGACTTGATTGTGATTCGATTGGTTCGGGAGTTCGCAGAAGAGTACTCGGCGGGGTTGTAGGAGGTAGGACTTGTTCAGAGAAAGTAGGAGGGTACGTAGCTCGCAGGAGTTCGTAGGAGTTAGGAGAGTCGTTAGCATACCCCCCTCCACTATTACCCAACACCACACCTGCCTCAATTAGCCTTTATAATTATACGTGGAGGATCAGAAGACATAGGAGAACACTAGACAAGTATTCTAAATGTAGTATATCCTCTATGGGTAATATACGAGAGAGGTAGGGGGTCAAGGTCTTGATTTCTCGAAAACACCTTGTTTTCGACCTTGTAGTTTGCTACACTTTTTAAGTCGGAATTATTCAAGAGTCAGGAATATAGTAAAACAGACCTCTGAGAGTCACCCCTTTCTATCCAATTTCGATTTGGACCACAAGGTGGCCAGTAATCGCGTCGTACTTTGACGTGAATTTGGGAATTCGTCTATTTTGAGGCTTTTATGCTGCCAATTCAGAACGCGACACCTTGTTTTCGACCTTGTACTTTGTAACCAACAATTCGCTAGAATTATTCTTAAATTAAATGATTATATAAAAGAGATCTCTAAAATCCATACCTTTCTCTTTAATTCGTCTGTAAACGCCTAGTCGTGGAGTGATAATTGATTGAAAAAAAACCGATTGAAAAAATGCTGCCATTCTAGCGATTTTCGCACCATTTGTTCTCAGACTCCCCCCAGAGAAGTGCGAGAAAAGTGGGGCTATAAAACGAGGCCAGGCCTAATTAGGACTCCTGTAAACTCCTGCGAACTCCTGAGCCAATGAGAGCGCGTCTCGCTACTTCTCTGGGTTGGAGCCTGATTTATGAGATAAGGCCCGAGAGCAAATTGAGATCTTCAGGCGTGACAAGATGGTCAACTACAGTACTGTACAGTCCCGGGTATCACGCAGCTGTGCAACCCTCCGGGCTCGTCTCCAGGGTCTGATTGGCACAAAGCTGTACTGTACGATTATCTTCCCGCCAGTCTAAGATCTAAGCTTCTTGTGGGGAGGGGAGATGCCTGTTCAGCCAAGGTTTGACCATGAATGTGGCTGGTTTACTCGGTTCCAGCAGGGCGTTACCCCTTTAT
>WNFX01006831.1_pt1 | contig 10797 bp, 9 predicted proteins | sample 5400111 | NCBI WGS metagenome assembly WNFX01 (sample SAMN13153363, study PRJNA577476) | soil metagenome | isolation source: 40 cm soil or saprolite under grassland replicate 1 | place: USA:California | collected 2016-06-15
CACCGTGCCGCCGTCGGTCAGCAGGTCTCGGTGATGAAGTTCTCCCGCACCTCCGCGCCGGCCGACCGGGCCGCGTCGAGCAGCACCTTGTCCAGCAGGGTCCGGCGCGGGCTGCACATCATGTCCACCCCGTCCCAGGCCGGGACCCGGGCCGTGAACGCGGCAGCGCCCTGGTCGAAGCGCACGGTGCGGGTCGGCGGCGTCCCCGCCGCCATGATGGCGTCGAGCAGGCGCCAGCGGGCCAGCCTGGCCACGCCCGGCACCTGCACCTGGTGGGTGGACAGCGTGTCGCTCGGGAACGTGGCCCGGTCCACCACCAGTACCTTCAGCCCGGCCCGCGCCAGCAGCAGCGCCGTGGCCGAGCCGGCGACCCGGGCTCCCACGATGATCACGTCATGCATGGCATCCTCCCTCTCCTGCAAAGAAGGGCGCGAGAGGGCGCCAGGAACCGCCAGATGCGGCGCTAGAGCTGCCAGGAGGTCGGCGCCGGCGGGGAGTAACAGCAGCGGGTCCCGGTCGTCACGCTCGCCCGCAGGTGCGCCGCGAGCGGCGGGTGCACACGCCCGATCCGGCCGATCACGTCGCGGATCCGGCCGGTGACCGCCTTGCGGGCGCGCTCGTCCTGATCTCCCAGGCGGCGGGCGCGTCCCGCGAGGCCGGCCGCGGCGGTGACCTCGCTCACCAGCGCGTCGCGCTCGGCCCGGGCGCGGCTGGCCCGCTCCGGGTCGGCCCAGGCATCAGCCTCGGCGATCTCCTCATCCAGATCGGCCAGCCGCCGGCGGATCTGGCGCCGGGCCGTCTCGTCCAGCACCTCATCCGCCCCCAGCCGCAGGTCCGCCCGGCCAAGCCCGCCGCTGCCCGCCGCCACCAGGTCCACGGCGGGGATCTCGCGCCCGGGCCCGGCGAGCAGCGCAGCGAGGTCGGCCAGCCCCTTGGCGTCCCGCATCCGCACCGTCACCCCGCCGTAGGTCAGTGTCCACAGCGCGCCCTCGCGCCGGAACACCCCGGTGGCCAGCGGGGCGCGGCCCGCCCCAGCGGCATGGGCCTGGGCGTCGCGGGCGAGCCCGGCCATGCCGAGCCGCTCCGCCTCGGCCCCGATTTCGGCCAGTGAGGCGGCCGCCGTGTCCCGCTGCCCAGGCTCGGCCAGCCGCAGCCGGGCCAGCTCGTACCGGCTGCGCAGGGCCCACGGCACGGCGCCGAGCCGCTCGTGCGCGACGGCGGCCTGCTCCAGGTGGGCCTCCGCCTCAGCGGCCCGGCCCAGCGCCGCCGCCAGCACGCCCAGATGATGCGCGACCGAGCCGCGGAACGAGATCGCGGCACCGGACACCACCGCCTGGCCGGCGAAGGGCAGCAGCACCTCGTACAGCTGCCCGGCGGCCGGGCCGATGCGCAGCCCGGTCACCAGCTCAGCGGCGAACGCGGCCTCGAGCAGGAACTGGTGGTTGCGCGGCAGCGAGCCCGGGCCGCCCTCGGACAGCGGCCCGGCCAGCTGCGCCGCCTGGGCCCGGTCGCCGGCGGCGAGCAGCACGAGCGCGCGCAGCCCGCGTGCCTGCCGCGAGTCCGGGTCGGGAAACATCTCCGGCAGCACGTCGGCCAGTTCGCCGAGACTGCCGCGGCCGGCCCGGAGGTCCCAGTCCTGGTCCTGCTGGACGTCGCGGGCGCCCGGCTCGCCGCATTCCTCACCGAGAGCGGCGGCCTGGACGATCAGCCGCCCGGCCTCGGCGAAGCGGCCGCCCAGCAGGGCCAGCATCGCGCGCCGGGTCAGCGCCGCATACCGGAACCGCGGCTGGCGGGAGACGCCGGCGAGCCGCAGGAACTCCTCCAGTTCGGCGCGGAACGCGGGGTCGGCGAGCTCGAGCAGGTCCGACGCGGCCAGCAGCCGGGCCTCGAGCAGGAGCTCACGGTCGCCGGTCTCCCCGGCCAGCGCGGCCATCTCGGCGGCCACGGCCCGCCGCTCCCCCGCCGTCCCGGGCGCCCAGGTCGCGTTGTGCTGGGCCAGCAGGCACGCTGCGAGCGCCGGGACGTCGCCGGCCGCCCGGGCCTCGGTCACCGCGTCCGCCGCCAGCGCCCGCGCGCGCGGCAGGTCGAGTCCTACCTGGCCGCGGCGCGTGCCAGCCCTGGGGCATCGTGCTCACGGCGGGCCAGCCGCGCCGCGGCCAGGTAGGACTCCCCCGCCGCCTGCCCCGCGCCCATGCGCCAGCGCGCCTGGGCCAGTTCGAGCAGCGTCCCGGTCCTGATCGCCGGGTTCTGGCCGGCCGCGGCCAGGGCCCACTCCCAGTGGCGTGTGGCTTCCTCGTAGGCCAGGCGGCCATCCGCCTCGCGGGCGGCGGAGGCGCAGTATTCGTGCGCCTCGGCCGAGTCCGGGTCGGCCCGGACGAAGTGGCCGGCGAGCTCGGCCAGCGGGACGTCCGCGCCGTGCGCCCGGTCCGCTTCCAGCTGACGGCCTGCGCGCAGGTGCAGGGCCGTCCGTTCGGTGGCGGACAGGCGCTGGTAGGCGTACTCCCGGAATAGGTCATGCGCGAACAGGTAGGCCCCGGGTGCGTCCTCGGTGAGCACGCCGGCCTGCGCGGCCTCGGCGAGCGCCTCGGCCACCCCCCCCGGGGCCCGTGCCGTCGCCCTCGCCACCAGATCCGTGCGGAACCGCCGGCCGACGACGGCCGCGGCGCTCAAGACGGCTGGGCAGGCCGCGGGGAGACCGGCGAACCTCTCCGCCAGCGCCTCGCGCACGCCGGGCGGGATCCCGCGCCGCCCCTGCTTCAGCAGCCACGACACCTGCTGCACGAAGAACGGGTTGCCGCCGGTGCGGCCGTGGACCTCGGCCGCGACTCCGGCGGCCGTCTCCTCTCCCAGGACATCGGCGACCAGCGGGGTCACCGCCTCGGCCGTCAGCCCGGAGACCGGCAGCACGGTGGCACGGGCGGCGACGGCCGCCAAGGCCGGGGGCGGGTCGGGGCCGCGGTAGGTGCCGATGACCGAAACGGCGCCGGCCGGCAAGCGCCGCGCCAGGAAGTCCAGCAGCAGCAGCGACGGCTCGTCCGCCGCGTGCAGGTCATCGAGGAGCACCACGACCGGCTGGATCCGGGACTCGGCCAGCAGCAGCGAGGTCACCTCGTCGAACAGCTGGAACCGGGCCGATGCGGGCGCGTCATCGGCGGCCGTCTGCCCGGCGTCGGCCGGCATCCGGGCATCCAGGCCGAGCGCCCGCAGCACCTGTATCCAGGGCCAGTACCCCGGCGTGCCCTCGCCCGGCCAGCCCCACCCCCACGCGGCGCGGGCGCCGGTGCCCTCGGCGTACCGAGCGGCCTCCTTGAGCAGTGTGGTCTTGCCGATGCCCGCTTCGCCGGTGAGCAGCACGATGAGCCCGCGACCCGCCACGGCCTCGTCCACGGCCCGTCGCAGCCGGCCCAGCAGATCGTCCCTGCCGACGGGGGCCGCATCGCCGCCCGCCGCGGGTGGCCGGTGCGCATGCCGCGAGGCGACGGTTCTTTGCCTCGCCATGATCTAAAGCTAACGGTTCATTGGCGAATCAGGTTTGTGCCCGTGCCGGGCCGGGGGCGCCGGCGCCTCAGCCGCCCGCCCGGGCCCGGACCCGGACCCCGGCCAGGGCCTGCTGGGCGTCCTCGCGGACCTGCGGCACGTCGATCGTGGTCAGCACGCCGCCCCGCTTGAGCACTCGCCCGTCCGCAATGACCGTGTCCACGTTGGCGGGCTGCGCCGCCGTCACCAGCATGTGGGCCGGGTCGGTCAGCACGCCGAGGTTCGGCTCACCGGTGCTGACGCAGATGATGTCGGCCCGTTTGCCCGGCGTGAGCGAGCCGGTCACCTCGCCCAGCCCGAGCGAGCGCGCGCCCTCGATGGTGCCCAGCGACAGCACCTGCCGGTGGGTCATCGCGAACTCGGCGCCCGCCAGGGCGTTCACGATCCCCTGCGTCACCTTCATGATCGAGAACATGTCGGCGTTGCCGGTCAGCACGGTGGAGTCCACGGACAGCCCGACCCCGATGCCCGCGGCGAGCAGCTCGGCCGTCCGCGGGAGCCCGTAGCCGATGAGCAGCTCGCTGTGCGGCGAGATGCTGACCTGCGTGCCCGTGGCCGCGAGGGCGGCTACCTCGTCGCCGGTCGCGCAGTTGGCGTGCACCACCTGCAGGTCGGGGCCGAGCAGGCGGCCGGCGGCCAGCACGGCGATCTGGCCTTGCGCGGTCCGCGGGCCGCTGGCGTGCACGGTGACCGGGATGCCTAGCGCCCGTGCGGCCTCGATCTCCCGCCGGTAGACCGGCTCGGGCACGCGCACGGCTGGGTTGCTGCCGCCCGGCCCGCGCCAGGCCATGCCGAGCGACAGCCGCCCGCCGGCCGAGCAGGCGTCCCAGTCCCGGTGCAGCCGCTCCAGGCCGCCGGTGTCCATCGCCTGGTCGTTCGGGTGGCCGGCCGGGACGCCGTAGGAGAAGCGGGCGCGCAGCCCGGCCTCGGCCAGCGCCCGCACCCCGGCCTCGGCGTAGCCGGGCCCCCGCACGTTATGGCACCAGTCGTGGACCGTGGTGATGCCGGAACTGATCGCCTCCGCGGACGCCAGGAGGGTGCTGACGTAGATGTCGCCCGGCCGGTACGCCCGCCCGGCCCCGATCATGACCTTGAAATACCCCGGGCCTGACGGGTCGGCCGACATGCTCCTGAGCAGGGTGTTCCACATGTGCCAGTGCGTGTCGACCAGCCCCGGCGCGACGATCATGCCGGCCGCGTCGAGTTCCGGGGTGCCCGGCGGCACCGCCAGGCCCGGCCCGACCGCCACGATCTGGCCGCCGGCGATGTGCACGTCGGCGCCGGGCAGATCCCCGGCCGCCGGCTCCATCGTCAGCACGTAGCCACCGCGGATGACGAGCGCCGCGGGCGGGGGCAGCGCGGCGGCGGAATCGGGGGGGCCGGGCGGGGCGGGGGCCACGGCGCCGATGGTACAGAAGGCCGGCGGTACTGAGGACGCAGTCGCGCATGGTAGGCATGTGCGCATGGCCGAACTCATCCCCCGGCGGGTCCTTTTTGGGAACCCGGAACGCATCAGCCCGCGCATCAGCCCGGACGCCAGCACGCTGGCGTGGATCGCCCCGCACGAGGGGGTGCTCAACGTCTGGACGGCGCCGGTGGGCCCGGACGGCGTGGACTGGGCCACGGCCCGCGTCGTCACCGACGACACCGACCGCGGCATCCGGATGTTCACCTGGGCGCACGACGGGCGGCACCTGCTCTATCTGCAGGACACCGGCGGCGATGAGAACTGGCGGCTGCACGACGTCGACCTGGCGACCATGCAGCGGCGGGACCTGACCCCATTCGAGGGGGTCCGGGCGGAGCTCATCGCCACCGAGAAGAAGTTCCCCACCGACATCCTGGTCGGGCTGAACCGCGACAACCCGCAGCTCCACGACGTCTACCGGCTCGACCTGGTCACCGGCGAGCTGGTCAAGGAGGTGGAGAACCCGGGCTTCATCGACTGGATCGCCGACGCCGAACTGGTGGTCCGGTGCGGCATCGCCCCGCAGCCCGACGGGGGCATGGTGGTCATGATCCGCGATGACGCCGGCCAGGACTGGCGCCCGCGCCTGTCCATCGCGGCGGAGGACGCGCTGACCAGCCAGCCGATAGCGTTCAGCGCGGACGGCGGCTCGCTGCTGGCGCTGAGCTCGGTCGGCGCCAACACCGGCCGGCTGGTCAGGATCGACCTGGCCAGCGGGGCCACCCAGGTGCTGGCCGAGGACCCGGAGGCCGACGTGACCGGGGTCCGGCTGCACCCGGACACCAGGGAGCCGCAGGTGGTCATCTTCCTCAAGGACCGCTCGCAGTACCTGCCGCTGGACCCCGCGCTCGAGCCCGACCTGGCCGCCATCCGGGCGCTGCACCCCGGCGACCCGAGCCTGGGCCACGGCGATGACGACGACCGGATATGGCTGATCGGCTTCACCAACGACACCGGCCCCGTGCCCTTCTACGCCTACGACCGGGAGAGCCGCCAGGGGCAGTTCCTGTTCGAGCACCAGCCCGAGCTGTCGCGCTACGAGCTGGCGCCGATGGAGCCGGTGGAGCTCACCGCCCGGGACGGCCTGACCATCCACGGCTACGCCACGTTCCCGCCCGGCGCCGGGCGCTCCGGGCTGCCGATGGTGCTCAACGTGCACGGCGGGCCGTGGGCGCGCGACGTGTGGGGGTTCGACCCCGAGGCGCAGTGGCTCGCCAACCGCGGCTATCTGTGCCTGCAGGTGAACTTCCGCGGCTCGACCGGCTACGGCAAGGCGTTCGTCAACGCCGGTGACCGCGAGTGGGGCGGGAAGATGCAGGACGACCTGCTGGACGCGGTGGCGTTCGCCGTGGGCCAGGGCTGGGCGGACCCGGCCCGGGTGGCCATCTACGGCGGCTCCTACGGGGGGTACGCGGCCCTGGCGGGCGCGGCGTTCACCCCGGATGAGTTCCGCTGCGCGGTGGACATCGTCGGGCCGTCGAACCTGAAAACGCTGATCGAGACCATCCCGCCCTACTGGGCCCCGATGATCGCCCTGTTCCACACCCGGGTGGGCGACCCGGAGAAGGACGCCGACTTCCTGTGGTCCCGCTCCCCGCTGTCCCGGGCGGCGGACATCCGGACCCCGCTGCTGATCGCCCAGGGCGCCAACGACCCGCGGGTGAAGCAGGCGGAGTCGGAGCAGATCGTGGCCGCCCTGCGCGAGGCCGGAATCGACTACGAGTACATGCTCTTCCCCGACGAGGGCCACGGGTTCGCCAAGCCCGAGAACCGGCTGCGCTTCTACGCGGCGGCGGAACGGTTCCTCGCCCGCCACCTCGGTGGCCGGGCCGAGGAGTAGTTAGGGCGCGGGAGTTGTTAGAGCGTGGGGTAACCAGGGCGAGGAGTAGCAGGGGATGGTCGAGCTCAAGACCGACGCGGCGCTGGAAGCCATGCGCGAGGCGGGACGGGTCGTCGCACACGCGCTCACGGCGGCGCGGGAGGCCGCGGCGGTGGGCACCAGGCTGACCGAGCTGGACGAGGTCGCGCACGACGTCCTCCGCAAGGCCGGCGCCCGCTCCCCCTTCCTGCACTACCACCCGTCGTTCGCGCCCACCCCGTTCCCGGCGGTGATCTGCGCCTCGGTCAACGACGTGATCGTGCACGGCATCCCGGACGCCCGCCGGCTGCGCGACGGCGACCTGGTCAGCATCGACTGCGGCGCCGAGCTCGACGGCTGGACCGGCGACGCCGCGGTCAGCTTCACCGTGGGCCACGCGGACGCCGCCGACCTGCTGCTCATCGAGACGGCCGAGAAGGCGCTCGCGGCGGGCGTGGCGGCGGCGGTGGCCGGGGCGCGGATCGGGGACATCTCCGCCGCCATCGGGGCGGTGGCCCACGCCGCCGGCTACGGCATACCGGCGGGTTTCGGCGGCCACGGGATCGGCCGCCGGATGCATGAGGACCCACATGTGCCGAACGACGGCCGGCCCGGCCGCGGCATGCGCCTGCGGCCGGGCCTGGTGCTGGCCATCGAGCCGATGCTGATGGCCGGCGGCGGCGACGACTTCCAGGTGGCGCCCGACGGGTGGGCGCTGCGCACCGTGGACGGCAGCCGGGCCGCGCACGCCGAGCACACCGTCGCCATCACCGGCGGCGGGCCCCGCATCCTCACCCTGTCCTGAGCCCCCAGCCCGAGACCCGCCTGGCCGCGCCGGCGTGGACGCTCTGGTCCACGATCTGGGTGTAGGCCGGGGCCGACGAGGCCTGGGGGTTCCCGACCGCGATCTGGACCTGGATCATCTTGTTGACGTTGGTGGCCGGCATGCCCGAGCCGTCCATGGTCCACCTGCCGCCGGGAGCTAACCGGCGTGCCCTCGTCCCCGGGCCCGCCGCTTACGCCCGCGCGGTCTCGCCACGGCTCACCCGGGCGCCCAGCTGCTGCGCGGCCCAGTCGGCGGTGGCGTAACGGTGGAACGGCGCCAGGTTGGCACAGCCGTGGTTGCCCTGCTCGAGCAGGAGCAGCTCCGCGGGGCCACCCGCCTCATCGACCAGCCGCTGCGCGTGCAGCCAGGGAATGAGGCGGTCGAGCCGGCCCATGACGGCCAGCAGCGGGCAGTGGATCAGCCCGGCGCGGCCGGCCATCGACAGCCCGGCCGCCTGGGCGCGGGCGGTTTCCGGGTCGGGCGAGAAGGACCGGATCCGGAACGCCTCCCTGGTCAGGACGGGCAGATTGTCCCAGTTCTCGGCGAAGTCGTACGGGCCGGCCAGGGCGACGCAGGCCTTCACCCGGCCGTCTCCGCTGGCTATCCGGGGTGCGTAGTAACCGCCGAGGCTGACGCCCCAGACCCCGATCCGGCCGGGATCGATGCCGGGCTCGGTCTGCAGATAGTCGATGACCGCCCCGCCCGGGACCTCCCAGTCGCCCCGGATCGCCAGGTCGTATTCGGCCTCACCCTGCCCCGGGCCGTCCACGCTGAAGGTCGCGATGCCGCGCTCCAGGAACAGCTCCTCGGTGCTGCGCAGCTCCTCCTTCGCCGAGTCCAGGCCCGGGATCATGATCATTACGGGATGCGGCCCCTCCCCCGCCGGCCGGCGCAGGATGCCCACCAGCCGCGAGCCGTCGAACGGGATCTCGATCCGGCGGCCGGGCGGATCCAGGAAGGGCAGCGCGTCGGTGAGGCAGGCGACCGCCCGCAGGTGCGCCGCCCGCATCTGGCCGGGGTCGTTGACGAACAGGAACTTCGCGAAGTGGTAGTAGACCGCCGCCTGCGACAGGTGCGCGCCCGCCGACATCTCCCGGCCGGCGGTGAGGGCGTCGCGGCCCAGCCGCTCGTGCTCGGCCGCCACCGCGCTCCACGCGGCACACCAGCCGTCCCAGGACGCCAGCCCGCTGGTGATCCGCTCGAAATCGCCGGCCGTCACGCCGTTCGTGGTGAACCGCGGCGCCCAGTGGGAGATGGCCGCCGCCACCCGGTCATCCATCGATACTCCCGCGACTCGGTGGCCAGAACCTGCAAACGAATGCATACTCTCTGGGAAAGGCGCGGTCAACACGCTTGAAGGTAACGATCCCGCCGGCCACCGTGGCGGTGGTCGTGAGGGGACGCGATGGAGCAGCACGAACTGCACGTGACGGTGAACGGGGCCAGCCGCACCATGGCCTGCGAGCCCGATGCCCCGCTGCTGGATGTGCTCCGTCACCACCTCGGGCTGGCCGGCCCGCGTTTCGGCTGCGGCCTTGGCCTGTGCGGAGCCTGTTTCGTGCTCATCGATGGCCAGGCCCGCTCGTCCTGCGATTTCCCCGCCTGGGCGGCCGAGGGCCGGCGGGTGACCACCGTCGAGGGGCTGCTGGACGGTGACACCCTGGACGCGGTGCAGCAGGCCTTCATCGATGAGCAGGCCGCCCAGTGCGGTTACTGCACCTCCGGCATGGTGGTGAGCGCGGTCGCGCTGCTGCGCGGCAACCGCGCCCCGACCGAGCCGGAGGTGCGTGCGGCGCTCGACGGCAACCTGTGCCGCTGCGGGGCACACCGCAGGATCGTCGGCGCGGTCATGAAGGCGGCGAGCGAGGTGGCTGAGCAGGCCAGATGAGCAATCCCCCGCCAGCTTTGCCGCCGCTGCCGGCCACCCTCGCCGCCAACCCCGTCCTGTCCGCCTGGCTCGACTTCACCTGTCGCGGCGTGGTCACGATCGGCACGGGCAAGGTCGAGTACGGCCAGGGCGTGTGGACCGCGCTGGCCCAGGTCGCGGCCGAGGAACTCGACGTGGACCTGCGGCGCGTCCGGGTCGCCCCGGTGTCCACCGCCACCAGCCCCGATGAGGGCGTCACCTCGGGCAGCCGCTCCATCGAGGAGTCCGGCTCGGCGCTGCGCCAGGCGTGCGCCCAGGCCCGTCACCTGTTCCTGGCCGCCGCCGCGGACCGGCTGGGCGCAGGGGTGGGCGCGCTGGGGGTGACGGACGGCGAGATCACCACCGACGCCGGCGGCACCGGCCTGACCTACTGGTCGCTGGCCGGCCAGGCGGGCCCCGCCGCGCCCGGCCTGCTGGACCGGGAGGCGGGTGACCCCGAGCCGGCCAAGGCACCCGCGCAGTGGTCGGTCGCGGGCCGCAGCGCCGCCCGGCTGGACATCCCGGACAAGGTGACCGGGCGCCCTCGGTTCCTGCACGACCTCGTCCTGCCCGGCATGCTGTACGGCCGCGTCATCCGCCCGCCCGCCCCGGCGGCGTCCCTGGCCGGGCTCGGCGATCCGCCGCTGCCCGGCGACGTGGTGACCGTGCGCGATGGCTCCTTCCTGGGGGTGGTGGCGCCGTCGGACCGGGCCGCGGTCACGTCGGCGCGGGCGGTGGCCGGGGCGGCGCGGTGGGAGGTGACCCCGTCCCTGCCCGACGAGCGTGACCTGAGGGGGTTCCTGCTGTCCGCGCCCGCGCAGGTGGTCACCGTCGACGAGCGGCACGACGAGGAGGCGGCCGCCGCGGTCACCCGCACCCTGGAGGCCGAGTTCACCCGGCCCTACCTGGCCCACGCCTCGATGGCGCCCAGCTGCGCCGTCGCCCGCTGGGACGGGCGGCGGATCACCGTCTGGAGCCACAGCCAGGGCGTGTTCGCGCTGCGCGGGGCCATCGCGGCCGGCCTGGGCTTGGAGGCTGGGCAGGTGACCGTGAACCACGTTGAGGGGGCGGGCGCCTACGGCCACAACGGCGCCGACGACGCCGCGCTGGACGCGGTGCTGCTGGCCCGCGCGGTGCCCGGGCACCCGGTCACCGCGCGGGCCAGCAGCACCGCGTCCAGCGCGGCGTCGTCGGCGCCGTTG
>WNFX01020375.1_pt1 | contig 10797 bp, 7 predicted proteins | sample 5400111 | NCBI WGS metagenome assembly WNFX01 (sample SAMN13153363, study PRJNA577476) | soil metagenome | isolation source: 40 cm soil or saprolite under grassland replicate 1 | place: USA:California | collected 2016-06-15
CAACCGTCCGGGTGACGACGTCGTCCCACGAACACCGCTCGGCGGTCTTCCTCGCCTCCACGCCGAGATGGGATCGGAGCCCCTCATCCTGAATGAGTCGCTCGAGGCCCTGAGCCAGCGCGTCCACGTCGTTGGGATCCTCCAGAATCAGGGAGTCCCGACCGGGGCTGAGAAGTTCCGACACGCCAGCCGCGCGGCTGACGATCACCGGCAGGCCCGATGCCATCGCTTCCAGCGTCGCCAAGCTGAATGTGTCGTATCGCGTTGGGAGCGCGAAGCAGTCTGCCGCCGCATAGAGGGACGCTACGTCGGTGGTATTACCCAAGAACGTGACCATTCGCTGAAGGTCTTTTTCCCGTACGAGTTGCATTAGGGCAGCATCGGGTCGCACACCAACAGCGAGCACTCTGATCGCGCGTGCGACCCGCCTTGCCGCCTCCAAGAGTGCCGCGAGGCCCTTGAGCCGATAATCCCCACCAACAAACAGGACCAGAAACTGGTCAAGAGTGACACCCAGGCGCTCGCGGACGAGCATCCGGGAGCCAGCCCGATGCCGGGGGTGAAACGTCTCGGCATCGACCCCATTTGGGATGACGACGATCCGCTGTGGGGCGACGCTGTACGCGCCCTCGATCTCGCCCTTGACCCGCTGAGACACGGCGATGATCCGGCGCGTGGACGCCTTCGTCATACAATACCTCTCTGCACCTGCACCGATGGCGTAGTTGACCCTGCGGTGGAGTCTCGCACCATCACCGGCGGCTACTCGCATCACGGAGTTGCAACAGTGCGCCGTGACCACGTTCCCGATGGGGGCATCGGCCCCCTGGATGTGAACGATGTCGGCAGGTTGGCGTCTGGCCGCGACAACGGACGCGGTCCACATCGCTGCCAGACGGGCGATCGCGGGGCGATTGGGAACGGGAACGAAGCGGCAACGAGCCACCGAGCGGACCAGGGGCGAGAAAGCTCCTGCGTAAACGGTCACGGGGAGCTGCCCCCCCAAGCGCCTGACCAGCTCGATGACGTATCGGCCGTGGCTATTGTCCGGGGTGCACCGCGGTACGAAGAAGCTGATCCGCATCACGCGCCCCCTCGAGCGTAGGTGCCTTGATGAGCATCCCGATCAAGAGCCAAAAATAGATCGAGCTAGGTAACGTCGCTTGCGGCTGGGCAATCACTGAAACGATCGGGTAGGTTGCGGCAAGCAGAGCGGGCCCGAGGAGCAGATCCCGTAGCCGGCCGGGCGGAAGGCGTCGCCAGGCACGGAAGCCCTCAATTCCTACCTTCAGAGCAAAGTATATGAAGAGGGCCAACCCAATGAAGCCGAGCTCCGCCGCGGCGGACCCGTAGCCGCTGTCGATGTTGGTTGTGGGAAGATCCCGTATTACCTGGCCAGCAATGAATTGTGGAACGCCGGCGGTATAGCCGAGCCCCATACCGAATGGATGTTCCTGGGCGATCCGAACGCCGTACGCGAGGGGGCCGAACCACTTCCAGAAGAAGGCCTGCGGATCGAAGATGCTGGAAAACCGCTCGCCGACCACGGGCCCGATGAGAATCACGATCAGGAGGAGAGCCACTCCGGTAATTGTTGCGCCCTTGAACACGACACCGATCTTCGACCAGCCACCTGAGGTGAACGCGATCGCCACGGTCGCCGCGAGCAAGAGGATGACAACGGGACCCCTACTGCCGGAGGCCGCAATTCCCGCTCCCATGGCCGCAAAGAGCGCTGCAGCCATCACGCGCCAGCGGACCCGAATCTTCGCACAGGCCATGACGCTGAAGGCGAAGAGCATCACGAACGCCATGTTCCCGCCGAACGTGCCGGCGGCCACGAAAGTAGAGAAGGCTCGGAACACCGTCCCCGACCGAGCTGACCAGGCGAGGCGGGCATACTGGCCATACTGTTCGCTCCAGCCCGCGAATGCCTGAGGACCGACCTTCCACTGATAGACCCCGTACAGCGCGGTGACGAACCCGAGGCCGAGCAGCAACGCGTAAAGGCGCTCGAGCTGTCTCACCGACCGAAACGTGTACAGCCCGACGAAGTAGAACGCGGAGTAAAGCAGCCAGCTCCGCAGGCCGATCAGACTTCGAACCGGAGGTGACTCGGGGTTCAGTACCTCGAGCAGGCAGTACGCCGCAAGGAACACGAGGGGCAGCGTCAGCCCGCTAGCGGTGAGCAAGGGCTTCCCTGTGACTAGGCGGTCCAGTGCGACCAAGAGCAGCACGAAGCCGGCGATAGAGTCGGGCAGCGCGTATGCGAACCACGATGCTCCGAGCAGTTTCAGGGGCCCCAAAAGAAAGCCCACGATCAACAGGAGCCAAATCATCGGGTCGACGACGTGGCCGCCGGGGACGATCGCCTCAGTGAACGTGGCCTTCGCTACCCCGCGGGCGCGGGTCACCGGTGCATCCCTTCTTCCAATCGACTGGTGCTCGCGACCTCCTGGTAGACCCCTTCGAGCTCACGAGTCATTCGGCACGCCTCGACCAACGTCGCTACCTGGAGCCAAGACACCGACAAGTAAGTCTCCTCGCGAGAGAAGATCGGGTCTCAAGAGGCCTTCCTCCGACACACGGCGAGTAAGTGATCCGCTTGTCGCAATTGGTTCCGCGCGATGACGACATTATCTGCTGAGCGAAGTGTCCGGTTCACTCCGAAGAACTTCCGGGCCACGAACTCCCTGACGAGGGGAGGAACCCGCAGACGAAGGTTATGGGTATCTAGCCCTCGCAAGAAGCGATAACCGACGTTGCCTTGGTACCGCATGCCGCCAAAGAAATCGACAGCGAATGTTCGGTTCAACTCCTGCCGGAAAGTCGCTGTATCCATCTCAGTCAAGTGAGCGTCAACGACTATTCCGACGCTTCTCTGGTGGGGCACGGTAACGTCACGGTTCGAGGTGCTAATAATGAAGATGCCGTCAGACGCCAAGACGCGGAGAATCTCATTGAAAAAGCGCTGGTGGGCGTCATGGTTCGGTAAGTGTTCAACGACCTCGAAACTCACCACCAGGTCGAACGATGCCGCCCCAAAAGGGAGGGCTGTGACATCAGACGCCGCCCAGACTAGGTTGGCCGATGGATATTTCCCGGGCGCACGGCGAATGACTTCCGCATCGTAATCAACCCCCACAACGCAACGGGCAGCCTGCGCCAACAGGTGTGAGCCGTACCCGGTTCCGCAGCCCGCATCGAGGATCGTCTTTCCTACGGCGTAGGATCGCGCAAACCGGTATCGGCTCAGAGAGAACGAGACGTTACCTGCATCTGCCGCCTCAGGATCGAGCCGCTCGTACTCGAAGTGCGGTCCTCGATTCAAGCTTTTCCGTTCACCCATGGCGTCCTCCAACCAACCCTCTGCCCTTTGGACGCGAGGTAATTTTCACAGGCCGCAGTCAGCCAGATCGCGAGTGCGTAACGAGCTGCAAGTACATAGCCTGAAGCTCCCCTGCCATGCGGCCGGCACCGAAGTGGGCCCCAAACCGCGCTGCCCCTGCTCGACCCATTCTCAGACGGAGGTCAGGATTTTCGATGAGAGACAGAATCGATTCAGCCAAGCGGTCCGCACAGTCGGGGGGCACGAGGTAGCCCGTCTCACCCTCGATCACGATCTCGCGGGGCCCACCCAGGTCCGAAGCGACCACCGGCTTGCCAGCCGCCATGGCCTCGAGCAGTACGGTCGGAAACGGGTCCGGCTCGATCGACGCATGAACGATGACGTCGGCCGCGGCGAAGAACCGGTCCACGTCGATGCGGTGGCCCGTAAACACCACGGTTCCGTCAAGACCGAGTGTCGCAACGCGGCTCCGCAAATCGAGCCCGTACGTTTCCTCCAGACCGAAGAGAGCGCCGCCCACGACGAGAAAGTGCACGTCCGAGCGCAATCGCGCCACCTGGGCCGCGGCCTCAATAAACACGTGGACGCCCTTCCACCGTTGCAGGCGCGCCACCATGACAATCAACGTGGCCCCGTCGGGAATACGGAGTTCGGCGCGGAGCTGGCCGGGGCTAGGAGTGAGCGTTGGTGCGATAAGCCCGTTGCGAACCACTCTGACCGCACGGCGGGAGTACCACGCCTCGCGGAACCCATCCGCGACGAACTGGGAACACGCAACGGTGCGAGCCGCCGGCAACGCCACGGACAAGGCACTCACCACGCCGTCCCGCGTCAAACTCGGTCTCGGTACTCCGTGTAGATGGTACACGCAAGGCAATCCACACACCGCAGCGGCGGAGCCGCCATACAGGTGCGCTTTCGCATTCATCGTGTGAACGACGTCGATGCCCTCTTCCGTCACGAGCCGTGTGAGCCGCATAATCGTGGCCGCGGCGCGCGGAACGTTTCGCACGCGACCGGACTCGATGACCCATGTCGGCGTTCCTGTTTCGCGAAGTTCGGCGATAAATGGTCCGTCTTCAAGCACGGCCACGCCCGGACCGAACGCCGAGCGATCGAGTGACTTGAGAATCTGAAGAAGCACGACTTCGAGACCACCGCGTTCGCCGACCGCACCACGTCCGTACAATTGCGAGAGACGGTCCAGCTTCAAGCCGAACCAGCCGATCGAGGCCTTGGCGGCCGCGTGCATCGCACGACCGAACCGCGGAATCCTTCTGATCCAATTCGCGTGCCAGACCACCATCTGGGCGACAGTCGCGATCGCTCCGCCGAGAGGTTCAATGCTGACGACGTTCAAACCGGCCTCCTGCGCGAGGAACGTCAAGCCGTGGCTCGTGAATCGGAAGTAGTCCTCTGGTTCTTCGTGCAGGGGGTTGGTCTGAGGGGTCGTCAGAACAAGGGCGCCGGCCGGCTTCAGGACCTGATAAAGCTCTTTGAACACCTGTCGCGGCGTCGGAACGTGCTCCAGCACTTGGGTACACAGCACCGCGTCGAATGAATCCGGCCTGAACGGAAGTGCCATGGCCGTCCCGAACACGTCCGCCTGGGGCCGCCCGCTAGCGGCAACCGGGCGGTCAAGACCGATCCAGCGCTTGGCGGACGACCCCACGATTGCTCGGTACGGCTTCCCCCCACACCCCAGGTCGAGCACGTCTCCTTGAAACAGAGCCTCAACGCGCCTCAAGCCGTCCCGCAGGAGCTGGTCACTGATTTTGGAGCCCCACGTCCAGGGCAGAGGACCTACTTCCCGATCAGTCACAGCCCCCGCACCTAGTAGAGATAGTCGGTCACCGATCTCGGCGATCGAAACCGACGTCATTAGCGCTGTTCTTCGAAAGCCAGGCGCGCTGCTTGTTCTGCGATCACGTCCCACGCGAATCGAGCTTTGTACAGAGTGCGGGCTCCTTCCCCGCACGAAGCTCTGGTCGTCGGGCGAGTTCAATCAGCCCGTGAACCAGCCCGTGTCGATCGCCCGCCGGAACCAAGTAGACGTTCTTGCCGTGAACGAACCACGGTTCTTGCGGCGTGCCGCGAGTCGTCAGAAGCGGCAACCCGTGCTGCAGGGCTGTTACAGCGCTAGTTCGTCTCGTCGAGACACCATCCACAAAGGGAAGCATCACCACATCGCAAACGCTCAGAAGGCCTGAGACCTCGCAATGGGGGAGTTGGCCTGTCCAATTGACTTCGTCTTCCTCAAGCCCGTTGAGCGGCATGGTTTGCTCAATGCTCGCCCGCTCTCGCTCACCGGCGCTCCCACCACCGATCCACACGAGCTTCGCCGGCTGTTCTCTTTTCAGCTGCTGGAGCGCATAGAGGGCGGCCGGGATGTCGCGGTCGTGCCGGGCCCCGAAGCCCGCCACCAGAAGCCCCTCGGCGTCGCCCAGCAGCTGTCTTCGCAAGCGAGTCCGCTGTGCCTCGCTGATCGTGGCCAGCGGGATGTTGCTACCGACAGGAACCACTTGAATGCGCTTGCGAACACCAATCCTCTTCAGGCGCCGCTCCCACTCACTGGCAGTCACGCTGAGCGTGTGGCTTCCCGTGGCGAGAAGCGCTGCGGCAGCCCGCTGCCAGAGCGCCCCGGCGTTCCGCTTCAAGGACCGATCGAAAGGGATGTACAACTCGTGAAAGTTTGTGACCACGCGCATCCTGCCGCTGACCCGGACGAGAGTTGGCAATAGGTTGACCGCGAACGTGATTCCGCGTCGATCAAAGGCGTGCGGTGCGTACTGGATCACCAACAGATCGGGAGCAATCTTCCGTAGGTGGTGGAAAACCTTGGGTAGTCCCCGGGTCCCCCAACTGTCGATGACGCGGTGGACTTGCACGTTGGGTCGAGGTGGGTAAAGCGATTCATCCAGCTCACTTGCTCCGGTCAACACGTCGACGCCAAGCCCCAGCCGAGCCAGTGCGCCAGCCAGATAGTACGTGTAGTCACCCACCCCGCAGCGTTGAGGAGGGAATCTGGCTGACAGCAGGCAGATCTTCATGCGTTTGCACGGCTCCTGCACGAAACGCAGCCAGGAGTATGCCTACAGAGCCAGTCGCTTCGCCTAAGCTCCGCTGCCAAGACGAACATCGAGCCTTAACCTAAGCAATCCGACCTGATGGCTGGGTTGCGGCCTTTTTCGCAACTACGAGCTGTCCTTCGGACAGGAGGTACCTGAGCCAAGATACCCGCAGCGTTCCTCGATCCGGTAACCGTCGGGCCTTCACAGGCAGGAATCGGCGACGTGTCGAGAACACAACCGGCCGGTGACCCAGGGCGCCGCGAACAGGTGGTGTTCAACTACTGACAATCCCACGTCATGCGCCAGCTTGTGCAGTTCCGCTGGCGTGACGAGAAACAGATGTCCATCAGCATCCGGCTGATACTGTCTGGACTTGGGCAGCTCCCTGTCGTGAATGTCCGAGAGCGTGGGCAACCTGGTACGCCAGCGTGGCCCATTAGGAGTGGTGGCAACCAGAAATGCCAGCGGGCTTCAAAAAGTTCCGCGGCGTGTCCGAGCAGTTTCTTAGGATAGGCCGCATGTCCGAGCATTTCTCCTAACAGGACGACGTCGAAGCGTGCAGCGCGAAAAAGAAACGACTCCACGGGCGCGGCGGTAAAGCTCACGCGACCCCTTTCGTGTTTCAGCATGAGGTACTGAAGAAAAACGAAAGTCTCAAATCCAATGCTACCACGCTGTAACCCCTCTGGGCGAACGCCAAGGCGAAGGTACCTTGCGCGCACCCGACATCGAGGACAAGCCCTCCTTCGGCGAGCCGATCGACAGCGTGAGTACAAGCCGAAAGCGAGTCGTGTACATTAGATGCGTGAAGTCCACCTCGTCCGGGTTGTGGAGTTCGCGGACGTCGTGCTGGTGCAGAAATAGGTGACTCGGATCGTGCGGAGTCCCTGGCAAGGGCAGCTTCGCGATCGCCGTCCGCGAAGCAAGGCCACGTCACTCGCGCGTTGCGACCACATAGTTCTTCAGATATCCCGTGTGGGTTGCGACCTTCGAGTGAATCGCTTCAACGCGATACTGAGCGTATCGGAGGATCCGGACGACGGACTCTTCAAGCTCTTCGCTGTGCGCCTCCACAATCCAACGAAGGTTGCCAGCGGCTAACAATTGCCGAGCGCCCTCCAGGACTGAAAGTTCGCCACCCTCCACGTCGACTTTCGCAACGCCCGGCCTCAGGTCGTAGTAATCGTCGAGGCGTACGGCAGGGAGCATCAGCGTTTCCGGAACGGCCTCCTGCGTGACGGCCCTCCCTTCCACGCGTGAGCTGGCGGACGTCGCGCGGGCAAACCGGGCGGTGCCACTCTGGCTCCATACGACGGCGCTCACGGGATTCACCGACTGAGCTTTGTTCTCAGCAACGTTTCCCACAAGCCGGGCGAAGTTCTCCGGGTCCGGCTCGAAAGCAAACACAACTCCATCCCGGCCGATGAGGCGCGACGCAATCAGACTGAAGAAGCCGGTGTGCGCGCCGACGTCGTAGAAGACATCGCCCGGATGAAGCCACCGAAGAAGCAGCTCTTGGACCCAAGGTTCATAATCGCCGCGCATGTAACCGAGCTCGAACCTTGGATCGACGAGGAATATCAATCCCTTGCCCACACCGATCTGCACACTGGCCCAGCACCGCCGCCCGGTAGGAAAAACGATGCGGGTGGCCCACCTGGCTACCGGACCGAGTCCTCGGACAAGCTTCAGTCGCTCGTAAACCGCTCGGAGTCGCAAGTCGCCAAGAACGCCGCTTACCATGCTACGCCTCGCACGCTTCGGAGGGAACGAAGAAGCCAAATCATGGTCCCGTCTGGGTGACTAGCGGATACAAGAGCCCGATCTGCGTCAACGATGCCCTCTTTGCGTCTCTGACAGGACTCGCAGTTGACCGGCCAACTGCGCGACCCGCGTCCTGACCCACCTCCGCTCCTCGGCTGCCAGGAAAAACCAGAACCCGATCACGCACGTGAACCCGGTTGCCAGCAGAGCGACGACCCCCAGCGACGGGAGTCCGGTCACGCCCTTTCGTAATAGCAACGCGACGGGCAGGCTTAGGAGGGTCGTCCAGACCATCGGCAGGACCACCGACCGCATCCAAACGGCAAGCGATCCACGTCTCACTTTCTTGTTGTAATACCAGACGTCGAGGCCCGCGAGCACGAGCAGCGACACCGCCACAGAAGTCGCTGCCCCTCCGAGCCCCCAACGCGGTGTGAGCACCAACAGACCGACAACGTCCATTACGCCCGTTATCCCCATGAACAGCGACGTCATCCGCGGGCGGCCCGATCCCTCGATCGACACCTGGTCCAGACCAGCGATGGAGATCCACAGAATCCCGAAGGCTAGCAGGCGCAGCGGCAGGGTCCCGTGCGCCGCGAACTCCTGACTCATCCAATAACGGAGGATCTGATCGGCGAACACGATCACGGAGACAACTGGTGCGAGCGTTAACCACGCGACTACCCGTACACTCTGGAGGTGCTCCCGGCGGAAAGCGTCGAGTTGATCCAGCGTCGTCCTCGCGCTCGAGTGTGGAAACGCGACGGTCGCAGCGGCGGAGCCAAACATGTTGAGGCGCTGGCTGATGCCAACTGGCACTGCGTAGTACGCCACCATGGACATAGACAGCATCCGCGCGACGATCAGTCGATCGAGTTGAAGGAGCGCGATTCTGCTGATCTGGTTGAAGGCCATGAAACTTCCGAAGCCGAAGAGCTGCCGGAGTTGCTTGCCGTTCACGCGCGGAACTGGGCAGAATCCTGGGAGAAGGCGTCGCAAGACGGCCCACTGAACGAAGGAGCTCACGGCCGTGACAACTGCGTAGAGACCAATGACGGTGGCCAACGATGCCCCAGCGCTCACAAGTACGGCGGCACCGATCGCGTAGACCACAGCGTTCGTGACGGAGAACAGCGCTACCAAATCGAACCGCAGCAGCCCCCGAAACACCGCGCCAAACACCGCACCCGCCGTCGCGAATGGCACTGAGCACGCGAGGAGCAGGGCTGCTTCCTGGGTAACCGGCGCCAGGGCTTCGGGTACGCGCAACAAGCCACCCACGATCCACTTCCGCCCAGCGATCAGCGTGAGCAGGAAGGCGCCAGCGACGGCGGCGTATACCCCTGACACGGCATTTACCAGAGCGTCGATCTCCGCCCTGTCCTTCTCAGCGTGGCGCTCCGCAACAAGCTTTACGAGGGCGAAGCTCAGACCGAAGTCGAGGGCCGTGCAGTAACCCAGGAGCAGGAACAGTACCGTGTATACGCCGTACCGCTCGACGCCAAGCCCTAACGCGATGATGGGTGTGGTCAGGAAAACGACGACGGCCGAAACAATCTGGGCACCGAAGATGAGGCCAGCCTGCGCGACGATCGTTGGCCGCGGTTCGGTCACGGCGTGAGACGCACCCCCGCGCTCACCATCGTCAGCGAGCCGACATGCCCGTTGGCGATCGAGCTGGTCACCTCGTTCAGCTGGTGGTGCTCGAGCCGCACCTCGGCCAGGACGCTCGGACCCAACGTGAAGTCGACACCAGCGCCCATCAGCCACATGAGGCTGCTGTGATCCACCTGGTGTCTCGGGTCATCCGAGACAAGCCTGAAGAGGCCGCCCCCCAGAGACACGACCGGCCGAACCGTAGCGGCGGGCAGCAGCCCGTACTCGGCGCGGGCGAACCCCTGGGTCAGTGCGACCGACATTTCAACTAAACCAGAATCCGCATTCAACGCGCCCCGCGCCGCTCCCAGCTCGATCCGCAGCCGCGGCGTGACGGCACGACCCGCGAACACCTCACCCCGAAATCCCGTACGCCCCTGGATGTACGCCCGCTGGCTGAAGTCGTAAATGAACCCACTGACCCCCCCGCGACCCCCGAACACCCACCCGCCCGCCATGACCGGCAGCGTCACCCCCACCGCCACCTTGCTCCCGAGCCCCGACCCGCGGAGCTCGAGCTCTCCCGTGCCCGTACGCCGCGGCTCGAGCGTCACTACCGCCTGCCCCGCCCCGATCGACACCCCCTTTATCCGCAGCGCCCGCCCCGTCGCTGCGGCGGCGAAGCCGGTGAGCGGCGTCTCGTTCCCGTAGGCGTCGCGCGCCAGCACCCGCAGCGCCACCGGATCGCGCGACTCGAGCCCCAGCCGCCCCTTCACGGGCGCGCTGTCCCGCAGCACCACCAGCTCACTCGGCGGACCCGGATCCACGGACACGGTCGCCGTCTGCGTGATCCCCCCGACCGTCGCGGTGACGACCATCGGCCCGGCACGCCGACCCAGCACCACGCGCACCCGCACCGCGCCGCTGGAGTCGCTCGACGCCACCACTGGCTCGACCGCGCCGCCTTCCGCGGTGAACGCGACGGACTGATCCGGAACCGGCGCGCCGGACGTG